>Ga0066644_10000653_pt1 | contig 21367 bp, 22 predicted proteins | sample CryGeyCG2114_020_FD_62735 | JGI IMG/M metagenome (GOLD analysis project Ga0066644, IMG submission 62735) | Groundwater microbial communities from aquifer - Crystal Geyser CG15_big_fil_post_rev_8/21/14_0.20 | ecosystem: Environmental > Aquatic > Deep subsurface > Groundwater | place: USA: Utah...
TTTCGTATCTTATTTCCTAATGCAGAACCAAGCGCTAACGAAATAGTACCTCCTACTATAGGTACTGAACCAGCCATACCAATCTTAGGATCAATTAGGTGCATTGACCCACCACGTCCTTTAGAACATCCAGTTTCTTTACCGTAGATTTCAGCAATTAGTTCATTTATCGATCCACCTTTAGCAAGAAAGTGTCCATGAGACCTGTGAGAACCGAAAATAATGTCCTTATTATTTAAGAGACTACACAATCCAACAGCATTAGCTTCCTGTCCTGAATATAAATGAGTAGGGCATTTTACTTCACCGTCTAAAACCGCCTGGGCAAGCTGTTCTTCGCAAACTCTTATAAGAAGCATTTCTCTATAGAGTTTTTGAATGAGCTTTTTTGAAAAATCCACATTTGCCTCTGCTTGTTATTTCTTGATTATTTTTAAAAGTGTTAAGATAATTATTTTTATATCAATTAAAAATGAATGTTCATAATAATATTTTAATTGAAGCCTGATCTTTTCTGGTCGAATGATTTCCTCATAAGCTTTATCAGGATTTTCATATTTTTGCAGTATGCTTCCTTCATCATCATTCCAAAGTGAAGCCCAATCAGTTATTCCAGGTCTTAATTGCAGTATTTTCTTTTCTTCTTCATTATACATATCAGTATAATACTTTACTTCAGGTCTAGGACCTACAAAACTCATATCTCCTCTAAAAACATTAAAAAGTTGCGGTAATTCATCCAATTTATATTTCCTTAATAATTTTCCAATTGGAGTAATTCGATTATCGGTATTTGAGGTTGAAGATCCGCCAATTTTTTCCGCATTTATAACCATACTTCTAAACTTATACATTTTAAATTGATTATTATGCTTACCAGTGCGAATTCCCCTATATAGAATTGGACCTCGATCGTGTATCTTTATTAGCAAACCAAAAATAATTAATAAAGGGGAAGATATTATTAGACCTATCAAACTAAATGTCAGATCGAATATTCTTTTCAAGAAACTATTTTTCATAAATTATTAGTACTTAAATAAGTTAATAATATCTCTGCTAATTATTTTCGCTACAATTTGATTTCCTGAAACGCCGAGATGCATCCAGTCGATATAAAGAGGTTCATTAATATTCCTAAATATTAATGATAAATTTCGGAAATTATCAGGGAACATACTTTTTTTATTATTGTCAGTAATTAATGAATAAACATTCTTGTAAAATTTTATCATTACTGTATCTTGTCCAAGGAATATTTTATTTTCATAATTAGTTTTTATATTCTTATCAAATAATGTCGGTTGCCAATAAAACCAACACTTAAAGCCATATAATTTTGCTAAATTATTTGCTATTGAAATATTATTTTTATAATTATTTGTTAAGTCATCTATAAGATTTTTGTTATTCTCTAGAGAATAGGATTCTTTAATATCCCCCACCGTGGTAAGAATGTGAAGTTTTCTAAGAAAATATTTCGTCGTCTTCACTGTATGAAGACTATTAATAAATTCCTTCAAAGCAATCATATATAATTCTCTTGATTTCCCTGAATCTGTTATGTTAAATTCTTTAACACGATTAAATTCATTTATTGTTATTCCTGCAATCCTTTGTTGGTAAGCTGAAAATATATCATTAATCCCATCATAGAATATTACAAAATCGGGCATATTACCCGATTTTAGTTCCTGCATTAGCATTATTAATTCTTGTGTACTTACATATCCTGATTCACCAAAATTAGTTACCTGTGAATTTATTCCTTTTTTATATAATTCTATATTCAAGAGACTAGGAATAGTTGAGGAATCAGAAACTCCAGTACCCCAAACAGTTGAACCACCAAATACAAATATTTTTATTATTTTTTTAGATTTAGATAACGGATAGGGATAATTTGTTGTAAATCTTCTTCCGAAATTATCTATGTTTATTAATTGCCCATGAAAAGGTTGTCTCCTCCAATATGTATAAGGATGCCATTGCTCAATATTACTTTCATTAAATTCTTTAAAATAGGAAGATATTTCTGTAGTGTTTTTATAAACATCAGCATTGATTCGGGAATCAACAATAGAAGAAGATTCAGGATTTAGTCTACTATTCATGAAATACATAAAAGATAATAGACTTTCTAAAAAAGCAAATAAGGCGAATGTAATACCTACTATAAGCCAAAATGTTTTTATAACATAAATAGTTTTTTTTATCTTATTCATTTAAATAATATGCAAACAAAATGCAAAGTATAGATTTACTATTTTATTTCCATTTATTGATTCATTTATTTGTAGTAGATAATACTACCACTGAATTAATATTAAATATGTTAATATGGTTTATTGAATAATTTGGAATCAATTTTATAAACAAAATATAATAGTACTGAAAATAAATTTTTATAAAAAACAAGACCTATTTCTTAGATACTAGTTCAAATGTAAAAATCCAAGACATTTTTTGAACTAATGGTATTTTTGCCAAAATTAAATCTACAAAATTTAAAATAGGCAAGCTCCATGGAATTTTAGCGCCAGCATAACTAGTCACATGCCAGTATTTAATATTTTAAACATTGAAGAAATAACTAGCAAATTTTAGATCTTTATTACTTAAAATGTGATGCTTTTCCCATTCTGTTCTCATATCTGGAGTTAAAAAACGATATAATTTAATAAAAGGGTTATAGTTTAATGATTCTACCGCTAATATTTTACCATTTGGGGCTAAAATGCGCCTTAATTCTGGAAATGCAAAAGACAAGTCAAGATGATGTAGCATACCAGAACATATAATCACGTCAATTGAGCTATCAGGTATTTTTGTATCTTCTGCATCAGCTTGTAGAAAGTAAGTATTACTTAATTTTTGTTCTTTTGCTTTTAGTCTTGCATTTTCGATAGAAACATTGCTAATATCCAAACCAATATCTAATGAAGCACCATTTGAAGCAGCAAAAAGCGCATTACCTGCATAACCACAAGCATAGTCTAAAAATACTTTTCCTTTTGCTTCTTTTTTATCCAATTTTCAACATATTCTGTAGATCTTTTTATAGTTCTATAATATTTTGCATTTCCATAATATTTTTCGAAGGAATTCTCATCAAGATCATTTTTTATTTTTTGATCCCTATCTCGATCATGGAAGTATAATTCTTTAATTTTCCTGTCTTCTAATTTATTAAGAAACTCTTCATTAGAAATTTTTAATAATATTTCTAATTCTAAGACTAAGTCTTTTATACTACCTTCCACCTTTATTTAATAAACCTATTAAAATTATTTTATGTTATTATGCTTGTTTAAGTACTTACAAATATCCTTGATCAAGTTCATAATCTATTATCAGAATTTGAAGTAGAATAGCCACAAATACTTTCAGTATTTATGAAAAAAGAATTGGACTAAAGATTTTATGATGAAATAGTTAATTTCAATCCATACTTATTTTTTTTGGGGGTTTGATAACACTACGACAGTTTTAAAAGCTAAATATTTTAGAATATTTTTATTTGATAAATAGAAATCAATTTTATTTACAAAACTTAAGATTTTTTCTTGAAAATTTTTAGGTGATATTTTTAATATTGGTACGAAGAATAAGCTAATCGATCCAAAATATGTTATTTTATAATTATTAAAATTTGAAATAATATTGTCCCAGTGCTTCTTTTTCATTATATGAGAAGCTGCCCATTTAGTCCTCTTGCCCAATAGAACATTTATCCTTCGTTTTATATTTGAGATAGGATTATGACCATATGTTTCTATTGCAATTAGTGAGGCATCAGGTTTCATAACTTTTATTATTTCTACTATTGCACTGTTAATTTCTATACTAGAAAAAGTGCCATAATCAAAGATTATATCAAAGTAATTAGGTGGGAAATTTAATTTTTCACAATCCATTACAATAAATTTAGAATTAGTATTTTTAACTTTATTGGCTATTTCTATAGATGTTTCTGAAATATCGATACCGATTATTTTATTGGATAATGAAGAAAACTTTACTGATTTTGCTCCTGTCCCACATCCAAAATCTAAAATTAAATTAGTCTTATTATTCGCCAAGGCTTTATTTACTTCCTGCTCAAAATAATTATGAGCATGGTGCATCACTAAATCAGAAATTGAATTTTTGCTTCTACTTGAGATACCATACTTATTATTATAGTGTCTTTTTTCTTCGTTTTTATAATCCATAATATCAATTCTTAAAAGAGATTAAATAGTTAGCATATTCTTCATATATTTTTTCCGCTCTAAATTTATTTTTATATAGACTAGCAGAATTTTCAGATAACCTATTAAGTACATTGGGCTGACACATAATTCTTGCAAGTATCAATAATAATTCATTCTTGGATTTATAATAATATCCGACCTCATGATTTTCAATAATTTTTTTTAGCTCACCTCTTAAGCTTGTCAATACAGGAAGTCCATATGAAAAATATTCAATTGGCTTATTAGGAATGGATAGTAAATAATCATTCCGATTCCGATAAGGAGCAAGTCCTAATTTTGAGATTGCCAATAGAGTAGATATTTCCACTGCATTTATCCAACCTGGGAAAATGATATTAGTGAAATTTTTACTAATTGATTTAAAATATTCCAAGTCATCACCTAATCCACAGATCACTAATCTTAGATTAGGATATGAAATACCAATTTCACCTATCACTTCAATTACTGATTCTAGATCAGATTTATTTTTAGATATAGCGCCTACAAAACTAATTATAAAGTCTTTGCCAGTAACACCTAAATTTGTAAATTTCTTTAAAGCGTTATTAACATCTTTAATATTATGTTCAGTCTTTGGATAAGCTAAATAAAAGCTGCGGTCATACAAAGTTTTTTCTCTTTCAGCATATTTAATGCCCCAATCCACAAAGCCTTCTGTTATTCCGACAATTGCACTAGCTCTATTAAATACTAATTTTGTTGATTTAAACATTGGTTGAAATATTATTTTACCTATCCATTGAAAATGTTTAGGTATTGAGTCTATAAATATATCTGGCCACATATCCCTTGCATCAATAATAACAGGGATATTATTTCTCTTGCCGTAATTAACAGCTTCAAGACTTAACTCTATTGTTGGAAAAGCAGATAGAATAATATCGGGTTTAGGATAATTAAGTGCTAATTTCTTAAACCTTTTAGCTAATCCAATATGATTCAATATTCTAGATATTGAAATGTTCTTCTTATATAATAAAGAGTGAATTAGCACAATACTATAATTGTTTGAAATTTGTTTTGTTTCAGTATTATTTACTAACTGTTTTTTATTAAAATGATCTACGCTTGATGTCCACCAAACTACACTAATTCCCATATTAGATAGTTTTTCGGCTAAGATACCAACTCTATGAAGCCTGTCTTTCGAATCTTCTAAAGGTAATGGCTCACCAGCTGCAATAACCCAGATAGTTTTCATTCTAAGATTAATCTTTTTGATAAAATTCTATTATTTTATCGCACACGTAATTAATCTCATCATTTGTTAATTCCGGAAATATTGGAAGAGACAAAAATTCAAGAGTATAATTAAAGGAATTAGGTAAATCAGATTTAGTCAAATTTAAATGTTCATACGCTTTTAAAAATGGTAACGACTTGGGGTAATGTATTCCAGTTTCAATTCCATTTTTCGACAAAAAAGCTTTAAGAATATCTCTCTTATCACAGCGAAGCACAAACTGATGGTAAACGTGTTTTACATTCGGTCTTTGAGGAGGAAGAATAATTCTTTCAGTATTAATTTTACATAACCTTTCGATGTATGAATTAGCAACCTCTATCCTTCTTTTTGTCCAATTATCGATATACTTTAATTTAACGCTTAAAATACTAGCTTGAATACCATCTAATCTGCTATTAATCCCCTCTATGATATGATCATGTTTATCAATTGCACCATGGTTAGCAAACATCCTAAATTTTATAGCTAGATCATTATCATTAGTAATAATAGCGCCGGCGTCACCATATGCACCTAAATTTTTTCCTGGATAAAAGCTAAAAGTTCCAGCTACTCCAAATAAGCCAACATTTTTTCCATTATATTCTGCAAAATGGGCTTGTGAACAATCTTCTATTAAATATATACCATTTTTATCACAAATTAACTTAATCTTGTCCATACCTACTGGTTGACCATACAAGTGAACAACAATAATTGCCTTTGTTCTGGGAGTAATTTTTTCTTCAATTTTTTCTGCATCTATACCATAATATTTATCAATATCAACAAAAACTGGTTTAGCACCTACTTGTGAAATTGTTTCCGATGTTGCAATCCAGGTTAAAGCTGGAACTAAAACCTCATCATCATTTGTGATTCCAAGCATTTTAAGAACTATATATATTGCATCAGTTCCATTTCCAACACTAATACAATTTGAGACATCATATTTATTTGCATAATTTTTCTCAAATTCATTAACATATTTTCCCCTGATGAATGCACTATCATTAATAACATTACATATTGCATTATCAATTTCTGTTTTAATAGAATCATATTGTTTGTGTAAATCCAGGAAAGGAATTTCCATTAATTATCCTCCTTCTTAAATTGTGATTCCGGAATTAGATAAACCTTTTTATTTTTTATTTCAATGTAAGGAGGCTCAAAACCATTCATAGACGTTGCCCTTAATATTCTATCTATGGTGTTTTCATTCATATTTAGATTAATTTTTTTAAGCCATTCTATATCTTTTCTATAATAAAAATGAGTTTCTTTTCCAGTTTTAATTTTACATTGTTCAACAAGATTTATTTTCCCTAATAAAATATCACTTATACTATTCTTAAATAGATTAATAGAACAATCAACTGTCTTATCATATAATTGCATAACAGTTATATTACCAGGAATTGAAAATTTTTCTTGTGCTATAATTGCACCACTATCTATGCCTGCCTCTAATTTATGGATGGTAGCTCCAAATTCATTTTCATCATTATAAATAGCAAAGGAAAATTGGTTGCACCCTCTATACTCTGGCAAGGGTGCCATATGTAAATTAACTATTATTTCCTTTGCTTTTCTAATATGTTCCTCTTTTAATATTTCATGGTATTGAACAGATATTGCTATATCAACTTTTTCTATCTTCAAATATTCGTCTAAATTTGATAAAACTTTAATTGATTTCTTATCACAAAAGTTTAAGATCTCTGTTCCTCTTTTATTGGTTAATACACCAACAATTTTATAATTATATTCCTGTGTATGTTGATACAGTATTTTTAAACATGCTAATCCAATTTGCTTAGATCCAAGAAAAACAACATTTTTCACTATTTAATACTCCTATAAATCTTATCAATTATTTCAACAGTTTTCAATCCTTCAAATCCATTTGTTGCAATTACACCACCATTAGTTAAAACATCAACTACATTTTGATAAACCTTATCGTGATTGGACATTGAACCAAAATACTGTCCATAATTATTAGGTGGATTACCTTCAGGAAGTCCTTCTATTTTTATACCTTCTATATTTTGATATTCCAATTCATTTAAGTATTGGCCACCAATTTTTACAGTCCCTTTCTCAGCAAATATTGTTATAGAACCTTCCATGTTTTTTTCATAACTATTAACTGTGTAATTTATAGTACCTATAGCACCATTATAAAACCGCAAAATTACTACACCAGTATCTTCAAATTCAATAGTCTCTTTATGTCCAAAATTATTAGAAAATGCATCAACCTCTTGAATATCACCTACTAAATAATAAAGTAAATCTATAAAGTGACTAAACTGAGTAAAAAGAGTTCCACCATCCAAATGTTTAGTTCCTTTCCAGATTGAACTATTGTAATATTCATAGTTTCTGTTCCAGAAACAATTAAGTTGAACGCTAAATATTTTTCCAAGGTTACCTTTATCAATTATTTTTTTTACTGCGTTTACTGGCGGATTGAATCTATTTTGTTTAACTATAAAAAGTCTTTTGTTAGCTTTTTCTGCAGTATCAATCATTCTACCAGCATCTTGAACATTTATAGCCATTGGTTTTTCGCAAAGAACATGAAATCCATTTTTTAAACATTTTATAGTTTGTTCAGCATGTAAACCATTGGGAGTACAAATAGAAATTAAATCGAGGTCATTTTCTCTTTTTAGTAATTCATCAATTGAAGTGTAATAACTACAATTATAAATTTTAGCAGCTTTTTTTGCGACATCGGCTTCTATGTCACATATAGCTTGTAAATTAGCAATATTTATAATTTGTTCAGCATGTCTATGACCGATTCTGCCAACACCAATAACTGCAATCTTTAATTTTTTAATTTCCATTGTTTAAATCCATATATAACAAAATAATTAATAGTTTTTTTATTTAGATAATTTATTTTTTTTAAAATTTTAATAATTCATTTATCATTATTTCTGAGGAATTTCCATCTCCATAATAATTCTTATCATCAGGATTAAAATTATTGAGCATCTCATAAATACCCTTTAATAGATCATCTTCATTTGTAGGAGGTATAAGTAAATTCCAACCTCCGTTTATCAATTCTGTCCATTCAGTTTCATCTCTTAATGTAATGCAGGGAGTTTTTACAAAATAAGCTTCTTTTTGAATTCCTCCCGAATCAGTACAAATTAATCTAGCATATTTTTCTAATTTTAACATTTTTAAATATGATATTGGAGCTATAAATTTAAAATTTGCATTAGTATATTTATTTATTAAACCATTTTCTTCAAAAAAAGCTCTTGTTCTGGGATGGATTGGGAAAATAATACTAAATTCTTTTGATAATTTTTTTAAAGTTTTTAATATCATTTCTACTCTACTAACTTCTTTGGTGTTTTCCTCTCTATGAATTGTTACTAAAATAAATTTTTTATAAGTAATATTTAGTTCTTTCAATAATTCTTGATCTATACTTGATTTATCCATGAAATTATTTGCTACATCATACATTATATCGCCAGTAATAACAGGTTTACATTTAAATCTCTGAAATCCTTCGTCCATAAGATTTTGAAATGCTGTCTCAGTTGGGCAAAATAATAAATTACTTATCCGGTCAGTCAAAATACGATTTATCTCTTCTGGCATCCAATTATTAAAACTTCTTAGCCCTGCTTCTATATGGGCTATCTTGATATGAACTTTAGTAGCAGCAATTGCACCTGCTAAAGTAGAATTCGTGTCACCATATAGCAATACCCAATCAGGTGCTTCCTCAATCAAAACAGCCTCAATCTTTTCAATCATTTGTCCCGTCATAGCTCCATGCATGAGACCATTAATATTAAGGTTATACTTGGGAGGATTTATTCCTAGTTCTTCAAAAAATATATCACTCATTTGTGAATCATAATGTTGACCTGTATGTAGAATAATATGTTCAATTTTTTTTTCACACAATCTTCTATCTAAAACACTTACCTTAATAAACTGAGGTCTAGCACCAATTATAGAAAGTAATTTCATATTAGATTCCTATATATCATGTCCAATTTTTCAACCTCCTGATCCCAATTTAGTTCCTCAATAATAGCCCTTAGACCATTTTCACCAAAGCTTTTTGCTTTTTCAGGATTATTTAGCAAATAATTTATTCCGTCAGCAATTGATTTTGGATTTAAAGGATCAACTGCAACACCACAATTATATTTTTTAAGAATCTCTACCCATACCGGGAAATTAGAAATAATGATCGGCAATCCAGCTGACATATATTCAAATATTTTATTGGGCTGTGCATAAAGGTGATTCCCTAATGGATAATATGTACAAATTCCTGCTACAGATTCTGAGAATAAATCTGAAGCAGATTTTCTGTCAATTATGCCCAATTCATCAACTTTTGACCAACCTTTTTTCTGAACTAAAATATTTCTTACGGAACTAGGGTCGAAAAATCCAGCTAATTTTAGTCGACCGTCAATCATTTCTAAAGAGTCAACAACCTCGCCTATTCCTCTGTTTAAGTCAATAGCACCCAAGAAACAAATTTGCCGTTTTTTGATTTTTTTTATTTCAGTTGAAAGTTCACCAATAATTGGATAATTATTAATAATAGCAGATTTATTAATATGCTTAAATCTATCATTTATATGGGAGGTAGCTGTTATTATAAAATCAAAATGTTTACTCGTTATCCTTTCAAGGAATTCATATAATACAGATATTAGCTTTCTTAAATATTTATTTAAGTACGGTCTATCTAATATTGCAATGTAGAAATCTTCGTGTACATCATAAATTACTTTAATTTTTTTTAATATCTTAAGCAAAAAAGCAATAATAATTAACTCAGGATCATGAATATGTATAATTTCTGCATTGAAACTACTTATAAATTTAAATGCTCTAATTTGATTACTAATATACCTTTTAGTAATACTAGAAGAAGAACCGATATCAAAAATTGGAACTCCTTTTATTACTTCATTACCTTTACCATCAGCAATCATTAAAGAGATATTATAACCATATTTGTTTTTTAGGTAAAAACATTCTTTAGCAAAAATTCTTGTATCAAATCTCTTATGTGCTGTACTAACATGTAGTATCTGAAACTTTTCTTTATTCATTTTAGAATAATTATTAAGAACTAATTAATAGGATAAGAATTAAACCGTTTTAAAAATAAACTTACAGTAATTATGTTTCCATAGTATCTTGGTTCAAGATTAGAAAAATTTACTGAGTCCGAAATAATATTAAGATCACGAAAATGCTTTAGCACCTTATTCTCAATAATGTATTTTTTTTGAAAAGAATTTAATTCAGAAATATCAGCAATTGGAGGTGTAAAATTTTTATTTAGAATTTTCCTAGATACCTGATTTAATGCTCGCTTTCCTCTATCTATGAAGAATTTAATTAAATCTACACTAAAATATTCAAATTTGGTTGATGCTGTAACACCATTTTCGGTAGTCTTAATTACAGAGACTTTAGGATTTAATTTAGAAATTATTTGTTTCTGAAAATTATTAAATAATCTTTTTCGAATTGGAAATTGGAATCCATATCTTAATATATCCAACTCCATTAGCGGAGTATAAGTATGAATAAATTTCATATTATTAGATATACTTCGCCCTATAGTTTCCTGCATACGATACCTGTGCTGTATATAATCATATGTTTTTGTATTATTATCTAGTGAAAATTTCAAAAGTTTAGCAATTATAGTTTCACGATATGAAAGACTAATGTTTTTAAAAGGCTGCATCAAATAGTCATGTTTCTGATTTAATGAAATAAATCTATAATCAAATAATTTTGGTATGTTTGGTTTTTTAATGCCATAAAATGGAAAGTCCTGAAGCCAAATATTATCAGACATAATGTCCCCCGATCCTGAAATAACCATATTATACCCACGACTTATCCTATCACGCTGCAACTGTAATAATCTATGGTGAGAAAATATATTAGTTGAATAATCAACTAGTTCACAAAGTTCTTCTAATTCATTTTCAATGTTATCAAGATTATGGTAAGAAACCTTTAATTCTTTTCCTAATGATTTTGCAACTTTCTTCGCTATTTCTACATCAGGATGCCCGTCATACCCAGAAATTGCAACCTCAAAATCTAAATTATAGTGATCTAAGATAACAGCCAGCATTCGTGTATCCATTCCGCCAGTTAAGTCAAGACTAACTTTATAGTTTTGCAGTGCAAAGGCTAAATTTTTAAAATAGAAATTTAAATCAAAATCATCCAAAGCATCATATATCTCAGGAATATTTTTTTTCTGTATCTCATTTTTGCCTCCGTCAATATTTAGAATAATTTCATTGTATTGCAATTTATTTATTCCATTAAACAATGTATTGTCTTTAGAGGTTTTACCGTAATGGAATAATTCGACAATTGACAATGAATTTATTGACAGGTCATTATCTTTACTATGATCAATAATCTTATCAAAGTCTGTGCTAATATGTGAATTATTATAAAATACTTTATACAGACCATTAGAATCTATGAATGAGTATTTAATTTTGTCAATTTTATTTTCTAAATGAAGGAAATAATTTCCTCTTAATTTAAGAATTGATTTTTCTAGACCAATTTTATTTAATAACTCGACAAAATATTTGAGACTATCAATCCCAGATATTTTTCCATCAATATATAAAAACCCCTCCAAATAGAGAGTCCAATGTTCATTGACATATTCAAGCGAGTTAATGTTTTTATTCTTAATCTCATTATTATCAATTATCATAAATTTGTCCTTATCTAGGATTCACATAAATAATTTTAAAATTGATCGCCACTAATATGGTACTGTTGTATTATTTTAAGTTTATGTTTTTATTAAGCAACGGTATAATAATAACAAGCGGAAAAGGAATAAATTATTAGTTCTATCATGCTTGGTAAAGAAATTTTAGATTATTTTTTTTTGCTAAATAAACAAGCAATATCATAATTTGAATTCCACTTGTAGAGAAATAAGACATACCCGAAGAAAGGGAAGCAGATAATCTGTAAATAAGATAACCAAAAAGAAATATGGTAAAGAAATTTCTTGGTAACTCTTTAAATAGTTTAACTACTACATAAAAGTTCAGAAATACAAGTACAGGTGATAAAATAACACCTATCATTCCCCAATATGCATATGCTGTACCAATAAAAAATGTGTTTGCCACCCCTGCGATTTCTAAGAGCCTGGGTTGATAATAAAGCGTATATTCGATTACCATTTTTCCAGGATCCAAATTACTTACATTAATACCCAGAAATGATTGAATATAGGGTGGCAATAGGGTTAATAGTGATGCACTTTGGTTATGAAATAATTTAAAATAACTTGGTAAATCTCCAAACTCCCCAACAAATAAGCGTGCAATTAATGTATTAAATATTACATTGAATGATGTAGCATTTGATGTAATTAAAATAAATACCAATAGAATAAAAAGAACAATAAAAAAAAATTTAATCAGTTTATATGATTTCCTCTCTACTAATAGCCAAAGAACAAACATTTGTATTATTACATCAACAATTGGCGATTTTGCTAAACTAAAAGTAGCAAATAATAAAAAAAAACAAATCGTAAGAACTATAATATGTGTTTTTTTTAAATAAAAGATTGAAATGAACATAGCTGCGGGAAGAAAAAGATGCAATCCAAGGTTATATATCGTTGGATTAATTCTGCTAATTGTAAGTTGTCTTTCAAAAGCAAATTCATAGGCACTATAGAATATATCTCTTGAAAATAATGGATGTGTAAAGCTATTTTGAATAAATAATATTACTCCGCATATAAGTGCCAAAAATATTGAAATCATCCATATGCGTAAATATTTTTGTTGAGTAAAAATAATATTTGGTTTATCAAAATAGCTAATAAATTTTTTTTTAATAAAAATGTTGTAAAATATTACTAAAATTGTAATACTATAAATAAGCAACAAATAGGAATTTATAACATCTTCTTTATAATAGTGTGCAAAGAGATATTGATAAAGATAGGATGAATCACCTAAAATCATTGCTAATGGGACACCTATAATACCAAGCACAAGTATTTCTAATAAAATTAATCTTTCTAAGTTCATATAATTATAAATGTGCTTTAGAATATCTTAATTTATGATAAAGATTAAGTAATGGTTTATAATGAGAAATGATTTTTTTATATGTTTTATAGTCATTGAATGACTTAGGTGATGCTTTCATTATATCATCAAATTCTTTACCAGTTAAATCTAGTTTTTTAATAAAATAATTTCTGTCTTCTTTTATTATTTCCTCTTCATAAGTTGGTTCTTCAAGTTTAGCCAAAGCTTCATTTCTGGAAATCTCATTATTCCATATTAATGAGGATAAATGCATTCTCCTTTTGTCAAACCCAAATTTTCTTGGCAAAATATAACCTTGATAAAACCTTGTATAAATTGATTCAAAATGCTTATGACCATATTCTTGCCATCCCAATTCCTCTTTCAGTACCCTTAATGCTTCGTCTTTACTATAATTTATATAGTCTAATAATGGAATAGTCTTAATACCTTTAATTAAGGTAAATTTAATTAGGTTAAAAAACCCCATATTAGGATAAAAATGAAGTGTTCCTTTATAAAAGGCTTTATAAACACTTTTTATGTATAACCAATCACCATGACCTTGCGACCAGGCTGAAACTGCAGCACTTTCAGTTGCGTGATTATGCCCATTAATTATAAATTTAATTTTGTTTTTTGAAGCAATTTTATATAAGACAGCCATAATAGCGTGGTCAGTTGGAATTTCTATGTCAGGTGTAGAAGATTTAAGAAAGGCAATCTGCAATTTTTTAAATTTATCCCAATCCAGAATAAATGTAAATAAAGGGATATTTAACTTATTCAATAATTTTTCAATATTTTGAACTGAGATTTCTGAATCCCATCCATTGTCAAGATGAACAGCCAATGGTCTAAGACCTAAATTCTTCGTTAAGTAAGCCAGATAACTGCTATCCACGCCACCACTCACACCTATTATGCAATCATATTTATTATTTTTCCCATTCTCTTTTATCTTTTGAATAATATCTCCTAGAGCATTTTCACTTCTTTTCTCAAGATACACTCTGCTGTTAGTAACTTCTTCATATTTTTTACAATGGTTACAAATACCGCTGTCATCAAATGTAATGTCAGGATCGGAAGTATCCATAACGCATTTTTTACAAATTTTATAATCTTTGTACTGCATTTAGTACCCTAATAATTTATTTAAGATTTCATCACCCGGAGTATTAATTAAAACTGCTCTGCTATTATTGTGGAATACAAACAAGCTACCTGCAGCGACAGCTGAAGCACCACCAATTTTTATGGCTTTTATAAAATCATCTACAGAGGATGCCCCACCGCACACCGTTAATGGAATATTTGTAACCTGAGAGACTGTTTTAATCAAATCAATATCATAGCCTGAAAACGTACCATCTCTATGTATAGAATTTAGTAATATCTCTCCTGCTCCATATTCCTGTATCATAAGTATATATTCAGCTAGGTCTTTTTTATTTTTTTTTGTACCATTGTGCGAAAAGATATTATATTTTCCAAAAATATTTTTATTCACATCTATAGAAACAACAATAGTTGATGACCCTACTTTATCAGATATTTTTTTTATAAAAAGAGGATTCTCAATTGCGTATGTATTAATAGAAACTTTTTCAACCCCCAAAGCAAGTATTTTTAATAAATCACTTTCAGACTTTACACCCCCGCCATATGAAAATGGCATAAAGCATTCTGAAGCTAATTTGCTTATTAATGAAAAATTTGGCTTTTTATAGTTTTTATCTTTTGTTATATCCAGTACAATTACTTCATCGGCTCCTTTTTCATTGAAAATTTTAATCGCATTAATTGGATCTCCAATATAAATTTTCTTAGTAAAATTTATAGTTTTTACTAACCTGCCATTATCAATTAATAAAACCGGAATAACCCTTGGTCTCATAAAGTTATTTATAAAATATATGATTACTAATTATTAGCTAGAAAATTTCTTAAAAGCTGTTTCCCAAATCTGTGGCTTTTTTCTGGATGGAATTGTACCCCCCAGATATTATTTTTATTTACCACTGCATCAAATTCAATCCCATAAGAAGAAACGCCACAAACATTATCAGGGTCTTCACATTTAACATAAAATGAATGAACAAAATAAAATTTCGAGTTTAATTCAAGGTTATTAAATAATAAACAATCTTTTTTCTTCTCAACATAATTCCATCCCATATTGGGTACTCGATATTTTGTACTTGGAGTGAATTTATTAACATTTCCCTTAATCCAATTTAAGCCTAATTCACTTCCTTCTTCACTACTTGTAAAAAGTAACTGCATACCTAAGCATATACCTAAGAAATTTTTCCCCTTTATAAAAACTTCTTCCGTAAGCAAATCTATTAGATCCAACTCTTTAAGATTATTTATCCCACTATCAAACGACCCCACACCAGGCAAAATAATTTTATCAGCCATTGAAATATCAACTTTATTGGAGGTAATAAAAATTTCAGTTTCTCCAATTTTTTTTAACATATTGTAAATAGAGCCTAAATTTCCAAGCCCATAATCTATTATTGCAACCATACTGCTCAAATCCCTTTTGATATTTTGTATGTCAACGCTATATAAATGATATACATAAACATACAAGAGAAAGAATATGCAATTAAGCTAATATTTGATGACCCATATAGCACCCCAACATATAATGAAGCAGTGACAACAATTAATAAAAATATCTGCCAAATTAAATCAAGATTTTGTTTTTCAAATATATATAATAAATAACTTAAAGGGCTTGCAATAAATTTAAATATAAATAAAGGAATTAAGTATTGTGCATATAGTCCAGATAATTTCCAGTTAGAACCGAAAACAATTGTAAATAGTTTTGGAGCTATAAGAAATAGTATTGAAAAAACTCCAAATGATATTAATGCTAGATATTTCGCCGTCTTCTTATATATATCTTCACAATTTCCTTTTGCATTAAATTCTGTTGCTGCTTTCTCTTTAAATACATCCATTATTGAATTTCCAATAACAGTTATAGGGGCAACTAAAACCCTGTTTGTTAAACTAAAATAGCCCGCGGTAGCAGATCCAAAATATCTTGTCATTATTAATGCTGGCATTTGGGAACTTAACGAACTTATTAAATCCCCAGGTAATGAAAATTGAGGGAACCTAATATACCTTGATGCATAATATTTCATTTCCCTGATACTCAAATTTTTAAGGATTTGAGAATCCTTTACAATAATATTCCTAGCTAAAAAAATAGTTGTAAAAAATTGGCTGATTATGAACCCGGCAATTAAACCTTTTTCATTGATTAAATAATAAGAGAAGATTATCTGGCTGACAATAAGTGTAAAAACTTGCACTACTCTACTTATTGAAACAGCCTTAAATTCTTTTCTTCTAATGCTCCAGACATATGCTACTAAGTATTCTCCTCCTAATAAAACTGACAATGGTATGAAAAGGATCCAATTTCCTATTGCTTGTACATTTAATAAATTTAACAAACTATCTCTTAAAAAGTATATAACAGCAAGAGACAATAAACTAAATATTATTACTAACATAATACTTAAATAAAAAACATTGACTGCATCTTTATCATCTTTGGGTAGTAAAATAGCATGTGTATAACGCAAACTCGAAAAAGTTTCACCGATTGCATATACACTTGTGAAAATAGACATTAATCCGAAGGCATCGGGAGTATACAGCCTTGTCAAAATAGGCATTGTTAGAAAAGAAAAAACTAAAGCTAGTACATTACCTGATAATAAGGTTAAAGAATTTTTAACAAAAGACAAATTAAAATTTCCGGATTAACTTAATTAATTTTGAATTTCAAAAACTTTATTATTTTGGAATTTATATGCTTTAAGACTTTTTATACAGTTTGCTAAATTATTCTCATCAAATTTTAACCTTTGACCAGCTTCAGATACCCATCCAATAATTTTAGCAGGATTACCTACTACCAAAGCATAATCAGGTACATCTTTTGTTACGACAGAACCAGCTCCAATCAAGCAATGTTTCCCCAGAGTATGTCCACAAATTATAGTAGCGTTAGCACCAATAGAAGTACCTTCCTTTATCAAGGTTTTAACATAAAACTCTTTACCTACTTGTGGATATTTACATTTTGGGTTTAAAATGTTTGTGAAAACCATAGAGGGACCACAGAAGACATAATCTTCAAGGGTTACTCCCTCATAAATAGAAACATTATTTTGTATCTTGCAATAATTACCTATTGTAACATTATTAGCGACATTAACATTCTGTCCCAGCACACAATTATTACCAATTTTAGCACCTTTTTGAATATGAGAGAAATGCCAAATCTTTGTATCTTTTCCGATTGTAACATTATCGTCAACAACAGCAAAATCATTTAAATAAAAATTTTTATTACCCATTTTAATCCTTTAATTTATTGTGAATCTTTTCAGAATCAAGATTCTTTTGTAATTTGGAATTCCTAATATCATAGACTAATTCTATTGATGGTCTCGCATGTTCTATTCCAAAACCCTTACCCTCAAGAATTTTTTGATAGACCACTGTATGTAAGTCAGTAAAACCTTTTGTAAATTCAACTTCTTCATCATCAATGACTATAGACCTGTATGTACTTTGTCCACCTTGAACAGCTTCTTGAGGTAAATCATTTTTATCTGTTGAAAGGAACCACTTTACATTTGCATTCTTAAGTTCAATAAAGCCTGCCATTTTATTATGTTCTGAGAGATGGACCTCCGATTTTTCTACTTTATCAAAATACCACATTAACAAATCAAAAAAATGAATCCCTATGTTAGCAGCTATACCACCTGATTTATGTATATCACCTTTCCAGGAATAATCATACCATAATCCTCTTGAGGTAATATAAGTTAAATTAACTTCGTGTTTTTTTTTCATATTACTAGAATTAAGTTTTTGTTTTAGACTGATTAGAGCTGGATGTGCACGTAGTTGTAAAATTGTAAAGACTTTTTTTGTACTCTCCATCTCAAGTTTTTCTAAGGCATCTAAATTCCAAGGATTTAAAACTAGTGGTTTTTCACAAATAGCATCTGCCCCAATCCTTAAGGAAAACCTTATATGTGCATCGTGTAAGTGGTTTGGGGAGCATATACTAATATAATCAATTTTATTCTCAAGTGATTCTCTTTTAAACTTTTCTATATGTCTATCAAACCTTTCAAATTCAGTAAAAAAACTTACTTCAGAAAAGTATTGGTCAAGTATTCCTACAGAATCATGGGGATCAGTAGCAGCAATCAAATTATTGCCTGTATTTTTAATAGCTTGCAGGTGTCTTGGTGCAATATAACCTGCCACGCCTGTTATTACGAAATTTTTCATATATTTTTTATATGGACAAAAAAATGTTAAAAAAACAATTACTTTATATTAAAATGAAAACTAGTTATTTATATAAAAATTATTTTGGGGCCTTTGTCATTCTTATTATAGAAATGTATTTCTTTATTTTATTTAAATTAAGCACATAAAGGACACTAATAATTAAAGAGAGTAATAAAACAACTTGAAATATTTTTCTCCTATTAGGACCAACTCTTTCTAGAGGATTTTTTGCAACTTCCTTAATATTAAGAACAGGTGTATCTTTTACTTCATCAATTTTTGCAAGCTCAAGCTGTTTGCTTAACTCAAGATAAACCGCGTTCAATATTTCAACTCCCCTCAATAGCCTGGTTTGTTCCAGAATAAGTGCCGGGGACTGGCTGATTGTTCTGTTTTTCTCCTTAAAGTACATAAGCCTGTTTTCAGCATAGCTTAAGGAGTCCTTCACCTGCCCTAATCGTTTTTCGACATACTGTCTTTGCTCAGAAGAATACGATTTTCTTTTTGTCCTAATATAATTGTCAAGTGATTCGGCAACTTTATTAGCAACATCTGCTGATAGCTGGGCTTCAGGCATAGTTGCAGTAATTGTTAATATTTTTGTCATCCGGTCAACATCTGTTACCAGCCTGCTTTTTGTTAATGCAGTAAATTCAGTTAAAAACATTTTGCGTTTCTGCAATTCAGGAGATAAACTTTTATCCGGTTCAATTTCAAAATACTGTATAAGATTTACCGAATCGGGAAATTCTTCTGTCTTATATTTTGCATAAATAACAGGAGCCAGAACAGATTCGCTGGAAATCAGGTTATTATAAATTTCCGTAGGTGAACCGGAACCAACACTTACACCTGCAAGAGATGCAAGGCTGCTTAAAGAACCAAGCGAAGATTCTTTGCTGCCGTAATCCGGGAGTATTGTTACCGTGCTGGTGTAATAGGGCTTGGTTAAAAACAGTAGATAGGCTAAGGCAACAATTAAAAATGAAAAATTAAAAATTAAAAATTTCCTGCGTGCTGCCCAGAGGTTGTGGATGTAGGGGCGGAGTTTTTCTACGGTCTGCTTAAATCTCTCCTCACTTGAGAGTTCGGGTTCGTTATTATTTTCTAAATCACTCATAGTTTTTTATAAGTATAAAGTTAAAAGTATAAGGTATAAAGGTTAACCCTGTGAAATATTTTCAAATTTAATTCTGAATATAATGAAAATATTATCTTTCCATTTAGTCAAAAATTGAATCAATGCTTTATTTCACGGGGTAAAGTAAATTACAATTATTATTTTCTATTTTTGCTTGCTTTGGTATATATAGCACCCAATATGTTTTTAAGTTCTCCAGATTCTTTAATCAATTCATTTAACTTCTGAGATTGATAGATTTCACTAGCCTTAATAATTCTTAACTTCACCCGGTGTAATATCGTTTATCAAATGCAGATGAATATAAAAAAATATCCTAATAGATTGTTAATGATAACTAAAAAATATTACACTGGGCAGGTAGTTTGATTCACGCATTTCTTTTAAAGATATTGCTACTTTATTTACCCAGTGAAATAGAAGAAACCATAAAATTCAGAATTATTCTTGTCATTATTATATTCTAAACTCTTAAATCAAGCTAAAACATTTCACCGGGTGAATAAAATCTGCTTTTGATGAAGCAGCTTGCGATTCTCTACCCGGTCAAATAAGATTTGAGCCTGTTTTTAATAAACATTCTTCCATAATGCGTTTTAAGATATTTCTCCCTGTGTAGCGCATCCTTTTCTGATAAACAAGCTTCAAAGTAAATCAGCTTAAATGGTCTTCTATTCTTAGTTGATTCCACTAATCCTTTATTATGCTGCTCAAATCTTAGCTTAACATTTTTTGAATAGCCGATATAATATTTTGAATCTTTTTCACTCATCAAAACATATGTGTAATAAAAATTCATATGTTAAGCTATTTGACCGGGTGAATAATTTGCTCCGGAAGAAGTTGACGATTTTGTTAATTGATATTTAATAATACCGGTTTCTTGAGAATATTTTATCTTTCTTAAAAGTTTAATGACTTCAGATGCGAAAATAAATAATCTTTCAGCTAAATCATTTTGCATTTTGCCCACTTTTATTACTTTTAACTTTTGCCTTTAACCTTTATACTTTAGCCTTTGTATTGGAGCTTTTCTACGGTTTGTTTGAATCTCTCTTCGCTGGTTAGTTCTTGTTCTTCTTCGGGGTTTTGTTTTTCATTCATAGTATTTATTAAATTTAGTCAATTTTTGTGTTTGTCTGGTTCTTTGTTCAATATTCGATGTTCTAGGGCTAATATAATTTATTTTTAATTATTATTTTTATTCTTTTTAATTGTATGTTTGAACTTCAGTACTGCAAAATTTATTTCAATTGAAGTTTCA
>Ga0066644_10000672_pt1 | contig 21092 bp, 20 predicted proteins | sample CryGeyCG2114_020_FD_62735 | JGI IMG/M metagenome (GOLD analysis project Ga0066644, IMG submission 62735) | Groundwater microbial communities from aquifer - Crystal Geyser CG15_big_fil_post_rev_8/21/14_0.20 | ecosystem: Environmental > Aquatic > Deep subsurface > Groundwater | place: USA: Utah...
ATCCATCCAACGACGAAGGGGGTCGACGCTCTGGTCGCGGATACGCTGGACGATGTCGAGGCGGCCCTGCCGAAGAAGGGTTAGGCGCGTACTACCGTCCCGCCGCTGACGCGCCACACGGCCGCCTCGCCGGCAATGCTCTCGAAGGGGGCAAGCTCGGTCCCTGTCATCCATACCTGGGCACCGCTGCCGCGCAATTGCTCGAACAGGGCCGCACGGCGCACGGGGTCGAGATGCGCGGCGACCTCGTCGAGCAGGAGTAGCCCCGCACGGCCTTGCGCCGCAATTCCGGCGTGCGCGAGCGTCATTGCCACCAGCATGGCCTTCTGTTCGCCGGTGGAGCTTTGCGCCGCAGGCACGCGCTTGGCCGCGTGGACCACGTCGAGTTCGTCGCGGTGCGGGCCCGCCAGCGTGCGTTGCGCGGCGCGGTCACGCTTGCGATTGTCGAACAGCGCTTGCGACAGGCCATCGGCATGGTCGGGGGCGCCCGGATCGTAGGTGAGGGCAGGGCGGGCGAATGGCTCGGCGGGCATTTCCGCAAGGCGCACGGCGAGAGTTTCGACGAGCTTGGCACGGCCCCGCATCAGCGCCGTACCATGCTGGACCATCTGCGCCTCGATCGCATCGAGCCAGCCGCTTTCGGGCTCGCGCAAGTCGGCGAGCAGGCGATTGCGTTCGCGCAGCGCGGCCTCGTAGCGCGCGGCGTGGCTGGCGTGCTGCGGGTCCAGCGCCAGCGCCAGCCGGTCCATATAGCGGCGCCGATCGCCGGCGGGGCCGGTAAAGAGGCCATCCATCGCCGGGGTCAGCCAGGTCACTGCGAGCCATTCGCCCAGCGAGGTCGCGCTCGCCTCTGCGCCATTAATGCGCACACGGCGACGGCCCGGATTGGCGCTTTCCGAATAGGTAGCGAGGCGGACCGGCTCGCCGTCCTGCGCAAGGCTGGCGCCCACGCCGAAGCCGGCCTGGCTGCCGCTCCGGACCATTTCGGCCAAGGCCGCCCGGCGCAAGCCGCGCCCGGGGGCAAGCAGTGAAAGGGCCTCGAGGACATTGGTCTTGCCCGCGCCGTTTTCGCCCACCAGCAGGTTGAAGCGCGCCGTGTCCGCGAGATCGCTCGCGGCGTGATTGCGGAAGCCGGTGAGGGAGATGCGGTCGAGCGCCATGGATCGGCTCGCGCGATAGCGCGCACGGTGGCGTAGGGCTACTCGAAAGGCGCAAATCCAATAATTGGTAAAAATTCCCAACCTTTCGGATTGCTGAACATGCGGGTGTGGGCCGGTTCAGCCGAAAAGCGCGGATTTCCGCGGTTTTTCAAATTTGGCACGGCGGTTGCAAAGTATTGGGCAACCCGGATGGTCCGGGCAAAACGAACCAAGGATCAAGGAGTTACCCAATGTCTGTCTTCGAATATGCCAGCAATCGTGCCCTCGCCGCCGTCTTCGCCCTGGGCGTCTCGGCCATGTTCATGGCTGCTGCCATCGTCCCCGCCAGCCCCGCCGGCCTCATCGCCTGATCGGCTGACCCCGCACTCGAATTGTCGCAAAGGAAAGGAAACATGTTTAGTTCGGAAAACGGCAGCAAGCTCTTCGCAGCAGCCTTCTCGCTGGTGATCTCGGCGGTCTTCTTCGCCGCGGCCATCGTCCCCGCATCGCCCAATGGACTGATCGCATGAGCCAGCTCAAATTCCGCGAAGACGATCACGCCGTCCGTCCCGTTCGCAGCTTCAGGCTCGACCGCAACAACGGCAAGCTGATGGGTGTCTGCTCCGGCATCGCCCGCTACTTCGGCATCGACGCCACCTGGGTCCGCCTGGGCTTCGTCGCAGGAGCGCTGCTCGGTTTCGGCAGCTTCATCCTGATCTACCTCGCGATCGCACTGATCGCAGACTGACCACGGCCCTGCGCCAACCGTCCCGGTTTTCGTGCCGGCCGTGGCTCAATCAGAGAAGACCGGGAGGGGCCGCGAGGCCCCTCTCTCGATTCTATCCTCCTGAAAATCACATCGCCGAAATGCCGCCGTCGAGCTTGAGCTCGGCCCCGGTCATGAAGCGGCTTTCGTCGCTGGCGAGATAGACCACCGCATTGGCGATATCGTTCGGCTCGCCCACGAACTTGAGCGGGATCTGCCGCGCCAGCTTGTCCATCAGCACGTCCTTGTCGAGATTGTGATTGCGCGCCGTCCCGTCGAGGATCGGCGTGTCGACGAAGGTCGGGTGGACCGAGTTGCAGCGGATCTGCATGTTCTTCTTGGCGCAATGCAGCGCGATCGACTTCGACAGCATCCACACCGCCGCCTTGGACGAATTGTAGGCGGGCATGGTGTCGCTCGCGATCAGCCCCGCGATGCTTGAGATATTGACGATCGATCCCGGCGCATGTTCGCGCATCAGCGGCAGCGCCTTCTGGCAGCCGTGAAAAATCGAATCGACATTGACCGAAAAGCAGCGCTTCCAATCGTCGAACGTGCAGGTCTCGATATTGCCGCCGACGCCGATTCCGGCATTGTTCACCAGAACGTTGAGCCCGCCGATCTGCTCGCGCGCGGCATCGACCGCGGCTTCCCAGGCCTGCGGATCGGTGACGTCGTGCTGGATCGAGGCGGCGGTGCCGTCACCCAGCCGGCCGTTGACCAGTGCCGCGGTTTCCGCCGCGCCTTCGCCATTGATATCGGTGCACAGTACGCGCGCGCCCTCTTCGGCCAGCCGCATTGCATGCGCGCGCCCCAGACCCTGCGCCGCGCCCGTCACCAGAGCGAGCTTGCCCGCACACCGTCCTGCCATCATCTACTCTCCTGCCAGAATTCCCTGTCCGAGCAGCAAGAGCATGCGCACGTCGATCCCGCAACCATCGGCGCGCTTGGCGGCGATAAAGCTGGCGATGTCGGGCAGGGGCACACGGTGGACGGTGATGTTCTCGCCACCGACGCCGCCGCCGTCGCCGACCCGGGTCAGTTCGCGTGCACGGACCAGCGTAAAGCTTTCGCTGACCATGCCGGGCGAGGACCAGAAGCAACCCATGTCTTCGAGCACGCCGGCACGATAGCCGGTTTCCTCCTCGAGCTCGCGTCCCGCGGCGGCGAGCGGGTCCTCGCGGTCGGATTGGCCTTCGTCGCCGATCAGCCCGGCGGGGAGTTCGAGGCACGGCTTGCCCAACGGAACGCGAAACTGCTCGACCAGCAGGACATGGTCATGTTCGTCGACTGCCAGGATCACCGCAGCGCGGATATTGCGGGGGCGACCGACATATTCCCAGCGGCCACGCTTCTTGGCGGTGATGTACTTGCCCTGCCAGACGATCCGCTCGTCCGCATCGTGATCGGGGACGGGCATGGTCAGACCTCGATCAGTCGGTCGGGCAGCTCGTTCTGGTCGTCCTCCGCGCGCGGGAAATGCTCGGACAGCACCTTGCCGACATCGCGCACACCCGCGGCGAGGCCCTCGGCGATCCGGCCTTCGCGGATCTCGGCGAGCATATCCGCCATCGCCTCGCCCCAGACTTCGGCAGGGACCTTTTCTGCGATGGGCTCGTCGGCGACGATCTCGGCGCGGTGTTCGCGCATCGAGAGATAAAGCAGCACGCCGGTGCGGCCATGCGTACGGCGTTCCGCGCCCACCTTGAAGTGCCGAATGGCATGGTCGTGGACGCGCGCGGTCTTGAGCGGGCCGGGTACCATCGCAAAGCGCAGCGGTGTCCAGCTGAACAGCAGCCAGCCGAGTGTGAAGGCGACAAGTCCCAGCGCGATGGTCATGCTGGCAAGCTGGCCGGTGGTCCATTGGTGCATCCACCCGCCGACCAGCGAATCCCACAGGTCCATGAAGGGTTGGGGGAACAGCGCGAACAGGCTCATGGCCGAAAACGCAATCGCCACCGCCCAGACGAGCACGACGTCGCTATAGCCGTCGCTGCGATCGGCCAGCACGGTCACGATTTCGCCCGAGGTCGTCAGTTCGGCCTCGGCCACGGCCTGCGAGACCACCGCGTGCTGCGCTTCATTCAGATAGCCCATCACCAACCTCCCGAGGCGCCGCCGCCGCCGAAACTTCCGCCGCCGCCCGAAAAGCCGCCGCCGCCACCGAAGCCGCCACCGCCACCCCAACCGCCGCCGTCATGGTCGGACAGGCCGCGCGCGATCGCCTTGCCGGCTTCCCACAGGATGATGTCGCGCGCGGCATTGCCCCAGGGCCCGCGGCGATAGCGCCGCCGGCGGCCGCGCCCGCTCAGCATCGGGAGGATGAAGAAAAAGAAGATGAAGCCGAACCAGACCAGCGCACCAATCGGGAAACCGCCCTTGCTCTCGCGCCGCTCGCTCGCCTGCTGCGCGACCTCGGCGGCCTCTTCGGGCGGCAGTTCGAGCTGCGCGATGATCTGGTCCGCTCCCCAGGCGATCCCGCCCGAATAGTCGCCCTCGCGGAAATAGGGCTTCATGCCTTCGACATATTCGAAGGCCAGCCCGTCGGGGATCACGTGTTCGAGGCCATAGCCGACCTCGACCCGCATCTTGCGCTCGTTCGGAGCGACGATGAGGATGATGCCGTCATTGCGCTCGGCATCGCCCAAAGCCCATTCGCGCCCCAGGCGATAGCCGTAATCGGCAATGTCGTAGCCCTGCAGGTCGGGGATGGTCGCGATCACGAACTGCCGTTGGTTGCGCTTCTCGAAAGCGTCGAGCTTCTCGGTCAGCGCGGCCTCGGTCGCAGCGTCGATGATATTCGCCGCATCGACCACCGGTGCAGTCCCGCGCTCGGGGAAGTCTTGCGCGGCGGCGGGCTGGGCGAAGCCGAGCACCGCCGCCAGCGGGAGGACCAGGCGGGTAAGTAGGCGCACTGCCTAAGCCGTTCAGTTCGCGGTGTCGCTATCCGCGCGCATGTTCAGCGTCGGAGCGACTTCCGCACCCTCGGTCACGGCTTCGTAGGGGACCATCGGCTTGGCCCCGTGGATGATGTTGGCGCCGATCGTGTCGGGGAAGGTGCGGATGGTGGTGTTATATTGGCGCACCGCCTCGTTGTAGTCGCGAATCGCCACGCGGATGCGGTTCTCCTGTCCTTCGATCTGGGTCATGAAGCGGCCGAAGTTCTCCTGGCTCTTGAGCTCGGGATAGGCCTCGACATTGGCCATCAGCCGCGACAGGGCGCCGCCGAAGGTGTTCTGCGCCTGCTGGTACTGCTCCATCTTGGCGGGATCGCTCAGATCGTCGCCATCTAGCCTGATCTCGGGACGCGTCGCCGAGGCGCGCGCCTGGACCACCGCCTCGAGCGTCGCGCGTTCCTGCTCGGCCGAACTCATCACGATCTGCTCGAGATTGGGGACCAGATTGGCGCGTTCCTGGAACGCCGCCTCCACATCGGCCCACTTGGCCTTGGCGTTCTCCTCGGCCGCGGGGACCGAATTGATCCCGCAGGCCGAGAGCACGAGCGCGGCGGCCGCGAGAACGGAGGTACGAAAGGCAGCGAGGCGGTTCATGGAAAATCCCTCAAATGGTGAACGTGTCTTGCGTCAATAGCACACCACAGCGACCATTCAAGATTAACGCGTGCTTGTGACCTTTCAAGCGCCATGGCAGAAATGCGCGCCAATGCAGGGTTAAGGGGATTTGCACGTGTTGAAAGATTTCAGGGCCTTCATCGCCAAGGGCAATGTGATGGATCTGGCCGTAGCGGTGATCATCGGGGCGGCCTTCAGCGCGATCGTCAAATCGTTGACCGACGAGATCATCATGCCGATTGTCGGCGCGGTCTTCGGCGGGGCGGATTTCTCGCGCTATTTCATCCTGCTCGACGTGCCCGAGGGCTATGACGGGCCGCTGGACGATTACGCCGCCTTGCAGGAAGCCGGTGCGGCGATGATCGGTTATGGCAGCTTTCTCACCGCGGTGATCAACTTCCTGATCCTGGCCTTCATCGTCTTCCTGCTCGTGCGCTACGCCAAGAAGGTGATGGCGGAGTTCGAGGAGAAGAAGGAAGCGGCTCCCTCGGGGCCGAGCGAGATCGACCTGCTCAAGGATATTCGCGACGAACTGCGCGCCGCGCGCCCCGATTATGCGCCCGAGAAAGGCCCGATGGGCTAGCGGCGATTCGGGTGGCCAGGCCTGCGCCCGGCCATGAACCCGCGCTCACTTCACATTAATCGTCGAGCGCCTATATAGGGCTTCGCCGGTTTCGGCCGGCTATGGCGATAAATTGCGCTGTGCAATAGGTACAACGGACCCGGGGGCAGTACCCGGCGGCTCCACCATAACCCGCGAATCGTCGCGGATTTTGACGGGGCCGAACCAGGATCGACGTGTGCTGAAAGACAGTGTTTTCGCCCGGGCTGAGTACCCCGTAAAACTGTTCACAACACACAAGTGCCAACGATAACGAAGCACTCGCTCTCGCTGCGTAATCTGATGGGCTAACGCCCTGATCTTACAAAGCTAAAGCGCGGTTGGACCCACCGGGCAACAGAAGCGGATTCCGGGGGCCCGGGGCGGGCCTAGCAACAGAACCGCCCCACCTTCGCCAGCTTGAGAAAACCATAGTCGCCAAGGCGCGACGGTCCTCGCCCCGCTCAAGAGAGACGGGGGTAGCTAGCAACAGAAACCCCACCTCTATCCACCAGTGATACGTGCATGAAGTCGTCGGTCCGCTGCCGTCCTATCTGGTTCGGCAAGCGCAATATCTGACCGCTGATTGTGGTACACGGCCTCGTGAATTCGATTAGTCAGACACAGCGATTCCTCGGGGCCTGACCGCTCGTTTCACGATCCCTCGGGAGGGGTGGCATTTGCAGGGTTTCGCGCTTCGCGCTCGTAACGCAGCGCGTCGAGGATTTTCGCCCCGCCGAGGAAGACAGCGCCGCCGGTCGCGGCGAACAGCAGGTAGCCGCCCACGCCGGGATATTGCAGCGTGTAATGCGCACCACGCGTCATCGCGCCCAGGGCAAGGGCGAAGATGATCAGATACGCTTCCACGCGCGTCTTGATCACGAACAGTCGCGCCACTTTCCTGAGCACTTTGTGTTGGTCTCCCTTGGTTAACCCGTCCAAGCAATTCCCGTGCCAGCCACGGAAAACTGCCATGTACGATAGTTAACGAGACGGTGACTGTAAAATGCCCCGACGCGCCGGTAAAGGTCGTTAACTCCCGGTCGAGCGGCTCAGGCGAGCTCGCCGAGCGAGAGCACCGAGAGCAGCGCTTCGCGGGCCTCGACAACCGAATGCGCAAGGCGCTCGGTGCCGATATCCGCAGGATCGATTCGCTCGGGCCACATTTCGGCGATGACCGCCTCGATCCGCTGCGCCTTCGCTTCGTCGAGGAGGAAGCGCGCATCGACCGTGGCCGGGTCCGCCACCACTCGCAGGCGCAGGCATGCAGGCCCCCCGCCATTCGCCATCGACTGGCGCACGTCGACCGGAATGACCTCGCGGATCGGGCCATTGGTGGCGAGCATCTCCTCGCACCATCCGCGCACGCTTTCGCTCTCCCAGCATTCGCCCGGCACCACCAGTGCCATGCCGCCATCGGGCTGGCTCACCAGCTGCGCATTGAAGAGATAGGTCCGGATCGCCTCCTCGAGGCTGACCGCGCTGGCCGGGACTTCGATCGCATGGAGTTTGGGGAAGGCCGCGAGCAGCGCTTCATAGGCATCTTCGCGATCGGCGAAGGCCTGTTCGTGGGCAAAGAGGACGGTCTCGTTGGCCACTGCGACCACATCGTTGTGAAAGGCGCCTGCCTCGATCGCGACAGGGCTTTGCTCGATGAAGACGCAGCGCTGGGGATCGAGCCCGTGCAACCGGGCGACCGCGCGGCTCGCCTGTTCGTGCTGGCGTGCGGGGAAGCGGCCGCCCGGCCGGCCATAGACGAAGACCTCCACCCCGGGCGCGTCGTGGCTCTCGGTCAGCCGCATGTGGTTGGCCGCACCCTCGTCGCCGAAGCTGGGCGGGACGGCGTCGTGAACCTTGAAATGCCGCTCGTCCCCAAAGGCAATCTTGAGTTGCGCCTGCGTGTCGGGCCATTCCTGCGCGCGGTGGAGCATGGTGACGAGATTGGCAGGGGTCAGGTGGCAGCGGCCGTCGGCGGTGTCGGGCGCGGGGCTGACCGTGGCGGCATTTGCGGTCCACATCGAGCTGGCCGACCACGCCGCCGCAAGCAGTGCGCGATCGCTTCCGGCATCGACCGCGAGCCGCTCGAGCAGTCCCGCATTCGGTCGTGGCAGCGGCAACAGGAAGCCCTGCGCCAGCCCGCGTTCCATATTGCCGCGCATCTTTGCCAGGCCCTGCAGCGCTGCCGCGCGCGGGAAGGAGGGATCGCCCCCGTGGCTGGCGCTGGCGATATTGCCGAGGCTGAGGCCTGCGTAATTGTGGCTCGGGCCGACGATGCCGTCGAAATTGATCTCGACCAGTCGGCTCATCGTGCCACACTCCAGACTTCGTCGCCTTCGCCGACGCCCAGCGTTTCGGCGCATAGCGCATCGATCGCCACGCTGCCGTCGGCGGCGATCTCGCGCATGCCATAGGCGCTGCGGAAGGTGCCCAGCGTTCCAGTGGCGACCAGCGCGCGTTCTCCGATGTCGAGATCGGTCGCGGTCACTTTGCCCGGTGCGGCCTGGCTGATGCTGCGCACCTGGTCGGTGCGCGCGGTCATCGTCGGGCCGCCATCGAAAATGTCGACATAGCCTTCGAAGGAAAAACCCTCGTTCTCGAGCATCCGCATTGCGGCGCGCCCGCTGGGGTGGGGTACGCCGATGACCTTCTTCGCCTCTTCGCCGAGCATGGCGACATAGACCGGATGCTTGGGCATCAAATCGGCGATGAACTGGTTGCCGTTGATGGCGTTGAAATAGTCGGCTTCCTGGAAGGTCATGCCGAAGAAACGGCCCGCCACGCCGTCCCAGAAGGGCGATCCGCCGCGGTCGTCGATCACACCGCGCAGTTCGGCAAGGATCCGGTCGGCGAAGCGCGCCCGGTGCATGGCGACGAAGAGATAGCGGCTACGCGCCAGCAGCAGGCCTAGCCCGCCGGCGCGCTCGCCCGGATGAAGAAACAGCCCGCCGACTTCGGAACAGCCTTCGAGATCGGTCACCAGGCTGAGCAATTCCGCGCGCACCGTGCGATCGAGCTCGCGGCTGTGCTGCGTCAGCGTGTTGAGGCGATAGCTGTAGAAGGGCCATTCCTGCCCCACCTGGCTGAACAGCTGGCACGTCCCGCGCACCTGACCGGTTTCGGTGTTCTCGAGCACGAGGGTGAACTGGTCGTCGCCGAGTTCGTCGTAAGTGCGCGAGAAGGCCTCGTCGGCACGTTCGAGCTTCTTGGTCAGAGCGGCCCGGTCGGCGGGAAGGTTGGTGAAGCCCCCACCGGTCAGTTTCGCCATTTCATAAAGGTGTTCGAGGTCCTCGATATGCGCGGCGCGCAGACGAAAAGTCACAAATGGTCTCCGGTGGAAAGCTTCGCGAGAACCAGCGCGCTCAAGGCGGCACGCTCCCTGAGCGAAGGGACGATCATGAATTCGTCCGGTGAGTGGATGGCCCCGCCGCGCACGCCCATCGTGTCGACCACGGGCACCCCGGTGGCGGCGATATTGTTGCCGTCGCAGACGCCGCCGGTGGGCTTCCAGCCGATGGTCTGGCCAAGTTCGGCGCCGCAGGCCTTGACGAGGTCGAACAGCGCCTGCGCCTTCGCATCGACCGGTTTGGGCGGGCGGGTGACGCCGCCGTGGCGATGGATGCCGACTTCGTGTTCGGCTTCGATAAGGCGCAGGATTGCATCGAGTTCGCCGTCGAAGCGATCCATCGCTTCGGTCGATTTGGGGCGGATATTGAAGCGCAGCACGGCGAGATCGGGCACGACGTTGTTGGCGCTGCCGCCCTCGATCTTCGCCGGATTGACGGTGATGTCCTCGGCTTCGAGCGCCTTGATGCGCAGGACCAGGTCGCTGGCGGCGACGATGGCATTGCGCCCCTCGTGCGGATTGCGGCCGGCATGGGCCGACCGACCGTTGAGGGTGATCGAATAGTTGCCGGTGCCGCCGCGCGCATGCGCCAGCGTGCCATCGGGCAGCGCGCTGGGTTCGTAGGTCAGCGCGGCATATTTTCCCCGCGCCAGTTCCTCGATCAGCCCGCGGCTCGCGAGACTGCCGGTTTCTTCGTCCGAATTGATCATCACGTCGTAGCCGACGCGCTCCGAGCCTTCGGTCGTCTCGAAGGTCTTGAGTGCATGGAGGATGACGTTGAGCCCGCCCTTCATGTCGGCGGTGCCCGGGCCATTGATGGTCTCCCCATCGAGCCAGCCGACCTCCTGGAACGGGTGATCGGCAGGGAAGACGGTATCCATGTGCCCGGTGAGGACGAAGCGGCGCTCGGCATTGGGCCGGACGCGCAGGACCATATGCTTGCCGTGCGGCTTCTCGAACTCGCGCCCTTCCGCAGAGATCGCGGTGACCTTCGCCGGTTCGATCAGCTCGACCTCGCCCGGCAGCACGCTGAAGGCGTCGGCGAGAACGCCCGCCATCGCGTCGAGCCCGGCGATGTTGGATGTGCCCGTATTGATGGCAGCCCAGTCCTGCACTTGCGACAGCATGGTGTCGGCATCGATCGCATCGAGCAGGGCTTGCGGGGCGCTATCCGGTTTCATGTGCAACGTCCTTAAGCCTGCGCGGTGCCAAGTCCACCCCGCGCCTTGCATTGATCAACCGCTGGCGGCATAGACCGCGATGCTCCTCCCCGGGTTCGACATCGCTACGATTGCACAATCCGAGGAGTTCCATGACCGAATATGTGACGCGCGCCGGGATCGAGACCGATCCACAGCTTGCCCGATTCATCGAGACCGAGGTGCTCGGCCCGCTGGGCCGCGATGTCGATGCGTTCTGGCAGGGGTTCGCGGATCTGCTGGCCCGCTTCGTCCCGCGCAATGCCGCACTGCTGCAGAAGCGCGAGGAGCTGCAGACCAAGATCGACGCCTGGCACGACGCACACAAGGCCACACCGATCGACCAGCGCGAGTACCAGGCCTTCCTGCGCGAGATCGGCTATCTCGTTCCCGAGCCCGACGCCTTTACGATCGGCACCGAGAACGTCGATCCCGAGATCGCCACCATGGCGGGTCCGCAGCTGGTGGTTCCGATCCTCAATGCGCGGTTCCTGCTCAACGCCGCCAATGCGCGCTGGGGCAGCCTCTACGACGCGCTCTACGGAACCGACGCGCTCGACGCGCCGCCTGCCCGTCCGGGCGGCTATGACGAGGAACGCGGCGCGGCGGTGGTGGCCGAGGCGAAGCGCTTCATGGACGATGCGGTCCCGCTGGCGGATGGCCGGAAATGGGCCGATCTTGCCGGTGTGATGGACAAGGGCATTCCGCTCGCCGATCCGGCGCAATGCGTCGGCTGGAACGAGGGCTCGTGCTTTTTCCGGCACAACGGGCTGCATATCGAGGTGGTGTTCGATGCGAAGCACCCGGTGGGAGCGACCGATCCGGCCAACATTGCCGACATCATCCTCGAATCCGCATTGACGACGATCGCCGATTGCGAGGATTCGGTCGCGGCGGTCGATGCCGAGGACAAGCTGCTCGCCTACACCAACTGGCTGGGTGTCATTCGCGGCGACCTCCAGGAAAGCTTCGAGAAGGGCGGCGAGACGCTGACCCGCAAGCTGGCCGGCGACAAGGCGTTCACCGACGCAGAAGGCGCCGAGTACACGCTGCCGGGGCGCAGCCTGATGTTCGTGCGCAATGTCGGGCACCTCATGGCCAATCCGGCGATGCGCTGGAACGGCAAGGACATCCCCGAGGGCCTTCTCGATGCCGTCGTGACCTCGGCCATCGGCGCGCACGACGTGGCTGACCTCGGCAAATACGGCAATTCGCGCTGCGGCAGCATCTACATCGTGAAGCCCAAGATGCACGGGCCCGAGGAATGCGCCTTCACCAACGATGTCTTCGACGCGGTGGAAGACCTGCTCGGCCTGCCGCGCCACACGATCAAGGTCGGCGTTATGGACGAGGAGCGGCGCACCAGTGCGAACCTTGCCGCGTGCATCCATGCAGTGAAGGACCGCATCGTCTTCATCAACACCGGCTTCCTCGACCGCACGGGCGACGAAATCCACACCTCGATGCGCGCCGGGCCGATGATGCGCAAGGGCGCAATGAAGAACGCGGCCTGGCTCAAGGCCTACGAGGCGCGCAACGTGGGGATCGGCCTGCGCCACGGCCTCTCGGGCCGCGCGCAGATCGGCAAGGGCATGTGGGCCGCGCCCGATTTGATGGGCCGGATGATGATCGAAAAGATCGGCCACCTGCGCGCCGGGGCCAATACCGCCTGGGTTCCGAGCCCCACCGCGGCGACGCTCCACGCGATCCACTATCACCGCGAGGATGTGTTCGAGATCCAGAAGGGCCTGGGCGAGGTGCCGGGGCTCGACGAACTGCTCACCATCCCGCTCGCCGACGGCACCAACTGGTCCGAAGACGAAATCCGCGAGGAACTCGACAATAACTGCCAGGGCCTGCTCGGTTATGTCGTGCGCTGGATCGATCAGGGCGTGGGCTGTTCGAAAGTGCCCGACATCGATGATGTCGGCCTGATGGAAGACCGCGCGACGCTGCGCATTTCGAGCCAGCACATCGCCAACTGGCTGGTCCACGGCGTAATCACCGAGGAGCAGGTGATGGACAGCCTGCGGCGCATGGCCGCCAAGGTGGACGAACAGAACGCGGGCGATCCGTTCTACGAGCCGCTGCTCGAGAACGAGGGCGGTGCCGCTTTCAGCGCGGCAAGAGACCTGATCTTCAAGGGTGTCGAACAGCCGAGCGGCTATACCGAACCGTTGCTCCATGCCTGGCGGGGCAAGAAAAAGGGTTTCGAATAAGTATCGAAATGAAAGTCATCCGGGATATTTCCCGGCCATTGCGGGTATAATCGTAGCGTCCATTTCGGGATCGGAAAATTGTAAAGGTTCATCGTTTTTTGGTGACCACGCAAAGAAATTTGATTTTCTAGTTTGAAAATTCGCCGGGGGAGCATTTCTTGTGTTGATGGCGGGGTTTTGATAGGCGGTATGCTTAACTCAATGAGCTGTATTGAGTAGGGTTGTTACATTGGCATATCGCAAAGGCCACGTCGCAGTCGCCGAATTGCTTCGTCTGAAAGGGGACGATGCGCAGTCGGGTCCTTGCGGCATTCTCCAGGGAATGCTGGACGGCCTGAGAGACCATCTGGCGATGGACGTCGCCTATCTTGCCGAATTTCGCGGCGACCGGCGTGTTTTCCGGTTCGTCAGCAGATCGGCGGCAGCGCCCGAGATCGCTGTCGGCGAATCGGTTTCCTTGAGCGATTCGGTCTGTTTCCAGGTCGTCGAAGGGCGGTTGCCCGAGCTTATCAGGGACGCAGCCAAGGTTCCCTCGATCGGGGATCTCGCGCCGGTGGAGAAGTATGGCATCGGTGCGCACCTGTGCGTGCCGGTGACACTGGGCGACGGGACGCTGTTCGGGGCCATGGGGTGCTTCTCCACCAGGCCCGATCGCTCGATCAACCGGCGCAATCTCGAGGTGCTGCGGATGGGTGCGCGGCTGGCTGCCGATCTCATCGAGCGCAAGCGCAAGAGCGAGGCGCATCACGAGGCTTTGAGCGCCAGGATATCGAGCACGATCGAACGAGGGGCCTTCAACGTCGTCTACCAGCCGATCTTCAGTATTTCCGAGGGGCGGGCGATCGGTGTCGAAGCGCTTACGCGGTTTCCCGATGCCGGCACGCGCCCCCCGAGCGCGTGGTTCGACGAAGCCGACGAAGTGGGATGCACGGTCGAGCTGGAACTGGCGACGATCAGGCGCGCGGTCGAAGGGCTCGCCCTTCTTCCCGCAGACATCTATCTGTCGGTCAATGTCTCGCTCGAAACGCTCCTATCGGGCAAGTTGCTGGAGGTTCTGCAGGATACCGACAAGAACCGGATCGTCATCGAACTGACCGAACACGAAGCAGTCGAGGACTATGAGGCGCTCAAGGCCGCCCTCGAGACGCTCGGCAAGCGCGCCCGGCTGGCGATCGATGATGTCGGGGCGGGCTATTCGAGCATGCGCCATATCCTCGATCTGGGGCCAGATTTCATCAAGCTCGACATTTCGATCGTCCGCGACCTGCACAGGCAACCGTCGCGTTCGGCGTTCGTCCGGGCGATGGTCGAGTTTGCCAAGGTCGCCAATTCGTCGATCGTCGCCGAAGGGGTAGAGAACCAGGACGAACTCGACGAGCTCGCCAAGCTCGATGCGGCCAATGCCCAGGGCTATCACCTGTGTCGTCCCTTGCCTTTGGCCCAAATTCTGCCCTGCCTGGCAGGCAAAGAGCAAAGCAGCAGCGAAGTGTCAGGGCGACGCTACGGCTAGCGAAACGACGTACGGTCCGGATTCCCGAGCCATCGCTCCGGCTATTCCGACAAGGTGCGCGCGATCTCCACGAATTCGGCGACGCTCACGGTTTCGGCGCGCCGTTGCGGATCGATTCCGGCCGTTTCGAGCGCCGCGACTGCGCCGGGAAAGCCCTTGAGGCTCTGGCGCAGCATCTTGCGACGCTGGCCGAAGGCGGCCTCGGTCAGCCGTTCGAGCACGCGCGCCGATACGCCCGCGGGCATGGCGTCCGGCGCGACATGGACGATAGCGCTCATCACCTTTGGCGGCGGGGTGAAGGCACTGCGGTGCACTTTCATCGCCAGCTTCGCTGCGCTGCGCCACTGCGCCAGGACGGCGAGCCGCCCGTAGGCCGAGCTGCCCGGCGGCGCTACGATGCGCTGCGCCACCTCGAGCTGGAACATCAGCGTAAGGCTGGTCCATTGCGGCGGCCATGCCTCTCCCCCGAGCCAGCGCACGAACAGCGCGGTGCCGACGTTGTAGGGAAGGTTCGAAAGCACGGCGAAGGGCTCGCCGCCCATCAGCTCGCCATGGTCGAGCTTGAGCGCATCGCCCTCGATGACGCGCAGCTGGCCGGGAAAGGCCTCGCCCAGTTCGGCGAGCGCGGGGAGGCAGCGCCGGTCCATCTCGATCGCGGTGACTCGGGCGCCGGCGCGCAGCAGCGCGCGGGTCAGGCCGCCGGGGCCCGGACCGACCTCGAGTACCGCCTTGCCAGCCAGATCGCCCGGAATCGCCGCGATCCGGTCGAGCAGCTGTTCGTCGAACAGGAAATTCTGCCCCAGCGCCTTCGATGCGCTCAGGCCGTGCCGCGCAATGACTTCGCGCAGGGGCGGAAGGTCAGCCATGCTTGGCCCGTCGCGCGGCGATTGCGCCCGCCATCTTCAGTGCAGCGATCATCGCGCCCGGATCGGCCAGTCGCCGGCCGGCGATGTCGAAGGCAGTGCCATGATCGGGGCTGGTGCGCACGATGGGCAGGCCGAGCGTGACATTTACGCCCTCGTCGAAATCGAGCGCCTTCAGCGGGACCAGTGCCTGGTCGTGATACATCGCCAGCGCTGCGTCGTAAGTCTGCCGCGCGCGCGGGGTGAACAGGGCATCTGCCGGGTGCGGTCCCGTCGCCGCAATTCCCTCGCTACGCAGGAGGTCTATCGCGGGTTCGATGATCTCGCGCTCCTCCGAACCGAACTTGCCTCCTTCGCCCGCGTGGGGGTTGAGGCCGCAGACCGCGATGCGCGGTTCGGCTATGCCGAAGTCGTTGTTCAGCGCTTGTGCGACCACGCGGGCCTTGGCTGCAATCCTGTCGCGATCGAGCAGACCCGGAACATCGGCCAGCGCGCAGTGGACTGTCACCGGGACCGCGCGCAGGCTGGGCCCGGCGAGCATCATCACCGCCGCATCGGCGGGCAGGCCGCAGGCCTCGGCAAGGAATTCGGTCTGGCCGGGGAATTCGAACCCGACTTTGGCCAGCTGCGCTTTGGCGATCGGCGCAGTGATCACCCCGGCGCTCGTCCCGAGCAAGGCGTGCCGCGTGGCTTCGGCCAGCGAGCCGAGCGCCAGCGCGGCGCCTTCCTCGTCGGGCACGCCGGGCATGTAACCGCAGTCGTCGACGCCGATCACCGGCAAGCCCTCGTCGAACCGCTCCGCCGCTTCCTGCGCTTCGTCGATCCGGACAATCGGGCAGTCGATGCCGCGGGACTCCGCCGCCGCCGCGAGCACGCCTGCACCGCCGACCACGAAATAGGGTGCGAGGCCGTGTTCGCGGCGGCGCACCCAACTTTCGGCAATGATTTCGGGCCCGATCCCCGCCGGATCGCCCAGCGAAACGGCGAGGGGCAGGCGCATCGTCGTCAGTTGTATTCGATGAAGGCGTCGTTGCGCAGGTCGCGCAGATAACGCTGGGCGCGCTTTTCGATCCGCTCATCTTCGAGCTGGCTCATGATCTGGTCGAAATTCGGTGCAGCGGCAACCCTGGGATCGTCACGACCGCACAGCATCAGCACGCGCACGCCTTCCTCGAACGAGCCGAACGGCGGGGTCGACTGGCCGACCTGGAGCTGGAGCATGATGTTCTGCAAGGCTTCGGGCAGGGCGCGCACGCGGATCTGGTCGTTGGTGACCACGGTTGCGCCGAGCCGGGCGGCGGCATTCTCCGCATCGCCGCAGCCGCGGATGGCCTCGACCCCCTGGGTGAAGGCCGACACGCGCTGCTGTGCCGCTTCCTGCGACATGCCCGGGTCGAAGCTGATCTGGATCTGCTTGAGGCTCAGCATGGCATCGCGCGGATCGGCCATCAGCACCTGTCGCTTGTCGATCAGGTAGAGGATCGAAAAGCCGCCCGGAATACGAACCGGGCCGACCAATTGACCGGGGCTCATCTCGCGTGCGACCGCTTCGAGTTGGGCGTTCTTGAGCTGCGGCAGCTGAATCCAGCCGAGATCACCGCCTACAGCAGCGGTCGACGCCTGGGAGAACTGCCGTGCATAGGCGACGAAACTGCCACCCTGTCGCAGCTGCTCGACGATCTTGTTGGCGTTGGCTTCGACCGCTGACTCGGTCTCGGGCGTGGCCGAGAGGAAGATCTCGCCAAGCCGGTATTCCTCGGTCCCGCGTGCGGCCTCGAGCCGGTCGATCATCTCGTTGACCTCTTCGGCCGAGACGTTGACGAAAGGCGCGATATTGCGGCGCAGCAGCCGGTTCCAGGCGAGTTCGCCGGTAATCTGGCGCTTGAGCGCTTCGGGAGAGGAGCCGATCGAGCGCAGATAGGCGTCCATCTTCGCCGGGTCCTGGCCGAAGTTCTGCGCCGCTACGCGCGCATAGGTCTGGTCGACTTCTGCCTGCGACACATCGAGTTCCTGCGCGATAGCAGCCTGGATCTGCAGCGTCTCGTCTATCAGGTTGCGCAGCACCTGCATGCGCACGCGAACCATTTCCTCATCGCTTACCGGACGCTTGTTCGCCGCGAGCAGCAATGCAACGCGCTGGTCGATATCGGTCTCCGTGATGACGAAGCCATTGACCACCGCAGTCGCGACGCGGCGGTTGGGATCGGTATCCTTGAGCATGCTGAGATCGCTCGGCAGGCCGAGCAAGTCGCCCTGTGCGATGGCCTGCTGGGCCTGTCCGGCCACGGGTGCGGTGGCAAGGCCGGCTGCGGCGGCAATCGAAAGCAGTCGGGAAATCGTCTGTGCAGTCACGTGTCGAACCTGTGTTGCGGCATCGCAAGAATGCCCGGATATGCCGCAACCCATGCGGCCTTGCGGCTTAACCGGAGATGATATTCGGGCGCCGGATAGCGTGTTTGGGCCGAGGTGCCAATAAGCGCGGCCTAGCGGAATCCCAGATTTCTCAAGCTGAAATAGACCTGGAAGGTGTCGCCCCGCTGCGCGTCGCCTGCCGTAATATAATCGCGCCGCCAGGTCAGGCCGAGTTCGAGGCAGTCGTCCTGATAGGCAACGCCGAGGCGTGTGCGGATCGGGTCGAATCCGTCCGACATCAACGTCGGATCCTCGTTACGATCGGTGAGGTTGAACACGCCCGAGCCGAACACCGACCAGTAATGGGCGAATGCCACGCGTACCGCGCCGCGCAATTCCTCGCGGTCCTGCAGGTCCTCGACCTGGGTGATGTCGCGGTTGAGACGGACATAGCCGAGTTCGGCATAGGTCTTGTTGGACCCGACCGTGGCATCGATCTCGTTGCGGCGGATCGCCAGATTGTCCTTGTCGAGCCGGAAGCGATGGGTCAGCCGCAGGAAGTTCTTGTAACGGACCTCGGTGCGCCCGACGAAGTCGGAAAAGCGTTCGGACAGGCCGGTGCCGACCGGGAAAATGTCGCGGTCGCTGTCGAGGCGATAGGACTGGCCGATATTGGTCTTGATTTCCCAGTCGGGGACGCGCAGCGACCAGTCGAAGCCATAGGTGACGCGCGCGCCGTCCTCGACGCGGTCGTAGCCGGGGAAGCGGTTGAGCGCGAAGAGGTTCGAATCCTCGAGGTCGATCGCCCGCGCGTCTTCGTTGGGGATCGCGAGATTCTTGAGCGGGGGTGTGGCGACGAGCTGGACCCGCGGCGTCCAGACCACCGTGCCGCCCAGGGCATTGCCGACGAAAGGCCATTGCACGTCGAGCGCGCCCAGTGCCACGCCGCGGAATTCCCACCCCGGATTGCCGCGGTAGCTGGCGGTGGCGGTGAGGAAGTTTTCGTCCGAATGATAGACGTCGCCGCGTACCATGCCGGTCAGCGTCACCACCTGGCCGAGGCCGGTGACGCGGCTGAGATCCCACTGCGCCCGGGCGAAGGCGCGCTGCGTATCCTGCCCGTCCTTGCGTGCGATGGAGAGGGTATTGCCCTGCAGTTCGAGCTGCCCGCCGAGCACCGGCGTGTCGGGTCGCCAGCGCGCGTCGAGCACGGGAAGCGCGATCGGTACCTCGCCCTGCGGCTGGTCGAGCCGCAGGGTCTGCGTCGCCCAGCCGGCGAGCGAGAAATAGGTGTTCTTGCCGATTCGTTCGAGTTCCAGCCTCGAGCGCAGCCGGTCGTCGCGGCTGATGTCGTAGCGCCGCAGGAAGGTCCGGTCGGTCGCGCGACGAAGCGAACCGCTCAAGCTCCAGTCGGGCGAAAGCTGGAACCTGCCGTTGGCGAAGACATAGCCGCGGAATTCCTCCGCACTGTCCGCAACCCCGGTAAAGGTGGAGATGCGCTGCGAATGCGTTGCATAGCCGGTGATCTGATAGGCGCCGCTCTCGGTCAGATGACGCCACTGCGCGGCCACCATCGGCGCCGCACCGGTATAGACATGTGTAGTCAGCGTCAGATCGCGATTGTCGGCGAAGCGAATGTAGTAGCTGCCCGAGACTTCGACCCCATTGCTCGCGGAGAAACGCAGGTCGGGTACGAGGAAGCCGGAGACCGCGCCGCCATCGGTCCGCACTGTCAGCCCCGGCAGCGGCAGGATGCGCGCGCCGAACAACTCGAGAAAGGCGCCGGTGAACCTGATCCGTTGCTGATCGGGATGGTAGACGACGCGCTCGGCCGTGATCCGCCAGCTCGGCTCGCGCGGGCAGCCATCGGGATCTACCACTGCGCAGCCGCTGTAGGCGGCCTGTTCGAGGGCGACGGTGCCGTCGCTTTCGCGCACGCCGCGATTGGCTGCCAGCCGCCCGCCCTGGCGCAGTGCCAGCAGCAGGTTGTCCATTGCCCCGGCTTCGAACTTGTCGGTCAGCTCGATACGTTCGGAAAACAGCTGATTCCCATTTTCGTCGACGAAGCGGACCCGGCCCTCGGCGACGATCTCGCCGGTCCTTTCGTTCCAGCTTACCGTATCGGCGCGTAGAGAGCGGTCGCCGCTGCGCAGCACGACATTGCCCCTCGCGGTGACGACATCGCTTTCGGACCGGTATTCGAGGATATCGGCCTCGAAGGCGATTTCGCGATTGCCCTCGGCATCGAGCCCGTCGTCGCCGGTGGGCGGGGGCGGCGCACCGAGCCCGGCATTGGGATTGGGGATGCCCAGAAGCTGGTCTACGCCCTCCGCGCTATCGACCGTCGGCGTTTGCGGATCGGGCTGCGAATCGCCCGGCTGCCCGCGGGGATCGACCACGGTACCGACGTCGTCGGCGGCTTCCTGCGCGGCCAGCGGTGCTGCGGCGAACAGGGCGAGCGCCGACGCGGTCAGGGTAACGGTGTGAAGGACCTCCCGGCAGGCGGGCGGGGCGCGATCGGCGGGCGGGAGCATGGCTTGCCTATCGCACCGGCCACGCCTAATCGCAATCGCCATCCTCGTGGGGCGCGCGCGAACCGCGCCGTCTCTTCCAGAAATCGATTCCGGAGTATCCATGCACATTCAGTTCAGCCAGTCCCGCCCGCAGGTTGCGCGCCTTGTTGCGCAAGTCACCGACAAGGGCAAGGTTCCCGCTGGCCTTGAAAAACCGCTGGTCGACGGGATGGCGGCTGCGAGGTTCAAGGGCACTGCCGGGCAGGTCTTCGAGGGATTTTCCGAACGCGATGGCGAGGTGCTGCGCCTGGCCGTTGCCGGTCTTGGCGACAAGAACGACGAAGCCCGGCTTGCCAATTGCGAGAAGGCCGGTGCCGCGCTCGCGGCGAAGTATCAGGCGAGCGGCGAAACCGATCTGGCGCTCGACCTGGCGGGCAGCGCCCTTACAGCCGAGGAAACAGCCAGCGTGCTGCTCGGGCTGCGCCTGCGCAACTGGCGCTACGACCGCTATCGCACCAAGATGAAGGAAGAGCAGAAGGTGACGCTCGCAAACGTCACCGTGCTCAATGCTCCCGATGGTGCCGAAGCCGCGTGGGCCGATATGGCGCATGTCGCCACGGGCGTCGAATTCACCCGCGAGCTGGTCACCGAGCCGGCGAACATTCTCTACCCGGAAAGCTTCGTCGCGCGCTGCGAGGAGCGCTTCGCCGGCACCGGGGCGGAGCTGATCGTGCTCGACGAGGCGCAGATGGAGCAGCTCGGCATGGGCTCGCTGCTCGGCGTCGGGCTCGGTTCCGACAGGGAGTCGCGCCTTCTCGCGATCCGCTGGGACGGTGGCGCGGATACCGATGCGCCGACCGCGCTGGTGGGCAAGGGGGTGACCTTCGACACCGGTGGGATCTCGATCAAGCCCGGGCCCGGCATGGAAGACATGAAATGGGACATGGGCGGCGCGGGCGCCGTCGCGGGAGCCATGCTGACGCTTGTCTCGCGCAAGGCCAAGGTCAATGTCGTC
>Ga0066644_10000681_pt1 | contig 21037 bp, 27 predicted proteins | sample CryGeyCG2114_020_FD_62735 | JGI IMG/M metagenome (GOLD analysis project Ga0066644, IMG submission 62735) | Groundwater microbial communities from aquifer - Crystal Geyser CG15_big_fil_post_rev_8/21/14_0.20 | ecosystem: Environmental > Aquatic > Deep subsurface > Groundwater | place: USA: Utah...
CGCTGAAGCAAAGACAGAAGAACCAAAAGATACAGGTAAAAGCGAAGAAGCAGCCATGGAAGGATTATCTTCTTTATTCGGCTAAACAACTTTACTTTTTTCAATTTGATTTTTATTTTTGTTAATCTTAATTAGCAACAGATCTTAGTTTGTTTTGAATGGTAGATTTTTCATTTCCAATAGATGGGTTCATTAGCATTTTGGATTATTTGGGGACAATCGCTTTTGCAGTTACAGGTGCATCAAAAGCAATTGCACACAAGGCTGATATTTTTGGAATTATTGTCTTGGCAACTGTGGTTGGTGTTGGCGGTGGGGTAACTCGAGATGTAATCTTTGGGCGATTTCCCACTGCATTCTCAGATCCAATTTATGTTGGACTAACTGTCGCTAGTGGAGTTTTGATGTTTTTCTTTTTTAGACGACTCAAAAATAAGATGAATGTTTGGCTGGTATTTGATGCCGTAGGATTGGGTGTCTTTTCCATTTTAGGCGCATCAATTGCATATCATATAGTTGGTTTGAATTTTCTTCCGATGCTATTTGCAGGAATGATTACTGCCATAGGTGGCGGAATTCTCAGAGATGTATTTGTCAGAGAGATCCCAATTGTTTTTGTCAAAGAGGTATATGCTGTTGCAAGTATTATTGGAATTGTAATTTTCTATATCCTTCTTTCATCTAATATGGATGTACAAATTGTGTCTGTTATTGGAATTGCGTTTACCACTGGTATTAGATTACTTGCAATGAAGTATAATTGGAATCTTCCTAAAGTTAGAGAACCTTAAGCAGGAGTGTATTTTTTTGCTTGTCCTGCAACGGCTCTTGCTTGAGCATCCGCTTTTTGTAAAATTTGTTCTTTTGTCTCATCTGTCATAAATCCTGATTCTATAGATAGTGAACGAGCATATTGTGAAGCTTTGCTGAGAATTTGTGAAATGTTATCTGCCGTAATATATGCTGCTTCGATTGACAAGGAGACTGCTTCTTGGTGTGCTTGTGAGAATTGTGACCTTATCTTCTCAACATCAATCACCATCTCTTCTGCTGCATATGTTGTTCCTTCTTCCAGTGCTGCAAACAGTGAAATTCCTGCTTCTACTGGTTTGATATCTAATTTACCTAGAAGTGATGCTAATTTTTCATTAATTACGCCCCCTTTTTGTACAGGTGTGCTGTCTTTTGAAATCCAAATTGTTCCTTGATCTATTTTAGTTGGGATTCCTGCTTCCTTGAATTCTGTAAGCATTGGACCTGGTGCAATACCTGTATTCTTTGCAGGAACTACAATGTCTATGCTAGCAATGTCTCCTCCTCTTGCACCCATCATGATTTTATTTTTGGCTAGGAGGACGTTAAGCTTGAATGGTGACATGTTTGTAAACATGAACATGCATTGTCCTGTCAGTTCTTTTGCAATTTCTTTAATTCCTGGAATGTCTAGTGTTTCTAATGCTAACTTTGCAACTTTGTCTTTAATACTAATAATCTCTACTTCTCCTTTGAGAGTTTTTCTTAAAGGTAAAATTTGAGTTGAACGTACTTTGTTCATTTTAATAACTGCAACAACTTTGTATTTTTTTGGAAGCTCTTGTAATTGCTGATACATCTGAGCTTTCTTTTTAGGATATGTGGTTCTATTTTCATGCATGTTTCTTCTTAACCTCATTTGCTTGTTTTACTGGTTTGCCCATTGTTGTCTTTATGATAATCCTTCTCATGTTTTTTTCTCCGTTTGGCAATTTCTTTTCAATTGCACTTAGTACTGCATGTGCATTAATTGCCAAATCAGCATCTTCCATAGACTCATCACCAATTTTACAAGATGTTGATAGTGATGCTCTTGTTCTAACTTTGATTGATGATCTGAATCTTTGTAAAAATGCATCTATCGATGCATCAAATGGTACTGGTGTTGGCATTTTTCCCCTAGGACCTAAAAATTGACCCAAAGTTTTTCCTACTGTTGGCATTACTTTGGTATCTGCTAAAAAGAAATCATATTTGTTAATGAATTTTCGAGATTCTCTTTTATTAGTTGTAAATTTATCTAATTCTGCAGTTCCAATTACTGAATCTGCTTTTGCTTGTTTTGCTTTTTCACTCATATCTCCTGTAGCCATCACACAAACTGTTGCAGGCGAATTTGTCTTTGGGAGTTGGACTACTTCATTTAATGCAAATCCTTTCTTTACATCAATATCTTTAAAACTCATGATCAGTTCTATTGATTGCTTAAACTTTTTTGGTTTAGTGGCTGCTTTTGCCTCTTTGATCATATCAACAAGCTGAGCTTCGGTAATCATTACGAACATTTTCCTAGACAGCCTACTTAAAATCGTTTAGAGGTTAAGATTTTTGATAAGCATTTATTCTAAATAATTACATATTTCTTCCAAAATAATTACAATTTCAAAGGAAATTTTGCTCAAAACCTACATATATTAAATCACAACCATGTTTTTCTAACACGTTGCACAGATTTGATGAATTAGATATGAAATTGCTTTTTGAATTGACCACTGATGGCTCTATATCGGTTCCTGCTTTATCAAAAAAACTTGGAATCAATGCTTCTGTCTTGTATAGTAGAATTAAGAGATTAATGAAAAAGAAACTAATTAAAAAATTCACCATTGAAATTGACGATTCCTTACTGGGAATAGGAGTAAAAGCTTCAGTGGGAGTTAATCGAGATCCAAAGTTAAAGGATTCCATTCATAAAAAATTCATGGAAACACCTGAGATTGTCTCTATTTCAGAAGTTACTGGCAGATTTGATATTATGATTCAAGTTTATGCTAAGAATCTGGAAGCACTTCATTCAGTAGTAATTGAAAAAATTGGAAAAATAGATGGTATTCAGAATACTGAAACCTTTGTTGAATTACAGAAAACCGATAAAGATCCTGTTTATTTAATCGACTAAATTTTCTTTAAATTATATTTTTGAATAACTATTGGAATTTTGCATCCCATTTGCCTTCATTAACTTCGGCAGTAATTTCTTTTGGAGTTTTTCCTTCTATTTTTACTCCTAATGCTAGACACGTTCCAATGATTGTTTTTGCGACTGATTTTAATGAAGAAGCATAAGATTTATCGAGTTTTGTATTTGCTACTTTGATCACTGCATCCATTGTTATGTCTCCTGCCCATGTGGTTCCAGAAGCTCCTGAACCTTTTTGTATTCCTGCCTCTTTCATAATCAGTGCAGCTGCAGAAGGGATTCCAATCTCAATGGTGTATTTTTTTGTGTCTGTGTTAACAGCTACTGTCACAGGAACTTTCATTCCCTCAAAGTCTTTTGTCTTGTCATTAATTGATTGAATAACTTCCATAATGTTTACTCCTAGAGGACCTAATGCTGGACCTAATGGTGGACCTGCTGATGCTCCTCCGCCTGTTACAAGTGCTGATACTTTTTGTTCTCCCATGTTAAATCAACTTAAAATGAAAATTTAATCCTTCCTAAGCCTCACTTGAAAGCTTTAGGTAATTTGCGTCTACTGTTACTGGTAATTGATATGATGCATCTAACAAAACAACTGTTGCCTCTTCTTTCTCAACATCTATTCTGGTTATAGTTGCCTTCATTCCTTTGAATGGCCCACCTGTAATTTCAACTATGTTATCTACTGTTAATTGTGAAACTGTTGATTTTTTGACAAGATATCCTTCAATATCTTTGAATTCTAACTCTCCTCGTAATTGACCACGAATGTGTCTGACTCCTTCAACTGCCATATATGCATCACTTGGATTAATTGCCTCAATTACGACGTATCCTTTCAAGTCACTTACCCAAAATACTGATTGAATGTTGATTTGATTTGCGTTTGCTTTTGCTTCTAATAATCTCATTACTACTTTTTCTTGTCCGCCTGTGGTTCTAATTGCAAATAAATGTGATTTTATTTCCTCAGACATTTTTATCTACCAAATGTAATTACAGAAAAGACAAACTGTATGGTAAAACCTATAGCTCCCACACCAGCTATTCCCAATAATACGAGTCTAAGATGTTGTTGATATTCATCTTTATCTGGTTTTTTAGCCATTTTCATTGTATTTACCATGTTCTTCATAGTTTGCCTAGGGTTCATTGGTGGAAATTAATAAGGTGTCCTTATATCTCTTATCTCATGGAACTTCTAGTTGCGTATCGAGATGACCCTGCAGGTTACAATATGGCAAAATTTCTTTCCAAAGAAATGACTCTAGAAGATGATATCTTTCACGGACAATACTATGACCTTGTTATAATTTCTACACCTGTTATTTCTGCTGATTGGTTAGAAGAAAAATATGATTATGATGGATTTATCTTTCTTTCAAAACATGCTGCTGAATCCGGTGTATTGGCTTTGACTTGTCATAGCACTGGAAATTTTTCTGATGCAAAATTCGGTGGAAATTCTAGACAGATTGCAATTCCTAAACCTGATCTTCAAAAAGCATATCTTCAAACTTTAAAAAAAAATCAATCACAATTTCCTGATTTTCAAATTACAATTGAGGCTACTCATCATGGACCTACCGCGCTTACTAAGCCATCACTCTTTATCGAAATTGGAACTACTGAAAAGCAATGGAATGATGTATCGCTTTGTGAATCTGTAGCAACTTTAGTACATCATGTAATGTCCAAGTCAATCAAAGAACACCCAGTAGCAATCTGTTTTGGAGGCACTCACTACCCTTCAAAATTTAATAATGAATTGTTGGATGGGAAATATGCACTTGGCACAGTAATTCCCAAACATGCTTTGGATGATCTTGATGAAGAACTATTTTTTCATGTTCTCAAACAAAATAGTGTGGCGACAGCTGCTCTCTTAGATTGGAGCGGATTGGGTTCTAATAAACAAAAAATACTTGATTTTCTCGAATCAACTGAACTTGAGGTGATTAAACTTTGAATCTTCAACAAAAAATTTTTAAAAAATTACTTGAAGTACCAAAAGGTCAAATCACAACTTATGGTGAATTGGCAAAATCTGTTGGATTAAAAAATGGCCAGCGTGCAGTTGGAAAAATAATGAATAAAAATCCTTATCCTGTAATCATTCCATGTCATAGAGTTGTAATGTCCACTGGTAAAGTTGGCGGTTATGCTTATGGAGAGCGTGTAAAAATTAAGATGTTACATGACGAGGGCATTGAAATAGAAAATGGAAAAATAATCGATTTGAAAAATAAAATTTACAGATTCTAGTCTTTTCGTTTTTCTTTAATTTCATCCATCAAAGTTCTTAGGTGTGCTTTGTTTCTAACAGTGTTTCCTCCGACTTTTTTGTAGAGGGACCAAAATTCAGGATTGGTTAAATCTTTTCTGTCTTTTGCTATTTTTAATAATCGTCTTAATGCGCGAACTTTTGCTACATATACTTCTTTTTTACCTACTCTGGCGCCTTTTCTTCCTTGTTTAGATCCTTGAGTGGTACCTCTTTTGTTTTTCTGGGTTTTCTTTACATGTGCTCTGCCTTTTGATGTACCTACAATTGGTTTAATCTTAATTGTATTTGCAGTGATGAGACTACGAATATTTTCTCTAGTAATTGCATCTGCAACGTCATCTAAATGATCTGTGTCAAATTTTATTCTGTGAATTCCGACACCAGTTACTCTGGCTGTCAGTCTTTTTTTAGCTTTAAGATTTACTACCACTTGCACTCACTCTCGCATTAAATATTTTGAATTTATTTTCAATTGCCTTTACAATGATTTCTTTTCTCTTTCTAGTGCCCACACTGTGTCCAAATCTGACACCGTCTTTTTTTGGATCTAGTTTTTCTAAATCTCCTAAATTGAAAACTAAATTATCTGTATAACCTGAAGGATGTAATCCTCTTGCATTTCTAGGTCCACCATATCCAACTTTTACAAGACCTGGACGACCTCTGCTTTTTTGTTTTCTCTGGTGATGATCAATGCCTTTTGGTTTTCTCCAATTAGTTTGAAGTCTAACATAACGCCAACTTTCTGGTCTGACAAAGTCTGGATTGTGTTCCTTTACCTCTTGTCTCTTTGCAATCTTTTCTTTGTTAATAGGCATCAAATTGACTCTTGAATTTTGGAATAAATACGTTCCTAGATTGAAAAAAATTCTATATGGGAAAAAGATAATAAGGAAACTCAAGGCGGATCGAATACCTCATGAATCCGCCTGAAATTGAAAAAATAATTTTTGGAGATGTGCACTTTGACTGAAATTCTTGGTACTTTACCTACTGAAAAATTCTCATCACAATTAACCTCTTTTGGAATTAATCCTTCTAAGGTATATCGAAACCTACGCATAGATGAAATGGTTAGACTTGCAGTTGAGCGCAAAGAAGGTGTGGTAAATTCTACAGGCTCACTTTCAGTTAATACTGGAAAATACACTGGAAGATCCCCTGATGACCGTTTTATCGTATATGATGATAAAACACATGATACAGTTGACTGGGGAAAAATCAATCATCAATTTCCAAGTGGCAAATTTGAAAAACTCTTTGAAAAAATGAAAGATTTTGTTGATAACAAGGAGCTTTTTGTTTTTGATGGTTTTGTGGGGGCTGATCCTGAAACCCGTTTGCCTATTAGAGTAATCAATGATCATGTTTGGCAAAGCATGTTTGCAAGTAACTTGTTTATTCGACCTACAACTAAGGAGTTAGAATCTCATGAACCTGAATTTACAATTTTATGTATTAATGATTTTGTAGCAATTCCTGAAATTGATGGAACCAGAACTGATGTCTTTATCTTAATTGACTTAACAAGAAAAATTGTTTTGATTGGAGGCACTGAATATGCAGGAGAAATGAAAAAATCTATGTTTGGCGTAATGAATTTTCTATTGCCGGAACGTGGTATTTTTCCAATGCACTGTTCTGCAAATATTGGTGAAAAAGGAGATACATCACTATTCTTTGGTTTGTCTGGTACTGGCAAAACTACTCTTTCAGCAGATCCTAATAGAAGATTAATTGGTGATGATGAACATGGTTGGTCTAATAATGGAACGTTCAATTTTGAAGGTGGATGTTATGCAAAATGTATTAATCTTAGTCAAGAAGCAGAACCCGAAATCTGGAATGCAATCAAACCAGGGGCACTTTTAGAAAATGTTGTTCTAAAAGATAATGTTCCAGATTATGATGATAACACATTAACAGAAAATACTCGTGTCGGATATCCTTTGGATTACATTCCTGGTGCTGTAATTCCAAGTGTTGGTGGGCATCCTAAAGTGATTGTGTTTTTAACTGCTGATGCTTTGGGAGTTTTACCTCCAATTTCTAGACTTACTAAAGAAGGCGCAATGTACCACTTTATGTCTGGATACACAAGCAAATTGGCAGGAACTGAAAGAGGAATCAAAGAACCAAAATCTGTATTTTCTCAGTGTTTTGGAGCTCCATTCATGCCTAGACCTGCAACAGTATACGCTAAACTCCTAGGTGATAAAATCAATAAACACAATACTGTAGTTTATCTTGTTAATACTGGTTGGTCTGGAGGACCATATGGAGTTGGAAAACGAATTAAGATCAAGTATAGTCGTGCAATGGTTACCGCAGCCCTAACTGGCGCACTTGATATTGTCAAATATCATCATAATGATCTATTCAATCTAGATATTCCTGTTGAAGTAGATGGTGTTCCTCCTGAAATTCTAGATCCAAAAAATACTTGGATTGACAAAGATTCGTATAATCTTTCTGCAAAAAAATTAGCTCAAATGTTTGTTGAAAACTTTAAGAAATTTGAAAACACTTCTGCTGAAATAATTGATGCAGGTCCTAAAATTTCACAATAGATTGCTTTCTTTTCATAATACCAAAAATTATGATTCCAACTAAAATCACTGTGATTATCCCGATTTGTTTTTCAGGAATTTCTACGATGTCCACTCTCTTCTGATTTTCTGATAGTGAGCTAATTTCAATTGTATTAAATGCATTTGATGTGTTTCCGTTGACTTGGATTTTTGCATCTATCCAATATTCTGAATTCTCATAAATCTTCATTGTTGCTTTTTTGTTTGGAGTTGTGGTTGTTGTGTGGGTGCTTCCATCTTTACTATTTATGACTGAAATTTTTGCAAAACTCCATTTGTCTGGATGATTTATTTCAAAAACAAGTTCTTGATTTTGTTGATTTACTGAAATGGCACCGGGAGTGAAATGTATTAGAAATGGGACTATATACTGCATGTCTTCATGATTGATAATTACTTTACCTTCATGATCTCCGAATTTTTCTTCACTCATACTCATTTTGATTCTTAATGAGGTTCCATCAACGATATGTGAGAATTTTATAAATTCGGATCCTTCAAATCTGACATTTATGTCATCTGGTGTCCCTTCAAGCAATTTTAATTCAATTTGTTTTTCAACTGTTGATTCTTCTGATGACACATTAAGGATAAAATTTGGAGGTGAAATGATTAATTTTGCACGATACGCATTCCCTATGTCTAATCTGCCTGCCCCCGCCTCATGTATTGAAAACTCCTCTCCATACGCGTTTGAAACAGGTTTGACTGTAGTCAGCAATATGGATTTAATTTCATGATGGTGCAATTCTGGATTTTTTTGTAGCAATAGTGCAGCTGCTCCACTTACATGCGGTGCTGCATAGCTTGTACCACTGGTAAAATTATACCCTGCATTGTTTTGTGTAGTGTTGATGTATGCTCCAGGTGCCACTATGTCTGGTTTGATGTAAAATGGTGAGACTGGTCCTCTTGAACTAAAATGTGCTACAAAATCTGGATTGTAAAATAAATGCAATATTGCATTACTGTCTTCTTTAATTGATTCTTTAATTTCTAATCCTTCCTCTCTATCCATTGACACTACTGGAATCTGTGGCTTGTATCCTGGTTCTATAAATTCATGAATTAATTCTCCCAAAAAAATTCCTGGTTTGTCATTGTAAACAATTAATGCCTTTGCTCCTACACTTGCAGCGTTTTTTTCTTTAATTGAAAAATACAATAATTCTCCTTCTACATCACTTCCTCTCTCAACAACTAGAATGGCATTGTCTGCATCCAAATCTTGTAAATCTTCTATTTTTCCATGTCCTCCAAAAATTATTTTTCCTGTAATTGGTTCTTCTAATTTTGAAGATCCAACCATTGGAATCACTGTAAATGGTTTATCATCTACTTCTAATGTTGCAACCAAACTAGATGTTAAATTGTTGTATGTTGCACCAACAGTCACTGATCCGAAATTTCTTCCTGGACTGCCAATTGTTTCTAATTCTGGTCCGTCGTTTCCTGCAGCAGTCACAACAAAAATTTCTTTCTCCAGTGCTAAATTCACTGCATTATCAATTTTTGAATTTGTTTTGTTAACGCCTAAACTAATATTGATAATGTCTGCTTGGTCCTCAATCGCTTTTTCTATTGCTTTTACTATTAATTCTGATGATACTCCTTCTCCGTTTTCTGAAACTTTGTAAGCTAAAATTTTTGCTTTAGGTGCAATTCCGACTATTTGTCCGTCTGCAGCAATTACTCCTGCAACTTGAGTACCGTGACCATTTGTATCTAAAGGTGGTTGACCTTCTTGTATGAAATTATATCCTCCAATTACTTTTCCATTTGGTCCCCATCCAAACAAGTCTGGATGATTGAAATCTACCCCTGTATCTATGACTGCAACTTTAATTCCAGTTCCGTCAATTCCATCCATTCTTGGAATGTCTGTTCCTACAAATGGGGCACTTCTTTGCAAATAAGTCTGATTTTCATTTTCATACTGGAAAGTTTGTGATACAATAAAAACTCCTAAAAATACTATCAATAGAGAAAAAACTCCTAACAATTTCACAAATTACCTGTGAAGTTTAGTAAGTAAAAACGAATTGCTTCATAAAGCAATAAATTGAATCAGTTCCCAAGTAATTCATGGGAAAATACACTCTTCCTGAAATGCCATATGCTTATGATGCATTGGAACCTCATATTGACGCAAGAACAATGGAGATTCATCACACAAAACATCATCAAGCATACACTGACAAACTAAATGCAGCTCTTGAAGCATGTCCATCTGATGTACAATCTAAAGACATCCTAGACATTTTGTCTGATATTAAATCAGTACCAGAAGCACAGAGAGGCGCAGTTAATTTCAATGGTGGTGGTTACGATAACCATAGGTTATTTTGGAATAACATGAAACCAAATGGAGGCGGAGAGCCTGGAGGATCTATTGCTGATGCAATCAACGATTCTTTTGGAAGCTTTTCTGACTTCAAAGAGAAATTTTCATCCACTACAGCTGTAATTCAAGGCAGTGGTTGGGGATGGTTAGTTTACAACCCTTCTTCTGGAAAGGTTGAATACAAATCAATGCCAAACCAAACCAGTCCTAGAACTGAAAAATTGATACCTTTACTTGGCTGTGATGTGTGGGAGCATGCATACTATCTCAACTACCAAAACAAAAGACCTGATTATATCTCAGCATGGTGGAATGTAGTTAATTGGGATGAAGTAGAAAGCAGATTCTCTAAAGCAAAATAAAGTTCTATCTTTATTTTTTTTATTCATTACCCTATTCGTGATTTTTTAATTCTATGAATGAATTTATAACCATAAGAGAAAAGTTTGTTGTAAATGAGTGAAGAACAAGCTGAACAATTAATGCAGCAAATGCAAATGCTTGAAACTTATTTCTCTGATCTATCGAATAGGGAAGGAACATTTCTTAATATCTATAGGGAGGCAATCGCTTCTATCGAATCTATAAAATCACTTAGTCAGAAACCTGAATCTGAGACTTTGATCCCAATTGGAATGGGAACGTATGTTCCAACAAAAATTTTATCAGATTCAAAAATTGTTTTGAACATAGGCGCAGGAATTGCAGTTGAAAAAGATTTCCCATCAGCAATAAACTATCTTGAAGCAAGACTTAAAGAAATCGAAATTGCTTTACAAGACACCGCTGCAAAAAAACAAGATGCATCTGCACGATTAGAGCATGGAAAAGCACAGATAAATCAATTAATGCAATCCATGTCTTCCCAACAGTCTGGATAAATCATGTTTGACAAACTTCGTAACGCATTTTCAAATGCAGCGAAAAGTCTTGGTGAGAAAGAACTTAATGAAAAAGATATTGAAAATATTCTTTTTGACTTAGAAATCGCTCTTTTGGAATCTGATGTTGCAACTGAAGTAATTGATTCTATAAAATCTGATTTGAAAGAAAAATTAATTGGTTCCAAAGTAGCTAAAAATGAAATTGAAAAATTTGTTAAAGATAGTTTGATTTCAAGTATTTCTGCAATGTTTGATGCTGTTGGAAAAATTGATCTATTCGGACAGATTGATGAAAAAAAGAAACAAGGACAACCGTTTTTAATTTTATTTGTTGGAATTAATGGAACTGGAAAAACCACTTCTCTGGCCAAAATTGCATATATGCTAAAAGAAGCAAAATATTCTGTTGTTATTGCTGCTGCTGATACTTTCAGAGCTGGTGCAATAGAGCAATTAAGAGAACATACAAATCGATTAAATCTAAAAATTGTTGCACAAAATTATGAATCTGATCCTGCATCTGTTGCTAGGGATGCAGTTCTATATGCTAAATCTCATAAAACTGACTGTGTATTGATTGACACAGCTGGAAGAATGCAAACAAGTAAAAATCTGATGGAACAGATTGGTAAGATTACCAAAGTCGTAAACCCTGATATGAAAATTTTTGTAGGTGATTCTTTAGCAGGAAATGACACTGTAAATCAAGCACGTGAGTTCTTTGAACATGTAAAGTTTAACGGATCCATTCTCACTAAAAGTGATGCAGATGCTAGAGGCGGTGCTGCATTATCTATTGTTCATGTGACTTCTACTCCAGTTATGTTTGTTGGAGTAGGTCAAGAATATCCTGATTTAATACCCTTTGACAAAGAAGTTTTTTTGGAAAATGTTTTTGGAACTTTGGATGGTGTAACGATTAAAACATATGATAAACCAGAACCAACACCAGAACCAACACCAGAACCAACACCAGAACCAACACCAGAATCGAAATTATCTCCAAACGATCCTTTTGATGGAATTGATGATGTTGACATTACTACATATTCTGATTTATTTGATATTCCTCCACCTGAAAATGATGCAGATGCAATTGTATTAGGACAGAAAATTCGTGAGTGGATTAAACATGGTAGATCTAAATCAGGATCATCTGAACAAGAAATACATGATGAATCTGATACCAATGATATACAAAAACATGATAAAGAAGAAAAATCTAAAAAGAAACGAGGTAGATTCGGATTCTTTAGGAAATGAAACTCAAAACAAAAAACCTGCTAACTTTAGCAGAGTTAACTCCAAAGGAATTCTTAGGACTCATTGATTCTTCAATACAATTAAAAAAAGAACTCAAAAAAGGAGTTTACAAATCCCTTTTGAAAAATAAAACTCTTACGATGATTTTTCAAAAACCTTCAACTAGAACCCGTGTTAGTTTTGAAATTGGCATGTTTCAATTAGGTGGTCATGCAATTAATTTATCTTCTAATGATATGCAGTTATCTCGTGGTGAATCTGTTGAAGATACCGCAAAAACTCTTTCAGGTTATTCTGATTGTATTATGGCACGTGTTTATGAACATAAATTACTGGAGACACTATCTGAACATGCAAGTGTTCCTGTGATTAATGGACTGTCTGATTCTTTTCATCCTTGTCAGATTTTAGCAGATTTTATGACAATTAAAGAAAAGAAAAAAAAATTCAAAGGATTAAAAATTGCTTGGATAGGAGATGGAAACAACGTGTGTAACTCTATGATTTATGGTGCTGCCTTGTCTGGAATTGATATGTCTATTGCAACTCCAAAAGGATTTGAACCTGAAAATCATGTGGTTAAAGAATCTCAAAAACTAACAAACATTGAATTAACCACTGAACCTTTACTTGCAATTAAAAATGCTGATGTGGTTGTAACTGATACATATTCTTCTATTCATAATCAAGATCCAAAAAGAATACAAAAATTTCTTCCAAAATATCAAATTAATTCAAAACTAATGAACAACGCAAATAAAAATGCGATCTTTTTACATTGTCTTCCAGCTAAACGAGGACAAGAAGTTACATCATCAATAATCGACGGTCCTAAATCAGTTGTTTGGGATGAGGCAGAAAATCGTTTACATACTCAGAAAGCTTTACTTGCTGCTCTAATTCGCGCTTAACGTATATAAGAGCAGATTCAAACTCGGTTTCTATAGATGGCCTATTCAAAAATATTACGACGATTAAGAGAGGAAAAGACCAATTATAAAAAACGTGGAACCATGTTGATGGGTAAGCGAGATTTTATCACTGTAAATATTACTAATGAAAATACACAAGTACAAATTCTTAAGCCTGGTATGACTGGAGACAAAGTTTTAGCATCTGCGCATTCTAGATATCTCCTTGAAAAAGGTTGGAAAGGCTCTAGAAAAAGCGTACCCGCTGCATATCTCACTGGGTACTTAGCTGGTAAGAAAGCACTTGGACAAGGTGCTAAGGATGCTATCTTGTACACTGGAACAAGAAGATACACTCAAAGAATGGCAGCAGCTCTTAAAGGGGTAATTGATGCTGGCGTTAAAGTTCCAGCTGATGAAGAGACATTTCCACCAGAAGATAGAATCAACGGTGAACACTTGACAATAAAAAATGAAATTTCAAAAATAAAGTCTTCAATAGACAATGAGGTTAAGTAGAAATGAGTCAAACAGCACAATCTAAAGGAGGTCAACGAGGTAGAGGTCCACCTGTATATGGAGGAGGTCCACCTGGAGGATCCAAGGGAGGTGATCGTCCAAGACGACCAAGAAGAGAACCAGAAGAAGAAATTTGGGTTCCAAAAACTATTTTAGGACAAAAAGTCGCGTCCGGTGAAATTTCATCACTTGAAGAAATTATAGAATCAGGATTAAGAATTCAAGAATCAGGAATCATCAAAAAATTATTACCTGATTTGAAAAGTGAAGTAGTTGATGTGGGTATTATTCAAAGAATGACTACAAACGGTCAATCTACTAGATTCAAAGCAATTGTTGCAACTGGAAATGAAAATGGCTATTTGGGAATCGGTCAAGGTAAATCAAAACAAATGAGAATTGCTATTGAAAAAGCAACAAGTCAAGCTTATCTAAATATTCAACCAATCAAAATGGGATGTGGTAGTTGGGAATGCAAATGTGATCAAAAACACTCTGTACCATTCAAAGTTAAAGGAAAGGGTGGCAGTGTTACAATTGAAATTATTCCTGCACCACGTGGATTAGGTCTTGTAGCGGGCGGTAAAATTAAACGATTATTGGAATTAGCTGGTCTCAAAGATGCATGGACCACAGCTAAAGGTTCTACTCCTACAATGAATTCGACTTCAAAAGCAGTATTGGATTGTCTTAGACAGACATTTAGTCAAGGTTGATAAAAAATGGTAAATGCGTATCTTGTTGTTAGAATAAAAGGTCAAGCCGATTGTCCTTATTGGGCGACAACTACTATGACGTTGTTAAAATTAGATAAGAAATATCGTGCAACTATTCTACCTGCTAAAGACAATACTTTGGGAATGTTAAGAAAGGTACAGCATTATGTAACGTGGACTGAAATCGATGCATCTTTGGCAACTGAATTGGTAGATAAAAAAGCAAGAAAAGGCGGTTATCAAAAAATTACTGCTGATGATTTAAAAGAACTTGGATTTGCTAGTGCCGAAGAATTGGGAAAAGCTTTGGCTGAAGGCAAAGCAACTTTGTCAAAATTAAAACCTCTAAAACCCTGGTTTGCTTTATCTCCTCCGAGACTTGGATTCAAAAGAAGTACCAAGAGATTGTATGGCCAAAAAGGAATTCTTGGACAAAATAAAGAACTTGACACTATAGTGAGGAGAATGATTTAACATGGCAACTCGATTACGAAAAACTAGACACCTTAGAGGTGGACGACATATGGGATGGGGACAAGTTGGTCAACATCGTGCAAGTGGTCATAAAGGTGGTCTTGGAGTAACGGGAATGAAAAAACATCATAGAAGTACTATGATAAAAGAAGAACCAGATCATTATGGTCATGATATTCCTAGAACCCCTCACGCAAACATCATAAAAAAATGGGCTAGTCTCAGAGATCTAGATGACTTGTTTGCCAAGTTTGGTAAGGATGAAAGTGGAAAGAAAGTCATAGACCTTCAAAGTATGGGATATGATAAACTCCTTGGTGGCGGAAAACTCACTAATGCATATTCCGTCCGAATACAACAATTTACAGCATCTGCTGAAGAGAAAATAAAATCTGTTGGAGGAGAAGTGGTATCTAACAATGGCTGAAGGTAGCATCACTACTATTATTCGAAAAGTTGTTTTTAAAGCAGAACCTTATCTTCCTCAAGTACCAAAACCTAAGAAGAAAATCCCACTTCCAACCAGATTGCTGTGGTGTGGAATTGCATTACTTATCTATATGATTATGGGGCAAACCCCTTTATTTGGAGCAAGTGCACCTGCCTTTGATTTTCTTGCCTTTGCAAGAGTTATTTTTGCATCTCAACAAGGCACTCTTGTAGAATTGGGTATTGGACCCATAGTTACAGCTGGACTATTGATGCAATTACTGAGAGGTTCAGATATCCTCAAATTTGATTTTAAGAAACCTGAAGAAAGAGGAATATTTCAGACCGCAACTAAACTAGTAACATATGTTGTAATTGTAGCTGAATCTATTGTATATGCTACTGCAGTTTATGGTCCTGGTGTAGGTGACCCATATGTTTTGTATGTGTTAATTGGTCAATTAATGGCAGCATCAATTATCATTATGTTCCTAGATGAATTAATTCAAAAGGGTTGGGGTCTTGGCAGTGGAATCAGTTTATTCATTATGGCTGGTGTTGCTCAACAGATTCTTTGGAGTTTGTTTAGTCCATTACCTGCTGGTGACGGTGGAACGATTGGAATTATTCCATACATTGGCCAATCGATCATGGCTGGTGATTTATCTAATGTTTTCTTTCGTTCTAACCAACTTCCAAGCATATTTGGAATATTCCTAACTGCTGGAATATTGTTGATACTTGTATTTACACAGGGTATGAAAATTGAGATTCCAATAGTTTCTACAAAATATAGAGGGTTTTCTGCTGTATATCCTATAAAATTGATGTATGTTTCTAATATTCCTGTAATTTTGGCTTCTGCATTGACTGCAAATGCTGTTTTCATATTTCAAATGTTATGGGCAAACATGAATCCGCGAAATAATAACTTCTTTATGAATTTTGTAGCACAATTTGATCCTACTAGTCCGTCAACTCCTATTGGTGGTATCATCTACTACATCACTCCTCCTCGAGGTTTAGATGTTGCAGCTTTGGATCCTATGCGCGCAGTTGGATATGTTCTATTTATGGTTGGAATTGTAATAGTGTTTGGTAGACTGTGGGTAGAACTTGGCGGTTTATCTCCAAAGAGTGCGGCTCAGAATTTGCTTGATGCTGATGTACAAATTCCTGGCTTTAGAAGATCTAATGCACCAGTTGAGGCATTGTTAAACAAATACATTCCATCCGTCACCATTATTGGTTCTGCGATATTGGGACTTTTGGCAGGTGTATCTGATGTATTGGGCGTTTTTGGTTCTGGAATTGGAATTTTACTTATGGTAGACATTCTCATCAACTATTACACACAATTAGTTAAAGAACAAGTCGAAGTCTTTATGCCGCGTTTGGGTGCTTTACTTGGCAGAAAATAAAAAAGTTGTAATGATAGGAATTCCTGGAGTTGGGAAAACTACTTTACTCACAAAGATAGTTGAAATTCTAAAAAATAACGGTAAGAATGTTCACATGGTAAGCTTTGGAACCTTGATGTTTGATGTTGCAAAAGCCAATGGTCTTACCGACAGAGATGAACTTAGAAAACTTCCAGTATCTGAACAACAGCATCTTCAAAAAGTTGCAGCAGAAAAAATCGCAGCATACAACGAAGAAATAGTTATTATTGACACCCATGCCTTTATCAACTCTCCAGAAGGTTACTACCCTGGTTTGCCAGAACACGTTCTAAAAATAATCAAACCAACAAACTTTGTTTCTGTATCTGCAAAACCTGAAGAAATTTACAATAGACGTATGAAAGATGATACTCGAAATAGGGATAAAATCACTCTTCCTAACATTAAAAAAGAATTAGATGTTCAATCTGGTATGATATCTGCTTGTGCTGTACTTACAGGTGCTCCAGTACGATATGTTCTAAATGGCGAAGGAAAGATTGACGAAGCAGCTAGTAAAATAATTAATGCGATAGGACTGTAAAAATGGATTTTAATTTTATTCTTCTTTTTATTGATTCTATTCATCTACAATTTGATTTTCTTGGTGGTGGTGCAGGGAGACAAGCTTTGGGTAGTGACGATCCTATTGTCAAAGGTTTGATTGCTTCCATGTTTGCTGTAGCTGGTTTTGGAATATTGTTGAATCTCTTCAATGCCACAGTTAGAAAAAAAATGGTAGATCAGGTGAAACTAAAAAGAATAATGAAAGAAACTCGTGCATGGCAAAAAGAAAGAATGTCTGCTATGCGATCTAAAGATCAAGCAAAAATTGCAGAACTGGGTAAAAAATCAGCTTACATGAACAAAATGTCTATGGAAATGATGCAGATGAATATGAGACCTATGATGATTACATTTGTTCCTTTAATTTTGATATTTTATTTTGTATTACCAGTACTGTTTTCGTATACTGTCGCAATATCTCCCATTCCATTAAATGTAATTCCTGGTGATATGTTCCAATTGACATGTACTGCAGAACACGCCGCAATAGAAGGTGATGTTTGCTTTGGTAAAGAAAATTCATTATATCTTTGGGCTTGGTATTTTCTATCATCAATTGCATTTAGTGGTATAATCATGAAACTAACCAAAACTTCAATGGATCTTAGTTGACAAAATCTATTGTTATCTCAGGTCCTCCAGCAGTAGGAAAGACAACTGTTGCTAAAGGATTAGCAGAAGAATTCAAATTTCAATATTTGAGTGGGGGGGATGTGTTAAAAGAAATGGCAAATGAACATGGTTTTGATTCTAAAGGTGATGATTGGTGGGATACTAAAGAAGGAATGAAATTCTTAAACCAACGCGAAGAAAATTCTGAATTTGATAAAAAACTAGATGAAAAATTGATGGCACTTTTTAATCAAGGAGGAATGGTCATCACAAGCTATACCCTTCCTTGGCTAGTAAAAAATGGAATAAAAATTTGGTTAGAAGGTTCTCATGAAAGTAGTACAAAGAGAATGCAAACTAGAGATAACATGAGTCCTGAAAACGCATATGAAATCACCAAAGAACGATTTGACAAGAATAGAGCATTATACAAAAAACTATATGATTTTGATTTTGGTGAGGATACATCCGTATTTGATTTAATCATTAATACTGACAATCTTACAGCACAACAAGTAATTGATGTTGCAAAAGAAACTGTGAGGAAATTGTTATGACACTTAAACAACTTGAAAACTTGATTGAAATTGATCAAGATGTAACTGATGATGCATATGGCACTTATTATGACAAAAGAACCATTGAACAATTACTAAACTACGGACTAATCATTTTGGATAAACCACCTGGTCCTACAAGTCATGAAACCGTGGCCTGGACAAAACGTCTCTTAAAACTCCCAAAGATTGGACATAGTGGAACATTAGATCCTCAGGTGTCTGGAGTTTTACCCTTGGGTTTGGGGGAGGCAACTAAAGCTTTAGGTGTGTTGCTTTATGGACCAAAAGAATACCATGCTTTAGGAAGAGTGCATTCACTTCCATCAAAGGAAAAACTCAATGAAGTCATTGAAATGTTCAAAGGTGAAATTTTTCAAAAACCACCTCAACGTTCAGCAGTCGTAAGACAAACAAGAACAAGAACTATCTACGAATTTGAATTAATTGAGCAAAAGGAAAGATTACTTTTAACTAGAATTCTATGTGAAGCCGGAACTTACATTCGTAAACTTTACTATGATATTGGAGAAATTCTTGGTCCTGGCGCTACTATGATCGAACTTAGGCGAACTAGAGTTGATCAATTCTATGAGCGAGATGGTTTGGTAACTCTTCATGAACTTGCAAATGCATTTGCATTGTGGGAAGAAAAAAAAGATGCTAGTAAATTAATGCAAATGATCAAACCTGTTGAATATGCGCTTAGTGAATTAAAATCAGTAGTAATCCGTGACTCTGCAGTGGATGCAATGTGTCATGGCGCACAACTTGCAATTCCTGGAATTTTAAAAATTTCTCCAAATTTAAAGAAAGGCGATATTGTTGGAATTTATACGCAGAAAGGTGAATCTGTTGCATTAGCTGAATCTACAATGTCTGAAGAAGAAATTCGAGATGCAACAAAAGGATATGCGTTTCAAACACAACGAATTATCATGGCTCCGAACACTTACCCAAAAAAATGGAGAACAAAGCCAACTCCACCAAAGGATTAAAGAATCAAGAAATTATTTTAAAAGAATTGTTATCAAAAAGTCTCGTTGTTTTCATTGGAATTGGCATGATCTCTGGATTTATTTTCGGTGTTTATCTGATTGATGTAAAAAATACAACACAATTAATTTTTGTTGATGGACCATCAATTTCCATAATTACTGAAAAATCTGATTTCAAAAAAGACGAATTAATTCAAATTCGTATTATAAACTCCGGAACTGTCCCATTAACTTTTTCTGATGATTCATCTGGTTTGAGAATTACTGGGTTATCTGGCATCTTAATATATTCTCCAGACGCTTTTGAATTGCCTCAAAACCTTGCTCCTGGAAATGAAATCATTTTTTCATGGAATCAAATTAAAAATGACGGAAATGCATCTTTGGAAGGTCTTTACAAAATATCTGCAAAAGGAATTGATGATGACGGAAATACTGTGGAAAAATTCACAACTGTTACTATTTTGAAGTAGTTTTTTCATTCACAAGTGACATAATTTATAATCACATTTTACCGAGTACCTTTGTCGTAAGACTTGTGCCGGGGTCGCCTAGCCTGGTAGGGCGCGCGCCTGGAAATAATTTACCATAAAGCGCGTTCTCGCAAGGGAACGGGAGTTCAAATCTCCCTCCCGGCGCCATCCAATTAGTATAAATCTCCGCCGTCCGTACTGTACTGTCATTGGCTACAATACAACAAACAAAGACCAATTCGCCTACAAAATCATCAATTTATGACTATGATGCAAGAATTGCCCGAACCATGATATTGATTCAAAATGAGACCTCCCTCAAAAACCAAGAGATCATCAGGAAATACGACGATCTAATGCTATGTTCCTCTATGGCCAAAGCGACACGTCACAAGCACCTACAGACTATCTTGAATCTCACGCGATATCTGAAAAAGGATTGGGACGTTGCTACTGCAAATGACATTGGAAATTTGGTTGTTGAAATTGTCAGGCGTTATGCAAATGACAATGGACAGGAGACATACACAAGTTATGATCACAAAAAGATTCTCAAAATATTTTTCAGATGGATAAAGCTTGGTTCAAGGGACTTTAGAGAGGTAGGTGATCCGCCAGAAACAAAATCCATTCGAATCAAAACTCCTTCTGATAGATTGAGTCGAGAAGATTTGATAACTGATGATGAAAAAGACAGGGTTCTGCGAGCATGTGGCGAAAACCAAAGAGATCGTGCATTCATTGACGTGCATGCAGAAGCTGGTACTCGTCCCGGCGAAATACTTAGTCTGAGCATAAAACATGTGATTTTTGATGAATATGGTGCAGTAATCAAAGTAGACGGAAAGACAGGCCCGCGACCAATTAGATTGGTAAAATCCACACCGAATCTTTCGTCTTGGATTAACGTTCATCCTATGAGAGATAACCCTGATGCGCCATTGTGGATTAAAACCAGTCCTACAAAATTTGGCCAACCCTTATCATACCATGCAGCTTATCAAATGATTAAAC
>Ga0066644_10000690_pt1 | contig 20957 bp, 19 predicted proteins | sample CryGeyCG2114_020_FD_62735 | JGI IMG/M metagenome (GOLD analysis project Ga0066644, IMG submission 62735) | Groundwater microbial communities from aquifer - Crystal Geyser CG15_big_fil_post_rev_8/21/14_0.20 | ecosystem: Environmental > Aquatic > Deep subsurface > Groundwater | place: USA: Utah...
CGATGATCCGCAAGCTGGGCGCGCAGCGCTGGTCGCAGCTTCATATGGCCGTCTATCTGGTCGCCATTCTGGCTGTGACACACCATTTCTTTGCCGAAAAAGGCCTCCAGCCCGGCCCGCTGATCCATGCCGGTATTCTTACCCTGCTCTTGGGCTGGCGGGTGTGGAAACGGGTGGTGCCGATACCTGTGCTGCGTAAATCCACAGCGCAAGTAAACGGCTAGGCAGGCCCGGCATAATGTGGCCTGATAGGACCATGAGCCCGGATACCCCACCCGTTTCCATGACCTTTGATGGCGCTGCGGCGCTATTTGACCGGCTGTATCCGGTCTCAACCGATTTCATGATCGGTGAGTGGTGGGGGCGGGAGATTTCGACCGGTCACGATATGGATGGCGCGCTTCAACTGGCACGGTGGTATGGAAAAACCTTCATTGACGAGGAAAACGTCTACCCGCTGGTTCATCTGGATGGGCAGGGACGAAAATTCTTCGCTGATCCAGGCAAGATGCCGATGGGGCCGCGCATGAAGACGCCGCACTGTCCGGACTGGATGTTGCCCGGCCTGCGCCGGGCAATGAAGACGTGGAGCCAAACCCGCAAGAGCCGCGCCCGCCTGCGGATGACGGAATATCGCGGCAAGGTGTCTGCAACCATGTGCTATGACCAGCTTCCTATCCATGATGTCTTCCGCAAACTGGATGAGGACAATGTTCTCGGCTTCATGGATATGAAGCGGATGACGCGGCCCTATGTCTTCGCCCTGACCCGGGAAGGCGCTACGGCTTTCCAGTTCGGCTGATCCAGCGGCAGTTGTGGACGCGACAGCGCTCCCTCCCGCTGCTAGCTTCCTTGCAACAAGATGGGGAGAATTTCATGAACAAGATACTCAATTACGGCTTTGTGGCCGGAATTTGCGCGATTGCAGCGGCCTGTTCGCCAGCCAGTGAAACAGAAATGCCGGCAGAAACGGCGGATGCGGAACAGACCAGCGAGGCCACGATTGCCGAGGTCAGCACCTTTACCGTGATGGTAGGCGGCACGGTGATTGGCGCCATGGAAGTCACGCCCTCCGGTGAGGGCTTTGCGGTCGAGTTCGAATACCGGAATAATGGCCGCGGCCCGAGTATCAGTGAACGTGTTGTTCTGGACGAGGCCGGACTGCCGGTCAGCTGGACCGTGGAAGGCAATACGACGTTCGGCAATGCGGTCAGCGAGTCCTATGGCTATGCCGACAGTCAGGCGAGCTGGACGGATGCAACCGGCAGCGATGAGGCGGTGATGGACTCCCCCGGTTTCTACGTTCCGCAGGATGGCAGCCCTTACTGGCTGGCGATTGCCGCGCGCGCCCTGATTGCGGATGAGGACGGTGTTTTGCCGGCCATTCCCGGCGGCGAATTGAGGATGACCGAGATTGAAACCCTCACCGTTTCAAACGGCACAGAGGATATCACAGCGACCACGTATGCGATGTCCGGCACGAGCCTGAACCCGACCTATTTCCTGATGTCGGACGAAGTCTTCATGGGGTTGATCTCGCCGCGCTTTGCCTTGCTGGCTGAAGGATTTGAAGGCGAGGACGAGCGCTTGCGCAATCTGGCGGCGGAGTATGGTGCGCGCCGCTTCGAGGAAATCCAGTCACGCGTGATCCGCGATTATGATGCACCGGTGCTGATCCGGAATGTGCATATTTTTGATGCTTTGACCGAAACCCTCGGAGAGGCAGCGTCGGTTCTGATCGAGGGCAATCGTATTGCCACGATCGGAACTGCCGACATGGAAGCGCCGGCCAATGCTATCGAGATTGACGGGGCGGGCGGGACACTCCTGCCTGGGTTCTTCGAGATGCACGGTCATATGGGAGAAACCGCTGCCTTCCTGAATATTGCGGCGGGCGTCACCTCCTTGCGCGATATGGGCAATGACAATGACGTCCTGGGCGCGCTGATCGAGCGGATCGAATCCGGTCAGCTGGCCGGGCCGCGTATTCACCGGTCCGGATTTATCGAGGGGCAGAGTGAATTCAGCTCCAATAATGGCATCATCGTCTCCAGCGAAGAAGAAGCGGTGGCGGCGGTCGACACCTATGCCGATGCCGGCGTCTTCCACCAGATCAAGATCTACAATTCGATGACACCGGAATGGGTGCCGGCGATGATTGCGCGTGCCCGCGAACGTGGCCTGCGGGTGTCAGGGCATGTGCCGGCCTTTACCAATGCTGATGCCATGATCCTCGCCGGATATGACGAGCTGACCCATATCAACCAGATCATGCTGGGCTGGGTACTGGAGGAGGGCGAGGATACGCGCTCGCTGCTGCGGCTGACGGCGCTGCGCCGCCTGCCAGCGCTCGATCTCGACAGCGCGCCGGTGCAGGCCACGCTGAATGAGATCGCCGAACGCGGTATTGTGGTTGATCCGACCTTTGCCATTCACGAGGCGCTCTTGCTGTCGCGCAATGGCGAGATTTCACCGGGCACAGTCGATTATATCGATCATCTGCCGGTGGAGTCACAGCGTCAGGCGCGTTCGGCGTGGTCGGATATCGCCAATGAAGAGGATGACGCCAATTATCGCGGTGCCTTTGACCAGATCACCGAGACGCTGCGGCGGATGCGTGAGCGCGGGATATTCCTGGTGCCGGGAACCGATCTCGGCGGCTCCTTCACCTATCACCGCGAGCTGGAACTCTATCAGACCATCGGAATGACGCCTCCGGAAATCCTCGCCTGGGCGAGCCATGGCATGGCGGAATATCTGGGCGTGGGTGACGAGGTGGGGTTGATCGAGGAAGGCTATCTGGCCGATTTCTTTCTGGTGCCGGGCGACCCGACGCAGGATCTGCGCGAGATCAAGACGATCTCCATGGTGATGGCTGATGGCAGGGTCTATTTCCCGGCGGAGATCTATCCCGAATTCGGCATTCTGCCCTTCACAGACATTCCTGCTGTGACCATTCCAGCCGAATAGGGAGGCGAAGCCCATGAAAACTCGCGCCGCTGTTGCCTTTGAAGCGGGCAAGCCGCTGGAAATCTGTGAGGTCGATCTCGACGGTCCGAAGGCCGGAGAGGTTCTGGTCGAGATCAAGGCGACCGGCATCTGCCATACCGACGAATTCACCCTGTCGGGGGCGGATCCGGAAGGGCAATTCCCGGCCATTCTCGGTCATGAAGGCGCGGGCGTGGTGTTGGAGGTGGGGCCGGGCGTCACCAGTCTGGAGCCCGGCGATCATGTCATTCCGCTCTACACGGCCGAATGCCGGGAGTGCGAATACTGAATCCGAAGACCAATCTCTGCCAGAAGGTGCGCGCGACGCAGGGGCGGGGCGTGATGCCGGACGGGACCAGCCGGTTTTCCTACAAGGGCCAGAAACTCCTGCACTATATGGGCTGTTCGACCTTCTCGAACCACACCGTGCTGCCGGAAATCTCGCTGGCCAAGGTCCGCAAGGACGCGCCGTTCGACAAGATTTGCTATATCGGCTGCGGTGTGACGACTGGCATTGGCGCGGTGATGTTTACCGCCAAAGTCGAGCCCAATTCCACGGCGGTGGTGTTCGGGCTCGGCGGAATCGGGCTCAATGTTATCCAGGGCCTCCGGCTGGTCGGCGCAAAACAGATTGTCGGCGTTGATCTCAATCCGGCGCGCGAGGCGATGGCGCGCCATTTCGGCATGACGGATTTCGTCAATCCGAAGGAAATTGCGGGCGGGCATGACGGGCTGGTCGGGCATCTGGTGGAGTTGACCGGCGGGGGCGCGGATTATTCCTTTGAATGTATCGGCAATACCGATGTGATGCGTGCGGCGCTGGAATGTTGTCACAAGGGCTGGGGGACAAGCGTCATCATCGGCGTGGCGCCTGCGGGTGCGGAGATTTCAACGCGGCCCTTCCAGCTGGTGACCGGCCGGGTCTGGCGTGGCTCGGCCTTTGGCGGCGCAAGAGGGCGCACGGATGTGCCGAAAATCGTCGACATGTATATGGACGGGCGGATCGATATCGACTCGCTGATCACCCACACGCTCGGCCTCGAAGACATCAACAAGGGTTTCGACCTGATGCATGCGGGGGAGAGCATCCGCAGCGTGGTGGTTTATTGATGGAAAGAATGGATTTGTGTCGGCTCTTATCTTAGACGAGGTCAGTTCCAAGGATCATATGTTGATTGAGCTCGGTGACTACGGCCTTTCAAATAAACCTCGGACCGGTCCCGAAAAGCGAAGCCCACAAGATTGTGAGGCATACTGCTTCAGGCGTTGGCTAATTTGGATGACAAATTCAGGGCAAATCACATTCCCATTGACCGTGATTCATCGTGAACGACCTGACTTTGAAGTAATCGAAGGCGGCGAGACGTATTTCCTTGAGTTCACTGAGGCATGCCCCGTAGAAGACGGTCGTGAGATGGCTGTTCTTGAGAAGGAATTGCGGAATAACCCCAATCATCCGCCTGAGTTAATTGGGTCTCGCGGTGGAAGTGGTCACGGAGGATATTGCGGAAATCAAGCTGAAGACGAGGTTATTCAAGAAATCAATCGTCGAATTCGTGAGAAATCTAGAAAGCGCTATGCGCAAAAAGGCAATACAGATTTGTTAATCTATCCAAATGGTAATGCGCGATTGGTTATGACCAGAGACGAGTGTTTCGAGTATGTTGAAGCTCGGTTGCCTCGCCAACACAATTTCCGTCGATTGTTTATCTATTGGGACGCTATGCGGATTAAAGAGATTCAACAGTGACCCCGATCTCCACCTTCCGCTCGTTCGGCGGCACGCTCTCCGTCCATGATCACGACTCGGCGGTGACCGGCACACAGATGCGCTTTGCCGTCTATGTGCCGCCGCAGGCGGAGAGCGGGCCGGTGCCGGTGTTGTGGTATCTGTCGGGGCTGACCTGCAACTGGTCGAATGTGATGGAGAAGGGCAACCTTCAGGCTGCTGCGGCGCGCCAAGGCGTGATCGTGGCCGCACCCGATACGAGCCCGCGCGGCGAGGGCGTTCCCGACGATGAGGCCTATGATCTCGGGCAGGGGGCGGGCTTCTACCTGACCGCCACGCAATCACCGTGGGACCAGCATTTCCGGATGGATCAGTACATCACGGATGAGTTGCCGCAGATCATTGCGGAGAATTTTCCGGCGGACATGAAGCGTCAGGGCCTATTCGGTCATTCCATGGGCGGGCATGGCGCGCTGACGCTGCATCTCAAACATCCAGACATCTACCGGAGCTGTTCCGCCTTCGCGCCGATTGTTGCGCCGTCATGTGTTCCGTGGGGGATAAAAGCCTTCACCACCTATCTCGGCGATGACCGCTCGACATGGACAGAATATGATGCCTGCGCGCTGGTGCGGAAACGGGCGTCGGACGCCCATATCCTGATCGATCAGGGTCTCGCCGATAATTTCCTGGAAGAGCAGCTCAAGCCCGAACTGTTTGAAGCGGCCTGCGCGGAAGCGGGGCAGAAGCTGACCCTGCGGCGGCAGGAAGGCTATGACCATTCCTATTATTTCATCTCGACCTTCATGGATGATCATATCGCCCATCACGCAAAGGCGCTGGGTTGATCCGTCTTGCAGGCTTCTTGGTGCTGCGACGAAACTGACACATGTCTGGCCTATCGAGCGGTCGCCGGTTTCTCCCTCCGAGTTTCGGATAACTGGTATAACTGGGCGGGCCTTAGGGTCCGCCTTTTTTATGCGGACGCCAGTTCGGCGAGGATTTCCGCCCGGTGTTCGTCAAGTCCAGGCGAGGGTCTGCCGAGTGCGAGTTCGCTGCCGGTAAAGGTGATCGGGGTGCGGATGCCCGGCACACCGTCGACAAGAATGGCCATTTCACGTTCTATCGTCTGCGGGTCATTAAAGACCTCGGCGAGCGTGTTGATCGGGCCGGCCGGAATGGTGTGGTCCTCGCAAGCCTGCAAGAGGTCTGAGCGTGTCCATTTTCGTGTCTGCTCCGCGATCAGCGGCACCAGACGTTCGCGATGTTCGACCCGGCCGGAATTGGTTGCATATTCCGGTGCCCACCCGGCCTCCAGATCCAGCACATCGACCAGACGCTGATACTGGCCGTCATTGCCGACGGCGATAATCAGATAGCCGTCCTTCACCGGAAAGGCCTGATAGGGCACGATATTGGGATGCGCCGGACCCATGCGGCGCGGGCTCTTTTTTGTCACCAGATAATTCATTGCCTGATTGGAGAGGACACCGGTCATGCAATCCATCAGGGCCATGTCGATATGTTGGCCCTTGCCGGTTGTCGCCCGCCCGGCCAGCGATGCCTGAATGGCGATGACACCATAAAGTCCGGTCAACAAGTCAGCGATGGCAATACCGATTTTCTGCGGGGCGCCGTCCGCATCGCCGGTCAAATCCATCAGGCCGGACATACCCTGGATGATGAAGTCGTATCCAGCATAATCAGCATAGGGTCCGGTATGACCAAACCCGGTGACCGAGCAATAGACGAGCCGGGGATTGAGGGCGCTCAGGGCTGCATAATCGAGGCCGTACTTCGCCAGTCCGCCATGTTTGAAATTCTCGACCAGCACGTCCGAACGCGCCGCCAGCTTACGGACCAGTTCGCGGCCTTCCCCGGTCTTGAAGTCGGCTGTGATCGAGCGCTTGCCGCGATTGCAGGCATGATAATAAGCGGCCGCCCGTTCGCCCTTGTGGTCAATCCAGGGCGGTCCCCATTGCCGTGTATCATCGCCTTGCGGGGCTTCAACCTTGATCACATCGGCACCCAGATCGGCGAGCGTCTGTCCGATCCACGGGCCTGCCAGCACACGAGCCAGCTCCAGAACCTTGAGGCCTTTCAGGGGGGCACCCGTCATCTGATCCTATACTCCGGATCGCGCGGTTTTGCGGGCCAATGCCGTCTGCCAGATTATAACCAGCGGCAGAGCCATTTCGATACCGATACCCGCCATCATTTCCGGTGCAGGTGCGCCCACGGTCAGGTAGGAATGCAGCCGCGCCAGACCGCCCAGAAAAATCGCAAGCGTGACAAACCGGAACAGCCAGATATGGCGGTCAATATTGGGAATGAACCACCAGATGATGGCGGTAAAGCCGAGATAGAAGCCGGAAAGATAGCGGAACTGACTGTCGATCTCCGGTATCACATCGTCCGCTGGCATGAGGCCCGCCGCGCCAAAGAGGATGCCGGTAATGCCGAAATAAAGCGGTGCCAAGCTGAAGACAGCGAGAAAAATCTGAAGGCCGCGTTTCATGTTCTGTCCTTGTCTGGCCGGGTAAAATCCGGTGTGCGTTTTTCAAGGAAAGCGCGATAGCCTTCCGAAAAATCCGCGCTGTCAAACGCCTGACGGAAAAGCGCCCGGGTTTCAGCTGTATCGTTCCGAACACCACCGGCGATCTGGCCGAGGATCACTTTCAGACCGCGCAGGCTGTCGGCGGAGCGTGACGCGATCAGATCCGCCATTCCCTGCACCTTGTCACCGAGTTCGTCTGCCGCAAAGCAGGAATTGACGAGGCCGGTGTTGGCGGCTTCGACGGCATCCAGATGACGCGCAGAAAACAGCATGTCGCGGGCCACGGCGTGACCCACGGCATCGACCAGCCGCCGGGTGTCATTCAACGGATAGAGCAGGCCAAGCTTGGCTGGCGTGATCCCGAATTTGGCTCCCTCAGCCGCATAGCGAAGATCGCATGCCAAAGCGAGACCGCAGCCGGCACCAATGCAGGAGCCCTCTATCCGGGCGATGGTGGGAAGCGGGAAAGCTGCCAGCTTATCCAGCGCCGAGGCCACTTCCCGGGAGAAGGCGTCAGCACTTTCCGGCGTGGCGTAGACATCCGCGAATTCGGTGATGTCGGCTCCTGATGCAAAAGCACCACCTTCCCCCCTGACAATCAGGACGCGCAGGTCAGCATCCGCCAGGGCCTCGTCCAGAAGCCCGGGCAGGGCCTGCCACATGGCCCGCGTCAGAGCATTGCGCTTGGCAGGACGGTTGAGGACCAGTTCCCCAATCTGGCCGGTCTGGCGAAAGAAGAGTGGCTGGCCCATGGTTTCCGGCGATCAGTAGTCGCCGCTTGGCGGAGAGATCAGGCGGGAGAAGAAGACCGCATTCATGAACATGCGTTCCGTGCCCCGAAAGGTCGCCCGGAAGTTCGGATTGTCGGCGAACAAGACCACGGCACCGCGACCCATACGTTGGGCGATAACCGCAGGCGTGCCGCCGATTTCCTCCCGCCGACGCTCTGATGCATAACCGGAAAGAAGCGGTTCATCGGCATACTGAACGACGACAGCAAAAGGATCCTCCTCCGGCCATTCCAGGGTTTCGTTCATATTGCGGTGCAGGGCGATGAAGCGGTCAGAATAGCCAAATCCGATCGGATGGGAGGGGTCGAGGTCGCCTTCAAAAATGGCCCCACCGATAACATGCTCGGCATCGTCTACAGACAGGTCGGCATAATTCCGGCGGTCCGGCCCGGTTGCCTCTGCGTCTTCTTCCGCTTCGTCTTCTTCTGGCTCGATGCCAAGGAAAACAGATTGCGCCATCAGCGCGGCTTGCCGACTGGCGATGATCACGCCGCCATCTTCCCGCACCCATTGGCGCACCCGTTCAGCATCACTGTCTGACAGGCGGGTATTGCCGCCACCTACGATGACGAGATGGGTGTAACGCGACCAGTCGAGCCCGCCGAGTTCGTCTTTGCGGCGCAGGGTGACCGGAATATGCATGCGGTAATCAAGCTGGTGCCAGACTTCGCCGGCTTCGTAGGAGGCCAGGCCATCGTCAAAGAGCACAAGCACGTGCGGCTGATCCACGGATCTAAAACCGCGGCTATCGCCCAGATCGGGCGTATTGCCCGGTGTTGATCCGGACACAACCGCGTACACCGACACACCATCTTCGCGCGCGGCTTCGGCGGCCAGCTCGTAAATCCGCTCGTTGGAAACATCCTGCCCTACGAGCGGCACAAAGACCGTGCCCGGCCCGAAGGAACGCGGCCCGCCGGTGACCGGTATGTTTACGTCCTCGGTCGCGACTCGGACGCGGACATCGTTGTCGAGCAGGCGATAGAGGCTCCGCGGCGCATAATAGTCCGACCAGCGCAGCACATAGCCATAGTTGGAGCGTGGCGGCGGTGTTGTACCGGGGCTGCGCGGAGCAATCGCTTCACCGATCAGGTTTGACGAAAAAGCCCGCCCTAGAGGAGCGTAGTCGAGATCGTAAGCCAGCGGCAGGGTCCAGCCTGAGACATCATAGAAGATATTTTCCTCAAACTCTGTGACGCGATCAAACAGGCTGCGGATCATGGTATATTGCGGCTGATCGAGCCGGACGATCATGGCCTCGCCCGCGCGGTAGTCGCGGCCACCAGCGATGACGTTTCGGGACAGCGCGTTTACCGTGATATCATGCCGGTCCAGCAAATCGGCGAACAGGTTGAGGCGTTCGGGATCCCCCTCTGCTGTGAAGACATAGGCGTGATCAGAATCGCGCGCGGCCCGGGCCATGGCTTCGGTAAAGAATTGGCGCTGATAGTCCGCTATCTCCTGCCGCTGTGCGAGCGCGCCTTCAATCGTGGTCAACCCGGTGCGAAAATGGGTGCGTACATTCTCGGCGTGGCGGACGAGGCCGCGATCGGCTTCGATCAGACCACCGCGTGCGGCTCCGATTTCAAAAAGGATGCCGAGCGAGCCATTGACCTGTGGATAGGTTGAGCCCTTGCCGACATAGAAATTGTCGAAGCCTTCAGCAGAGGTATAGAGCCGCGCCTCGCTGTCGAGGAAACGGACATGGTATTGGGCGATGCCTTCGGTCAGCTCGCGGGCGCGCTCGGGAATCAACGGGTTGCGGCGCAAGGGTTCTCCGGGGTGGAAATAGAAGGTGGCTTCGGTCTGCATTTCGTGGAAATCGGCGGAGACCTGTGGCTTCCAGCGATGCCATTGTTGCAGCCAAGCTTGGCTTTCTGGCTGGGTCTGAAGCAGCCATTGGCGGTTGAGATCAAACCAGTAGTGATTGGTGCGCGCTTGAGTCCACAAATTGTGCTGTTCGTTTGCGGGGTCGGTGACCGGTACTTCCGAGCCGAAGGTCTCGACGTGATTAACGCGGCGGGAATGACCATCCGGATTGAAAATAGCGGTGATCAGAATGACGCTGTTGGCCAGCGTTTCCTCGATATCCGTGCCTTGTGCAGCAGCGAGATGGTAAAGCGTCGGAATGGCGGCATCCATACCCGCACTTTCCGCACCGTGAACGCCGTAATTGAGCCAGATGATGGCGGGACCGTCTGCGGCGGGTGCGGAAGGGTCCAGTGACGCCAGGTGCTGTTGGCGGATGTCCTCGATCCGGCGGTGATTGTCCGGAGAGGTGACGGTGAAAAAGAGAATGGGGCGGTGTTCGTGGGAATAGCCGATGGTCTCGACTGATATGCGGTCCGATTGTCCGGCAATTTCTGTCAGATAGGCCACCATCGCATCATGGCGCACCGGGCGGTCGCCAACGCCGAAGCCGAGCCGGTCTTCCGGTGCGGGAATGGCACCATCATATGTGACACCCTCAACTTGGAAATAGGTGATCGGATCGGCCAGCGCCGCCCCGCCAAAACCGAGTATAGCGCACACGGCCACGAGAAATTTCTGCATGATTCTTCCCCACTTTGATGCCATCAGACTTAACGCGCCATCAGCGCAAAGCCAACTGATTGACATGGATGCGCTCCGTCCGGCCGCCGATACGGGTCAGTAATTCATAGGCCGAGAGCCCGGCCGAGGCTGCCTGATCATCCACCGTCAGGTCAGGGCCATATATTTGGGCACATGTGTGGACCAGACTTACCGGATCCGGATGCGCTGAAATGTCGGCAACAAAGGTATCCATCGACACATAGCCGATAATGGGAGCTTTGAGTCCGTCCAGCCAGACATGGCCGCGATTTGAGAGGCAACGTGGCACACCATCCGCGTAACCAGCACCGATGGTGGCGGAAAACCCGCCGACCTTAGCAGTATGAGTGCCTCCATAGCCAAAGCTGTCTCCCGCCGAAAAACGTCTGACCTGCAGGACGGGGGCTTCAAACCGGTAGGGAATGGATAAAGGGATATGTTTGCCGGTGACAGGTTGTGCACCATACAAGGCAAGGCCGGGCCGGGACAGATCGAACTGAAACTCCGGCCCCAGAAAACAACCAGCCGAATTCGCGAATGATTTGGGTATGTCACCGAACAGGGCCGCGCGTTCGCTAAAGCGCGTCAGCTGTGTGCGATTTTCCAGCCGGTCCGGCTCATCGGCACAGGCAGGATGGCTCATAACATGCATGAGGTTGAGGCCGTCTCCCATCAAGTTCCGCACTGCTTCATCGTCACTGGCAGGCAGGCCCAGCCGGTTCATGCCCGTATCAAGATGCAGGGCAGCCGGAGCGCCTTTGGCTTCTGGTGACCAGAGGCGGGCTTCTTCCAGCGTGTTCAGCACAGGAAGGATGCCAGCCTGAAGAAAGTTCGCGGCCGGATAGAGGCCCATGCCATTCAGCACAAAAACCGTGCCGCCAGCCTGCAGGATTTCAGGGGCCAGATCGACCGCTTCAGCAAGGTGCGCAAAGAAGAATGTGCGGCAGCCCTCGGCCAGTAATCTGCGGCCAATGGGCCCTGCGCCCAGACCATAGGCATTGGCCTTGATGACGGCAGAGCATTCGGCAGGAGTCACGGTTTCCTTCAGCAGGCGGAAATTGGCCGCGATGGCATCCATATCTATAGTGAGGCAGGGGCGTGCAGACATGGCCGGAGTGTTTCAGGCTGCATCGCGGCAAGCAATTGGCAATTCCACTTCAGGTGCGGCATTCCCGCAAAAGCTCAGTCCTGACCCTAGGTGAAGGCTTGAATGCCGGTTTGGGCGCGCCCGAGAATGAGGGCATGAATGTCGTGTGTGCCTTCATAGGTGTTCACGGTTTCCAGATTCACCGCGTGGCGCAACACATGATATTCCTCGGCGATGCCATTACCGCCATGAATGTCGCGTGCTTCACGGGCAATGGCGAGAGCTTTGCCGCAATTATTGCGCTTCATCAGGGAGATGGTTTCCGGAATCCAGGCACCTTCATCAAGCTGACGCCCCAGACGCCAGGCGCCCATCAGTCCGAGCGAGATTTCGGTCTGCATGTCGGCTAGCTTCTTCTGGACAAGCTGGGTTCCGGCAATCGGCTTGCCGAAAACGATACGGTCCAGAGCGTATTCGCGGGCCGCATGCCAGCAAAAGGTTGCGGCCCCCATTGCGCCCCAGGCAATGCCGTAACGCGCCTTGTTGAGGCAGGAAAAGGGGCCGCGCAGGCCTTTCACATCCGGCATGAGTGCGTCTTCGCCAACCTTGCAATCAGTCAGGCTGATCGAGCCGGTGATGGAGGCCCGCAGGCTCATCTTGCCTTCAATCTTCGGGGTTTCGAAACCCGGCGTGCCGCGCTCGACAATGAAGCCGCGAATGGCTCCGTCCAGCTTGGCCCAGACCACAGCGACATCAGCGATGGGTGAATTGGTAATCCACATTTTCGAGCCGTTGAGCACGTATCCATCCGCCACCTTGGTCGCCGTGGTGCGCATGGCGCCCGGATCCGAACCACCATCGGGTTCCGTCAGGCCGAAACATCCGATCCATTCGCCGGTGGCGAGTCTGGGCAGGTATTTCTGTTTTTGCTCCCCGGAGCCGAAGGCAAAGATCGGATACATGACAAGAGAGGACTGAACGCTCATCGCCGAGCGATAACCTGAATCCACCTTTTCGACCTCATGTGCGATCAGTCCATAAGCAACATGGTTGAGCCCGGCTCCGCCATACTCTTCCGGCAGCGTGGAGCCGAGAAGTCCGAGCGCACCCATTTCGGTCATGATGTTGCGGTCGAATTTTTCCTCGCGGGCGGCCTCGATAACACGCGGCATCAGCTTTTCCTGCGCATAGCCGCGCGCGGTTTCCTGAACCATGCGTTCTTCCCCGGACAAGAGGCCGGTCAGGTCCAGCGGGTCTTCCCAGTTGAAGCTTTTGGCATCGGCAGTGTGGCGGGTGTTCATGGCGGTCGTCCTGTATTCGTCCATAATATGGAGTGTCTGATGGCATTTTCACGCGCAGGCGTCCATTGGTGAGGTCACTATTCGCGCAAGCTTTGCCGCGCTAGGGTCGGCACAGGGGAAACGCCATGAACACCGATACACTGGTCATTGTTGCCACGCTGATCGTCTACAAGCTGGCGCTGATCGGCATTGGACTGTGGGCGTCGCGCCGGAACAAGACCGAGGATGATTTCTTCCTTGGAGGGCGCGGGCTGGGCGCCTGGGTCGCCGGGCTCTCTTATGCAGCATCTACGTCCTCGGCCTGGGTGCTTCTGGGCTTTACCGGTTTTGTCTATACAAACGGGCTGAGTGCGCTGTGGATGGTACCAGGCATTCTGGGGGGCTATGTCGTGGTCTGGCAGGTGTTCGGCCGTCGCTTGCGCGAAGAAACCGCTACGCGCGGTCATATGACGCTGACCGATTTCATGACCGCCGAGACCAGCCAGACCATGAAAACCACCATTGCCATGACCAGCGCCGTTTTGATCATTTTCTGCTTCATTTTCTATATTGCCGCCCAGTTTGGCGCGGCAGGCGCAGCGTTTGAAACCCAGCTCAACCTGCCGCATGTCGAGAGTTTGCTGATCGGTGCGGCGGTCATTCTGATCTATGCGCTTCTGGGTGGTTTCTGGGCAGTTAGTGTGACCGACATGCTGCAAGGTGCCTTGATGGCGCTGGTGGCGCTGGTCCTGCCCGCGGCTGCGCTGATCACGGCGGGCGGTCCGGGCGGTGTTTGGGAGACGCTCAGTGCGTCCGCACCGGAGGGCTATCTGTCCTGGACCGGGCCGCATGGCGGGTTCATTTTCATCGGTTTTGTTCTGGGGATTGCGGCAATCGGGCTCGGCCCCTTCGGACAGCCGCATCTGATTGCGCGGCTGATGGCGGTCAAGGACGAAACCGCCCGCAAGCAAGGTTTCCGCATCGCCATCGGGTGGGCGGTGATTGTCTATACCGGCATGATCACGCTGGCCTTGTCCGGACGGGCGCTGACCGGCGGGAATGCGGACGGCGAAAGCCTGCTCTATCTGCTGGCCGGTGACCTTTTCCCGGCAATGATTGCGGGATTGATCATCGCCGCCGTCTTGTCAGCGGTGATGTCGACCGTTGATTCCCTGCTTGTCGCCACCTCTGCCGCGGTGGCTCATGATATGGGCGTTGTCCGGCATTTTCCGGGGCATGAAGTGCTGATCTCCCGCATTGTCATGGCCGTGCTGGTGGCACTGGCGGTGGCTTTGGCCCTCGCCCTGCCAGCGACGATCTTCAGCCGCGTTCTGTTTGCTTGGTCAGCGCTTGGCGCGGCTTTCGGGCCTGTGGTTCTGGTCCGGGTGTTGCACCGCGAACCAGCGGGCTGGGCGATACTCACGGCCATATTGGCCGGCTTTGTGATGACGGTTTTCTTCTATCTTGCCGGTCAGATGGGCGGCGAGAGCTGGGCCGCAGCGCTGGCACGACTGCCGGGGGATCCGTTCGAGCGCATCGTGCCCTGGGTGCTGCCGTTCATTCTGCTGATCGTGTTTTCAATCGATGCAAGGAAAGCCAGGACCTCCGCTGCATGACAGTGTCCGCGCGCCCGAAAATTCTCTTTGCCGATGACAATGATGCGGTCCTTGAGCCGGTGGCGGATGTGACTTGTGTGGAGGATGGCGAGGCCGCGCTGGCAGCGTGTGCAGGCACACGGTTCGATCTCGTCTTTCTTGACATTCACATGCCCGTTCAGGACGGGATGGCCGCCTGTTCCAGCCTTCGTGAAGGCGGGTATGCCGCACCGGGCTTTGCCTTGTCGGCAGATCTGGAGGTGCGTGACCGCGCCGAATACGAGGCTGCCGGATTTGACGGATTTGTGCCCAAACCGGTCCAGCCTCGCGAATTGCTGAGAATTGTTCTGGAGAATAGACCCTAGTTCAATACGTTGCGAAGCTTACAAGCATGGCCTAGAAGGGTTGCCATGACGGATCCCGTTGCCCTTCTCGAGACGGCTGGCTTGCGTATCACGCAACCACGCATCGAGATTGCCCGCCTGATGTTTGCTGACGGCCGGAATCGCCACGTCACGGCTGAAAATGTCCATGAGCAATTGGCAGATGACGGTGTGACTATCGCGTTGGCGACGGTGTACAACACGTTGGGGCATTTTGTGGATGCCGGACTTTTGCGGCCAATCTCCTCCAGCAAGTCGGATGCGACGCTGTTTGATACCAATATGGCTCCGCATCATCATTTTCTGAATGAGACGACGGGAAAGCTGAGCGATATTCCGGCGGGTGCCATACCGCTGGAGATGCTGCCTCAGCCAGAAGATGGCAGCGAAATTGTTTCCTGCGAGCTGGTGATCCGCACCCGTTCCAAATGAGAATAATTCTCATAATTTAGAATGATTCTAAATCGTTGACTTCGCCTCACAGGCGATTAGGCTCGTTATTATATTCATGCCGGATATCCGGCACACAGGGAGGAAGATCATGCCACTTAAGGGTTCCAAAACCGTCGAAAACCTCAAGGAAGCATTTGCCGGCGAAAGCCAGGCGAACCGCCGCTATCTCTATTTCGCGCAAAAGGCTGATATTGAAGGCTATAATGATGTGGCATCGGTATTCCGTTCCACAGCGGAAGGCGAAACCGGCCACGCGCATGGTCACCTCGAATACCTGGAAGAAGTCGGCGATCCGGCTACAGGCGAGCCGATCGGCAATACAGAAGCCAATCTGAAATCCGCGATTGCCGGTGAAACGCACGAATACACGGATATGTATCCGGGTATGGCGCGGACGGCCCGCGAAGAAGGCTTTGATGAAATCGCTGACTGGTTCGAGACGCTGGCCAAGGCCGAGCGCTCTCACGCTGGAAAATTCCAGAAAACGCTGGACGAACTGGCCAGCTAGGCCACCATTCCGACAGGGTAGAATTGCGCCCGGGCTGGCCAAAAGGCGGGCTCGGGCGTTTTTATTCGGGCAGGCCGGGGAAAAGCATGAGCGAAAAACCGACACAACCGCGCGAAGGATCCCTGGATGCACCGGTCCGGCATCCCGTCGACTGGCAGAACCCAGATTTCTACGATGAAGAAAAATTCGATGCTGAATTCCGGCGCCAGGCTGAGGTTTGCAATTCCTGCCGGCGCTGCTTCAATCTGTGTGACAGCTTCCCGACGCTTTTCGATGCGGTCGATGAATCAGAGACTTTCGAAGTCGATGATCTGACCGCCAAGGACATCAAGGCCACGGTTGATGGCTGCACGCTCTGTGACATGTGCTTCCTGACCAAATGCCCCTATGTGCCGCCACACGAATTCAATATCGATTTTCCCCATCTGATGCTGCGTTACCGCGCCATTCAACAGAAAAAGGGCGAGATCCCCTTTGCCGACAATCAGCTGGTCAAGACCGACCGCAATGGCATGCTGGCACGCCCCGTTGCCGGCGTTGTCAACTGGGCGACCAACAGGAAGAACAAGACCATCCGTACACTGATTAATACGCTGGGCGATATCAGTCCTGAAGCCGAGCTTCCTAGATTCAACTCCCGCACACTGACGAGCCGCGCCAAGGCCAAGCGCGAGATCAATGCCGAGGCACCGGCCTTCGGAAAACGCAAGGTCGCGGTCTATGCGACCTGTTTCGGTGAATACAACAAGCCGGAGATCGGAGAGGCGACCCTCGGCGTGCTTGCAAAGAATGGTATCGACGCCAAAGTTGTCTATCCCGGATGCTGCGGCATGCCGGAACTGGAACAGGGCAATCTTGAAAAAGTCGTGGCCAATGCGCGCAAGGTTGCCAAAGCGCTCCGCCCACTGATCGATGACGGCTATACGATTATGGGTCTGGTGCCGTCCTGCTCACTCATGCTGAAATTCGAGTGGCCGCTCATTCTTCCGGACGATGATGACGTCAAGGCGCTCGCGGCGGCGGCGATGGATTTTGATCAATTGGTCGTCGATGTGGCCAAAACCGAAGGGCTTGCCGAAGGGCTCAAGCCGCTCAAGGGCGGAATCACGCTTCATCTGTCCTGTCATTCGCGCGCCCAGAATATCGGTCAGAAATCGACCGAGCTTTTGAAGATGATCCCGGATACGGAGCTAAATGTCATAGAGCGCTGTTCTGGCCATGGTGGCACGTGGGGGATCAAGAAGGCCAACCACGACACGGCCATCAAGGTAGGGACACCGGTTTTCCGCAAGGCCCTCGATCACCACAATACCTTCGTATCGTCGACCTGCCCGCTCTCCTGTGACCACATCAAGACCGGGATCAATACGGTTCAGCCTGATTCTGCCCCCGCACGGACCTGGCATCCGATCGAAATTTTTGCGAAAGCCTACGGACTCTAGAAGGACCAGAATGATGGGAAATATCGTCAATCTATCCGAAGCCCGGCACCGGACCGAGGTAAAGGCAAGCGACCTCATGGACATGGCCGAGTATGGCAAGGTCCGCAAGCGGAAGCGCGCCGAGCTTATGCCGCTCAAGAAATCGCGCCGCGTACCGATCGGCCCGCATGCGACCTTTTATTTCGAGAGCTATGAATCGATGTGGCTGCAGATCCACGAAATGCTGTTCATCGAGAAGGGCGGGCCGGAGCAAATACCCGACGAGCTGAATGCCTATAATCCGCTCATCCCGAAAGGCCGCGACCTGTCGGCCACGCTGATGTTCGAGATCGACGATGAAAAACTGCGCAAGACCGTGCTCGGCCGTCTCGGCGGTGTCGAGGAAACCATTTTCCTGAAATTCGGCGATCATGAAATCATGGCCCGCGCCGAAACCGATGTTGACCGCACGACCGCCGATGGCAAGGCCTCCTCTGTCCAGTTCATCCATTTCGATTTCACCGATGACCAGGCTGCCGCTTTCAAGGGATTTGACGGCGATGTGATGCTGGGCATCCGGCACGAAAACTACCCGCACATGACACTGTTGTCCGCAGAAACCAAGGCCACGCTGGCTGCCGATCTGACCTGACGTTCTCCAACGCTAAAACCAGTTCAGGCCTCCCCATTTTCCGCGTTGTGTGATTGTCTGGCATAACCGTTTTCGGGGAGGCCTTGATCCATGAAAATCGCCTGCATCGGAGGCGGGCCTGCGGGCCTTTACTTCGCAATCGCGATGAAGCTGCGCGACCCGTTCTGCGAGATCGATATCCATGAACGCAACAAGCCGGGCGATACGTTCGGCTGGGGCGTGGTCTTCTCCGACCAGACCATGGCAAATCTCTCAGCGACCGATCCGGCGAGCGCGAAATCCATTGCCGGTTCGCTGGCACACTGGGACGATATCGACGTCCATTTCAAAGGCGCGGTGGAAAGTTCCGGCGGACACGGATTTTGCGGCATCGGCCGCAAGCGCCTGTTGAGCATTCTGCAGGACCGCGCCGCCGAGCTGGGCGTCAATCTGCATTTCGAGTCCGAGATTGATCCGGCGAATCTGCCCCCCGCGGATATCGTGATTGCGGCGGACGGAATCAATTCCCGGATCCGCGAGCAATATGCCGATGTGTTCAAGCCGGACATTGATGCGCGGGCCAATAAATTTATTTGGCTGGGTACGAAAAAGGTATTCGACGCCTTCACCTTTGCCTTCAAGGAGACCGCGCACGGCTGGGTGTGGGCCCATGCCTATCGGTTTGATGATGATTTCTCGACCTTCATTGTCGAGTGTTCAGAGGAGACCTGGAAAGGGCTCGGCTTTGACCGGATGGATCAGGACGAGACCTGCCGGGCGTGCGAGGCGCTCTTCGCCGATCAGCTCGGTGGTCATGCATTGATGAGCAATGCCAGGCATTTGCGCGGTTCGGCCTGGCTCAATTTCCGGCGTGTGCTGTGTGAAACCTGGACGCACAGGAACATCATCCTTCTGGGCGATGCGGCGCACACGGCGCACTTCTCCATCGGTTCGGGCACCAAGCTGGCCCTCGAGGATGCGATCATGCTGGCGGAGGTGCTAACCTCGACCACAAAACCCGTCGAGGAGGGGCTGAGAGAGTATCAGGAGGTCCGCACGGTCGAAGTGCTGAAGCTGCAATCGGCGGCGCGCAATTCGACCGAATGGTTCGAAACACTGGAGCGCTATCTTGATTTCGAGCCTATCCAGTTTGCCTATTCGCTGCTGACCCGCTCGCAACGCATCAGCCATGAAAACCTTCGCGAACGCGATCCGAAATGGATGGCGCGCATGGAGGACTGGTTCGCGAAAAAGCACGGCGTATCGGTGCGGCCGCCCATGTTCGTGCCTTATGCCCTGCGCGGGATGGAGCTCAAGAACCGAGTCGTGGTTTCGCCGATGTGCATGTATTCAAGCGAGAACGGGCTGATCAATGATTTCCACTTCGTCCATTACGGCTCCCGCGCCATGGGCGGAGCCGGGCTGATCTATACGGAAATGACAAATGTCGCTGCCGATGCGCGGATTTCTCCCGGATGCGCCGGCATTTACACGGATGAGCATGCCGCCGCCTGGAAGCTTGTGGTCGATCATGTGCATGCCAATAATGCAAAGATGGCCATCCAGATCGGGCATGCGGGCCGCAAGGGTGCGACGAAACTGTCCTGGGAGGGCAATAACGAGCCACTTGAGTCCGGCGGTTGGGAGCTGATCGGGCCGTCACCCATTCCCTGGTCGGAGAAAAACCAGACGCCGCGGGAAATGACGCGTGAGGACATGGACCGGGTGAAGGAGGAATTTGTCATTGCGACCCGGCGGGCGCTGGAAGCCGGGTTCGACATGGTCGAGATGCATGGCGCGCACGGCTATCTGTTCTCCTCCTTCATCACACCGGTTTCGAACCAACGCACAGACGAATATGGCGGCAGTCTGGAAAACCGGCTGCGCTTTCCGCTGGACGTCTTCACGGCCATGCGCGCTGTCTGGCCAGAGGACAAACCGATGGCGGTGCGGCTGTCGGCGACTGACTGGGTCGGCGGGGACGGCATCACACCGGACGATACGGTGCAGGTGGCAAAAGCCTTTGCCGGCGCTGGTGCGGATCTGATTGATGTTTCTGCGGGGCAGACGACCCCTGCAGGCGAGCCGGTCTATGGCCGCATGTTCCAGACCCCGTTTTCCGACCAGATCCGCAATACATTGCATTGTTCCACCATGGCGGTCGGCAATATCTACGAGGTTGATCACGTCAATTCGATCCTGGCGGCCGGCCGGGCGGATCTGGTGGCGCTGGCAAGGCCGCATCTGGCGGATCCCTACTGGACGCTGCGGGCGGCGGCGGAGCTGGGCTATCGTGGTGTGGATGTGCCGAACCAGTATATTGCCGGTCATGTGCAGCTGGCACGCAATATCAAGCGCGCAGCCGAAATGCAGGAGATGAAGGTATGAACCCCGCCACGCACAATCCGGAACATTTCCTGTGGTCGTTCGATAATGGCGTCGGGACGGTAACGCTCGACCGTCCGGAGAAGAAAAATCCCCTGACATTTGAAAGCTATGCCGAGCTACGTGACTTCTTCCGGGAGCTGGTGCATGCGCCCGAGGTGAAGGCCGTGATCCTGACCGGCTCGGGCGGGAATTTCTGTTCCGGCGGTGATGTGCAGGAAATCATCGGACCGCTGACCGATATGGACATGCCGCAGCTGCTGGAATTCACCCGGATGACCGGCGATCTGGTGAAAGCCATCCGTCATTGCCCGCAACCGGTCATTGCGGCGGTGGACGGTGTCTGCGTCGGGGCCGGGGCGATCCTCGCCATGGCCTCGGATCTGCGGATCGCCACGCCGGAAGCCAGGACGGCGTTCCTCTTCAATCGTGTTGGCCTCGCCGGTTGCGATATGGGCGCTTGTGCGATCCTGCCCCGGATTATCGGGCAGGGCAGGGCGAGCGAACTGCTCTTTTTCGGCCGGTCGATGAGTGCAGAAGAGGGTGAACGCTGGGGCTTCTGGAATGCGCTTGTG
>Ga0066644_10000693_pt1 | contig 20935 bp, 23 predicted proteins | sample CryGeyCG2114_020_FD_62735 | JGI IMG/M metagenome (GOLD analysis project Ga0066644, IMG submission 62735) | Groundwater microbial communities from aquifer - Crystal Geyser CG15_big_fil_post_rev_8/21/14_0.20 | ecosystem: Environmental > Aquatic > Deep subsurface > Groundwater | place: USA: Utah...
CCGCCGCGGCCACCGGGCGCGGCTTGCCGGTTACGAGCAGGATCGTGCGCACGCCCATCGCACGCGCCTGCGCCACCCCGCTCATCAGCCGGTCGTAAGCTGCATCGAGATTGTGGCCGTGCAGGTCGAGCGTGAGTTCGGGCTGGAGCGCGCCCGATTTGAGGCGCCGGTCCCAATGCGAATCGAGCCCGCGACCGGGCGCCGCGATATCCTTGGGTCGGGGTGGCGGCGGAGCGGCGACGGTGCGCGGCTTGGGCGCGGCAGTCGCCGTGCGCCTCGGCTTGGGCGGAGCGGACGGTTTGGCCGGATGCGGCGGTTGCGGCTGGAAAGGCTTGAGCGGATGCAGCGGCTCCACCGTCGCGGCAAGCCTCTCCCACGCCGCCGCTTCCTCGGCCGACAGGCCGCGCGGGCTGGTCACTTGCGCGATTCGAGACGGTCGAGCGTGCCGCGCGGCAGCAGGACCAGCGCCGATCCGCGCGAGCTCATCGTGCCGGCAACCTCGCGCGCATCGCCGCCATTGCCCCAGAACGTGTCGAAGCGGTTGGCGCCCTTGATCGCCCCGCCCGTGTCCTGCGCGATCCACAAGCCGTCGGCGACATCGCGGTCGAGATCGAGGAACACCGGCGCGCCATACGGGACGAACAGCGGATCGACCGCCACCGAGGCTTCGCGCCGCACGGGTACGCCGAGCGAGCCAAGCGGGCCGTCGGTGTTCAGTTCGCGGAAGAATATCCAGCTCTTGTTGAGCCGCATGATGTCACGCCCTTCGGCGGGATGGTCGTGGAAATATGCCATGATCCCCTGCATCGAGGTGGCGTAGGGCGTACCATCGCCAATCAGGCCGCGCTCGCGCATGACGCGCCCGACCCCGACATATTCGCGGCCGTTCTGCCCGGCATAGCCGATCCGCATCACCGAGCCATCGGGCAGGCGCAGCAGGCCCGATCCCTGGATCTGGAGGAAGAAGAATTCGACCGGGTCGGCCGCCCAGGCGATTTCGAGCCCGCGATTGGCGAGCGCGCCGAGCTCGATCTCGGTCCGTTCGTAATAGGGGACGAACTTGCCGCTCGCATCATAGCGGCCGAGCGGCGGGCGACCTTCACGCTCGCTTTCGGGCATGTCGGCAGGCCAGGCCCGCGTCAGGTCGGGCGGCATGCCATAGACCGGCACGTCGTAACCCGGCGCGCGGGTGCGGCTGCCGCGGATTTCGGGCTCGAAATATCCGGTAGCGAAGGCGGCCCCGTCGCCGACCCGCGCGGTCTCGAAATAGCTGGTGAAAAACCGCCGCGCGTCCGACACGGGCCAGCTTGCCGCAGCCTCGCAGGCGGGACGCCAGTCCTCGGCGAAAGTCAGCCCGCTGGCATCCTCGCGTTTGAGGATCGCGGGGCATGATTCGAGGAAGGAGACGAGCGCGGTCCCGGCATCGTCGGGGGCGATCCCGAGCGAGTCGACGCTCGCACCGCGTGCGATCGGTGCGAAGGCGGCGCTGTTCACCGTGCCGGGCGGTAGCGGAACGGGACGTACTGGTTCGGTGTCAGGAACCATGCGGACGCAGGCGCCCAGCGCCATGGTTGCAGCTATTGCCAGAAGCTTGCGCATGATCCCTCCCCCTCGGGTAGCGCGGAACGTCAGCCTTCGTCGGTCTCGTCGAGCACCCAGTTGGGATCGGCCGCCCCGACATTGCGGCGGAAGGTCCACACGTCGCGGCTCTCGATCGCATCGTCGAGCGAACCGGCGACGACATTGCCATCGGCATCGCGCGTTACGGCGGCGATATCGGCAACGAACAGCACACTGATCCGCGCGATGCGCCCGTCGAGTTCGGCCGAACGGACGGTCGCGTCCTCGATCCGGATGAGGCGGTTGTCGAGCGTCTCGCCCGCTTCCTCGCGCGCGTCGATCGCCTGCGCGAAGCTCGCATAGACGTCGGCGTCGGTAAGCTCACGCAGCGTTTCCTTGTCCCCCTTCCAGAAGGCCTCGAGGATCATGCCATAGGCACCCTTGGCGCCTTCGAGGAAGCCGAGCAGGTCGAAACCCGGATCGGCCGCGGCGATTGCGCGGATCCCCGCCTCGTTCACCGGTGCACGGTCTTCGCCAGCAAAGCTCACGACCGGCTGGCGCAGGGCACGCGGCGCATGATCCGCCGGCGGCGGCGCTTCGCTCCGCTCGAAACGGTGCGGGATCACCTCCTCCTCGTGCTCCGACCGGCGGCCGAGCACCGAATAGAGCCGCAATCCGAGAAAGGCGGCAATCATGGCGAGGATAACGATCTCGGTGATCACTTGGGTAACCTGCTTCCAACTTCCATCGCGGAGGCGCTTCGCACTCCGACAGTCCGACTTATGTCCTGCCCTAGATAGGGACGAATTACAAACCGACAATGTTCCTGCGATGAACGACCGCAATGCCCGCGACCGGCCGAGGAGAGCGGATTGCTACGCACGCCCGACAGTGCTAGGCGCGCGCACCGAAACCCCGGCACGGCCCCAGGGCCGCAGCTTCGGGGCGCACCATCGAATTACCGGAAAGCGAATTCTCATGGCCGACGAAGGCGACGTTCTCACCGACCTCAACCCCGATCCCGCGGCGGGCGCCAATGGCGCGGACACGCAGCCCAGCGCCGGCGTGATCTCGCAGTATATCAAGGACCTGTCGGTCGAGAACCCGAACGCGCCGCAGTGCTTCCAGTGGACCGAGCAGCCCCAGATCGACGTGCAGTTCAACATCGCTGCCGACAAGATCTCCGACGAGGTGCACGAGGTCACGCTCAAGATCACCTGCACCGCGCAGACCAGCCAGGGCAACCTCTACCTCGTCGACCTCGCCTATTGCGGGCTCATGGGCATGCGCAACCTGCCCGACGAGGCGGCGCACGCCTTCCTCTTCGCCGAAGCTCCGCGCATCCTGTTTCCCTTCGCGCGCCGCGTCATCGCCGACGCCAGCCGCGATGCCGGCTTCCCGCCGCTGATGCTCGACCCGATGGATTTCGGCGCGCTCTACCAGCAGCAGCTGGCCGCCCGCGCGCAGGAAATGCAGGGCGAGGGCGCGACCCCGCCCGCAGGCGAGGCGTAAGGCGCTGACGCCGCAGGCAGGGCTCGGGCAATGAGCCTGCTCAAGCACGTCGGAACCATTGGCGGGCTGACCATGGTCAGCCGCCTCGCCGGGATGGCGCGCGAGATGATCTTCTCGCGCGTCCTCGGCGCCAGCGCGGTGACCGATGCCTGGTTCCAGGCCTTCATCATCCCCAACGTCTTCCGCCGCCTGTTCGCGGAAGGTGCCTTTTCGGCCGCCTTCGTGCCGATGTTTTCCAAGCGCCTCAACGGCGAGGGCGGCATCGACGATGCGCGCAGCTTTTCCGACGATGTGCTGAGCGTCTTCCTGCCAGTGCTGATCGCGCTATGCGCCGTGATGATGCTGGCCATGCCCGGGGTCATCTGGCTGCTGTCCGACAAGCCGGTCGACCCCGCGACGTTCGACATGGCGGTGACCTTCGCGCGGATCATGTTCCCTTACATCCTGCTGGTGAGCCTGGTCACGCTGTTCACCGGCATGCTCAATTCGGTCAGCCGGTTCGCCCCGGGCGCAAGCTTCCCGATCATCCTCAACCTGGTGCTGATCTGCGCGCTGCTGACGGGCGATTACGCCATGGGCTCGCTCGGCTGGAGCACCGAACAGGTCGCCTATGGCGTCGCCTGGGCGGTGACCGGCGCCGGCGTGCTGCAACTCGCCTGGCTCTACTACTGGAGCCGCGTCGAGGGCTTTCGCCCGCGCCTCCTGTGGCCGCGCATCACACCCGAGGTGAAGCGCCTGTCGATCATCGCCCTGCCCGCGGCGATCGGCGGCGGAGCATACCAGATCAACACGCTGGTCCAGCTCTACTTCCTCAACCAGCTCGCGGAAGGCTCGGTGAGCTATATGAACTACGCCGACCGGCTCAACCAGCTGCCGCTGGGCATCATCGGCATCGCCCTGTCGACCGCGATCCTGCCGACGCTGTCCAAATTCGTCGGTGGCAAGAACAAGGAAGGCGCCGACCGGATCCAGTCGGACGCGATCGAATTGTCGATGCTGCTGACGATTCCCGCAGCGGTGGCGCTGGCTATCTGCGCCACGCCCTTCGTCACCATGATCTTCCAGGGTGGACGCTTCAGCGCCGAGGACGCGGCCATCTCCGGCGGCGTGCTGGCGGCGCTGGTCCTCGGACTGCCCGCCTATGTGCTGGTGAAAGTGCTCGTGCCCAATTTCTACGCGAGAGCCGACACACGGACGCCGGTCTATGCGGCCTTCATCTCGCTGGTGGTCTTCGTCGCCTTGAACTTCGCGATCCTGACCGACTTCGGTGTGGTGGGGGTCGCCTATGCCAGCGTGATCGGGGCATGGATAAATGTCGGCTACCTCTATGCCGTGCTCGTCCGGCGCGGGTATTATACCATCCCGCTTGCCCTGATCGGCCGGATCGCACGCCAGCTGGTGGCCGCCGCTGCAATGGGCCTTGCCTTGTTCTATGCGCGCGATTTGCTAACCGGCTGGTACTCGGCCGGGCTCGTCGCCCGACTGGGCGCTCTCGCAGTGCTCGTCGGCTGTTCGGCCATCGTCTATTTCGGTGTCGCCTTTGCGGTCGGTGCCATCGACCGGCAGCGCATCGCTGCCCTGACCAAGAGGAAAGATCCCTAATCCCATGCGCGTCGTCTCCGGCATCCAGCCCACCGGCAATCTCCACCTCGGCAATTACCTGGGTGCGATCCGCAACTGGGTGCGGATGCAGGACGAGATGGAGGAGGGCAACCGCGCTCAAGCAGCCGCAGGCGGTAGCGCAGACAGGAACCAATGCCTGTTCTTCCTTGCCGATCTCCACGCGATCTCGCTGCCGCACGATCCGGCGGAGTTGAGGAAGGGCACGCTCGAGATGGCCGCGGCGCTGGTTGCCTGCGGTATCGATCCGCAGCGCAGCATCTTGTTCAACCAGGCGCAGGTTCCCGCGCATGCCGAATTGCAGTGGCTGCTCAACGGCACCGCGCGGATGGGCTGGCTCAACCGCATGACGCAGTGGAAGGACAAGGCAGGCAAGAACCGCGAAGGCCAGTCGGTCGCGCTGTTCGCCTATCCCGTGCTGCAGGCCGCCGACGTGCTGCTCTATCAGGCGACGCATGTCCCGGTGGGCGAGGACCAGAAGCAGCATCTCGAGCTCGCCCGCGACATCGCGCAGAAGTTCAACAACGATTTCGCGTCGGAGAATGCGCCGGTCTTCACCCTGCCCGATCCGATCGTGCCGCCGCAGGCCGCACGGATCATGTCGCTGCGCGACGGCAGTGCCAAGATGAGCAAGTCCGACCCTTCGGACATGAGCCGCATCAACCTGGCCGACGGGGCCGACGAGATCATGAAGAAGGTCAAGAAGGCCAAGACCGATCCCGAGCCGCTGCCCAGCGAGGCCGAGGGGCTCGAAGGCCGGCCCGAGGCACTCAATCTCGTGACCATCTACGCCGCACTGTCCGATCGGAGCGTCGAGGACATCCTCGGCGAATTCGGCGGCGAGGGGTTCGGCAAGTTCAAGCCCGCGCTGGGCGAACTGCTGGTCGAGACGCTTGCCCCCATTTCGGCGCGCTTCACCGAACTGCTCAACGACCGCGAGGCGATCGACGCGATCCTCGCACGGGGTGCGGCGCAGGCGCGCGATCTGGCCCGCCCGACGCTCGATGCGACCTATCGGGCGCTCGGCCTCGTCCGCTAGGCACAGCGGGCGCTGAAACAAATGTGAATCGGGATATTCAATCCGGGTTCATGGCGGTTCGTCTATAGCCATGCACGGTAACTGGCAGTGTGCCTCGGGGAAGCGGCGGGCTGCGCAATCTGGCGTATATCTGATAGACACGCCGGTATTCGAAAGGGACTGAGCATGACCAACCTGCCACAGGGTTGGGGGCGCAAACTCAAGCTCGCCTCCATTCCCATCCTTCTCGCCGGCCTTGCAGCCTGCGCCACACCGTTTCGGGCCGATGTTTCGCGGTTCCAGACGCAAATGCCCGCGCCTCAGGGCGAGAGCTATTACGTCGTCGCGGACGATCCGGCGCTCGCCGGGGGTCTCGAATTTGCGCAATATGCCGACCTCGTCGAAGCGCAGATGAACCGGCTCGGCTATGCCGAGGCCGCCGCGCCCGATCAGGCGAGCCTGCTGGTGCGGTTCGACTATGGCGTCGACAAGGGCCGCGAGCGCGTGCGGTCGAGCGGGTTCCGCGACCCGTTCTACGACCCGTGGTACGGCTATCGCCCTTACTGGGGCTACCGCACCCGCCGGGGATATTATCGCCCGCACTATTACGGCAGCAGCTGGGGCTTCGGCTTCTACGATCCCTGGTTCGATGGGCCCGACGTGCGCAGCTACACCGTCTACACCAGCGGGATCGACCTGAAGATCGACCGCGCCGCGACTGGCGAGCGGCTGTTCGAGGGCAAGGCGCAGGCGATGTCGACCTCGAACCGGCTGCAGTATCTGGTGCCCAATCTGGTCGAAGCGATGTTCACCGACTTCCCCGGCAATTCGGGCGAGACGCTGCGTATTTCGATCGCGCCCGAAAAGACCACCGTGCGCCGCATCGACTGACGCGCGGCTTCGACCAAGGAATAAAGCGAAGGGGCCGTCCGCGCTGCGGGCGGCCCCTTCTGTTTCAGGCAAGCTTTGCGTGGCCGCCCGTCGATCCGAACCCGCCGGCGCCGCGTTCGGTCGCGTCGAGCGCCTCGACTTCTTCCCACGCGGCTTGCGTGACCGGCGCCAGCACCAGCTGCGCTACACGATCGCCGCGCGCGATGGCGAATTGCTCCGCGCCGTGGTTGATCAGGATCACCTTCAGCTCGCCGCGATAATCGCTGTCGATCGTCCCGGGCGTATTGGGCACGGTGATGCCGTGCTTGAGCGCGAGGCCCGAGCGCGGCCGGACCTGGATCTCGTATCCCTGCGGTATCGCAAGCGCGAGGCCGGTCGCCACCGCATGGCGCTGGCCCGGTGCGAGCGTGACGTCCTCCGCTGCGAGTACATCCATCCCCGCAGCGCCTTCGGTGGCATAGGCGGGCAGGGCGAGATCCTGTCCATGCGGCAGGCGTTTCACCTGCACGCCGATACGCTCAGTCATGCTCTTCCTCTATCGCTTGCAGCGCTGCGGCGGCGCGAGCCACCAGTTCGCGTGCAACGTCTTCCTTGGGCATTTCGGGCAGGCTTTCGATGCCTGCCGACGTGACGATATGCACCTGGTTGAGATCGCCCCCCATCACACCGTCGCCCTCGGCAACCGAGACATTGTTGGCAATGATCCAGTCGGCGCCCTTGCGCTTGCGCTTGGTCTTGGCGTTTTCGACCACGTTCTCGGTCTCGGCGGCAAAGCCGACCAGCAAGGTCGGGCGATTGCGCCCCGCCGCGGTGCCGGCGAGGATGTCGGGATTCTCGGCAAGGATCAGCGCGGGCGGCGCGCTGCCGCGCTTCTTCATCTTCTCGCCCGCGACATGGCGGCTCTTCCAGTCGGCTACGGCGGCAACCATGAAGGCGATATCGGCAGGGAGCGCCTTGCGCACTTCCTCGGCCATGTCGTCGGCGGTCTCGACATCGACGCGATCGACCCCGACCGGTGTCGGCAGGTTGACCGGGCCGGCGACCAGCGTCACGCGCGCGCCCGCGGCGGCGGCCATGCCCGCGATGGCGAAGCCCTGCTTCCCGCTCGACCGGTTGGCGATATAGCGCACCGGGTCGATCGGCTCATGCGTCGGCCCTGCGGTGATCAGCACGTGCTTGCCGTAGAGCGGGCGATGCGCGGGATCGGGATCGAATGCCGCCTGCCCCGCGAGCGGCGAGGCGGCGAAGGCGGCAGCGCGCGCCTGCGCATCGTCCGCATCATAGGCCAGCGCGCTCGGATCGGTGGGCGGTGCAGCCGAGGCCTTGCCCTTGGTCGCCAGGATCGGACCCGCATCGGCGGGCTGTTCGGTTGGAGCCGGGAAGTCGGCCTCGTAAGGCTGCTCGGGCTCGGGCTGATCGCCGAGTTCGGCCTCGATGTCCTCGTGGCTGCGCTGCGGGGTCGATCGCGGGATGATCATCGCCAGAAGCCCGCCAAGGCCACCGCCACTCTTCTCCGGCTCTTCCTCTTCCCCGGGTTCCGGCTCGATCTCCTCGGGCGCGGACAATTGCGCCGAAGCAGCAGCCAGTTCGGGCAGATCGAGGTCGAGATCGAGCGCCTCGGCGATCCGGTTCAATACCGCAGGCGGTTCGGGCAATCGGCCGGGACCGAACTCGCCGCAGGCCATCGGCCCCTCGTCGGGCTCCATCACCGCCACTCCCGCCTGCCGCAGCCAGTCGACATTGCGCTGCGTCGCCGCATGCTCCCACATCCGCACATTCATCGCGGGCACCGTCAGCACCGGTTTGTCGGTGGCGAGGATCAGCGTGGTGGCCAGATCGTCGGCAATGCCCGCTGCCATCTTGGCGAGCAGGTCGGCCGTCGCCGGGCACACGACCACGAGGTCGGCCTCGCGGCTCAGCTGGATATGCCCCATCTCGACCTCGTCCTTGAGATCGAAGAGAGAGGTATAGACCTTGTTTTCGGACAGCGCGGCGAGCGCCATCGGGGTGACGAACTGCTGCCCGCCATCGGTCAGCACGCAGGTTACCTCGCCCCCCGCCCTGCGGATCAGCCGGACGAGCTCGCACGACTTGTAGGCGGCGATGCCACCGCCGATGACGAGCAGGATCTTCGGCCCGCTCACGCCGCCGCCCCGCTCGTACGCGCCCAGCCGGCGCAGGTGTGCGCGCGGCGGCAAATGCATTCGATACCGATCATCGCTGCGCTTGCTAGCGCCCCCCGTGTGGCAATGCCAGCATCGAGCGCTGGCGTTTTTCCCGTTTCGCCCTAACCTTGCGTGGTGAAAAAGGGGAAACGGGGGAAATTCGATGCACGTGATCCTGAGCGCGGTGCTGCTGGCGCTGGCGATCGTCGACCTGGTACTGGGAACCAGCTTCCTGGTCGATCCGGCCGGCGGAGCGAGCGATTTCGGTCTCGCGATCGTCTCGCGTCACGGCGAATCGACGCTGCGCGGCGACATGACCGCCTTCTTCTACGTCGGGGCGCTGTCGCTCGCCTGGGGCGCGTGGCGCCGCCGCGGCGACGCGCTGCTGCCCGCGCTTGGCCTGTTCGCCATCGCCTTTACAGGTCGCTTCATCAACGTCGTGGCGCAGGGCCCCTATGCGGGCTGGATGGTCCCGATGAGCGTCGAGGCCTTCCATTGCCTCCTGATCATCGCGGCGATCCGGGCCTGGGGCCTGGCGCGGCCGGACGCCTGAGCGCAGCCGCGAGATCGCTCGCGGCGCGGGGCACGAATGCCAGACCGACGCCGTAAGCGGGGACGAAGAGGCCCATCCAGTAGAAGTTCTCCAGCCGGGCGAAGATCGCCGCAGCGGCGATGAAGCCGGCGAACCACAGGCTCGCGAAGGCGCCCAGCCGCCCGCCGAGCGAGAGCCAGCCGAGCAGCGCGAGCACGATCAGCGGGCCTGCGATCCAGTGCGGCAGCAGGACCAGCAGCGTCGTCACGTCGATGCCGTAGAAGGGGAGCGACAACCCCAGCATGCCGTGCCACCCCTCCGATTGGAGATCGCCCGGAAGCCGCACCGCCGCCACCGCACCGGCGTGGAGTGCCAGCCCCGCCGCAATCAGCGCGATCGCGCCGACAATGCCTGCGAGGCGTTTCCGATCTCCTGCCAGAAGGGCGACGGCGCCCCAGGCCAGCAGGAAGGGCAGCGCCAGTTCGCGCAGGGCGATGGCGAAGCCCGCCAGCGCCAGCGCCGCCCACCATGCCTTGCGGAACGACAGCGCCAGCGCAAGGGACAGCATCAGGCCGGCCAGCGCCTCGTGACTGAGCGCGATCTTCTCGAAGAAGGTCAGCATGCCGAAATAGCCCGCGAGCGCCGCCGCGGCATAGCGTTCGGGCCTGCCGGCCCGCTCGCGCAACACGGTGAACCAGGCGAGGATATTGGCCGCCCACAGCAGTACGGCGATCAGGCGCCAGCCCTGCGCACCCCACAGCGCGGTGGTCCACGCCAGCACAGGCGTACGCACGGTGACGAAGGGCGAGGTCGGAAACCCGCGTTCGCGCTGCAATTCGGCAGCGACCTCGTAATAGTCCTCTCCCGCGGCAACGCGCGCATCGATGGTGCTGTAGAGGTCCATATCGGGACGCTCGCCCAGCTTGGTGCGTTTCACGATATCGGCCTCGTGCTGGGCATGGCGGTGGGTGATCGCAGGCGCGCTCCAGACGCAGGCCACCGCCGTCAGCAGCAGGAGCAGCGCCGCGGCCCAGCGCGGCAGCAGGCGCAGCGGGCGCTCGGGCAGCATCATCCGCGCCCCCGCGCGGATCGCACGAGAGAGGAGAGAGCCAGCGGCACGAAGGCCAGCCCGATGAACAGCGCCGGGGCGACCACAGCGCCCCAGTAGAAATTGTTCGCCCGCCCCGCGAGCATGAAGGCCAGCCCATAGCCGAGGTAAAGCAGCGTGCCGGTGGCCCCGGCAGGCGATTTCCAGCCGGCCCAGCCGAGCACCATCAGCAGGACCAGAGAAGCGGCCACTTCATGCGGCAGGAAGCGCAGGTTCGAACTCAGCACCACATTGCCGAGCCAGCCCGAAAGCCCGCGCAGCACCAGCCAGTCGGGGCTCGCCGGATCGGTCGGCAGCACCTGCGGCGCGATCAGTGCAAGGTGCCAGGTCAGGGCCGCGAGGAAGGCGAGCGCGAGCGCCGCCCATGCCGCCGCCTCTTTCCAGTCGCGACGCCAGGCCGCCATCGCGCCCATCAGCACAACGAAGGGCAGCGCATGTTCGCGGACCGCCAGCGCCAGCGCGGCAACGGCCAGCGAGGCCCCCCAGCGCCCCGGCCGGTGCAGCGCAAAGGCGAGCGCAAGCAGCATCCCCGCCCACAGTTCGTGGAGTACGAAGTAATAGCGGTTGAGGCCGAGCGATCCGCCCATCAGCATCAGCGCAGCGCCGATCCGCTGCCGGGGCGGACCGCCCGGCTCCTCGCCCAGCCGCTTCCACCATGCCCAGACGCAGGCTCCGAGAAGCAGCACCGCGAGCACCAGCATCCCAGCTTCGCCCAGCCAGGCATGGAGATAGGCGAGCGTCGGCAACCTCACCGCGAGGCCCGGACGCACCGGATAGTCGCTCGCGCGCTGTTCCTCGACGATGAAGTCGTAATAGCGCTCGCCCCCCGCGATCCGGGCGATCACCCTGTCGTAAAAGGCGAGGTCGTCGTCGCGTTCGGTCTCGACCGCCTTCACGTCATCGCCAACCAGCGCGGGCACATCGGCCGACGCTCCGTCCATGCTGGCGGTGAGCGGCGCGAGGGCGGCAAGCACCAGCAGCGCGGCGAGCGCTGCCAGCAGCAGGCGCGCGGGCCATGGGCGCCAATGGGCGAAGCGGTCCCAGCCGGGCGCCGCTGCGGGGTCGGCTAGCCGATCCACCCCTGCGTCAACGCTGCCCATGCCGCGAGCCCCCCTGCCACTGCCGCGCCGATATAGCCGAGCAGCCCGGAGCCGCGCGCCCTGCGGCGGCGCCTTTCCCACATCAATTCGACCTTTGGCAACGGCGGCGGTTCGGGGGCTCCGCCCTTGGCCGGGAAGCGACCCTCTATCCGGCGCACCAGTTCGGGAATGCGCAGCAGCGTTTCGGTATCCTCGCGGATGCGGTCGGCGATGGCGGCTTCCGGCCCCAGTTCGTCGCGGATCCAGCTGCGCACATAGGGCGCGCTGGTATCCCACATGTTGATGCTGGGATTGAGCTGGGTGGCGATGCCTTCGACCATCACCATGGTCTTCTGCAGCAGCAGCAGATGCGGCTGCGTCTGCATGTCGAAGTCGCGGGTGATGGCGAACAGCCCGTCGAGCATCTGGCCGACCGACAGCTCGCTCACCGGCTTGCCGCGCATCGGCTCGCCCACCGCCCTCAGCGCCGTCGCGAACTCGTCGACATTGTGATAGCTCGGCACATATTGCGCCTCGAAATGGATCTCGGCGACGCGTTTGTAATTGCCCGTCGTCAGCCCGTAGAGGATTTCCGCCAGCCACATCCGCGCACGGCGGTCGATCCGGCCCATGATGCCGAAGTCGATCGCGGCGATGGTCCCGTCCGCCTTCACGAACAGGTTCCCCTGGTGCATGTCGGCGTGGAAGAAACCAGCCGCGATCGCCTGCTTGAGGAAGGCGAGGACAAGGCGGCTCGCCAGCTCTTCGGTATCGTGCCCGGCGGCCCTGAGCGCCTCGACATTGCTGATCTTGATACCGTCGATCCAGTCGACCGTCATCACCCGGCCATTGGTGCGGTCCCAGTCGATACCGGGAATCTCGTAGCCTTCGGTGCCGACCATATGTTCGGCGAGTTCCGAGGCACTGGCCGCCTCGCGCCGCAGGTCGAGTTCGCGATTGGTCCAGCGCTTGAAATTGGCGATGACCAGCCGCGGGCGCAGGCGCGCAGCCTCGCCGCCCATCGCCTCGACATGCGCGGCGGCCCATTCGTAGGTATCGATGTCGCGTGCGAACTGCTCGCGCACGCCGGGGCGCAGCACCTTGACCGCGACCTGGCGGCCCTCGGTGGTCACCGCGCGGTGGACCTGCGCGATCGAGGCCGCGCCCACGGGCACGGGATCGAATTCGGCATAGAGGCTCTCGAGCGGCGCCTCGAAACTCGCCTCGATGCTCTGCCTGATCTGCTCGAAGCCGACCGGCGGAAGGTCGTCCTGAAGCGTGAGCAAATTGCGCGCCGCATCCTCGCCGACGAGGTCGGGCCGGGTGGCCAGCGTCTGGCCGAGCTTGATTGCCGCCGGGCCGATATCGCGGAAGGCACCCGCGTAGTCGGGTTCCTTCGGCTGCACCGTGCCGAAGCGGGCGATGCGCGCGAGGCGCTTGACCGGCGGGGGAGTGTTGGGATCGCGTTCGATCCCGCGCAGCGCGCCATGCCTTGCGAGCGTGCGCCCCCACTTCAGGAGACGCCAGATATGCGTCGAAGGACGAGCCAAATCTCTAAACCTTCCACCCCGAATGGATATTCACCGCGCCGCCGAGGATCTTCTCCACCCGCGTGTTCTCGAAGCCCGCATTGCGGATCATCGCTTCGAATTCGGGCGGCTTGGGGAAGCGGCGGATCGATTCTGCGAGGTAGCGATAGCTGTCCTCGTCGCCCGCAATCGTTTTGCCGATCTGCGGCATGACCTTGTGCGAATAGAGGTCGTAGATTTCCTTGAATCCGGGCCAGTCGGTCTGGCTGAATTCCATGCAGTAGAAGCGCCCGCCGAACTTCAGCACACGGTGCGCCTCCTTCAGCGCCTTGTCGATGAAGGTGACGTTCCGGATGCCGAAGACGATGGTGTAGGCATCGAAAATCCGGCTGGAAAAGGTCAATTCCTCGGCATTCTGGCGGCTCCACACGAGCCCGTCGATCCCGCGCTCCATCGCGCGTTCGATGCCGACATCGAGCATGTCCTGGTTGATGTCCGAGACGGTGACGCTCGCGCCCTTGGCCGCCATGCGGAAGGCGATGTCCCCCGTACCGCCCGCCATGTCGAGGATGGCCTCGCCCGGCTGCGGCTTCACGCGGGCGACGAAGCGGTTCTTCCACAGGCGATGCATGCCGCCCGACATGGCATCGTTCATGATGTCGTACTTGGCGGCAACGCTCGAAAAGACCTCGCCCACGCGGCCTGTTTTCTCGGAGGCGTCGATGTCTTCGTAGCCGAAGGATACGGTGTCGTTCATGGGAGGTGGCGTTAGGGAATGTTTTCAGCGCAGTCCATGAGTCCTTGTTGCGTGCGGGCCGGACATACGTCCGTCCCTTCGGCACCAGCCCTCACCCCCACCCGGCCACCCACGGAATTATACTGATGGGTGGCCAGGTGGGGGTGAGGGCTGGTCCGGCGTCCGGCGATCTGCCATTTCCACCTGCGACACCTTGCCACTCGCCGGAAAACCAAGAATTGCCCGAGCTGCCCGAAGTCGAAACCACCGTCCGAGGCCTCGCGCGCTTTCTCGAGGGCGAGCGGATCGTCAGTGTGCGCGTGAACCGGCCCGACATGCGGCGGCCCTTCCCGCCCGATCTCGTCCAGGCGCTGACCGGCGCGACCGTTTCGGGGCTGTCGCGGCGGGCGAAATACGGCATCCTCCACACCGACCGCGGTCACGCGATGGTGTTCCACCTCGGCATGAGCGGGCGCTGGCGGATCGATCCCGAAGAATCCGACAAGCACGATCATCTGGTGCTGGCGACAGAGGCCCATGTCTTCGCGCTCAACGACCCGCGGCGCTTCGGCTCGGTCGACCTGCTGCTCGCGCCCGAACTCGATCTGTGGCCACCCTTTGCCGCGCTGGGACCGGAGCCCTTGGGCGATGACCTCACCCCGGAGCACCTGCGCGCAGCCACGCGCGAGCGCAAGCAGGCGATCAAGCTGCTGTTACTGGACCAGCGGATCGTGGCGGGCCTCGGCAATATCTATGTCTGCGAAGCGCTGTGGCACGCCGGCATCCATCCGCGAAAACCTGGCGGCAAGGTGACCATGCCGCAGCTTCGCCGCCTCGTCCCCGCGATCAAGGACGTCTTGGAGCGCTCGATCCGCGACGGCGGCAGCACATTGCGCGATTTCGCCCAGCCCGACGGCGAACTCGGCTATTTCGCCACCCGCTTCCACGTCTACGGCCGCGAGGGCGAGGCGTGCCACCATGAGGACGGCGGCACGATCCGCCGTATCATCCAGGGCGGACGCAGCACCTGGTTCTGCCCGGTTTGTCAGCGGTAGCAGGCGTGGATACCGACAGAAGACGATCTGCCGGTCAATCAGGCGCGCAATAACACTACTCGGTCGAAGGGTCAGACTCGAGAGAGTCGAGCTCGGCGTCCCATTCGCCTGTCGTAGCCTCCATCTCTCCAGCGATTTCTTCCATTGTGGCTTCGGCCTCGTATCCCAAGGGATCGCTGCCGGGGGTGGATGCGCTTCCGAAAAGGTGGTCCGAAGCTGCCGACTGCGCGTTGATCGTCACCAAGAACCCGAAGGCTCCCAAAACTGCCAGACCTGCGCCGATCGTGGCGGGGACATCGTGCATACCCCGCTCATCCCGACGGGCCTTGCCAAGGCTCCACAGTTCGAACGCCTTAACGACGAGATATAGGCACCCCATCCAGCCAATGATTTGCAAGATACGATTTTCCTTGATGCGCGCTGCCGAGAAGTTGGCTCAACAGCGATCGCCCAAGCTACATTTATTCAACTATTTACAAGTGCTTAAATGCGTTTTTCTGCGGATAAATGGTGCCGTCGCCAGTTACGCATCCACCAGCGCGTAATGCGGCGGCGGGGGTAGGCCTTCCATCTTCTCGCTGAGCAGCGGGCGAAAACTCGGGCGGCTTTTCATCACCGAATACCAGTGGCGCGTCTGGTCGTGCCCCTTCCAGTCGATCCCGCCGAGATAGTCGGCCACCGAGAGCTGCGCCGCGCAGGCGAGATCGGCGAGGCTCAGCGTGGGCCCGGCGAGCCATTGGCGGTTGTCGATCAGCCAGTCGACATAGTCGAGATGCGCATGCGCATTCTTCATCGCCTCGCGCAGCATCCGCGAATCGGGCGGCTGGCGCAGCACGAGGCGCTTCTTCATCCGCTCGTGCAGCAGCGGCCCGGTGACGTCGGCGTGGAAATTCTCGTCGAACAGCGCGACCAGCCGGCGAATCTCGGCGCGTTGCAGCGCCGATCCGTTGATCATCGGATTGCGATCGACCGTTTCCTCGAGGAATTCGCAGATCGCCTGGCTGTCGGACAGCGCGGCATGGCGCGCCGGATCGTGCAGCACCGGAGTGCGCCCCGCCGGATTGAGATGCCAGAATTCGTCACGCCCCTCCCACGGGTTCTCGCGCACGAGCTCGTAGGCGATGTTCTTCTCGCCCATCAGCAGACGCAGCTTGCGGCTGAAGGGGCACAGGGGGAATTGGTAAAGCTGCCACATGGATAGTCCGCCTTGCCACACACGCCGGGCGCGCGTCCACTGGCGCGCGGACACAAGAGGCGAATTTAGCGGTGGATCAGTCGCGTGCGGGCATGGCCTCGCGCATGCGCCTGGCCATTTCGCGCAGCATCGGGGTCATCGCGGCCACTCCCTCGGCCATAGCCCCTGCGGCCTGCATGGCGCGCGGAACATTGCGCGCGACCTCTTCGCTCACGCGGCCCGCATCGGGCGCCATGCTGCGCAGCGTCGTGTCGGGATCGATGGCCTCGGCCTTCTCGCCCGCCATCTCGGCGGCGGCCTGCGCCAGCGGGGCGATCGGCATGTCGAGCAGGACTTCGGTCATCGCCTGGAGCATCAGCGCCATTTCGCGCTGGCTGGCGGGATCGCGCATCTGGTCGGCCAGCTCGGCGAGCGGCGGCGTAGCGGGTGCTGCATCCTGCGCCAGGGCTGGCACCGGGAGCGCAAAAGCCGCAAGCGCGGCGGGCAGAACGAATATACGCATGGACGATCCCCGGTCGGATTTCGAATCGGGCGCCTGACTAGCCCGCAATCCGTGACCCGATCCTGAACGCAGCTAGAGCCCCGAGGCGTCGAGCATCATGAGGCACGCGGGCATGACCTCGCCCACGCGCTCGGGCGAAGCTCCCAGATCTTCCGATTCGCGCTTCACCAGCGCCACGATCGTCTCGCGGTCGGCACCGAGTTCATCCATCAGCTGCGCCGCGGTGCGGACGAAGAACTCCTGCCCGCGCTTGTCCATGGCCGGGTATTCGTCGAAGGCGGGCACGCCCTGCCTCTGGCCCATGTGAACCAGCCCGAAGGCGACCGAACAGCGCAATGCGCTGGCCTGTTCGAGGGTGAGCGCGGGCAGCGCTGGCGCAGTGGCGGCCTGCGCGAGCGTAAGGGCGAGCGGAGCGAGGATTGCGAGCATTGCGCCGTTTCTAGACCGGCCAGGCTGAACCGCAAGCGACGAAGCGCCAATCGCCGCTTGCCAGCCCCCCTGTCAGGCTTAAGGTGGCGAATCGAAACTCAAAGGAGAGAGTATCCGATGTTCAATCACATCATGATCGGCACCAACGACATCGACAAGGCGAAGGCCTTCTACGAGAAGGTGCTCAAGGTCGTGGGCGTCGAAGGGTCGATGGACAACACCACCGACAGCGGCACCAAGCGCGTGTTCTTCATGCATGATGGCGACGTGCTCGCCCTGTCGCAGCCGATCGACGGCGAGCCTGCAACCTGCGCCAACGGGATGACCATCGGCTTCAAGTGCGATTCGCCCGAACAGGTGAAGGAACTGCACGATGTCGCGGTCGCGGCGGGCGGCACCAGTATCGAAGACCCGCCGGGCCTGCGCGAAACCACCATGGGTGCGATCCACCTGTGCTATTTCCGCGACCTCGACGGCCACAAGATCTGCGGCATCCACCGCCCCGCCTGATGCGCGGCGAAGCGGGATTGCTGGCCGATCTGCGCGCGCTGGCAATCCCGTTCGAGACGTATGAGCACGTGGCGGTGTTCACGGTCGAGGAAAGCCGCAGGATCGACGTCGACATTCCCGGTGCGCATACCAAGAACCTGTTCCTGAAAGACGCAAAAGGCGCCTTCTGGCTGGTGACCGTGCCCGCCGAGGCGCGCGTCGACCTCAAGGCGCTGCCCGGCGCCATCGGCTGCAGCCGCGTGAGCTTCGGCAAGGCAGAGGACATGGAACGGCTGCTCGGAATTGCGCCGGGGTCGGTCACGCCGCTGGCGATGATCGATGCCGCGCCGGGCAGCGTGACGGTGGTGATCGACGCCCGTCTCGCAGCGGCCGACCGTATGAACGCCCACCCGCTGCGCAACACCGGCACGCTGGGGCTGGCGGGAGCAGCGGTACTGCGGCTCCTGCGCCATTGGGGCCATCAGCCGGTGGTGGCAGATATCCCGACGAAAGCGGGCTAGCGCGAGAGTTCGAACACTGCGAATTCGGCGCGCCAGTTTGCCGCGCCCGCCACGGACCGCTCGCCGGCGAAGAACCATTCGCGCTCGATCCGCGCGCCTTTCTCGCGCGCCAGTTCGCGAAAGTCCTTCACCGTCACGTGGTGGATGTTCTGCGTCTCGTACCAGCTCACCGGGATGCTGCGCGTCACCGGCATGCGCCCGCCGAACATCAGCGCGGCGCGCGTGCGCCAATGCGCGAAATTGGGGAAGCTGACGAAGGCACGCGTGCCGACGCGGAGGAGCTCGTCGAGCATGCGGTCGGGGCGCGCGGCGGTCTGCAGCGTCTGGCTGAGCACGGCGTAATCGAAACCCTTGTCGGGATAATCGGCGAGGTCGCGATCGGCATCGCCCTGCACCACCGAGAGCCCTTGGCTGACACAGCGCTCGACGCTGTCCGGATCGATCTCGATACCGCGCACGTCGCAGCCGGTATCGCGCAGCGCGAGCATCAGCGCACCGTCGCCGCAGCCGATATCGAGCACGCGGCTGTCGGGCAGCACGTGATGCGCAATCACCGCGAGGTCCGGTCGCAAGCTCATCCGAGAAATCCCCCGACAACCCGGTCGAGCGCGGGCACGTCGAGCAGGAAGCTGTCGTGGCCATGCGGGGCCGAGAGCTCGACGAAACTCACTGCCGCGCCGGCGGCGTTGAGCGCATGGACCACGTGGCGGCTCTCGCTCGTGGGATAGAGCCAGTCGCTGTCGAAGCTGACGAGGCAGAAACGCGCGGGTGTCCCGGCAAAAGCATCGGCCAGCCTGCCGCCATGCTCCTCGGCGAGGTCGAAATAGTCCATCGCACGGGTGATATAGAGATAGCTGTTGGCGTCGAAGCGGCGGGTGAAGCCGCTGCCCTGGTAGCGCAGATAGCTTTCGACCTGGAAATCGGCATCGAAGCCGAAGCTCTTCGCCGCCCGGTCCTGCAATTTCCGCCCGAATTTCTCGGTCAGCGCGTCTTCGGAGAGGTAGGTGATATGCGCTGCCATGCGCGCCACGGCGAGCCCGTTGTCGGGCGCCTCGCCGCCGTAATACTCGCCCCCGTTCCAGCGCGGATCGGCCATGATAGCCTGCCGGCCGAGTTCGTGAAACGCGATGTTCTGTGCCGAGTGGCGGCTGGTCGAGGCGATGACGAGCACGCGCTCGGCCCGCTCGGGCCAGTTCGCCGCGAGGCTGAGTGCCTGCATCCCGCCCATCGACCCGCCGACGACCGCATGCAGCTGCGCGATCCCCAGCGCATCGAGCAGGCCGACATGCGCGCGGACCATGTCGCGAATCGTAATGACCGGGAAGCGCATCGCGTAGGGCTGGCCGTCCTCGGCAAGGCTGGCCGGGCCGCTCGACCCCATGCAGCTGCCGATGACATTGGCGCAGATGACGTGGAAGCGGCCCGTGTCGATCGGCTTGCCCGGCCCCACCATCCGTTCCCACCAGCCGGGCTTTGCGGTGATCGGGTGGGGCGAGGCAACATACTGGTCGCCGGTCAGCGCATGGCATAGCAGGATCGCGTTCGAGCGATCTTCATTGAGCGCCCCATAGGTCTCGTAGGCCACTTCGACGCGCGCCAGCTCGCCGCCACCGTCGAGCGGCAGCGGGTCGGTCAATACGATCTTGTGCGAACTCGTGCTCAAACTACGCCTTGGCCATCAAGAAAGTACGGTGCTTCGACAAGCTCAGCACGAACGGGTTTAGAGCCAACCTCCCTATCCGTTCGCCCTAAGCTTGTCGAAGGGCCGTATTTCTTTCATGCGACGAAGCTGAGATGGCAGCAGACGATACGATGAACCGCCCGACCATGAAGCCCTGGATCGAGGGCATACATGCCTATGTACCCGGCAAGTCTACCGGCAAGGATGGGCGCTCGCTCGTCAAGCTCTCGGCGAACGAAAATCCCTTCGGCTGCAGCGCTTCCGCTCTCGCTGCGCTGGCCACCGATCATGCGCCCGCCGCCTATCCCGATCCCGACGCAAGCGCGCTGCGCGCCGCGCTCGGCCGGCAGCACGGAATCGACCCGGCGCGGATCGTCTGCGGGACGGGATCGGACGAATTGCTCAATCTTGCCGCGCAGGGCTTCGCCGGGCCGGGCGACGAGGTGCTGTTCAGCCGCTTCAGCTTCGCGGTCTACGATATCGCCGCGCGGCGCTGCGGCGCGACCCCGGTCGAGGCGGCCGACAGCGACTATGCCACCGATGTCGACGCGCTGCTCGCCGCGGTGACCGAGCGGACGCGCGTCGTCTTCCTCGCCAATCCGAACAATCCCACCGGCACCTATCTTCCGCGCGAGGAGGTGGCGCGGCTGCACGCCGGACTGCCGGGCGATGTACTGCTGGTGGTCGACCAGGCCTATGCCGAATATCTCGAGGCGGACGAGGACGATGGCGGGCTCGAGCTCGCGGCGCGTCACGAAAACGTGCTGGTCACGCGCACCTTTTCCAAGATCTACGGTCTGGCGGGCGAACGGATCGGCTGGGCGACGGGTGCGCCGCATCTGATCGATGTGCTCAACCGCATTCGCGGGCCGTTCAACGTCACCGCCAGCGGACAGCGTGCGGCGCTGGCGGCGCTGGCTGACCATGTCTTCCTGGCGCGCTCGCGCGAAGCCAACCGGATCGAGCGGGCTCGCTTCGCCGATGCGATCGAAGCGCTCGGCAACCACGGCCTGCGTGCCGTTCCGAGCAAGGCGAATTTCGTGCTCGTGCTGTTCGAGGGCGCTGTCAGCGCCGAGACCGCGCTAGCCGCGATCGGCGAGGCGGGATATGCCGTGCGCCACTTGCCCGGGCAGGGCCTGCCGCACGGCCTGCGCATCACCATCGGAACCGCCAAGCAGATGGACGAAATCGCCGCCGTGCTGCGCGCGCTCTGCGGGGTAACAGGATGAGCATCGCGCGCGTCGCGATCGTCGGCCTCGGCCTGATCGGCGGATCGATCGGGCTGGCGGTGCGCGACGTGCTTCCTGATGTCG
>Ga0066644_10000706_pt1 | contig 20637 bp, 12 predicted proteins | sample CryGeyCG2114_020_FD_62735 | JGI IMG/M metagenome (GOLD analysis project Ga0066644, IMG submission 62735) | Groundwater microbial communities from aquifer - Crystal Geyser CG15_big_fil_post_rev_8/21/14_0.20 | ecosystem: Environmental > Aquatic > Deep subsurface > Groundwater | place: USA: Utah...
CGACGGCCGCCCATCGCGCCGCCGCAGTTCTATTTCGTAGGCCACGCGGTCACTGCGATACCACCGCTGCTGGTGATATATCGGACGATCCCCTTCGGTGAACGACGTGCGCTCAATGAGCAACAGGGCACGGCCCCAGGGAACGTCAATGAACTGTGCAACGTCGTTCGGAGCATTGACCGACTCAATCCGGAAGCGACCGCGGCAGACACAGATGCCGTATTCTCTTTCCAGGATCGAGAAAATGGTATCCGACTCCAGGTCGTGCGGCTCCAGCAGTGTAGCGTACGTCATGGGAAGCCACGTTCTGTCCATGGCAATCGGCTCTCCATCTCCGAGCCGCAGGCGATCCAGACGGAGGACGGTGGTCTGTGGGGTCAGCTTCAGGTGGGGGGCCACAACGGCAGGCACAGCTTCCGTGGCATGATGCAGCACGCGCGAGGACGCTTCAAGACCCGCCAGTTGCATGTCCTGCGCAAAATCAGTGAGTCGGACCAGACCGTGACGCACCTGCCGGTCCTGGACAAAAGAGCCCACTCCCTGGCGCCTGTAAATGAGATGCTCCGATTCCAACGTCTGGAGGGCGCGGCGCACCGTGATGCGGCTCACCCCGAATCGGGTCCCGAGATCACTTTCGCTCGGCAGTTTTTCGTTTTCTGACAGGAGTCCGCGCTCAATCCGGTCCCGGAGCCAGTCGGAGACCTGTTCATGCCGTGGTTTTCCTGGATGTAGTTCAGACATGCTGGGCCTGTTATAACACGTACTGGAACACGCCGGGTCCCGTCAATGATCCGTCGTGTCAACACGCTGGTAAGCGGACGCTGACCGTCGTTCCATCGCGGCGCGTGGAAGTGACCGAAATATCGCCGCCGTGGGCACGCGTGACCACGGCGGCGTAGGTCGTGCCGAGACCTGTACCCCCCCGATCCATCTTCGTGGAATTGAATTTGTCGAAGAACCGCTCCAGGCGATCGGCTGGAATTTCAGGCCCGCCGTTGTGGACACTCACGAGCACGTCTTCGTCCTCGCGAGCGATAGTAACGCGCACCCGCAGATCGGACGCGTCCAGATGCTCGGCAATATGCTCCAGCGCGTTCTTGATCAGGTTCGTGAAGACGCCAGGCAGGAAGTCGCGGTCGGCCTCCACGACAAAGGGACCGTCTGAGGCGACGTCGAAAACAAGCTGGCCCGGACCCGACTTCTGGATACCCGTGTCCAACAGATCCCTGATCAGCTCCAGAAGATCCGTCCGGCGCAGATTCAGGGAGACATCTTCCTGCTCGAATGACTGTAGCCGTTTCATGGCGACAAGCAGGTTTTCGACCATGCGGGTACCATCACGGATGTGAGCCAGCCAGGTCATTTGGCGTTCGCTGAGGCAGTCTCCCGCGCTGTCTGTCAGCAATTCCGCATACCCGGATATGGGTCCGAGCGCATTGTTGACCTCGTGGCGCAGGAAGGCTTCCTGTTCCCGATGGAGCCGCTTGATCAGTGCGAGTGCATCCTGGAGCTCGAGAATCCGGTCCTCGCGCTCGGCCCGCAGCCGTGCCAGCGTCAAATGGGTGTCGACCCGCTGGAGGAGTTCTTCCGTCTGGAACGGTTTGGTCACATAGTCCACGGCCCCCAGTTCAAACCCTTTGAGCACGTCTTCCGTTTCTGTTTTCGCGGTCAGGAAAATCACCGGAATGTCGGACGTATCCGGGTCGAGTTTGAGCGCCCGACAGGCGGCGAACCCGTCCATGACGGGCATGATCACGTCGAGCAATATCAGGTCCGGCCGTGCTCTTGCGACGGCTTCGAGCGCTTTCTCGCCGTCAACGGCAACGCTGACGTCGTGACCCGCCTGCCGAAGGACACTTCCAAGCACCTGCAGGTTTTTCGGGGTGTCGTCGACAATCAAAACGTGTCCTGACGGGGTGCGCATCTGTGACCTGGTAAAGCGTGGATTCATGACGCGTCCGTAGACGGATGGATGAGGGGGCCTACGGCCTCGACCGCGCGCGCCATCTGGTCAGGGTCGAACGATGCCGCGGCCCGGAAAAGGATGTCCGCTATGCGCTCAAGTTCGGAATGCGCATACCGCCGGGCCAGATCCTGGACAGAATATGCAAGAGATTCGATATCTCCGACGACCTGTCTGTCACGGGCCACCTGCCAGGCAGGCGAGAGTGCGGAAAGTTCTTTCTGCAGCGTGTCGTCGGCTATCGTGACCCTGTACGGGTCTGGTCCATCGACCAGGGTGTCCTTTTTCTGTAGATGCGGGGCTTCTGCCTGCGTAACGTCCTGTGCAAGGAATCGGGACAGCGTGCGGATCAGGTCGTCGCGGCCGATGGGTTTGGGTAGATAGGCGTCGGCCAGGCGGCGCAGCTCGGCCACCTCTTCGCTCATCACAGCGGCACTGATTACAACGATGGGCAGTTCGGCCACCGCACGCGCGGAGCGGATGCGCCGGGCCGTCTCGAGCCCGTTCATGACCGGCATCTTGGCGTCGAGCAGCAGCAGGTCAACGGGGTGTTCGGCCAGTTTTTCAAGCACGCCCACCCCGTTGGCTACCTCGTCAACCTGTAGGCCCATGGGCTCCAGCATGGCCCTCATGAGTTCCCGGTTTCTGGCGTTGTCGTCGGCAACCAGAATGCGTGCCGGCAGGAACGGGCGCTCCTCATTCGCAGCAAAGTCGTCCTGCGCCGCCACGTCTCCCGAAACAGGGCCCACAGGCACATCCCGCAGCACGACCTGGAAGGTGGAGCCCTTTCCGGTCGCACTCCGAACGGAGATGTCTCCCCCCATCAATTCCACGAGACGTCTCGAAATGGCCAGTCCAAGTCCCGTTCCGCCATATTCGGCGGCGGTCTGCCCAGCGGCCTGGTCAAAGGCGCCGAAGACCGTGTCGAGCTGGTCGACAGCTATGCCGATTCCGGTGTCTTCGACTTCAAACCGAAGCGTCGCCGCATCACCGCTCACCGGCGCATTGAGCCGGGTGCGGAGCACGACATGTCCCCGCGACGTGAACTTGACGGCATTGCCCACCAGATTGAGCAGAACCTGCCGAAGTCGGTGGTCGTCCAGCGTAACCATGCGCGGCACATCCTCGTCAATTTCAGTTCGGAGCGCGATGCCCTTTTCCTCGGCCTTCTGTCGAAAGACAACGCCTATATCGTGCACAATCTGGTGCAGATCCGCCAGGCGGGGTTCGATATCCAGTTTGCCCGCTTCCACCTTCGAAAGATCCAGAATGTCGTTGATGAGCGTCAGCAGACTGCGGGCCGAGGTCTGGATGTGATCGACCCACCGGCGCATGTCGGCCTCCGTGACGCGCCGGGCCAACAGGTCGGTGAAGCCGAGAATGGCGTTCATGGGCGTCCGGATTTCATGGCTCATATTGGCCAGGAACCGGGACTTGGCCTGGTTGGCACGGTCGGCCTCCTCGGCGAAACGTTCGGCACGCTCACTACTCAACTCGAGCGCCTCGTTGGCCTTGGAGAGAAGACGTTTCTGCCGATCGACCTCGCGTCGCTGGATGTCCATCTCGGTGTTCTGGGCAGACAGCTGCCGGGCCTGCTCCTCGATCCTGTTTTTGGTCGTACGCAGCTCGTCAAGCTGGATCTGAAGTTGCATCCGTGTCTGCTGGATCTGGCGGTTGCGCCCGGTAAGCTCCTTGTTGCGCTCGGCAAGCTCCCGGCGCTGCGTCTCCAGCGCAGCAGTCTGTGCACCAAGACGTTCCTCAAGGCGACGGTTTGACGCTTCAAGGCGCGAAACATGAAAGCGGCCCAGAGCCCGGCCCGCCAGCAGAATGGTTGTGCCCAGGAACAGTACATAGAGCAGATATACCCACCATGTACGGTGCCATGGAGGGCGGATGTCAAAGGACATGCTGCGCACGGAGCTGATACTGCCCATGGTGCCGCGCGCCCGGACTTCGAAGGTATACGTCCCCTCCATCAATCCGGCCCAGGAGGCGGCAGGATTGAGCGACCACTCGGACCATGTATCGTCGGCACCCAGTAGCCGGGTCTGGTAGCGGATCGATCCGATCTGATCGAAGTCCGGGACAGCAAAAGCAATGGCAAACCCGTTTTCCTCGTACGGTAACGTGAAGGTGGGCATGTCGTTGGCGTCGGGCGCCAGGCCACCGAACAGGAGTCTACCGCGGGTCCGCACCTGGCGGATGAGGGGTGCCGGTGTCTGTCGCCGCGGCCGTACGCGCGTTTCATTGAAGAGAAACAGGCCCCTGTCGGTGGCTATCCAGCAGGCCGACGGAGACGTGCACAGGAAATCGGTCAGGCGCGTGGATGACAGGCGCTGAAGGTCTTCATATCGGACAAGGACACCCTCGGTATCGTCGTCCGTGCGGATACGCCCCGAAAGCGAGGGCGAAAACATCCAAGTGCGGTCAAGCCCGTCCTCTCCTACCCAGGATATCCGGTCGGGAGGACCGTCCACAAGGCGGATGAGGGAGGCGTCGTTCACGAAGCGGTTGCTGTCGGGGTCGTACCGCTGCAGACCCGCCCGTCCGAGGAAACGAACCTGCCCGCCGAGCACGACAGGGCGCGTAATTCCCGCTCCGAGCCCGCTCCGTTCGTCAAACCGCACCGCGCGGGCGAATGTGCTGTCAAAACGTGTCATGACAAGACCGGATGGAGACAAGCCCGCCCATATTGTGCCATCCCGGGCAGCGGCCAGGTAGGAGACGAACCCGAGATCTTCTTCGGCATGCAGCGGTGCCGTCAGGGCGCCACTGAGCGGATCGAAGCGCAACAATGTCAATCCCCGGGTGTGCCCGACGACCCAGGTCTCAGTTGTTGTCGTGTCGGAGGCGGCGCGATAGGGCAGGATGGTCTGAGGTACACCCGGGATGGCCACGTGCAGCATGTCCGGAGTGTCCTCGCGCCATAGGTGAACACCGTCCCCTGCAGCAATGAAGAGACCCTGCGTGGTGGAGAGGATGTCAAACACCGGCACGGTGATGTCGGCGACGGCATCAAACCGGGCAGGAGACAGCGCGGCTCGTGCATTCGGCACCGGAGTTTCCGGTAGTCCGGCGACAAACAGACCGCGCTCGGTTCCGGCCCATAGCCGTCCCGCGTGCGATTCGACCGCCCTGACGGCGCCTGCCGGGCGCGCGTTTTCGGGTAGTTCCGAGAGGGCATTGCCAAACTCGACAAGCGCCAGGCCATCGCTCGTCGAGAGCCAGAGTCGGCCGGCGCTGTCGAGTGTCAGCGATCTGATTTCGCCGAACGGAAGGCCGGCCGTATGGTCGAGTCGCGACACCGACGAAGTTTTCTGATCCACGACGAGCAGCCCGCTCGACCGGGTCCCAAGCGCGAGCCGGCCATCGGGCAGGCGGACTCCGGAAAGAAGCCGGTAGGGACGCAGCCGATCGGCCAGAAACGTATCCCAGGGGGAGATGCGGCCGTTCAGGAAGTGCATGAATGCACCTGAGGCGGAGACGAGAAGCTGCGTCGTATCGGATGTGGCGACGGTGAGCGTCAACGCGTCGCGGGCAAACATCCTGGCATCTCCTTCGGCAAGGGTGAACTGGCCGTTGTCATAGCGACTCAGGCCGCGCCCCCACTGGGATACCCAGAGCGCTCCATCTACCGTGAAAGCGTGCTGTACGGGTGCGTCCGTGGTGGTCGTGAGCAGTGTGTCGGACCGGGCATCGAACAGGCGATTGGCGGTAATGAAATAAATGCCACGTGCGTGCGGCAGGGCGGCCAGGACGTCGTCGAAACGGCCACGACCCTCACTGGCCGCATCCAGAAACGACGTGAACACCGGCCGGTAAACGGAGTCGGGTACCAGACGTCCAAGCTCGGCCGTTGCCCCGACGTAGAGCATCTGGTCATGGACGGCAAGTCGCTGCGGTGTGCGGCGCCCCGGCAGGGGGAGCAGCCGCCACGACAGGCCATCGTACTCGAGGAGTCCTTCTTCATTGGCGGCATAGACGAGGCCCTCGTCCAGCACGGCGATATCATGATTTCCGGGGTGATGACCGTATTCGGCCGGCGAAAAGTGCCGTACATGCGGAAATTCCGGTACCTGGGCGGCAACGGTGGTGCTCGGACCCAGTGCGGCCACTATTATGAGGAGCCGGTGGAGGTGTCGGGTGGGAAGAAGTCGGGTCATACCGCCGCATGGAAAACGGAAAGGTACACGCCGGAGCACAGTATATTGCTCCCCGATACCCGCTGGTACGGAAACCTGTCCCTCGTTTGCGCTATGCCGCGTCTCCTTATTGTCGATGACGAGCCTTCCATCCGCCGCACGCTGAAGGAATTGATGACCATGCAGAAGTATGACGTGGTCGAAGCCGAAAATGGTGCCGAGGGCCTCCGGAAAATAGAGGCCGAGTCGTTCGATCTTGTCCTCTCGGACATGATGATGCCGGAAATGAACGGCATGGAGCTTCTCAAGGCGGCCAAATCCCGGTGGCCGGACCTCCCGTTCGTGATGCTCACGGCCAATGCCACGATTGAGCTGGCCGTCGAGGCCATCAAGGAGGGTGCCTACGATTTCGTGCCCAAGCCGCCCAACCTGCAGCGCTTTCTGGTTACGGTCCGCAATGCACTCGATGCCGAGAAGTTGCAGCGGGAGCATACGCGCATGAAAGCACGCCTCGAGAAAATTGACACCTCCATTCCACCGCTTCTCGGAGAAAGTCCCGCCATGAAGCGGATCAAGAAACTGCTGCACAAAGCCGCGCCATCAGAAGCCCGTGTACTCGTCACCGGCGAGGCCGGCAGCGGAAAGGAACTGATTGCCCAGTGGATTCACCATCTGTCCGTGCGCAGCTCGGGTCCCTTCGTGGCACTGAACTGTGCCGCCATTCCGGCTGAACTCATTGAAAGTGAGTTGTTCGGGCACGAAAAAGGCGCTTTCACGGGTGCACACAAACAGCATATCGGATCGTTCGAGCAGGCCGACGGCGGGACGCTGTTCCTCGATGAAGTGGGCGACATGTCACCGGGCGCCCAGGCCAAAGTGCTCCGCGTGTTGCAGGAGAGTCAGGTCAGGCGCGTGGGAGGCGACAAGGCCATTTCGATTGATGTGCGTGTCGTGGCGGCCACCAACAAGAACCTGGAGGAAGCGATTGAAACCGGGGAGTTCCGGGACGACCTCTTTCATCGCTTGGCGGTCATCCGCGTGGAGTCGCCGCCCCTGCGCGAGCGCCTGGAGGACATAGACCTACTGGCTACACATTTCTGCGAGCAGCTCAGCGTTCGCAACGGCATGCCTGGCAAATACTTTTCTGACGAGGCGCTGCATCAGCTGCGTACCTTTCCCTGGCGCGGAAACGTGCGCGAGCTGCATAACGCCGTGGAACGCCTTATAGTCCTCAGTGACAACGACGAAATCAGCGTCGACGATGTGGATCTCTTTGCCAACCCGGGAAAGGCCCCCCAGGACTCGATTGCCTACCTGGCAGAGCAGCACCCGAGGATTGCCGACTTCCGGGATGCGGCCGAAGCGGCATTCCTTCGCCGCAAACTGGCAGCCGTGGACGGCAATATTTCCCGCCTCTCCGAGGAAATAGATCTTCAGCGCTCGAACATCTATGCCAAGCTGAAGAAGTTCGGAATTGAATATTAAGGCTTGTTAACACTACACCAAAGAGCACCATGGCGCGGCGGCGCCACGGAGACCCCCGCCGGAGTCAGGCTCCCGGCAGCGTGATGATGAAACGCGTTCCGTGGGGCGATACCGATTCAGCGCGGATGGCTCCATCCATGGCATCCATGGCCAGGCGACAGAATGCGAGTCCGAGTCCCACACCCGCCCGAACATCCGATTCGGCCGACTCCACCTGGTAATACCTGTCGAAAATCCGCTCGTGCAGGTCATCGGCAATGCCTGGACCGTCGTCCTCGACGACCAGCTGTACGTGTCCATTCTCCGGGCGCGCAGAAAGAAGTATTCGCGTGGCGGGACGAGCATACTTGAGGGCGTTGGCCAACAGATTGGCCAGCACGCGTCCAAGCAGCAGTTCATCGGCCTGCACCACAATCCCCCCGTCCATCTCGATTTCGAGGGCCAGGTCACGGTCTTTCGCAAACGGCGCATATTCCGCTTTGATCTGTGCCAGAAACGAGCCCATGTCGATGCTGTTTGCATGTACGGGCATCGTGCCCGACTCCAGCTTCGAGAGGTCCAGCATGGACTCGATCATGGTACCCATGGCAGATGCCGCGCGCTCCAGATGACCGAGCCGGTCCGCATCACCTTCGCCCAGCATCCGCATCATCTGCAGGTTCATCTGGATGACCGAAAGCGGGTTGCCCAGATCGTGCACAATCATGTGCGTGAGTGCATCTCGCATCCGGATCAGATCCTGTTCGGCTTCCCGGAGCCTCTTCTTTTCGAGACTTCCCGACAGTCTCGCCTCCAGGATTTTCGGATTGAACGGCTTTGAGAGAAAGTCGGTCGCGCCAAGCTCCAGACATCGCGCAATACTGGGTACATCGTCGCGCCCCGATATCATGATCACAGGAATGATCTGCAGCATGTCGTCGCCACGCATGAACTCAAGAACGCCGTATCCGTCGAGTTCGGGCATGTCAATATCGAGAAGCACCGCATCGAAGGGCTCTTCCTGCAGACGTTCGACAGCCTCCTTTCCGTTGTGACATGACTCGGACGCATAACCGAGCGCGTGGAGGTATTCGCCGAGCAGGTCCCGGTTGAGCTTGCTGTCGTCAACAACGAGAATGTGGGCCGTTTCAGGGCGTGATTGTGGATCGGTCACGGTGTGGACGCATGTGTGGAACAACCTGTGTGAAGCCGTGGGCTGCACGCTGCAAGTATACGCACCGTGTCGACTCGGCCCCAATACTGTTTCGAAATCGAAACACAACCATACCTTACTCCCGGACGGGTTCGCCGTCACCCCCCTTTTTTCTGTAGATGCGGCGAACGGCGGATGGACTGGTACGGGGTTTGCCCCTTGTAGCCGTGACACCAACCGCGATCGACATGAATACTGTACAAACCGCCTGGAAACCGCTCTTCGTGATATCACCCGATACGGCGCGCAAGGCGCGCATGTACCGACTTTCGTCGGTCAGGCCTTCCAATGAGCGCCCCGCCTGGATCCGGCTGGACCGGGCCGTCCGTTCAGCCTGTCCCATATACCGGATTCCGCATGCGGAATTGGATGTGCCCATCTGGCGACTATAACAGGGCACGGTGTTTGTACCCGTTACTGTTGTGAAACTTCGATTCCTGCATATCCTCGTTCTGGCCGGATTGTTCGGCGTGCTTGTCGCACCCGCGTCGGCGCAGCGTCTGATGATGCTCGGCAGCGGTGCCGTACAACTCAACGTATCTCCTTCGCCGCACGAAGGAGGTATCTACCGGGATACGGACGAGTCGACGCGAATCCTGTGGAATCAGGCGCGGTCGCGCTCCAAGGTCACCGTTTCCACGTTCGCGCCAGGGCAGTCCTACAGGCTGTATGCGGAAGCCGTAAACGTCAAGCGTGGCGTATCGGTTGGTCGCGTCGAACTGCGCGACGGCATGCACGATACCGACCTGATCGTGAATATCGAGAAGAAGAAAGCAGGCTTCGCCAACATCCGCTACATTGCAGAGGCTGATATTACCGACGGATCGGACGAAACCGCCATGAGCGACCAGCATACAGTGACGTTCACCCTCACCGAGCAGTAATCCATGGTTTCTGACCGCATGTTGCGACGCGCTGCTGCGAACGGCGCCATGGTGGCGGCCGGCCTCCTGGTGGTAGTCCTGACCACGAGTGCGGCCCTGGCGCAGATTACTGTCCGCGGCCAGCTGGCCCACGACATGGAGACCGTACCCGGAGCCACGCTCACGGGATCTGTCACGATAGACAACGAGACGAGCGAGTTGCAGCAGGCACGCGTATACCAGCGCGACTACCTTTTTTTCGCCGACGGCACCAATTCGTACGACGACCCGGGAAGCACCGCTCGCTCGAATGCGGACTGGATTACATTTTCACCGGAACAGGCCACGGTGCCGCCCAATGGCTCCGTAACAGTTTCCTACCAGATCAATGTCCCCGACAGCGCTGGCGATGGCTCCTGGTGGAGTATGCTGATGGTCGAGGCAATTGACCGTGACTCCCGCGAGTCCACGCTTGGCGACGATGCGCCCCCCGAGAGGGAGGTCGGCTTCCGGCAGGTGACGCGCTACGGAGTACAACTTGCAACGCATGTCAACCCGACTACCGCCGAGCCGGGTATTGATCTGGACAATGTCAGCCTGCAGGCGCTCGAGGACGGGCGTACCATGTTTCAGATCGATGTTCTCAACGTGGGCCGTATCATGATGCGTCCCGATGTTTACATGCGTCTTTTCGATACAGACGGAAATGAGTATGGTCCATTTCAAGGTGTCCAGTACCGGCTCTACCCCAACACGTCGACGCGTCAGCGCATTGAGTTGGTCGGTGTACCCGCCGGTACCTACCAGGCGGTGTTCGTAGTCGATGCAGGCGGCGATGCTGTGTTCGGCGGCCAGTTCGAATTGACGCTCTGACGGTGATACGAATGAGGGGCCCCCGGTATGCCCTGTCGGTTTCTGTTCTGGGATGGTTTCTTTTGCTCGCGTGGGGCACGATGCCTCGCGCAGCCTGTGCGCAGACGGTGCGCGTGTCGGCGCCCGAGCGCGTGGAAGCGGAGCCCGGCATGGTCATCTCCCTGCCGGTACGCGTTGTCGCCACCGGGGAGATGACGCTGCGTCTCGATCCGGTGCTGCCGCCCGGCTGGAGCATTCTGATACCACCACCTGCCATGAGCATGTCCCCGGGCACGCCCGCGACGCGGATAGTATCGATCCAGATCCCTTCCAGTGCAGCAGCCGGCGTGTGGCGTGTGGCATTCCGTGTGCGCGGGCAGCCGGATGACACCGCTGCCGCAGGGCCAGGTGCCGAAGGCTCGCTCCCTGCAGCCGAAACAGAAATAACGGTTACCGAGCGCACCAGCCTTACGCTTTCGCTCGTCGATGCCCCCTCCCGCGTGCGTGCGGGCGCGCCGGTCGAGGCCACTTTTGCCATCGAAAACACCGGCAACCATACCGCTTCGTTCCGGATCGAGGCGGAAAGCTCGCTGCAATACGACACGCGTGTGGCGCCGGATCTGATCGAACTTGAACCATCGGCCCGGTCGCAAGTCCAGGTCCAGGCCCGCACGCGGGACGACCTGGTCAACGAGCTGACGCACGTGTTGCGGATCCGTGCGCAGGAGGAGGGTGAACGCGGGACGGGAGAAGAGAGCCGGGCCACGACGCAGATCGTGCCTGTCCGCCGGCCGGCCCGGCGACTCGAGGAAGGGCAGCTTCCGGTGCTGTTCACGGTGCGGGGCACCACGGAGTCCGGTCGAAGCGACGCGCAGGCAGAATTCGAGATCCCGGCGACACGCGTCGGAGACCGGGTATATTCCGCCAGGCTTCGGGGACCGGACATGCGGTCGAATGCCGCGTTCGGGGAGCGGGACGAATACGCCGCCCAGATGGAAGGACGCCACATTGGCCTTCGCATGGGCGATCAGGATTATCGGCTGTCGGATCTTCTCGACACCTCTTTCTTCGCGTTCGGGGGAGAGTTGTCCCTGGATCGTGACCGCGTGCAGGGAGCCGCATTTGCTTCTCGAACGCGTCACGTGTTTCCGGAAACGGGACGTGCCGGGGCCTATGTGCACCTGTGGCCACACCAAAAGGTGGCCGTTGAACTGAACGCACTGACCAGGGAAAAATTCGAGCCGGGTGAGGCGGCTTCCATTGCGACCCGGTGGCTACCCGTGGACGGGGCGGAGCTGGCCGCCGAGGTGGCCCACGGGTGGTATGACATTGGCGAAGGCAGCGCTCTGCAGCTTTCGGCGCAGGGATCGTTTCCCTGGATCGTGTTTTCAGGTCGCGCCGAAACAGCCGACCCGTTCTTCCTGGGGGGTATCCAGAACTCGGAGCGCCTGCAGAGCAGCTTCGCCGTCCGCGGAAACCACTGGATCCGGATCGAAGGGCTCGGCCGTGCGGAGCGCCGGTTTTTCGATGCATCCAGAAGCCGGGACCGCGCACTCGAGAACAGGCTCTTTCGAGGCGGGGCGGGCGGCTCGTTTTCCCTTGGAAACAACCGGCTGCAGACCATGCTGGTCGGTCAGTTCCAGGATCGCCGGGTCGCCGAGACCGGACTCGACCGCCAGGAGAAGAGCGTCGCGCTCCGTCTCAACTTCAACAGCCGCGGTTTCGGACTCAATGCCAGCGGGGAAACGGGCCGGATTGTCGACGACGGTTTTTCCGAGGGCACGTTTTCGTCGGTCAGCGGATCGGCATTCAAGGTAATGCGAGCCTTCTCACTCAGCCTGACGGCATCCTACTTGGAAGGAATCACATTCTTCAGTCCGCGTGAACAGGAGCGCGTAACAGTGGGATCGACGCTGTCGTTTGACGCAGGCCGCGGGCTCAGCGCCTCGGCATCGGCCTTCCGAAGCCGCGAGACGGGTGCTTTTTCGCAGACGTTCACTTTGTTCGATGCGCGCGTGGCGGCATCCCTGTGGTCGAACCACGAACTGGAACTGCGGGCACGGGGGTCGCAGACCAGCTTTTCGTCAGATGTGCGCACGGGAACGTTCAGCCTTGCCTATCGCATTCCGTTTTCGGTCCGGGCGCCGTTCTCCGGGGAGCGGACACAGACGACGGTTTCTTTCCGCGTGTTCGACGTGGAAACAGGCGAGCCGCTGAAGGGCGTCGTCTTTGTGGCGGGTCGGACGCGGGCCGATTCGGACAGCGATGGATTGGCCCGGCTGGTCCTCACCGGCGGGGAGCAGTTCGTATTGCTGGACCAGGAGTCGATTGGCCTTGACCGCATGCCGACGGTGCCTTTTCCCATTGAGGTCGGTGCGGTGTCCCAGGGGGTCACGGACGTCGGTATTGTGCGATCCTCGCGCTTGAGCGTGCGTGTCGAAGCGGGTCGTCGGCAAACGGAGCTCGATGCCGCGCTAGGAAGCGACCTGGATCGACGTGCGCTTTCCGGGCTGGTTGTTGAGGCCCGGATGGGCGAGAATCGGTTCCGACGCCTGACCGACGAGGAAGGCAGGGCGCAGTTTCCGCCACTCGTACCGGGGTTGTGGGAGGTATTCCTGCTCGATAGATCTCTGCCCGAGAATTACCGGACGGCACCGGAGAGCGCATTGGTAGAGCTCATTCCCGGCGGAGTTGGCGAGACGGTGTTTCGTCTCGAGCCGGCCGAAAGGCGCATTCGTTTCGTGACGAGTGGAACGGGCGTATCGGTTGGCGTCCCGGGAAAAGCGATCGGTGCCCAGGCCGCGCCCGGTGCAGACGCCGCGCCCGCGCCAGCCGGAGACGGAAATGACGACATGGACGGCACCGAAATGGAGGACGCCGAAATGTACGGCCGGACAGTCCGCGTGAAACAGGGCGATACGCTCTTTTCGTTGGCACGACAGCATTATGAGAGCCAGTGGCACTGGGTCCGGATATGGCTTGCCAACCGGGATGTGCTCGAATTGCCGGATCTCGTTCCCGCCGGTACGGTGCTCAGGCTTCCTGCGACCGGCCCGCTTACCGAGGAGGAATGGCGGGTTATCCGTCGCCAAGGGGACGAGTAGTGCGCGCTTGTTGTGGCGGCGTTGCGGGTGTGTTGCGGCGGCGAAACAGCCCGGAGGGGGCTCCGGTCTCCAAGCCGCTCTTTACGTAGATGCAGGGCGGTTGAGTGCATTCGGCACCCCAATTGACATGGCTTATGGCAGCACACCAAACAAACTGCCGCCATGTCACCTTCATACAGAACCGAGGAATACGTCCGCGCTTGGCTTGCCGAGCCATCCCAGAAGAACCGGGATCGCGTCGTGGGGTCCATGGAGCCCGTTATCAGGCACATCCTGTCCAGCCTTCGAACCCATGCCGGTGATATTCTGACGGAAAATGACCTGTTCCAGGCCGGGGTCGTAGGCGTGCTTCAGGCGCTCGATCAATTCCGTCCTGATATGGACGTCCGCTTCGTGACCTTTTCCTGGGTGCGCATTCGCGGCGAAATCATAGATCTGGTTCGCCGGATGGATCCCCTGCCCCGCCGCCGCCGGGCCAAGGTGGCGGCCATGTACCGCGCTGAAAACGAGCTGGCGCAGGAGAAGGGCGATTGGCCGCGGATGGAAGATGTGGCCAACAGGCTGCTGGTGGACCCGGTACACGTGGAAAATACGCGCATGGACGCGCGCCGCCGCGAGCGGCTTTCGCTTCACACGACTATCGGAGAAGCAGGCGAGTCCGAACTGGTCGAAATGCTTGAGGCTCCCGATGGTTTGGAGCGGTTTGATGACGCCGAATGGTTGGACGTATCGCGTCATCTGACAAGGGCTCGTCGGCTGCTTACCCAGCGTGAACAGGACATACTCGACCTGTTCTACAACGAGCAGCTGACGCAGGCGGAAATTGGATCCATACACGGCATATCGGAGGCACGGGTATCCCAGGTTCGGCGCCGGGCGATAGAGAAATTGCGCCCCCGTGTGGAGGCTACGCTGCGAACAGCAGCGTAAGTGCGACCATGCACAATCAAGGAAGCACGCCGAACTGGATATTCTGGTACGAGGTGTGGGATGTCCGCGATACCGGATCGACAACGGTAATGGTGAGCAGCCGATTCTCGATTTCAAGCTGATCGACGTCGTCGCTCACAACAAACTGAAAAGAGATAACCCGGCCGTTTTCCAACCCCCGTGACATTCCGGTGACAGCCGCCACGTCACGGCCACCTCTCGTAACATCGACCCAGCCACTGCTCCTGCCGAGGGAGCTGGCAACTGACACGGCCAGGTGCGTACCGGTTGGCATGGGCCTGTCCAGACTGACTTCGATGCGCACGTTGTCGACATTTGAGGTCAGGTTGTAGAAGCTGCTCCCGTCCCGGACTACGGCATTTCCAGGTGTCACGTGTCTGTCTACAATAAGAGGTACAGGGTTGCTGCTCACGGCCATGACCACAATGGGCTCAACGCCAAGCCGCACGGTGTGCGAACCGGTGGCCAGCACCCGGCCCCCGGGAAGCGGCTGGGATACGGCCGCACCCGCCGCAAGTACCGTGACGAGTACTGCGGTGGCGAGAGGGGCGCGCACACGCCGAGACCGGTCCATGGAGGAAACCAAAAAATGGCAAACAACTTCTTTCATGTAATCGACAGTTCGGATGCCGGTTTCAATCTGTTGGAGGGAAGTATCAGCGCCCAAGCAGGATTTTTCGGGTTTCCGCGTGCCCCTGTCCGTCTTCCACGCGTACAAGGTAGAGGCCGGGGCTGAGAGAAGCCGCGCCTACGCGCAGCGCATGGCTGGCACTGGCAGAAAGCACGCCATCGTGCACAACCCGGACAAGACGACCAGAGACGTCCCAGAGCGTAGCGCGTACGTGGCTTGTCGCGCCGAGAGCGAGTTCAAGACGGGTTTCGGCATGGAATGGATTCGGGTAGGGCATACCCAGTTCCAGGCCAGTCGGCAACTGGCCTGCATCGTCCGACTCGTTCGATACCTGCACCAATCGAAGGAACGTACAGGACTGGTTGCCGAATGCACATCCCAGCGGTTCGGCGAAGGTGCCGTCGTGGCTGCCGTCGAACCCGAATGTGATATTCTCGCCCGCTGGAATACAGGCATTGCTCTCGATGTTCGTGACGAGGTAGGATCCGTCAGGGTTCTGCGTGAAGACGCTCTCCCAGTGCCGTCCGACCGTCATGTTCTCGATGAGTGAGAATTGCAGGCTCCAGCCCCGGATGAACCCACTCGTGTTGTTCGTAATGCGGACAAGAGCCACGAACTGGGAGGACGTCACACTCAGGAACCGGAAATCAATATCCGGAAGTTGGGTTGTCGGCGCGACGCCGTCCGGGCATGCACCGCCTGTATCGCCGCCACCTGTATCGCCGCCACCCGTATCGCCGCCACCCGTATCGCCGCCGCCTGTATCGCCGCCACCTGTATCGCCGCCACCCGTATCGCCGCCACCTGTATCGCCGCCACCCGTGCCGGGATCCGTTTCGCCAGGCTGAACGGTGGTGCCTTCGGCCTCTATCAGGCAGAGGACACCGTTCACGGTACAGTCACTGGGGGGCTCAATGTCATCCTCGAACGTACCCGCAACAGGAAAAAAGATCGACCCCCCGCCACGTACGCGGCGCTTGCCGTTGACTCCATGCAGTGTATACAGATCACCTGAGCGGGACCACGACACGTCGCTGCCAACGAACGTGATCCGGTCCTCCAGATTGAACCGCAGTGTCCAGGAGGACAGATCCTCCGCCGACGGATTGATGAGTTCAATGAACCCTTCGAAGAGCGAGCCGGTAATTTTCTCAACCTTGAAAAACAGATTCATGCGCGGCGTTTCAATCAGCTCATCAGGCTCGACGAACGTGCACGCTGTGCCGTTGATCTGGCAGGACGTGGGGAGTTGGGCGCTGCCAGAGTGAACGCCGGTGAAGCTGAAAAACACGAAATCCTGCCCGCGGATGGCGCTCGTGGCGCCCGTGCCCCTGACTTCGTAGGATGACCCGCTCCGTGACCAGTCAACACCCTCCATACCCGTAATAAGGGATGACGTGGAAAACGTCATGCGCCAGGGCTCAAGGTCTACGCCCGTCGGATTTCGGATGAATACATGACCCGTGTACGTCGTCTGGTTCAGCTCGGCAATCCAGGCGGCAATGCGCAGTTGCGACAGATCGGTCTCCTCGGCTTCCGGAGCGTCGGCGTCTTCTACGGTACACGCCGCACCATTGAAGGCGCACGATGCCGGTCGGGGCGCCAGAGGACCACTCGTGACGCCGTGGATGGTGAACCAGACCACCTCGCCGGGATCAATGCGGTGTGTCCACCCTGCGCCGCTGACGCGGAAAAGTCCTCCGGTCTGCGTCCAGGTGACGTTGTCCATCTGGTCAATGGGCGAGGGAAATTCGAAAGCCAGCGACCATGATGTGATCGGGGCCGGTGTCACATTGGTCAGAAACACATTGGCGGTAAACCGACCACTTCGGACCTCTTCCACCTGGTATACCACGCGTACGTTCGCCTGGCGTGCGTCTGCGGCGTGCGGCTGCAGCGCCAAAGCGGCAAGTACACCCATGAATATGAGCGTCCAGTACACGCACCCGGAACGGGCAGTACCGGCAACGACCCGGGAAAAGGACATGGTTTCGACAATAAGGGGACGATGGTAAAGCGGCGGTTCGTCCGCATGGAGAGTACGTCCGGAATTTCAATTTTTGCGATTCCGACGTGTCAGGCCCTGACAGGTCCCAAAGCACGTGGACCCCGGAAGGCCGCCCGAACGGATGCGTCGCGGCCGGTATGCCGCTATGGCCGGCCTGCTTTCACGACCGCTCGTGCGTCGCTCCCCGAGGCGGTGGTGATTCGGATGAAATACGTACCAGCGGCAATCGGTGCAGCCCGCCAGAACACTTCATGTCGTCCAGCGCTGCGAAACGCGTCCTCGAGCAGCGCGACATGCCGCCCCGTGATATCCACGGCCTCCAGGCGCACGTGCCCGGATTCCGGCAGGTCAAACGTGATGGTTGCCTGCCCATCAAGCGGATTGGGATAAACGCCCGTCAGGGCCAGGCGCCGCGGAAGCGTCTCGTCGCGCTCGGCCACGTCGGTCGAGATCGGCGTTACGGCACCCACGGGCACGATCCACACGCCGCGCCCGTGCGTAGCCATGACGATTTCATTGTCGATGACTTTCATTCTCCAGATGGATGCGGCCGGAAGCCCACTGTCGGTGAGCTGCCAGGACGCGCCATCATCTTCGCTGACAAAAAGACCGATCTCTGTTCCGGCCCACAGAATGTGTGGAAAATCCGGGATCACCAACAGATCATAGACCGCTACGTCCGGAAATCCGCGGGCACTCAGGATACCGGTGGAGCCTTCCTCGAAGCCTGAGAGGTCTTCCCACGTCTGCCCGAAGTCTGTCGTGCGCAGAATCTTGGGTCTGTTCGATGCGGAGAAGAGCACGTAGGCGGTGGCAGGGTCGGTGGGATGCGTGGCCAGCCCGGAAATCGGCGCAGGCGAGAGGGGCGACGGGATTGTTGCCAAGAACGTTTCTCCTCCGTCGGTCGACAGGTGGATCTGTCCGAGTACGTCCCCCTGCCCGTTGTCCTGCGGATCCATCTCGTAGCCGGCCCAGACCACGTCACCCGAGGCGAGCGAGGGCCTGACGACACCGCGTGCAGACGCCCTGAAGCCCCAGTCCGAGGCGGGTATGGGCCTGAGCTTCCAGGAACCCCCGAAATCCGTGCTCTTCCAGACCCCCGATCCACCGATTGCGAACAGGATATCTGAATCGAAGGCGTTGCGCTCCAGCGAGTTGATGAACGGGGCGTTGGGGCTCTCGCCCGTGTCGGTCAGTCCGCTTGTAGCCGATGACCAGTTGACGCCGCCGTCGAGCGAGCGCTGGAATCCGTTGAACTGGAATCCACCCATCAGCCAGGTGTCGTTTTCCTGGTGCCAGACCGCGTCGAATCCGTCGCCGCCGATGGCCGGTGTCCATCCGGGCACATTGCCCATGAATGGCGCGAATGAACGGAACGTGCCGTTGTCCTGCATGCCACCGACGTAGATCTGTGCGCCGGGCTTTTTGTCCACGCCATAGAACTGGCTTGTGTTGTAGAAGCGACTCCGCTCATTCCACGAGCTGCCGCCATCGGGTGAGTGCCATACGCCACCGTCGTTGCCTGAAATGAGTTCGAACGCCTCGTTGCCAGCATCGGTGATATGCGGCAACAGGATGTGGTGATCCACGTGGACGGCCGCGCCGATCTGCGATTCGTTGAACGCAGCGGGCCCAGTGCCCCGCGAAAGCGTGAACCGGAGTGAGGATTCCGGGAGATTCTCCGGAGTCCACGCCGCTTCGTCCTCCAGCATGGGCCAGATGAAGTACATCAGGTCCTGAATGAGTCCGCCACTCGATGAAATCTGCGGATCGGGAGCATTCGGCGTGTACGTCCGGGCATGGATCAGGATATATTCCCGGCCCAGATTGTTGTCGTCCCGGGGTATGAGGTTGAATGCTCCGTCTCCGAGTCGGTCGCGGAAGGAGACATGGAGTTGCCGGTTGTTCTCAACGTCCCATACCTCAAAGGGAACGTCCACGTAGTCGGCAAACGGATAGGAGGAGAACGGGATGCCCGGACCATCGGGTGGCGTGAAGCGGTGCGCCTTCTGCGAGCGGCCGGGCCCGAACCGGATTTCGGCGGACACCATATCCTCGGGTGCAATCACGGCCTCGTCGTCTGCCGTTCCAAGCCGCATGCCCCCCTGCCAGAATTCACCACCGAAATTGACCTTGGTCAAAAACGAACGGGTTCCGTTCTCTCCCACGTCAGCGCTGAAAAACGTGGTTTCACCGGCGAGCGTGAGCCGGTGCATGTTGACGCCGCCAACGAAGACCACGTCCGCATTGAACGGATGGGGGGTCACGGCCATATCGTACCAGCCCTGATCCCGTGCCATGTCGGTGGTACTGTTCTGGGTGAGTTCGCCCCAGAGTGCCCCCCTGTTGTCCGATACATGGATGGTTTCCGGACCGTCGCTTACCTCTGCCATGGCAATGACGCGCCCGGGCTGGACCGGGGAAACGCCCAGTTCAATGCGGGCGCCCGGTTCAATGGACAGACCGCCGCTCGATGCGCTCCACGTGCGCCCGGCATCGACGGATTTCCATACGCCCACGCCGGTTACCGCTGCATACTGGTTGCGGAAATTGCCCGGCTCGTAGATGACCTGTGCCACACGGCCACCGGGGTCGGCTACGAGCGAGAAGGAGGCCCCTCCATCCGCCGTGCGGAAGAGCCCTGTGTTGGTAGCGGCGACAAGTATGTTTTCATTGTCCGGATCGACAATAAGTCGATTCACGAAATTGAAATCCGCCAGCGCAAAGGTGGATGTGAGTTGAGCCCAGGTAAGACCACCGTCGAGCGACTTGAAAATGCCGGTCCCGATGATGGCATCGACATTGAAAAAGCCTTCCCCCGTACCCGCATAGAGCACGTCGGGGTTCGATGGTGCCTGTACGAGCGACGAAATGGACAGCGTAGGCCAGTCGTCCGTCAAAGGCTCCCAGTCCTGACCTGCTGTTGTCGTGCGCCAGATACCGCCGCCCACACTTCCGGCAAGCCACGTGTCGCCCGACGTGTCGCGAGCATCGACCACGATGGCCCGCGTGCGGCCTCCGACGTTCGACGGGCCGCGCTCTTCCCAGGGCAGCGGGCCGCGGGATGTTTTCCGGGCTACCTGTGCCGCGCGGTATGCCGCGATACGGTAGGACGGCGCATAGCCCTGCGTGGTCTCACCTTCGGCCGTTCGGATGAGCGCCTGCATCTGCTGAAAGCGGTCCGGATGCCCCTTTTCTGCTTTCGACGAGCGGGGAGCGCTGTTGCGAGCGTCACCGGCAAGACTGGCTTCGTTCGTATGGGGCCAGATGGGTCCGCCCCAGGCCAGGAGGGCGGCTACGGCGACCGCGAGGGTGGCCAGCAGTACCCCACGAACGGATTCTCTTTTTTTGATGGCAGGGCTCACGGAAGCGTCCTATGTTCTGGTTGACAATTTCATCAGGATGAAATAAACGGCAAAAGGTCCATTTATGATACAACCCCGGTC
>Ga0066644_10000719_pt1 | contig 20469 bp, 19 predicted proteins | sample CryGeyCG2114_020_FD_62735 | JGI IMG/M metagenome (GOLD analysis project Ga0066644, IMG submission 62735) | Groundwater microbial communities from aquifer - Crystal Geyser CG15_big_fil_post_rev_8/21/14_0.20 | ecosystem: Environmental > Aquatic > Deep subsurface > Groundwater | place: USA: Utah...
TGCGCGTCAGGCGCAGATCGATCAGCCGGTCGACGAGCTGGGGGTAATAGGCCTGGATCACCTCCTGCGCCGTACCGATCAGCACCTGCGCGATCAGGCTGATCAGCAGCAGGAACACCGCGGCGAGAATCACGCCCGAGGAGATCAGGCGGTATTTCCAGAAGGCATGCGTCGCATGCGTGCCATAGGCGCGCCGCAGGATGTCGCGGATCGTCTCGACCAGGCTGCCCACGGTCCACAGCCCCACGATCGCACCGACCCACAGCAGCCAGCCGCTGCGGGCCTCGATCACGTCGCGGGCGACAGGTTCGATAACATCGCGCACGACCGGTGGCAGCGCATATAGGACCGTGTTGATCATCGCCGCCCGCTCGGTCGCCTCGCCGAAAGCGGAAAACACCGCAGCGCCGAGGATGAAGAAGGGGAAGATCGCCAACATCGAGAGATAGGCGAGATTGCCGGCGTGGATGAACCCGTCGTTATAGGTTCCTATCAGCGTCCGCTTGGCCACTTCCCAAGCGCGCGTGCCAGGGCCAACATGATGTTCGAGGCGCTCGCGCAAGTCGCGCGCTTCCTTCCGGCGCTGCTCGGGCGAGAGCGAGTGGACCACGCGCTCGGGCACCTCCGAAAAGGGTTCGGGCGACAAGCGCTAGACCCCGAGCCGGGCTCGCGGATCGCCCTCGTCCTTCCATCCCTCGAGCCGCTTGGCGAGCTCGCCGAGATCGTCGGGCAACTGAATCTCGAGGGTAACCAACTGGTCGCCGCGCGTGCCGTTCTTGCGCGTGAACCCCTTGCCCTTGAGCCGCAGGACGGTGCCGCCATGCGTGCCCGGCTTGATCGTCATCATCACCGGACCGTCGACCGTGGGAACGCGCACCTTGCCGCCATTGACCGCCTCGTCGAGCGTGATCGGCAGGTCGAGGCGCACATCGTCGCCTTCGCGCTTGTAGACCTTGTGCCGGTCGATCGCGATGGTGACGATGCCGTCGCCCGCGCCGCCAGGCCCGTGCTGGCCCTTGCCCTTGAGCCGCATCTGCGTGCCGTCCTCGACCCCCTTGGGCAGCTTGAGGTCGATCGTCTTGCCGTCGGCCAGCGTGATCCGCTGGTCTTTCAGCGTCGCGGCATCGGTAAAGGGCACGCGCAATTTATAGGCGATGTCGGCGCCTTTCTGCGGTGGCTGGCGGCGCTGCTGCCCGCCCCCGAAGGGGCTGCCTCCGCCGCGCCCGCCGCGCCCGCCGAACAGGCCCTCGAATATATCGCCGAGATCGACATCCTCGGTGCCGAAACCCTGAAAGTCCTCGGCGCGGAAGCCGCGCTGGCCGCCATTGGGGCGAAAGCCGCCCCCGCCACCGCCCATCCCGGCGAAGGGATTGGCCGGATTGCCCTCGGCGTCGATCTCGCCGCGATCGAAGCGTGCGCGTTTGTCCTTGTCCGACAGCAGGTCGTAGGCATTGGTAACCTGGCTGAAGCGCTCGGCCGCCTTGGGATTGTCCTTGTTGCGGTCGGGGTGCAGCTCCTTGGCGAGCTTGCGATAGGCGCTCTTGATGTCCTTTTCGGATGCGCCGCGGGGTACGCCAAGCGTGCTGTAGGGATCGGGTGTGTTCATGGCCATCGGCGTATTAGCTAGGTGTAACAGCAGTCGCGTGCAAGCGCGGGCGGTTTCCTAAGGCACGCAATGGCGATAGGGGGAGAGGCATGGACGGCGTTCTTCTCCTTTTTGCAGCGGGTTCCGGGCGGAAACGGGTTGCAGTACGTTTTGCTCCTGAACCCTGTTCCCTGGTGTAGGAAAGGTCCGATGCAAGACGACGACAGCGCCATCCCGCCGAGCGACCCCTTCGCGCTGTTCGAGGTGTGGTTCGCCGAAGCGAAGGAGAGCGAACCGAACGATCCCAATGCGATGGCCCTGGCAACCGCTTCGGCCGATGGCCAACCGTCGGTCCGCATGGTGCTGCTCAAGGGGCACGGCCCCGATGGCTTCGTCTTCTATACCAATGCCGAAAGCCGCAAGGGCGAGCAGATCCGCGCCAATATGCGCGCCGCGCTGCTGTTTCACTGGAAGAGCCTGCGCCGCCAGATCCGCATCGAAGGCCCGCTTGAGGAGGTGAGCGAGGCGGAGGCCGACGCCTATTTCCATTCGCGTCCGCGTGTCTCGCAAATCGGCTCGGCAGCGAGCGACCAGTCGCGCCCGCTGCCCGACCGGACGATCTACCTCGACCGCGTCGCCGCGCTCGAACAGCGCTATCCCGAAGGCGATATTCCGCGTCCGCCGCACTGGACCGGCTTCCGCCTGAGCCCGCGGCGGATCGAATTCTGGCACGATCGCCAGTACCGCCTCCACGACCGGCGCCTGTTCACCCGCGATGATGCGGGTGCGCCATGGTCGAACACGCTGCTTTATCCGTGATCGCGCCGCGATGACCGACAGCCGCGCCTTTCTGGCCCGTTCGGCGGCGATGGCCTCGATCGCGGTGGCGGTGGTGCTGGTGGCGCTCAAGACCTGGGCCGCCTGGCGCACCGGCTCGACCGCGATGCTGGGCAGCCTTGCCGATTCGGCGCTCGACCTGATCGCCAGCATGGCCACGCTCACCGGCGTATGGATCGCCTCGAGGCCGGCCGACGAGGACCACCGCTTCGGCCACGGCAAGGCGGAAGCGCTGGCGGCGATCTTCCAGGTCATGCTGATCGCGCTGTCGGCCTTCGGCATCGCGGTTCGCGCGCTGATGCACCTGGCTGGAGAGCGCGATACCGCAGCCGCGGGCGAAGGCATCGCGGTCTCGCTCGTGGCGATCGTGCTGACCTTCGCATTGCTCGCCTGGCAGCGCCACGTGATGAGCCGTACGCGCAGCCTGGCAATCCAGACCGATCATTTGCACTACCGGTCGGACCTGCTCCTGAACCTCTCGGTGATCGCCGCATTGGTGCTCGACCAGTATCTCGGCCTTGGCATGGCCGATCCGCTGTTCGGCCTCGCCATCGCCGGCTGGCTTGCCCTGGGCGCCTGGCGCGGAATGAGCGATGCGGTCGACGATCTGATGGATCGTGAATGGCCCGAGGAAAAGCGGCTCGCTTTCGTCGAGGCGGCGGCGAAACATCCCGAGCTGTCGAACCTGCACGACCTGCGCACGCGCACGAGCGGCCATCGCGATTTCGTCCAGTTTCACGTCGATTTGCCGCCCGCCATGACGATTGCGCAGGCGCATGACATCATCGAACGGGTCGAGGCCGACCTATGCCGCCAGTTCCCGGGCATGGAACTGCTCATCCATATCGATCCCGAGGGTCATGTCGACGAACCCGACAATCCGCTGGTCGAGAAGGACGAGTTCGCACAGCTGGAGAAGGGTGCATGACGAATTCGCTTCCCTATTGGCACGTCGATGCCTTCGCGGCGCGGCCTTTCGCGGGGAACCAGGCGGCGGTGATGCCGCTCGAGCAATGGCTCGAAGATGCCACGCTGCAGGCCATCGCCGAGGAGAACAATTTCGCCGAAACGGCCTTCGTGGTGCGCGATGGCTCGGGTGACGCCGATTGGGAGCTGCGCTGGTTCACGCCGACCGAGGAAGTGCGACTGTGCGGCCATGCGACGCTCGCCAGCGGCCATGTGCTTCTGACGCGCGACGGAGGCGATCGGGTCAGCTTCCGCACCCGCAAGGCGGGGGTGCTCGAGGTGGCACGCGCCGGGGAGGGATACGAGCTCGCGCTGCCGCTGATCCGCACCGCGCCCGATGCCTGGCCCGAAGCAGTGGCGCTGCTCGGCGCGGATCCGCAGGAAGTATGGCTCAGTCCCGACCGCTACGGCGTCTACCTCTATGCCAGCGAGGAGGAGGTGCGCGCGCTGGACCCCGACCTGCGCGGCCTGCGGACCCTTGGGAACGACCAGTTCATCTGTACGGCGCCGGGCAGGGACACCGATGTAGTAAGCCGGGTCTTCGTCCCCGGCGGCGGCGTTGACGAGGACAGCTTCACCGGCTCGGCCCATGCCGCGCTGACCTATTTCTGGACCGAACGGCTGGGGCGCGAGCGGTTTACTGCGTTCCAGGCCTCAGAGCGCGGCGGGCAGGCCGCCTGTCGGCGCGAGGGCGACAAGGCGATCCTGTCGGGGCCCTGCGTGACGGTGGTCGAAGGCCGATTCTTCCTGCCCTAGGTCTCCGGATAGAGCTCGATCACATCGGCGAGCTGCTGCAGCATCGCCTTGCGCTCCTCGGCATCCGAATGGCCGAGCCGCACCACGGTGAGTTTCTGGCTCGGTGAAACGAAGACATATTGGCCCATGTGCCCGATCAGCGAAAAGGCGCTGTGCGGTGCGCGGTCGGGGAACAGGGGGTGCTCCTCGCCCTCGGGCAGCGGGCGGTTGAGCCAGGTCTGCAGCCCGTATTGCGGGCTCTTCGGGCTCGGCTCGACCATTTCCTCGACCCAGGCACGCGGGACCAGCTGCTCGCCGCGATAGGAGCCCTTGTTGCGCAGCAGCTCGCCGAACCTGGCCCAGTCGCGCGCGGTGGCGTGGATCAGGCTGCCGCCGATCAGCGTGCCCGCACGGTCGAATTCGGGGACCGCGCTGGTCATGCCGAGCGGGCCGAACAGCCGCGCCTCGAGATAGTCGGCCACCGCCTTGCGCCGCATGTCGGGATCCTTGCTGTCGGTCAGCGCGCGCGCGGCGATATCGGCGAGGATTACGGTGGTGCTCGACGAATATTCGAACTTCGCGCCGGGCTCGGCCTCGAGCGGTTGTGCGGTGGCGAAATCGGCCATGTCGTCGCGCCCGTCGAGGAACAGCATGCGCACCTCGCTGCTCTCCCACGCAGGATCGCCCGCCTCGGTATGGTCGAGCCCACTGCGCATCTGCAGCAGGTGCCGCAGCGTGATTTCGGCGCGCGGATCGCCGGTTCGCTGCCAGCGTGGGACCGGCGCCGGCGCGTCGAGCCGCAGTTGCCCGTCGGCCACCAGCATGCCGATCAGCACCGCGGTGACCGTCTTGGCCATCGACCAGCTTACGAAGCGCGTGTTCCTGTCGTAGCCGGGGGCATAGCGTTCCAGCGCCAGGCGGCCACCGTGATAGACGACCAGCGCACGCGTTTCGCCAAGGCCGTCAAGCGTGAACAGATCGTCTGCAGCGCGTGCCAGCGGCCGCGTGGGCGCGCCGGGATGCGCGGTCACCGCCGCCAGCGCTTCCTCGCTCAGCGGCGGCTCGGCGGGGGCGCCGGACGAACCGCAGGCCGCAAGGCTTGAGGTGGCGAGGGCAAGCGCGATAAGGGAGGTGGTCCGCGGGGTCATGGCCCCGCGTCACTCGCACGAAGGAATCCCGCTTGGCAACGGCCAAAACACGCTCGCGCAAGACGCGCCTCCGGCTCGCGCTGGTGCTGCTCATCGCCATTCTGCTCGGCGCTGCCTGGCTTGCCTGGGGTGAAGGCCTGCGCAGGACCGGCGAGGCGGGATCGGCCTATGCCGCGCGGGTCGGCTGTTCGTGCCGCTTCGTCGCCGGGCGCAGTCTCGACGATTGCGCCAAGGACAAGCTCGAGGGGATGGAGCTGGTCTCGCTGAGCGAGGACGTGCAGGCGAAAAGCGTCACTGCTTCGATCCCGCTGCTTGCCTCGGACACCGCCACCTACCGCGAAGGCTATGGCTGCGTGCTGGAGGAGTGGCGCGACTAAGCCTCGACCCGGCTGGTCGAATCGATCCAGCCGCCCCCGACCACGCGCTCACCGGCATAGATCACCGCCGCCTGACCGGGCGCGACGCCGAATTCGGGATCGGCGAAACGGATTTCGGTCGCTGCGCCGCCGCCGATCGGTCCCTCGAGCACGATCGGGACCGGCCTGGCCAGGCTGCGGACCTTGGCGGTCAGCGGGACGTCTGGCAGCGGGCCGATGCGATTGGTCTCGATGATTCGCGCCGCGGTCACCGCGAGCATGCGCTTGGGGCCGACCCTGACCTGTGCCGCATCGGCATCGATCCCGACGACATAGAGCGGTTCGGGCTGGCCACCGATCTCGAGCCCGCGGCGCTGGCCGACGGTGTAGTGGATCACGCCCTTGTGCTCGCCCAGTGTCTCGCCCGTCGCGGCATGGACGATCGCACCCGGCCGGCCGCCCTCTGGGCGCATTTTCCTGACGATCTTGGCATAATCGCCATCGGGTACGAAGCAGATGTCCTGGCTGTCGGGCTTCGCGGCATTGCGCAGGCCTGCGGCTTCGGCGAGCTCGCGAACCTCTGCCTTGGGCAGGCCGCCGAGCGGGAAGCGCAGGAAATCGAGCTGCTCCTCGGTGGTCGCGTAAAGGAAATAGGACTGGTCGCGCGCCGGATCTTCCGCCCGGTGCAGCTCCGCTCCGGCGGGGCCCATGACCCGGCGCACGTAATGGCCGGTGGCGAGGCAGTCCGCGCCCAGTTCGCGCGCCATCGCCAGCAGATCGGTGAACTTGGGCCCCATGTTGCAGCGGATGCAGGGCACCGGCGTACGCCCGGCGAGGTAATCGTCGGCAAAGGTCTCGACCACTTCCTCGCGAAAGGCGCTTTCGTGGTCGTGGACGTAATGGGCGATGCCGAGGCGTTCGGCGACCGCGCGGGCATCGCGGATGTCGTCGCCTGCGCAGCACGCGCCCTTGCGCCCGGTGGCGGCGCCGTAGTCGTAGAGCTGCAGCGTGATGCCGATCACTTCGGCACCCGTGCGCGCTGCCAGCGCGGCGACGACCGAGCTGTCGACGCCGCCCGACATGGCGACCACGATGCGGCTTTCGGCGGCCGGCCGCGGCAGGTCGAACAATGCGGCTGCCTGGTCCGGCGAGAGGGTTTCGATTGCGGGCATGGCGGCCCCATACACGGCTTGGCCCACCGCTGCCAGAGGGACACCGTAGGCCCCGCAGGCGACGTTTCACGGAACATTTACCATGTAGGCCTAATTCAATCGGCATGTATGAGGGCCGTTTCAAAGCGAAATCCGTCGGGGAACCGGGCAAAAGCCCGGATTTGCGCCAGTTCCGCTGGACCGATCTGGTTGCCAAGCTGGCAGCGAGTCGCGACCTGCGCGACGAGCTGCACAAGGTCGACGGCGGGTTCAATGCATTCGCCGAGGCTCGCCGCGAAAGTTGCCAAGAAAGTAAACCGACCGTTAACCAAGCTGCTTTAAGCGATGGCAAAGCCGCCGGCTTAGGCCTTGGGGACGCCGCAGGTAACGCGGTGCAAGGCGACAGAGAGAAAGAATGATCGAAAACCAGGACATCCGCCCTGCGCAGGTTATCGGCCCCCTCGGGGAACCGCTGACTCTGGCGGACTTGCCTTCGCCCGACACGAAGCGCTGGGTAGTCCGTCGCAAGGCCGAGGTCGTGGCGGCGGTCAATGGCGGCCTGCTGACGATCGACGAGGTGCTCGAGCGCTATTCGCTCAGCCTCGAGGAGTTCGCCTCGTGGCAGCGCGCGGTCGATCGTTCGGGCATGCAGGGCCTGCGCGTGACCCGCATCCAGCACTATCGCGACCTCTACGAACGCCAGCTCAAGTACTGATCGCTCGGCCCGCGCGCGGGAACCAAACCCCCGGCGGCACGCTCCCATTCCATCTCCGGCATAAATTCGGGGAACCGCAGTTCGCGTCTGACCGTTCTTCAGGCGTAGGGTTGGCGGGAGAAACAGGAGGAACTGGAATGGGTTGGATTATCGCAATTATCGTCGGTGGGATCATCGGCTGGCTGGCCAGCCTGGTGATGAATCGCGATGCTTCGATGGGCATCTTCTGGAATATCATCGTCGGCATCGTCGGTTCGTTCATCGGCGGCTTCATCGGCTCGCTGATCGGCGTCGGCGCTACGCTCACGACTTTCAGCGTGCCCGGCCTGCTGATGTCGCTGCTCGGCGCGATCGTGCTGCTCGGCATCGCCAACATGGTCCAGCGCGGCCGCGTTCGCTAAGCCGGACAAACTGCAGAACAAGAGGGGCGGGACGTCGCAGGACGTCCCGCCCTTTTTGCGTGGCACCGCCGGCTGTGGTCGCAATGCGACATTCGTCCAGTCCCACACGTCCCCGGTCGAAGCGTCGATTGCTCTTGGCCGTACCCGGGTCTAACCCGCCGATTGCGAACATCTTGCGCGAAGTGATATAGCGATGTAATACACTGCTTATCCGCAGCGCTTCTGGGGCAGGGTAGGGTATGAATTACGAATCTGGAGTGATGGCCGAGAAGGGGGAGCCGATTACCGTCGGCATGGACGAGGACCCCTCCGAATTCGAGGCTTCCGAGCGTCGCGGTCGGCGTCGGCTGTTCCTGATCGGTGCGTTGGTCGTGCTCGGTCTCGCCATCGCCACCTTCTTCGCCATGCGCGGCAACGGCACCACCACGCCCGCCGGCGACGAGGATGCCCAGGCTCCCACGGTCACCGTCGTAACCCCCGGCAAGACCACTGTCGAAGGGCAGATCACCGCCACGGGCACGCTGGCGGCCCGCCGCGACATGCCGGTCGGCGTGGTCGGCGAAGGCGGCCGGGTGGTCTCGGTCCCGGTCGATGCCGGCGACTGGGTGCGCCAGGGCCAGGTCCTCGCGAGCATCGACCAGTCGGTCCAGTCGCGCCAAGTCCAGAGCGCCGCTGCCAACGTCCAGGTCGCGCAGGCGGATGCCAATCTGGCACAGGCCAATCTCGACCGCGCGCTCAAGCTGGTCGAGCGCGGCTTCGTCTCGCAAGCCGATGTCGATCGCCTGACCGCGACCCGCGATGCCGCCAACGCTCGCGTCCGCGTTGCCCAGGCGCAGCTGAGCGAGCTGCGTGCCCGCAATGCCCGCCTCAACGTCCTCGCTCCCGCCTCGGGCTATGTGCTCGAACGCAACGTCGAAACCGGCCAGACCGTCAGTGCCGGATCGCCGCCGCTGTTCCGCATCGCGCGCGGCGGCGAGATGGAACTGCGGGCGCGCCTCAACGAGGATTCGCTCGCGGCCATATCGGTCGGCACCACCGCGCAGGTTCGTCCGGTCGGCACCGACAAGCTGTTCACCGGCCAGGTGTGGCAGGTTTCGCCGACGATCGACCAGCAGGACCGCCAGGGCACTGCTCGGATCGCGCTTGCCTATGCCCCGGGCCTGCGTCCGGGCGGTTTTGCCACGGCCACCATCGCCAGCGGCACGGTTGTCGCACCGATCCTGCCCGAAAGCGCAGTCCTCTCCGACGCCCAGGGGCCCTATGTCCTGATCGTCAACGGCGACAACAAGGCCGAGCGGCGCGCGGTAACCACCGGCGCGGTCACGCCCAAGGGGATCGTCATTACCGAGGGGCTGACCGGATCGGAGCGAGTCGTGCTGCGCGCCGGCGGCTTCCTGACCGAAGGCGAAACGGTCAAGGCCCAGCTGGCCAAGCGCGACTGATCGGGGGGTAATTCGATGAACTTCCGCAACATTTCCGCTTGGTCGATCCGCAACCCGGTAATCCCGCTGGTCGCGTTCACCGCGCTGCTGCTTGCAGGCCTGATCAGCTTCGCCCGGATGGACGTGGTCAACAACCCGGACATCGAATTCCCCGCGGTCAACGTCTCGATCTCGCAACCCGGCGCGGCACCGACCGAGATCGAGAACCAGATCACCCAGCGGGTCGAGGCCGCGGTGCGCTCGATCAATGGGGTCAACTCGATCAACTCGACCGCCAGCGAAGGCAATTCGAGCACCTTCATCGAATTCGAAATCGGTACCGATCCCAACGACGCGGTGGCCGAGGTCAAGAACGCGATCGACCAGATCCGCGGGTCGCTGCCCGACGGCATCATCGAACCCCGCGTGACCAAGGAGGAGATTTCGGGCGGCTTCCTCGCGATCTATGCGGTCGAGGCCGACGACATGACGATCGAGGGGCTCAGCTGGTTCATCGACGATACGGTGGCCAAGCAGCTGCTCGGCATCGAGGGCATGGCCGAGGTCAACCGCTTCGGCGGCGTCGACCGCGAGATCGAGGTGATTCTCGACCTGCCCAAGATGCAGGCGCTCGGCGTCACCGCCAGCCAGATCAACGGCGTGCTGCGGCAGAGCAATATCGACGCCGCGGGCGGCGCCACCGAAGTGGGCGGGACGAAGCAGTCGGTTCGCGTGCTCGGCAACAGCGACGATGCCTATGCGCTGAGCCAGCGCCAGATCCAGCTCGGCGGCGGCCGCACGGTCAAGCTGGCCGACGTTGCTACGGTGCGCGACGGCTATTCGGAGCGGACCTCGATCAGCAAGGTGCGCGACAAGGAAGTCGTCAACTTCGCCATGAGCCGCGCCAAGGGGGCCTCGGACGTGACCGTCTACGAAGAGGCGCTCGAGAAGATCAAGGAAATCGAGGCAGAGAACCCGGGCGTCAAATTCATCCCGCTGTTCAACACGGTCAAATATACCAAGGACCAGTATGAAAGCGCCATGGCGGCGATGATCGAGGGCGCGCTGCTCGCCGTGGTCGTGGTGTTCTTCTTCCTGCGCGACTGGCGCGCAACCGCCATTTCGGCGGTCGCCATCCCGCTTTCGGCGATCCCGACCTTCTGGTTCATGGATCTGCTCGGCTTCAACCTCAACCAATTGTCGCTGCTTGCGCTGGCGCTGGTCGCGGGCGTGCTGGTCGACGACGCGATCGTCGAAATCGAGAACATCGTGCGCCACATGCGCATGGGCAAGAGTGCCTACCAGGCAAGTATCGACGCGGCCGACGAAATCGGTCTGCCGGTGGTCGCCACCAGCTTCTGTATCGTCGCGGTTTTCTTCCCCGTCGGCGCCATGCCGGGCATCTCGGGACAGTTCTTCAAGAACTTCGGCTTCACCGTTGTGGTTGCGGTGCTCATGTCGCTGGCCGTGGCGCGCATGATCACGCCGATGCTGGCGGCCTATTTCCTCAAGGCCAAGGGCCAGGCCTCGCATGGCGAGGGCCCGATGATGGACCGCTACATGAACGTGCTGCGCTGGTCGCTCGATCGCGGCAAGATGTTTGCCGCGCGTCAGGGCATCGACGGCCCGCGCCGCCGCTGGCTCTACATCCTCTCGCTATTCTTGGTCGTGCTCGGCGCGCTGGGCATCTCGGCGGTAGCGACCTTCGCCGCGTCAGGCCTGATCCAGGGACTCGGCCTGCCCAATCTCGTTACCGGGGGCGATCCCAATGTCGGCGGCTTCCTCAAGTTCATCGCCACGCTGATCGGACTCGTCCAGCTGGCGGTGGCACTGGCCATTGGCTTCATCGCCACGCTGGCCTTCTTCCGGATCACGGGGTTCATCGTCCGCCGCTTCGGCGAGCACATGGCGCAGACCTGGCAGTATCTCCAGGCGCGCTTCCTCGATCACCGCGTATGGATGCTCGGCGTGGGCTATTTCTCGCTGCTGCTGACGATCCTGCTGTTCGGCATCGTGCCGGCCCAGTTCCAGCCGGTCATCGACGATGAAAACAGCCGCGTCGAAATCGAAATGGTGCCCGGCACCACACTCGAGACGACCGAACGGGTGGCCGACCAGGTAGCGGACATCCTCTATCAGCAGCAGGAGGTCGAACGCGCGCTCGAACGGGTCCGCGAAGGGCGGGCGACGATCTACGTCTCGCTGCGGCCCGACCGCGAGCGCACCTCGATCGAATTCGAACGCGCGCTGGCGCCGACCTTCGCCCAGATCGCCGATGCGCGGGTACGCTTCGCCTCGCAATCGGGCGGCTTCGGCTCGGGTCGCGACATGACGGTGATGCTCGCCGGGTCGAATCCCGAACTGCTCAACCAGACTGCCGCGACGCTGGTGGAGCAGATGAAGGGCATCGACATGCTCGTCGCCCCGCGCATCAGCGCCGACATCAACCGGCCCGAACTGATCATCGAGCCGCGCGAGGATCTTGCCGCCGAACTCGGCGTGACGACCATTGCGTTGAGCCAGACGATCCGTATCGCGACGATGGGCGAGATCGAGCAGAACGCCGCGAAGTTCTCGCTCTCGGATCGCCAGATCCCGATCCGCGTCAAGCTGCCCGAACAGTCGCGCGAGAGTCTCGAGACGATCAAGAACCTGCCGGTACAGACGATGAGCGGTGGCTCGGTGCCACTCTCGCGCGTGGCCGATATCTCCTTCGGTTCGGGCCCGACGACGATCCAGCGCTACAACCAGAACCGCCGCGTGCTGGTCGGCGCCGATCTGGCGCAGGGCGTGATCAAGGGCGAGGCGCAGGCCAAGATCGATGCCCTGCCGATCCTGCAAGATCTGCCACAGGGCGTGATCCGCGACGTCGTGGGCGAGGATCAATGGCAGCAGGAACTGATCACCAGCCTGCTGATCGCCATCGTCTCGGGCGTGCTGTTGGTGTTTGCCGTGCTGGTGCTGCTCTACAAGCGGCTGATGAGCCCGCTGGTCAACATGACCAGCCTCGCGCTCGCCCCGCTCGGCGGCATACTTCTGGTGTGGCTGTTCGGCCAGCCGCAGTCGATGCCGGTCTATATCGGTATCCTGCTGCTGCTCGGCATCGTCTCGAAGAACTCGATCCTGCTGATCGACTTCGCGATCGAGGAAATGGACAAGGGTACGCGCAAGCTCCACGCGATCGTCGATGCGGGCCACAAGCGGGCCCAGCCGATCGTCATGACCACAGTGGCGATGACCGCGGGCATGGTGCCCACCGCGCTTTCGGGCGTGATGGGGTCGGGCGATGGTGCCTGGCGCGCGCCGATGGGCACGGTGGTGATCGGCGGCTTGATCCTTTCGACGGTGCTGACGCTGCTGATCGTGCCGGCGGGGTTCAGTCTGGCCGACGGCTTCGAAAAGCGTGTCGGCCCCTGGCTGCGCAACCGCCTGCTGACCTACAAGGACGGCGACGATGCACGCGGCATTGCCGGTGGCGGCACGCATGAGCCCGGGGTAGAACCCGCCGAGTGACCGACCGCATTCCCGCTGGCCTCCCGACAGCCCGGCCGCCGATCGCGCCCGATCGCGCGCGGGCGATGCGGCGGACGGCGACCGGGCTGATCGTGCTGATGGCGGCGCTGTTCCTGTTCTCGGGCCGCTATCTCGGAGTGCATCCCGGCTGGGGCTATCTCCACGCCTTCGCCGAGGCGGCGATGGTCGGCGGGCTGGCCGACTGGTTCGCGGTAACCGCGCTGTTCCGCCGCCCGCTCGGCCTGCCGATCCCGCACACCGCGATCATTCCGGAGAACAAGGACCGTATCGCCGACACCATGGCCGGCTTCCTGCGCGAGAACTTCCTCACTCCTGCCGTGGTCGGCCGCCGGATGGGCGCGATGAACCTGGCAGGCGCGGTGGGCAGCTATCTCGCCGATCCCAAATCGGTGAAGGATTCGCGCATCCGCGCGGGCGCGGGCGAACTCGCCATCGAAGTGCTCGAATCGCTCGATCCCGAACGGCTCGGCACGCAGGTGCGCAGCGGCATCAAGAGCCAGCTGGGCAAGCTCGATATCGCCCCGCTGCTCGGCGGCATGCTCGAGGCGATGATCGCCGACGGGCGGCACAAGCCGCTGATCGACAAGATCATCCGCTGGGCGGGGCTGGTGCTCGAGGACAACGAGGCGACGGTGCGCGACATGGTGCACAGGCGTGCCAATGCCGTGCTGCGCTTCACCGGGCTCGACGAAAGGCTCGCCAATTCGGTGCTCGACGGGCTCTACAAGCTGCTCGCCGAGGTGCTGGTCGATCCCGAGCATCCGCTGCGCGACAAGATCGAGGAAGGGCTTCAGGAGCTCGCGAAGGGCTTGCGCGAAGATCCGGAAATGCAGGAGCGCGTCGAGCGGATGAAGCGCGAGCTGCTCGAGAACCCCGCGATCGGCGAGTGGTGGCAGGGCGTGTGGGAGCGGCTGCGCGCAAACCTCATCCAGACGATCCGCAACTCGGGCGGCACCGGCCACGGCTATATCGGCGAGACACTGGGAGAGCTCGGCGCGGCGCTACGCGACGACGAGCGGCTCCAGCGCCAGGTCAACCGCTTCGCCCGCCGCACCGCCGTGGGCGTGGCAACGCGCTATGGCGACCAGATCGTGCGGCTCGTATCGGAAACCGTGCGTCGCTGGGATGCGCAGACGATCACCGACCGGGTCGAGGGCGCGGTCGGCCGCGACCTCCAGTTCATCCGTATCAACGGCACGCTGGTCGGCGGGCTGGTGGGTGTCACCATCCATGCACTGGATGTATACGTGATCTGATGCGCAAAGGGCGGACCTTCCGGCCCGCCCTTCCATTACATCGGCAGGTCGCAATCAGAGCTTTTCGGTCAGCTCCGGCACGGCCTTGAACAGGTCGGCGACGAGGCCGATGTCCGCGACCTGGAAGATCGGGGCGTCTTCGTCCTTGTTGATGGCGATGATGGTCTTCGAATCCTTCATCCCCGCAAGGTGCTGGATCGCGCCCGAGATGCCGATGGCGATATAGACTTCGGGGGCGACGATCTTGCCGGTCTGGCCGACCTGGTAGTCGTTGGGGACATAGCCCGCATCGACCGCCGCGCGGCTCGCGCCGATCCCGGCGCCGAGCTTGTCGGCGAGCGGGGTGATGACCTGTTCGAAGGTTTCCGCGTCCTTGAGGGCGCGGCCCCCCGAGACGATCACCTTGGCGCTGGTCAGTTCGGGGCGGTCGCTCTCGGCGATCTCTTCGCTGACGAAGGTCGAGATGCCCGCATCGGTGGGCCCCGAAACCTCTTCGATCTCCGCCGAGCCGCCTTCGGCCGCAGCCTTTTCGAAGGCCGTGCCGCGCACGGTGATGACCAGCTTCGCATCGGAGGATTCGACGGTGGCGATGGCGTTGCCGGCATAGATCGGACGGGTGAAGGTCTTGTCGCCTTCGACCGAGAGGATGTCCGAGACCTGCATCACGTCGAGCAGCGCGGCGACGCGCGGCGCGATGTTCTTGCCGGTGGTGGTTGCTGGCGCGACGAAGGCGTCGTGATGGCCCATGAGGTCGGCCACCAGCGGCGCGACGTTTTCCGCCAGCGCGTGTTCGTAGGCCGCGTCGTCGGCGAGGTGGACCTTGCCCACGCCCGCGATCTTGGCGGCTTCCTCGGCCACCGTGCGGCAGCCCGCTCCGGCGACCAGCAGGTGGACTTCACCGAGCTTGCCGGCAGCGGTAACCGCGGCCAGCGTCGCATCGGCGAGGCTCTTGTTGTCGTGTTCGACCCAAACGAGGGTTTTCATAGCTGTCTTCCTTCTCGTTCAGTGTTGCTCAGGCGATGCCGAGGGCTTTTATCTTGGCGACCAGCGCATCGACGTCCTCGACCTTTTCGCCCGCCTGGCGGACCGGCGGCTCGGAGACGTTGGTGGTCTTGAGGCGCGGTGCGGTGTCGACACCGAAATCTGCCGGGCTCTTGGTATCGAGCGGCTTCTTCTTGGCCTTCATGATATTCGGAAGCGAGGCATAGCGCGGTTCGTTGAGGCGCAGGTCGGTGGTGACGATGGCGGGCAGGGTCAGCTTGACCGTCTGCAACCCACCGTCGACCTCGCGCTTCACCGTCACGCTATCGCCCTCGACCTCGACGGTGTTGGCGAAGGTGCCCTGCGGGCGGCCCATCAGCGCAGCCAGCATCTGGCCGGTCTGGTTCGAATCGTCGTCGATCGCCTGCTTGCCCAGCAGGATCAGGCCAGGCTCTTCTTCTTCGGCGATCGCCTTGAGGATCTTGGCGACGGCCAGCGGTTCGACCTCGTCCTCGGTCTCGACCAAGATCGCGCGGTCGGCACCCATGGCCAGCGCGGTGCGCAGCGTTTCCTGCGCCTTTGCCGGGCCGATGCTGACGGCCACGATCTCTTCAGCCTTGCCGGCTTCCTTGATGCGGATGGCTTCCTCGACGGCGATTTCGTCGAAGGGGTTCATGCTCATCTTGACGTTGGCGAGGTCGACGCCCGAGCCGTCGGCCTTGACGCGCGGCTTGACGTTGTAATCGATCACCCGTTTCACGGGGACGAGGATTTTCATGCGATACCTTTCTCTCGGCTGGAAACTGTGGCGACCGCCTAACTTGCGTTTACGTAAACGTCAAGCTGACGGCTGGAGTGGCTTTTGACCCTTGCCCCGTCCCTCGCGCGGGCCGGGGTGCAGGTCAAGCGGCGTCGGAACCTGTCTTTACTATGCTTGGCGCGAGGCATAGTTTCAGGCGCAGAGGCGGGAGGTGTCCGATGCGCGTCAGGCCCATGTTCGCGAGTGCTGCGGCACTGCTGGCCCTGCCCCTGTGGGCGCAGGAGACCCGGACCGCTCCCGACGACCACACGCCGCCCGCCGCCACGCTCGAAGAGATGGGCTGGCTGGTCGGCCAGTGGCGCGGCGAGGGGATCGGCGGGGCGCCTGCCTACGAGAGCTGGCTCCCGCCGTCGGGCAACACGATGGTCGGCACCTTCGTGCAGCAGGCGGATGGCGAAACGCTCCGGTTTACCGAGCACATGTATCTGATCGAGGAAGGCGGCACGCTGGCGCTGCGCCTCAAGCATTTCAATGCCGACCTGACCGGGTGGGAAGAAAAGGACGACATGCTCTCGTTCCGCCTGATCGCGGTGGAGGATTGCGCAGCCTATTTCCACGCGCTCACCCTGCGTTGCGACGGCAAGGACGGCCTGCTGGCCGCCGTACGCATGACGCGCGAAGGCAAGCCAGCGGGCGAGCTGGTGTTCCGGTTCACACGGATGGAGTGATCGGCGAAGGCGGCGCTCAGGCCGCCTTCTTGACCTCGGCCACGATCTTCTTCGCCGCATCGCCGAGATCGTCGGCGCTGACGATGGCGAGGCCCGAATTGTCGAGGATGGCCTTGCCTTCTTCGACATTGGTGCCCTCGAGGCGGACGACCAGCGGAACCGAAAGGTTCACATCCTTCGCCGCCTGGACGATGCCGTTGGCGATGACGTCGCACTTCATGATGCCGCCGAAGATGTTGACGAGGATGCCCTCGACCGCCGGGTCCTTGAGGATGATCTTGAACGCCGCGGTGACCTTCTCGGTCGTCGCGCCGCCGCCCACGTCGAGGAAGTTCGCCGGGAAGGCGCCATTCAATTTGATGATGTCCATGGTCGCCATGGCGAGGCCGGCGCCATTGACCATGCAGCCGATGTTGCCGTCGAGCTTGATGTAGGCGAGGTCGTATTCGCTTGCCTCGACTTCGGCCGGGTCTTCCTCGGTCACGTCGCGCAGCGCCTCGACGTCCTTGTGGCGGAACAGCGCGTTGCCGTCGAAGCTCATCTTGGTGTCGAGCACGAGCAGATTGCCGTCCTCGGTTTCGACCAGCGGGTTGATCTCGAGCATTTCGCAGTCGAGATCCATGAAGGCGGTGTAGAGTTGCTTCGCGAGCTTCTGTGCCTGCTTGTTGAGGTCGCCCGTCAGCTTGAGCGCAAAGGCTACCGCGCGGCCGTGATGCGGCATGAAGCCCTGCGCCGGGTCGATGGTGATGGTGGTGATCTTTTCCGGAGTCGAATGCGCGACTTCCTCGATGTCCATCCCGCCTTCGGTCGAAACGATCATGGCGACGCGGCCGGTGGCGCGGTCGACCAGCATCGAAAGATAGTATTCCTCGGCGATGTCGACGCCGTCGGTCACGTACAGGCGGTTGACCTGCTTGCCCGCATCGCCGGTCTGGACGGTGACCAGCGTGTTGCCGAGCATTTCCCTGGCATTGGCTTCGACGTCCTCGATGCTCTTCGACAGGCGCACGCCGCCCTTGGCATCGGGGCCCAGTTCCTTGAACTTGCCCTTGCCGCGTCCGCCGGCGTGGATCTGCGCCTTCACGACATAGAGCGGCCCGGGCAGCTGCTTGGCGCCCTCGACGGCTTCCTCGACGGTCAGCGCGGCATGACCCGCGGGGATGCCGATGCCGTATTTCGCAAGCAGTTCCTTGGCCTGGTATTCGTGAATGTTCATGTCGAAGCTTCGTCCTTCGCGTGATGCGCGTGGGGGAATATGGAGTCGCGAGCGCCATAAGCATGTCTGGGCGCGCTTGAAAAGGCCCGCATTCGGGTGCAGGGCGCGGTCCACTCCCCATGATCGACAGCCAGCGCCTCGAATCCATCGTCTCCGAAGCCGGGAGGATCGCCTACGACCTGTGGCCCGGGGCGGGCAACGCGCTGGAAGCGTGGGAAAAAAAGCCCGGCGATCCGGTGTGCGAGGCCGATATCGCGGTCGATGGCTTTCTCAAGCGTGAGCTCGGCGCGCTGCTGCCCGCGGCGGGCTGGTTATCGGAAGAAACCGCCGATGATCCCGCGCGGCTCGGCCACGATCTCATCTGGCTGGTCGATCCGGTCGACGGGACGCGCGACTTCATCCGCGGGCGCAGCGGCTGGGCGGTCTCGGTCGCGCTCATCAGCGGCGGACGTCCGCTGATCGGCGCCCTGTGCGCCCCCGCGCGCGGCGAGAACTGGACCGCCGTGGCGGGGCAGGGCGCCTGGCGCAATGGCGAACGGCTCCGGGCTTCCACCCGGCGCACGCTGCCCGGCGCACGTGTCCCCGCGCATGCGCTGCCCAAGGTCGATACCGATCTGGTCGCGGTCGACCAGCCCAACTCGATCGCGCTGCGCATCGCCATGGTTGCCGCCGACGAGGCCGATCTGGTGGCGACCGTGCGCTGGGGTTTCGAGTGGGACATCGCTGCCGCGGGTATGATCGCGCGCGAGGCGGGGGCGGCGGTGAGCGACGCCTATGGCCGCAAGCTCGATTACAACAAGCGCGATCCGCGCGCTTTCGGCGTGCTGGTCAGCGCGCCCGACATCCACGGCGCGGCAGTCGAACGGCTCGCGAAAAGGTTGGGGTAGGGAAGCTTTTTGTTGGTTGGGTACGGTCGGGACATCCTTCCCGCCCTTGCGGCGGCTCCAGCCCCCCACCCGGCAACCCATTGAGAATACTTCCGTGGGTGGCCGGGGGGGCTGGTGCCGCATGGTAAGCGCCGATGCGCTTCACGCACGCACATGAAAAGGGGGCCGGCCCGCAGGCCGACCCCCAAGTCGTGCGATTGTCCCGAGGGGATCGTTGCTCAGCTGCCCTGCGCCTGTGCGGCCTGGACGTCCTGCTGGTCGAAGGGGATGATCTTGATTTCGACGCGGCGGTTCAGCGGCTCGTTGACATTGTCGCCGGTCGCCACCTTGAGCCGCGTTTCGCCGAAGCCCATCCAGCGGATGCGCGACGAGCTGACGCCCTGCGAGATGAGGTAGTTCGCCACCGCCTGCGCGCGCTGTTCGGAAAGGCGCTGGTTCGATTGCGCCGACCCCACCGTGTCGGTGTGGCCGTAGACGTCGACGAGGCTGTTGGGATACTGCCGCAGGCTCGCGGCGACACGGTCGAGCAGGTCGCGGAAGCCGGGCGAGATGGTGTAGCTGCCGGTAGCGAAGGTCACCCCGTCGGGCAGGTTGACGAGGATCGCGTCACCCCCGTCGACTTCGCTGACGTCGACGCCCGATCCGGCAGTCTGCTCTTTCAGCTCCTTGATCTGCTGGTCCATCTTGTAGCCGACCACGCCGCCGGCGACGCCACCCGCGGCCGCGCCGATGATGCGGCCGGTCTTGCCGCCGATGACGCCGCCGAGCAGGCCGCCGGCGAGCGCGCCGCCGGCAGTGCCGAGCACGGTGCGCGAGACTTTCTTCTCGCCGGTGTTGGGGTCGGTGACACAGGCCGATACGGTCAGCAGCGAGACGGCGGCCAGGCTGGCGGTAAGAATGCGCGACTTCATCATGTAATTCTCCTCCTCTGAGGGGCAGGCGGCCCATGCGGGATCGCTGCCGGGCAATTGGGGCCGGACGCGCCCACTCGCGTCACAAGGCTTCCAACCGTCCAATGCGCCACCCGTTCCGGCGCGGCGGCAGATAAGTCGCGCGAGGGCACTGGCAGCGCGAAGCTTTTGTGCTAGCCACGCGCGGGTGACCCCATTTCCCTGGACCGACCTCGTCATCATCGCCGGACTGATTGTCCTCAACGGCGTTTTCGCCATGAGCGAGCTGGCCATCGTTTCGGCGCGGACCGCGCGCCTGCGCGCTGCGGCAAATCAGGGCAATGGCGGCGCGCGGATCGCGCTCGCGCTCGCCGCCGAGCCGGGCAAGTTTCTCTCGACCGTGCAGATCGGGATCACGCTGATCGGTATCGTCGCCGGCGCCTATTCGGGCGCCAGCCTCGGCGGCCCGGTGGGCGAGCGGCTCGCGCTTCTCGGCTTCCCCGCCAATTGGGCCCCGGAAGCGGGCTTCGCGACGGTGATCGTCCTGACCACCTATCTCAGCCTGGTGGTGGGCGAGCTGGTGCCCAAGCAGGTCGCGCTGCGCGCCGCCGCGCCGATCGCGATCGTCATGGCGCGCCCGATGGCGGTGCTGGCCAAAGTCGCCGCGCCGCTGGTGTGGCTGCTCGATGCTTCCTCGGGTCTGCTCATCCGCCTGCTCGGCGTGCGCCCGGCGGGACAGAGCGCGGTGACCGCCGAGGAGCTGCACATGCTCTTCGCCGAGGCGACGCGCTCGGGAGTGATCGAACACGAACAGCACCAGATGCTGCAGGGCGTGGTGCGGCTGGCGCAGCGCCCGGTGCGCGAGCTGATGACCCCGCGCACCGAAGTCGACTGGGTCGATA
>Ga0066644_10000723_pt1 | contig 20320 bp, 20 predicted proteins | sample CryGeyCG2114_020_FD_62735 | JGI IMG/M metagenome (GOLD analysis project Ga0066644, IMG submission 62735) | Groundwater microbial communities from aquifer - Crystal Geyser CG15_big_fil_post_rev_8/21/14_0.20 | ecosystem: Environmental > Aquatic > Deep subsurface > Groundwater | place: USA: Utah...
CCGCACCTGTTGACGGAACCCTCCGTTGCGATGACGTCGAGCAAATCGGCCTTGCCCGGGCCGATCGCAATCTCGTCACCTGCGAATAACTGGGCTTTTAGTTTCAGGTTTGGTGCCACCCGCTCAGGTTCGCGCTTTCGCAAGCCCGAAGCAGGTTTTTGCATCTGAAAACAATGATATCATGTAATCACAGGTCAGCATCTGGCAGGAAGAGGACTTCAAACTGCGGATCACGATGGCAGTAGGAACTGTTGCGAGGGACCCGAATTCTCAACACCATTTGTTGAAGCAATTGAATCTTGTCAGCCTACGTTCCCACACGAGCAGCGATGGAAGCGAATGGCAGCGGATGGCATTTCTGCAGTCGGTATCCTCGCTCCAGTAGCTTCTTGCGGCTGCGCAGCAGCGGAAAATCCTTTCGTGCGATGACGACCAAGTTCATTCCATCCTCCGCTGGCACCGTGATGACCTCGTCGAAAAGGTCACACATTCGCATGAGAATGGGCAGATTCTTGCCAGGCCTGTTGCACAGATTGACGACGAGTATTCCGCCTGGCCGCAGTCGTGACCGGCAGGCTCTGTAGAAATCATCAGATACCAACTGGACCGGTGTTTCAAAGCCGTTGGAAACATCGATAAGAAGGACGTCCGTTTTTCTGGCGTCTGACCTGATGAATGCAGCACCATCGTCCCAGATGATTTCAAAGCGGTCGTCTTCCGGAGGAACGCAGAAGTTCGGCGCAAGAGCGACGACATCCCGGTCAATTTCGACTGCCCTGATTGTGATATCAGGAAGAAACCGATGACAATATTTCGCCAGAGAACCGCCGCCCAAGCCGATAATCTCCAAGCTATTCGGTTCAGGCGTGAATAGCAAAAAGCCCATCATCGCCTGCGTGTAATCAAGCACGAGCCTGACTGGATCGCGCACGAACATGGCGCTCTGAACAAAGCCCCACCTCGCCAGCAGTCCTCTGATTCCGGCGTGTTCGAAAATGAACGGTTGAATGAGCTTAGGCTCTTGTAGCCCTGCTGCGATCCTGCCGAAAAATGTGGGGGCCTCGTGACCAACTCCCTTTGCATTCCTCTCCACTTCGGCAAGGAAGAGATTGAGTGCCAGATCTACGCCCGAAGGATCGTGCCATGCGTTCGCCAATCGAGGCCAATCTGCCCGGCGAGGCGGGGACTGATGGTTCATCTCGAAGACCGCTGCTCGAACAGCCTGGCTTTCTCATACATCTCCTTCCATGCTGCGGCAGCACGAAGCGAGCGCTCCCGCACGCGCGGCAATGCCGCCTCCTGCGCATCAGCGAGCGAAGCGTTGAGGCGGTTCAGATATAGCTCACTGTTACGTGCCAGCGGCCTTTTCATCGGTTTTTGTGTCACGGGTTTGTGCCCCTTCGATATCGGGAAGCGTCTGCGAGGCGAGGGTCGATGGAACGCCAGATTTGTAGCTAGCGCTACGCTCAAGACGCCTACTTCTCGCGCAGCGTGACCCTCAACTTTGCCCCTGCAAAACACAGGCTGGGCGTGTGAACCACGCTAGCAACCGAATAGGGCTTGCCTTCGATTTCGACCCGGTCACCTGAAGCCGGAACAGCGCCGAAATGCATGTTCTCGAACAGTGGGATCGCATGATTGCCTTCCAATAGAAAAATGTTTGCATCGACCATTTGGGATATATTCCGCGTCTGATGCCGGCCAAGTCCGGACAAATATGCAGGGTGCCTTGCGCGACCCAGCGCAAGTGAACTCGGAGAAAGACAGTCAGCGTCGCAGCAACCAATTATGCCCGCTCGACCGTCAGCAAGTGCCGGTCACGGTGCCTCGGACTCCTGCTCCCTGTGCCATTTGATCGTCAGGTGCAGGTTCGTAATCGGCCGACGGTGCTGCCACTGGCGAAGCAGGCGCTGCACCAGCAAGGGCGTCGGATGATGCCAGATTTTCAGCCTTGCGATCGTCACGGTGCTGCCTCGTCCAGGGGCGCGAGGTGGCGCTCTTTCTCGAAACCATGCATGCCGAACCACCACTGAAGCGCGATGATTGCGCCCTTGACTGGCTGCAATGTGCCGAACAGCAGCACCAGCATGGCCAATACGACGATCCCAAGGATCGCCAGCAATGACAGGTCGGCGTGAAGCACTAAGCCGATGACCAGCGGCAGCACGAGAAACCCTGTCAGGAAGATCGCTACGAAGGCTGGAAGGTCGTCGGCTTTTTGATGGGTCCAATCCTGCCCGCAATGCGGGCATTGCTGGAGTGGCTTGAGAAATCGCGAAAACAGCCGCGCCGTTCCGCATCGCGGGCAAGCACCGAGCGAGCCCCGCAACATGCCGGCCAGAAGCGACCGCGGAAGCGCCGGCGTATCAGCCGCTGCCAGCGATGATTGCAGGCGCTTGGCCTTACGCTTTTCAAGCGATTGGCTGACCATGGTCTGCATAAGATCAGGCATCGAAAATTCCCACCGGTCCAGCCAGGCGAACGGTCTCGTCGACATGAGCTACAAATTGCGTGAAATTGCGCCGAAAGCGATCGGCCAGCCCCCGGGCCGCCTGATCATAGCCTTCGCTATCGGCCCATGCCGCACGCGGATCGAGAATGATCGGATCAACGCCGTCGACTGCGACGGGGACTTGAAATCGGAACGTGGGATCGGCGCGAGATTCGGCGTCCTTGAGCTTACCCGACAAGGCTGCATTGAGCAGGGCGCGTGTGACCTTGATCGGGATGCGCGAACCGGTGCCATATTGACCGCCGGTCCATCCGGTATTGACCAGCCAGCAATCGGCTCCTGCCGCCGCGATACGCCTGCGCAGCAGGTTGCCGTAGATACTCGGGTGACGCGGCATGAAGGGGGCGCCGAAGCAGGTCGAGAACGTCGCTTCCGGCTCGGTGACGCCAATCTCGGTCCCGGCAACCTTCGCCGTGTATCCTGACAGGAAATAATACATTGCCTGTTCGGGCGTGAGCTTGGCGATCGGGGGCAGAACGCCAAATGCGTCCGCTGTCAGCATGATCACGTTCGCAGGCGGCGGCCCCAAGCTCTCATGCGAGGAATTGGGGATGAAATTGAGCGGATAGGCACCGCGGCTGTTTTCGGCGAGCGTAGGATCGTCGAGGTCGAGCGCCCTCGTTTCCGGATCCATCACCACGTTTTCAAGGATAGTCCCGAACCGCTTTGTGGTCGCAAAGATTTCTGGCTCCGCTTCTTCAGATAGCCTGATCATCTTGGCGTAGCAGCCACCTTCGAAATTGAAGACGGCCGTGTTGGACCAACCATGCTCATCATCCCCGATCAGGGTGCGGCAAGCATCTGCTGACAGAGTCGTCTTGCCCGTGCCCGACAGGCCGAAGAAGATCGCGGTATCGCCGCCGGGGCCGATGTTAGCCGAACAATGCATCGGCATTACATCCTGCTGTGGCAGGACAAAGTTGAGAACGGTGAATACGGCCTTTTTCAGTTCGCCAGCATAGGCGGTGCCGCCGATTAGAATGATGCGATGCATGAAGTCGATCGCAACGACCGTTTCCGAGCGGCAGCCATGACGTTCAGGATCAGCACGAAAACTTGGCAAGTCGATCAGCGTGTAATCGGCGCTAAATTGCCGCAGGTCGTCATCGGTTGGGCGCACCAGCATGGTGCGGGCGAAAGCCGCGTGCCAGGCCAGCTCGGTGACGACATGAACGCCGACCCGGTGTTTGCGATGCGAACCGCCGAACAGGTCCTGAGTGAAGACATCATCGAGCGAGGCAAGGTGATCAAGAAAGTCCTTGTGCAGCTGTTCGAAGGACTCCCCGTTCATTGGCCTGTTGGTTTCGCCCCACCAAACGTCATCCTTGGTGAGGATGTCACGGACAATGAACCTGTCTTGCGCCGAGCGCCCGGTATGCCTGCCGGTTTTGACCACGAGCGCACCGTCCTCCGACAGCTTCCCCTCCCCGCGGATCAGCGCCATCTCGATGAGTTGCGAGGTATCAAGGTTGTCATGGAGCCGGCCGCCCGCGCGGGCGACCATTTCCATGCGTTTGAACATCAACGTCATTGAGGCTTGGCCTTGGTTTGTGTCTGAATGCGATTTGGCGGCGGAACCTGATCGTGCTGCGGGCAATCGCAGCTCACTTGAAGCGAAGCGAAAGCCTCGGACGGCGAAGCCTGTCTCGCCCGCTTGGAAGCTCCTCGCCTGAAGCATCCGTAAGCATGGGCATGGAGCTTTCACGGCCTCCGTTTGCATCGTCGCGATAGGAAGCCTGATTGTCCGGCTTCTCAGCCATCGCAGTAATTCTGCATGCTGCGTATAGAGGCAGCTGTCTGGCGCTGACGTCTATTCCCGCAATCAATGGCTCGCGCGATCTCCGACATCAGTGCTGCCGCCTCAAAGGGTGACAGTCGAGCCTCACCAGAAGTGCCATCGGCATGCCGAAATCTCAGGTCGACGCGAAAGCCACTCCCGCCGTCAGCGTCTTGCGACAAGCGAGCATGAACATCTGCAACCGAGCGACATGGGAGAATCCCGTCACGGGCGTGATGTTTCGGGGCCAAAAAGAATTCACTGAAGAGCATGAGGCCTGTATACAGCATCAGCTTAGATTGTTAAGACTGATATTTGATGTATAAAACATCACGGAGTCGATCATGATCACGTCTCAGCAGATGCGGGCAGCGCGCGCCCTTCTCGGCCTCGACCAGCGCCAGCTGGCGGAGCTGGCTGGGCTTTCCCTACCGACGATCCAGCGCATGGAGTCGTCCGATGGCCAGGTTCGCGGTGTGGTCGACACGCTGGTCAAGGTCATCACAGCGCTTGAAGGTGCGGGCGTAGAACTGCTCGGCGAGAACGCGCCCAGCACCGGTTCGGGGCGCGGCGTGCGCCTGCGCGAAACAACTGCCGGTAAGGCCAAAACGCGCGGACAGTCCATTTTGTATGACAAGGCCGCTGCCGAGGACGCGAGGCCGTGAGCGCCGATGCCTTCACACCCAAGCTGATTACGGTTCTGCGCGAAGGTTATTCGGTTAGCACGCTGAGAGCCGATGCCATTGCCGGGCTCACGGTAGCAATTGTCGCGCTGCCGCTTGCCATGGCGCTCGGGATTGCCAGCGGGGCTTCCCCTGAAAAGGGTCTGATAACCGCGGTTATCGCAGGCTTTCTGATTTCAGCGCTGGGCGGGTCCCGGGTCCAGGTAGGCGGGCCGACCGGCGCGTTCGTGGTGGTCATTTTCAACGTCATCGCCCAGCACGGCTATGACGGGCTGCTGATCGCGACTTTTCTGGCAGGCATCATCCTTATCGTGGCCGGTGTGTTCCGCTTCGGGCAGATGATCAAATTCATCCCGCACCCCGTCGTAACCGGCTTCACCGCAGGCATCGCGGTTATCATTGCATCGAGCCAAGTGAAGGACTTCCTCGGCCTGTCCATGGCTCAAGTCCCCGCCGAATTCCTGCCCAAATGGCAGGGCTATTTTGCCGCGATGTCGAGCACGAGTTGGGCCACGCTTGGTGTTGGCGCAGGCGCGCTTGGCATCATCGTTGGGCTGCGCAAATTCGCCCCCAAACTGCCGGGCTTCCTGATCGCGGTTGTTGCCAGCGCGGTTGCTGTGGCTGTGCTCGGGTTGCCGGTGGATACAGTCGGCTCGCGTTTCCCCGACATTCCGGCGGGATTGCCTATGCCTTCTTTTCCCGAGATTTCACTCGCCAAGATTAGTGCAGTGTTGCCGTCTGCCTTCACTATCGCCTTTCTTGCTGGGATCGAGGCTCTTTTGTCAGCGGTCGTTGCCGACGGAATGACCGGAACCCGGCATCGGTCCAATCAGGAACTGATTGGCCAAGGGGTCGCCAACCTCGGATCCGCGCTGTTCGGCGGCCTGCCGGCAACGGGCGCGATTGCGCGAACGGCGACCAATATCCGTTCCGGCGCCAGGACCCCCGTCGCCGGCATTCTTCACGCCGTGTTCCTGCTGCTCTTCATTCTCTTTGCAACTGACCTCATGGCCTTCGTGCCGATGGCCGCACTAGCGGCGATCCTGTTCATGGTTGCCTGGGGCATGAGTGAGTATGAGCGATTTATTGCTTTGTTGCGGATGCCCAATGGCGACCGCGCGGTGCTCCTGCTGACCTTTGGCCTGACGGTAATGGTCGATCTGACCGTGGCGATCGGCGTCGGAGTGACGCTGGCATCGCTGCTTTTCATGGCGCGCATGGCCGAAGCGGTCGAGTTCGACTCCGGTAGTGAACAGGATACGGACCGGGACTCTGAAGACGTGCATCAGCGTGATTCCCTGCCCAAAGGGGTCGAAGTGTTCCGCATAACGGGCCCCTTCTTCTTCGGCGTTGCTGGCGAATTGCTCGACACGCTTCGCCGGGTTGGTCAGTCGCCGAAGGTCATAATTCTGCGTATGCGGCTCGTGCCGTTGCTGGATGCCAGCGGAGTTCAGGCCCTCGAGGAGTTCATCGAGCAAGCCCGAATTGCCGGAGCGCAGATCGTGTTGTCCGGCGTCCGCGCGCAGCCGCAGTCGATGCTTGAGCGGGTCCATCTTGGACCCGCTTCAGGCAAGCTTTTCTACACTGCCGATTTTGCCAGCGCTCAATTGCTGGCGCGTGGGCTTCTCGATCCACCGGTCTCTGCGTCGACCTGAAAGTCAGCGCGGTCGTTGATCCCGTGACCCCATCGGACACGAGCATGTTTTGGGAAGGAATCAAGTTGCACAACGTCGTGATATTGTCGGGCGCTCGGACCGCCATTGGGGGCTTTGGCGGCAGCCTCAAGGACGTTGAACCATGGGAACTCGGGCGCATCGTCATTGGCGAAGCGATAAGACGAGCCGGGGTAGACCCGGTCGACGTCGGCCATGTCGTGCTTGGTCAGGTCATACAAAGCGAGCCCCGCGATGCCTACGTCTCTCGCATTGCTGCGATCGCAGCCGGAATTCCGGACAAGACCCCGGCACTGACGCTCAATCGCCTTTGTGGATCGAGCGTTCAGGCCATTATTTCTGTAGCGCAGATGATTGCCCTTGGCGAATGCGACATTGCGGTCGCAGGCGGGGTCGAGAGCATGAGCCAGTCGCCTTATGTCACCAAGTCCATGCGCTGGGGACAGAAGATGGGTGACGCCGCGATGATCGATGCCATGAATGCAGTTCTGACTGATCCGTTCGGTGCAGGCCATATGGGTGTGACCGCCGAAAACGTCGCACGGCTGCACGGCATTACACGCGAGGAGCAGGACGCTTTGGCCCTCGAGAGCCATCGCCGGGCTTCGATGGCGCAAAGAGAAGACCGGTTTCGCGATCAGATCGTGCCGGTTGAGATTAAGGCCCGCGGCGGCAATTTCCTCTTCAAGGTCGACGAGCACGTCCGGCTTGATGTGTCGCTTTCGGCACTCGCCGCCCTTAAGCCACTGGTTTGCAAAGACGGTGGCACGGTAACGGCGGGCAACGCCAGCGGGCTAAACGATGCTGGGGCCGCCCTTGTTCTTGCATCTGCAGCGGCGGCTCAGGCCAAAGGCCTGGTGCCGAGAGCGCGCGTGGTTGCTTGGGGTCATGCAGGCGTTGCCCCCGAACTTATGGGGTTGGGCCCGGTCGAAGCAGTTCCCATCGCGCTCAAACGGGCTGGGCTATCGCTCGATCAGATCGATGTGATTGAAGCAAACGAAGCCTTTGCAGCCCAAGCCTGCGCTGTGGCAAAACTGCTTGGCTTTCCGCCTGACAAGGTCAACCCGAACGGCAGTGGGATCGGACTTGGGCATCCGGTGGGGGCAACAGGTGCGATTATCACGATCAAGCTGCTTTATGAGCTGGAGCGCATTGGCGGGCGCTATGGTCTTGTGACAATGTGCATTGGTGGTGGGCAAGGCATTGCTCTGATCATCGAACGCCTGAACAGCGATTTCTGAAACGGGATACCCTATGACGCTGTCCAACATTCGCAAGCCCACGCCCTTGGCCATGAACCGGGCACAGCGCGAACTGGTGCCTCTGGCGGCAGCCCTGAGCGGAATTGCCGGCATGATCAATGCAATCGGCTTTCTGGCGTTCGGCGCTGTGTTCCTCGCCTCGCCGAATGCCAATGCCACAGTCCTGGGTACAAATCTGCCGGATCTGACATCTGTTTCCCTCTTTGCTGGAGGCATGATTTTGAGCTTTCTGGCCGGAGTGATAGGCGTGACCCTGGCAACGCACCGTGCAACGCAGTTCAGGCGCAGCCTTGTGCTGGCATTGGCTACTTTGCTTTTAGCGGTCGCTTACCTTGCCTTTACCGCTGAAATTGCTTGGATACCTGCTATTCTCGTCGCGGGAGCCATGGGCGGGATCCATTGCGTTTTCGAGCGCGATACGGTCATTTTCCAAGAGGCTCTGTCGCCTTCAGCCCAGCTTATCCGCTTCGGTGAAGCACTCGCGGGCGGCTCTCAGGGAGGCAGAACGCGCAGGCTCGGCCTGCATGGTTCGCTCTGGCTCGCCTTTGCTGCTGGTGGTTTCGTGGGAGCTGCCAGTTGGTTCGGCCTTGGTGCCCACGCATTTCTTGCCGCTGCAGCGGCCGCAGCGATCCTGATCGCGAAAACTTGGCTGATCGAGCGAAATTTGCCTGAGGCTGGATCGGGCAGTTAAGCTTCATGGAGAAAATGATGAGCGACGACGACTATGTTTATGACGAAGTAACCGGTGAGTGGATGTCAGCGCTGGAGCTTTCGGATCGGCAAGTTGTAGAGGGCAGCATCGAAGTGCGCGATGCCGTCGGCAATGTCTTGTCTGACGGCGATCAGGTCACCTTGATCAAGGACCTGGAGGTGAAAGGCGCAGGTCAGACCCTTAAACGCGGCACTCTCATCAAGTCGATCAGGCTGACAGGTGACCCTCAGGAGATCGACTGTCGCTATGACGGGATCAAGGGTTTGGTGCTTCGCGCCGAGTTTGTCCGTAAGCGGAGCTGAAGCATCTCCGCCCCGATTGCGACCATCCGACGACCAATGTGATATTAGAAATTGGCGCACTTCGCGAGCGCCAACGCATCCTTCACGTCGTCCCAAGATTACGGTCGTGTTTCCGATCTTTGTCCCAGCAGGATCGGCACCGCAGACGGGTTACCAGGTGACTGTAGATCATATCAGGTTGATCCACCTCGTTCTGTGGGGGGTCACATGGCGCAGGCTTGGCTGTGAACCATTCGTCCTTGAGCTAAACACATAGCTTTAGCTGCCGACATTCTTAGAAGGCGACAAAGCGGAACTTCGCTTTCCCACCCAGCATCGGCCATAAGCCGGGCGGGCGGGCGATCCCAAAAGCGGCATGGCTGCTTTGCCTCGCTTCTGGAAAATTCCTGTCATTCAGGAAGCGACCCAATAACGGTCACGGCAGTCATGTGTGAGGGCGCTTTCATGGCGGCGAGCTGTGCACGCGGAAGCAATGTGGTTCGAGGAAGGCAAATCCTTGACGGTGTCGCTTGGCGATCCAGCGCGACCGGTTCGCTAATTGCCTCAATCAATTTAAGAAACGGACCGTGAGCCTCAAGGCAAGGGCTCAGCCTGCCGCTCCGGCGCGAGGGGAACAACATTCGCGGCCCGTCCTTCGCGCTCGGCAACCCTCTCGTCATGAGCGGCGATCTGCAATTTTCGGGCGACCCACTTGATCGTCGGTCCCTGGATCACGCTGGACAGCAGCACCACGAAGAACACGATGTTGAAGATCGCAAAAGCGCCCGGCACGCCAGCGACGATCGGAAATGTCGCCAGCACGATCGGGACCGCGCCGCGCAAGCCCGCCCAGGACACGAACAGCTTGGACCGCCAACCGAAGCGGCGGAAAGGTGCAAGGCACAGGAACACGCTGATCGGCCGGGCGACGAACATCAGAACTACGGTCATGACGACGCCGGGGAGTATCACCGGCCCCAGTTCGGTGGGCGTTACCACCAGCCCAAGCGTCAGGAACATGGCCACCTGAGCAAGCCACGCCATCCCATCCTGAAACGTCGATACCGTGCGCTTTGCAGCGTAGCTCTGGTTTCCGGCGACCAGTCCTGCAAGGTAGGCAGCAAGGAAGCCGTTGCCCGACAAGATTTGCGCCAAACCGAAGGCAATCAGCGCGGTCGCAATCGAGATCACGAAGGCAAGACCGCCCTGCCGGTATCCTCCACGCTTGAGTAGCCATGGCATAGCATAGCCCACCGAAATGCCAATGACAGCGCCCATCACCATCTGCACGGCGAATTCGGGCACGAGCGCGAGCGGGCTTGCGTCAGGCGCGGCGATAAACAGCAAAACCGCACCCACCAGGAAAATCGCCATCGGATCGTTCGAGCCGGATTCGACTTCGATAAGGGCTGGCACGTCACCATGCAGATCGAGTCCCGTCGACCGCAGAATGGCAAAGACCGCGGCTGCATCCGTGGAGGCAATGATCGCGCCCAGCAATGCCGCTTCCAACGGCGAAGCGCCAATCAGCAAGATTGCCAAACCGGCCACGATCCCGGCACTGATGAACACACCGAACGTGGCGAGCATCAAGGCCGGGGCAGCGACACGGCGGACATCCCGCCACGCTGTGTCCAAGCCACCTGAAAACAGGATGAAGATCAGCGCGGCCGTGCCGACCGACTGGGCGATGGAGAAGTCGCTGAAAGCGATACCGCCAGGCCCTTCTACCCCTGCCAGCATACCTAGCCCAAGAAACCCTATCAATGCAGGCAGGCCGAAGCGACTGGAAAGGCTCCCTGCAAGGACCGTGGTGAGCAGCAGGATGCCGATCAGCAGAAGGATGGATTCGGTATCGAGCAGCGTCATACGTGGCGAATAGCACGGCAGGCTGCTTTTGCATCATGCGGCTCAGGCAACCAGAGGACGTCGCTGGCGCGATTTTGCCGCGCTTTTGTGCTACTGGCGGTTTATGAGACTGATCGCAATTGCCCTCGCCTGCTCCCTTCCGACGATCCTGACCGCCTGCGCTGGGCAGGAGTCATCCTGTTCGGGCTTCACCATCACGGGGACCGAAACAAAGAACACCTTCACCGCTCAGGAATTGATGGCGCATTCGGCTGCGATGGGCATGACTCAGGAAGAAGCCGAGACCCTAATCTATCTTGAGGGGATCTCGCCCGTGACCAGAATCGAGCCGGGAGAAACGATCTGCATCGATGGGAAGCCCGGATGAAGGGTCGGTCCTATGCATCCTACAATGTTTCCAAAGGCCTGCTGCCATGCGCCTGTTTGATCCTGCTTATCGCGTGTTCTGCGGAAGAAGCCACGACACCGGATTTACCGGAGAACGCACAAGCCACCGCCCCCATCGAAGATGAGGCAAATCCAGCCCTTCGTCGCCTTAGCTATCAAGGCCAAACCTTCCTGGTCCCCAAAGAGCAAATCCTCTCTCAGAGGTCTGGGAAGGACGGCGAATTTGTCCGCCTGCGCCTCCCGGGTTCATCCGCAGACATTGTGCTGGACAGCTTGAATGCCGGAAAGCGTGACAATGCCGGTTCGCCGATCGTCTTCTCCGTCAACGACGGACCTTATGCAGGCATAACCCGCTTTGACCGGTCGGACGGCGTAGTCGTGTGCCGCACTGGCATGGCAGCGCAATCAGGGTGCGGAACCAAGTTCGATTTTGCCGGGGCCGAAATCACGTTGCTGTTCCCGATGGCAAAGCGGGATGACGTCGATAATCTGATCCAAAGAGCTATCGAAGCGCTCGATCGATTTGCAATGCCATCCTCATTCGGGATCGAGGGCGATTCTGACGCGACCCGTTCAAATTCGGGCTAGGCTGGCTGGTCAGATGTCTCTCTGGTCCTCAACCTCGTAGGCTTCGACCTTTTCCTCTATCTCTTACGAGACCAGCAATTCGATCGCGCGATCGGCTGCATCGCTGTAGGGGTGAAGGACGAGATTGGCCCCGAGCGACCTGAGTTCCTGATGCTCGTCCATGCGGTGGGACACGACAGCAACTTTGCCTTCATAATTCACTTCGCCAAGCGCGTGCAGTAGACTGAGACGGGTGTCGTGATGCGTCACACCCGCACGTGGATCGAGGATCGCAGATAACCCAACTGGCCGATTGAAGCGGAATATGGGCGATGAATTCTGGGTCTGAGACGTCACCGAACAGGGGCGGTAGCACGTCTTCGCGACAGCGCCGCGCCGCCTCAGGGCTGAAGTCTATGCCGAGCACACGGCGGCCAGACACCCTTAGTCGATCCCGACAATCACCATCTTTTTGCGAGCCTTGGCTGCGCAGCGGGCTTTGGCGGCGGGCGCAAACGCCAATATTGCCTTTACCAGCGACACCACTGGTCTAGCGTGGATCTGGAATGTGCCAATCCAGCGCAAGACCCGCTGTTCGCGGCGATCCGGTATCGCCAATGCACTAGAGCCGATTATGATGGTCGTGGCGTGGACCCCGGCAATCTCGCCATGCTCGAACAAGCGGCAGCCGTGCCGGGTTGCCGCGTCATCCTGATCACCGAAAAGCTGGTGATGGAGGAGGTTCTCGATCTTATCGTTGCCGGATCTTAAGTCCGCGACCGCGCAATGATTATCCAGCGGAAGACCGGGCGACCGGTTCAGTTTGAAATCACCGCGGACGCCCGCACGAGTCTAGCAACATGGCTTCTGCGGCGGGGCGGCACCATCGATGATTTCGTCTTCCCAAGCCGGATCCATTCCGGCCAACCGATGAGCACGCGGCAGTATGCTCGCCTCGTCGATGAGTGGGTCACCGTGGTCGGGTTGCGGCGTAAAGACTACGGTACCCATTCCATGCGGCGCACCAAGGCCGCCATGATCTACCCGACAACCGGAAATCTGCGTGCAGCAGATCCTGCTAGGCCATTTCAAGATCGAGAACACGGTCCGGTATCTTGGGGTCGACGTAGAGGATGCTCTGGTCCTAGCGGAGCGCATTGAGATCTGACACTGCTGGCGGCCGTCGGGCAAACACCGGTGGCCGCTTTCGTCGAAGTTCGACGACGACCGAACCGGCGACAAGTGGGTGGAAACCGGAACGTCCGTTATTTGCGCTGGGCAGATTGCCAATCCCAAAAGTTTACTTGTTGCAAGCCCGACGCATTTGACCATTCGTTAGCAAGCATTCGTTTGGGATGGATCCTCGTGCCGTGCAACCAAATCAGCGATTGCCTCACTCGCATCTGTGTTCTTCGGCATGGTGGCCATCCGGTTTTTCCAATAGACCGCTCACGGGTCATCTATGCTTCCTCGTAACAGGCTATGATCGCTCGTTCAGGAAAATCAGGCGATCACGCGACTAAGTGCGGTAGTCGGCGGCCATCCACTGCGCCATGTCCTGACATCGCAGCCACAGCGCGCCGTCATACGGCACGGAATTGGTCATAGCGTAGAATGCATGAGCCTCACTGGCGGTCATGCCCATTTCTTCATAGTAGTCGAGATAAAGCCGATTTTCAGGCGCATCATCCGTAAAGTCGGCCGGCTCGCGCCCGTGCGCATCACGCCAAGAATGCACCGCGAACAGCGCACCGGTGTCGATGGTGCGGCGGGTGCCGGCCAGAAACAGTTCGACAGCGCCAGACCGCGCCGATCCACCGGCAGGCACACGAGTGGCGAGGCCAGCGGCTCGGATTGCACGGCCCAACGCGAGGTTTGCCACATCGTGGCTTGTGCCCGGCGCATCGACAAACTCGATCTCGGTCAGCCCTGGATACGACGCGAGCATGTCGGCGAAAGCTTGCGGGCTGGCCTCATCGGTGGAGGCGACCAGAGCGGCGCGCGTACCGTCGATCACGCGAAACGGGCCGAAGCGCGCAATCCGGGCGTGACGGTCAGGAGCGCGCGACGCGCCTGCCTTAAGGCGGGCCGGACGTTCTATAATTGTCTCAGCGACGAGAACGTTGCCCCTGCGCGCGCGGAAAACCTCTGCAGCCTTGTAGGCGGTAGAACCGTCACTGGCTGGGCTATCGTCGACACGTACCCATTGCTGCTCGGCGTGATCCCATTCCTCCGTCCAAGCCGTCCGCTCAACAACGCGCGGGCCGCCTTGCGCGATAGCAGCCGCTCCGGGAAGCGTCGGTGCGAGGGCAACAATCAAAAGGGCAAGGGCGCGGCTTAGTCGGCCACTGCTTAGCTTGCGCCACCGGCTAATGCGCAAGGATTTATGCCGTGACAGAGCCTTGGTAGGGCGCGCGGGCAACTGATCCTCAAGACGTTTGCCCTGCGCTAAGCGGGCAAGCGAGAGAACGTTCTGGGCCATCATCGCGAAAAACTCCTTGTGTTGGGACACAGGGAGCTAACGGCGCAGCAATGCGGCTTATTCCTTCCAGCAAGCCAGAAACGGCATTCTGCTGCAAGACAAGGCATTGGGTTGGCACAGGGCCTCGGCCAAGGCGTTTGAGGTTCAGGATTGCGAATAGGAGTTTGACAAACAGCCTGATGCAATCGGGTCAAAGCCCGCTTCAGACGAAAGTGAAATTGATTTGTCTCTCCAAGCGAGCCAGCGGTCCGCTGGTTGCCTCCGACGTGGCGCAAAACCGATTTCAGGTTTGCGCATCAGCCCCGCTTGTGGCCGGTCGTAGGTGTATTTGCCGTTGCCTGCTTTTGGCGAGCAGCTTGAGGAAGTAGACACCTGATGGCGCTGGCGTTTGCCTGCATTCGCTGTCCGTTGATACTTCTGTGGCTCAAACCTGTGTGGTCATCTTTGTTATGCAATCCCAGAGAACAGGTTGACGAATTGCAATGACGCCGGGCAACCCTGAAGGGGGGACAGGGTTGCCCGGCTTCTCTTGCCAGCTTTCAGTCTTTGTCAGAATGCCAGCTGGAAGCGCACCACGCCCAGATTGCCGGTGGCATCCGGTGCAATCAGGCTGCCAGTCGTTGTGCTTCGGGCAAAATTCGCCATCAGGCGGATGTTGCGGTTCAGATACCACGAAGCTCCCAGCGTCATGGCCTTGGCACTGCCGCGATCAAGTGCGGAATCATCCAGATCGATCTCGCTGTAACGCGCCGCTAATTCGACCGCTCCACCCTGCTTAGCGATCTGCGGGCCTGATGGCGTCCCGTTCCTGCGCGAGTAACGATAGCGTTCGCCTGTCACCATCCAGCTCGCCTGGCCATACCAGCTGTCATATTTCAGTGTCGGCCGACCAAGCCGTTCGATCTGCGTTGAAATATATTGCGCCTGCACCTGAACCGGCCCGCGTGCCGCGGCGAATTCGGCATTATAGGCATCAAGATTGGTCGCCTCGTTGATCGCACCGGTACGCAGCAGCCTCGGGGCAAGTGCCGATGCCGAGACCACCGTGAAGCGCGGCGGTTTGGTAATATCGAAGGAACGGTTCTCATACCCTGCGCCAAAGTGCACGAAACTGCCGCGCTTCTGGATGGGTGCGAAGGTGGCACGCGCCACAACGCCATCACCGCGCACCCGTGACTGACCGACGTCATCGGCAATAGCATCGGTGAAATAGCCTGCGGCAAGCGTGAAGTTGTCATGTGCAAAGCGCGCGCTGCCGCCAAGCCCGAAGCCGGGCGCAAAGGCGTTGGTCAGCGAACGTTCGACAAACGGCATAGTGTTGGAATTCTGCATATCTTCCATGCTGAAGGGCACAATCTGGTTGCCGCCCCGGATTTCCAGATCCTTGACCGGCGTGATGCCGATCCACAAGCCACGCCAGCCATCGGCCTGAGCGAATTCCCGCTGCACCACCATCCGAACAGCATCACCAAGCCTGGCCGAAAATTCCAACCGCGCACGGCGGACGTCCGCGGCGCTGCCGTTGTCGATCCCATGATCGAACACGCTGGCATCAAGATGCAAGCGGCCCCCGAGATTCACTTCAAGATCGCCCGTTCGCGCGGTGAGGCCGCTTTCGCCTGCTTCGAAATTATCTTCGGCTTGGGCGATGGACGGCACGGCCAGCGCAACAAGCGCACCGGTCAGCATGAACGCAGCGCGGCGGCGGAAAGGACAGGTCATTGGTAAGGCTCCTGATGTTGATGATGCACCCGCCATGTTGGGGCGAACGCGATCGCTTGGGTTCGGGAGCCGAACGGAGGCGGCGATGCGTTTATTCCCGCTGCTCGCAAAGAAACTTTTCTGCAGCATCAGGGAATAAGCCGCGCCGCCAACCCGTTTGCTGCCTGAACCTCTCAACCTCAGGAGCCTACCCCGATGACCGTTCAGACCTTCACTTCGCTTGCCAATGATAGCCGGGTCTCGCGCGTTCAAACGCGTCTCGCCTCTGCCAAGCGCGCCTTCACCACGCGCAATGTTGATCTTTCGCTGGCGGACAAACTGGTGCGTTCGGGCCGCCGTCCTGAAGCGGGCGATCTCATACTCGCGCGGGTCACCGCGCTGGGCCAGCACCGCCGACTGGAAAACATCCATGGGCGCCGCGGCGATCTTTACATCGGGGACGAAATCATCGTCGCCTATGGCAATCGTTACGCACCCGACCAGTTCGAAGCCTATGTGCCCGATGATCTGGGCCCCTGTCATCTGGTGGCGGGTGGCGGGGTGGCGGCGCGGGCGACAGCTAGACACGCCGGGATCAAGCCGGCGACCTCCATTGAAGTGGTCGGCGCAATTATTGGTGCGGATGGCCGACCGGTAAACTTGCGCAATTTTGCCATCGACACTTCCCCTTCGTTGGTCGCCCCCACACGTCCGCAACTCGTGATCGCCGTGGTCGGCAGTTCGATGAACGCAGGCAAGACCACCACGGTCGCCGGGATCGTCCACGGGCTGACCCGTGCCGGCTTCCGGGTCGGCGCGGCCAAACTGACCGGCACTGGATCGGGCGGCGATCTGTGGTCGATGCGTGATGCAGGCGCAGTGCTGGCAGTGGATTTCACCGATGCGGGCCATGCCTCGACCTTCAAGGCTGGCGCGGACGAGCTTGGTCAACTTACTCGGAACCTTCTGGCCATTCTTGCCGAGAACCAGGCCGATATTGCCGTGGTCGAAATTGCAGACGGATTGTTGCAGGAAGAAACCGCCCGACTGGTCGAACTCGGCCACAGGATGGGCTGGTTCGACGGTTTCGTATTCGCCGCTGGCGATGCGATGGGCGCGGCTTTCGGTTGCCGCTGGCTTGCCGACCGGCAAATCGTGCCACTGGCGGTTTCGGGGGTGGTTTCGGCCTCGCCGCTGGCATCACGCGAAGCTGAAGGCGTCACCGGCATCCCCATCGCCACTCTCGGCGAACTGCGTGATCCGGTCGCCTGCGCGCGCATCGCGTTCAGCAAGCAGCCGGTTCTGGCCGCGGCATGACCGCCGCACCGGGCCTGCTTGCCGGCAGCCGTTTACAGTCGGCCGTGCTGCTGGCAGCCCTCGCCATTGGCGAGGCGCTGCTGGCAGTGCTTATGGCCGAGACGATCGACCGGCTGCTCAGCGGCGACACCTTGCTGACCTTGCCCGCCTTGCCTGTTGCAGCTGGCCTTGCTGGGATGGCGGGGCTGGCGCTGCTGACCGAGCGATGGGTCGGCGAACGCTTTGCCCAGTCCTTCGTGATCGATTGCCGGGCGGCGCTGTTCAAGGCTGTCACCCGCCATCGCGGCGAAGGCAAGGATGCGCGCTGGCTGACCGGCCTCGTCAACGACATGGCGGCTTTGCGCAACTATGCCTTGCGCGGAACGGTACGGCTGTGGACCAGCGCCCTTTCGGCTGGTGGGACAATCCTCTGGGTCGCGCTGACCATGCCCGGCGAACGAACCGCTTTGCTGCCGCTGGCGGCGGGCATCGGATGCATGATCTTGCTGACGAGGCCTTTGGCACGCGCGATCAACAGCCAGCGTTCGCAGCGCGGCCGGATGAACCGCTTCTTCGTGCGCCGGGTAAGGTTCGAGATGGCGGGCAAGCCTGTGACCAATGGACACGGCTTCCGCACGCTCGCCAGCCTTTCGGATGAACTTGGCAGGCTGTCGGTGCGCAGGGCCATTGTCGCCGGGGGTATGACCGCCGTGATTGCGCTGGCCGGCCTGCTCGCCACGCTGATGATTGCGGTGAGTGCGCTGGCCAGCGGCAACGGCGCGGGGATTGCCGGCAGCCTGACCCTGATTGCCTTCATTTCTACCCGCCTGATGGACACATCGCGCGCGCTTCATGCCCGGATTGGCGGAGGCATCGCTTTGGCTCGGCTCGCACAGAAGCTCGCGCAGCCCGCAAGACCGCGCCGACCGGCTGAACCACCGACTCCAGAGACCACTGCAGAACCTGTTGCGGCACAAGTCGCCGTCAAGGAGCCGATCCCATGACAACTCTCACGACCCTTCCCGCCTTTCGACCGGCCGACAGCGATGCGATGCCGGAATGTTTCCTTGGCAATGTCCGTCCCGAACAGGATGTGCTGGTTGCCATTCACGGCATCAGTCGCAACGCTGCTGAGGTCGCCGCCCGCTTTGCCGGGCACCCGGCGTTTGCAAGGACGACGATCATTGCCCCGCTGTTTACGCCGAAGCAGTTCGGCAAGTATCAGCAACTCCTGACGCACAAAGCAGGCGAGGTCGCGTCGGATGCTGCGCTGATCGCGCTGCTTGAAGCACTGGCGGCAGACCACGGGATCGCGACCGAGCGCGTTCGGATGTTCGGTTTCTCCGGAGGGGCGCAGATGGCGCACCGGTTTGCGATGTTCCATCCGGCCCGGGTGAGCCATCTGTGTATCGCTTCGGCTGGCTGGTATTGCCTCCCGCGCGCAGACCTCGCCTATCCTTATGGCATCGGCAATGCTGACGGAAAACCGGAGGTGGCGCCGGATTTCCTCGATATTCCCACCACTGTCGTGGTTGGCAATCGCGATACCCGCGTCAATGAATCCGTGCGGCAGGATCCCGAGATCAACGAACACCAAGGCCGCAACCGCTTGCGCCGGGCGCGCTGTTTTGTGCGGGCGATGAATGATTACGCCAGCCAGCATGGCCGCAAGCCCAATGCGCAATTGCTGACACTGCCCGACGTATCGCACGACTTCACGTCATGCGTGAATGAAGGCGGGCTGATCGACGTTGCAGCACAGGCGTTGCTGTAACAGTTTTTTTAGTTAACAGCGCTAAGGCGCACTTTTCAGAGAGTAATCGGAATGTCTGGCAAAACAATCTTGCGCGCCTGTCATGGTGCGGGACCATTCGCTCTGCTGCTGGCCGGTGCAACAGCGGCGCAGGCGCAGGCACAGGCGCAGCTGCCCCGGATCGAATTTCAGTTCGAAGGCTTCGATTTCCGTCTCACCGGCGGGGCTGCGGCGCAGGCTGCGGTGTTCGATGATGACGATGTGACCACCAGTTCGCCCGATGCACAGGTTGATCTGTTTGCGCGCCTCAATGCCCAGTGGACTTCGCCCGATGGGATCCTCGTCGGGTTCAACATCGAACAGAACAGCCGTCGTCGTGCATCCGAAGTGCTGGAAGCTGGCGAAATCTACGGCTTTGTCGCCAGCGATTACGGGCGGGTTGAGGTTGGCTTGCAGGATGGCCCTGCCGACACCCTCGCGATGGCTGCGCCACTGGTGGCGCTGGGGCAGGTGCGCGGCGAGTTTTCGCGCTATGCCGGGACACAGGCGCTGCTGCGCGCGCTGGATACGCAGGACGCGTTCAAGCTCATCTATCTCTCCCCGCCTGTCGGCGGCCTGCGCGGCGGTGTATCGTGGTCACCCAAGGTGCGCCGCAACGCCGACGCGGTGGATTCCCGCGAACGGATCGATGTCAACAATGCGTTCGAATTCGGTCTGCAATATCAACAGCCGGTTGGCGACTGGATCCTTGGGGCCAGCGCGGGCTATGTCACTGGCGAAGCCGATCCGGAAACCACCCGCCAGGATTTGCGCAGTTGGACTGTCGGAGCCGAGGCGCGGCGCGGATCGCTCAGGATCGGCGGGGCTTACGTGGACCGGGGAGATTCGAACAGACTTGCTGCCGGGTTTGACCAGTGGGAAGTGAATGGCGGCATTGCCTGGGTCACGCCCCAATGGGGTGTGGCGGGAAGTGCAGCCTACACCGAAGCATCGGACCGCGACAACCGCCTGTTCGGCGTGGGCGGGTACTATCGTGTCCACCCCAACATCATCCTGCGCGCCGACATCGTTCGCTTTCGCGAGGAGCGCTTCCAGCTTTTCATTGACAAAGGCTTTGCCAGCGTAGCCGAGGTGCTGTTCACCATCTGAACAGATCGGGCTAGCTTGAAGTCCCGGCGCAGGTTCAACGCCAGCGCCGGGGCTTTTTCTTTACGGCTGCCTTACTTGGCGGCGAGCTCAGCTGCTTCGTCTGCGCCCACCAGCGGATCACTACCGATCATGTCGTCCACCGCGGCAACCACGCTGACTGCGGCATCACCGCCTGCCAGCTTCATTTCCCCGGCAGGAGCCGCGCGGCGTCCGAAA
>Ga0066644_10000730_pt1 | contig 20229 bp, 18 predicted proteins | sample CryGeyCG2114_020_FD_62735 | JGI IMG/M metagenome (GOLD analysis project Ga0066644, IMG submission 62735) | Groundwater microbial communities from aquifer - Crystal Geyser CG15_big_fil_post_rev_8/21/14_0.20 | ecosystem: Environmental > Aquatic > Deep subsurface > Groundwater | place: USA: Utah...
AAGCCTGTTCTATTCATACCTGTTTCAATTTCAATGTGAATTTTTGCCTTTTTATTATTTTTTTTTGCTGTATTTATTGCGGCATCTAATCTCTCTGAATCAAAAACAAAAAATTCGATATTATTTTCAATAGCCCAACCTAATTCATCATTATCAATCATACCCATTATCATTATGGTCGATCTCTTACTAGTCATTTCTTTAACTCTCAATGCTTCATCAGCGCTGTAAACTGAAAAATGATTCAACCCACATTTTTCAGCAATTGGAACAAAGGCCTCTATACTATGACCATATGCATTTCCTTTTACTACTGAAGAAATTATTACTTCCTTTCCAATTACTTTTTTAATGAACCTTAAATTATTTTCGAGTGCAGACTTACTTATTTCAATTATTGAAGTTGAAAACATAATTATTTGATTATTTTTTTTATGATTGTATAAAATATATTTATTCCGGTTTCTATAATTTCATCCGAAAAATCATAATCAGGATTATGAAGGGCTGGTTGGTTTATACCTGCTCCCAATCCAAATATTGCACCTCTAAATTGTCCTGTAAAATGTCCAAAGTCCTCAGACCATTTAAAAGGTTTCTTTAGAGTTCTTACTTTTAATTTATATTCATTTGCCGAATCTTTTATTAACTCTGCACATTTTTCATCATTAACTGTTGCTGGAAATATTTCAGTAAAATTAATTTCTTTTTTTAATTTATATTTTTTAGAAATAGTATCTACAGTTTTAACTGCTTCTTTAGTTAGTATATTCATATCTTTGTTCTTAAATGAACGCAGAGTAAACATAACTTCTGCATAACCAGCGGATGTACCAAAAGCAGGTTCTCCTATTTTAGCATGTATAGGCGTGATCAAAATAAAATCTTTAACCTTGTTTAATTTTTTTGATAAAAATGATAAACTTTGGATAATTTCAGCAACAGCTAGTGAAGGATTTATTCCTTTTTCAGGTTCAGCAGCATGAGAGGTTTTTCCTTTTAATTTAATAATCATTCCTTTTGAAGCGGAAGCAAATACATTTTTACGTATAAGAATGTTATTCTTCTCAAATCCTGGAAGATTATGAAGTGCAAATACAAAATCGGGTTTTATTGATTGAAACTTTTTATCTTCTAAAATTCTTTTAGCACCTTCACCTGTTTCTTCTGAAGGTTGATATAATAAAATTACTTTTCCTTTACTGATTTTATTTTTTGAAAGAAGCGGAATGAGTCCTGAAACAATTGTCATATGGCCATCGTGTCCGCACTTGTGAGATACATTTTTTTTTGTAGAGCTGAAATTAAATTTGTTTGTTTCAGTTATCGGTAGTGCATCAAGCTCACATCTGATCAAAACAACTGGACCTTTATTCTTACCTTCAAAAATAACAGCTATTCCGTAACCGCCAATTTTTTGAATTATTTTATCCGGTTTAAATTTCTTTGCAAAAGCTACAACCATTTTTGCAGTATTCTTTTCATTACCTGCAATTTCAGGGTATTTATGAATTCTTTTTCTGAACTTTATAAGATTATTTTTTAAAGAAGCATTTATTACAGAATTCATAAATTATAAACTTTACTGCTTTTGTATTTTAATATACTTTTTATTTGGAAATGTGAAACCTAAAATTATAAAAATTAATGCAGATGCTGTAATACCAAAAATATTTGGATCAAGACCTAAAGGTAATTTTGTATTTAGAATTATTAATGTAATAGTTGTACTGCCGCCTACAATCATAGCCCAAACTGCAGCGATAGAACTACTTTTTTTCCAGAAAAATGCACCGATTACAGGAACAAATAATCCTGAAACCATAAAAGCATAGGAGTAAAGCATTAATTCTAATACATTTTGCATACTACTTGCAAGCCACAATGCAAATGCACCAAGGATTAAAGTAAGCCATTGTGAAATTTTTAAAAAATTCTTTTCGTTTGAACTGATAGAAAAAAACTTGTCCAAAATATCAGTTGCAACATTTCCCGATGCAGCCATCAGACAACTATCAGCTGTTGACATAATTGCAGAAAAATATGCTGACATCATTAGTCCCATTAATCCGACCGGTAAAACTGTGCGCAATAAAAGGGGTAATCCTTTTTCAGGATCTAGCCCTGCCATAGTAGGAAAACCAAGATATGCAAACATTCCTTGGTCAGCAGCAACTCTTCCAAACAAACCAAGCAGAACACCCATCATTGCCATTACAGGCCATTCAAACAGTCCGGCAATAAACCAGGCTTTTTTGGCAGTTTTTTCGTCACGACAGGAATAAATTCTTTGATAAAGCGTCATTCCAACAAACCAAATTGGAATTATTGTTACACCCCAATTTACAAGTGTTTGCCAGCTCACATTTGTAAATGTTAACAATTCTTTTGAAACTTCTTGTTCTAATCCGCTTAAACCTCCAATAGCTGAATATCCTAATGGCAAACCAATAAAAATTAGACCGGTCATTAAAACAATCCATTGGACAGTATCTGTATAAATTACAGCTTTTATTCCCCCCAGAGCTGTATAAATAATTACTATAGCACCCATTATTAGTAGAGCTGTTTCCATATCAAGATTTACGAATGATGCCGATGCCAATTTTGCACCGGCAAGGATCTGTGAACTTGTAAATCCTATATAACCAATAGCTGAAATTATTCCGGCAATAAGAGCAACTTTATTATTATAAAATGATTCAAAAATTTGTGGGAAGGTATAGAGAGATTTAAAATTTTTCATTTTACTTATACGAGGTATCAAAAGAACCGCACTCATCCAAGCGCCAATTAAACCAGTAAAAAGCATCCAAGAACCGGATAGACCCATTACAAATCCAAGCCCACCCAGACCGATAGAAAATCCACCCCCAACGTCGGTTGCAACAACGGATAAACCTACATGAAGGCTGCTCATATTTCTACCCCCAACATAATAATCATCGGCATTTTTATTTTTTTTAAGAAAATAAAATCCGATACCAAGCATAGCTATCATGTATACAAAAAATTCCAGAACATCTATAAAATGCATAGCTTATTATCTTAAATGAATGAATTCTATATTATTTTTTTAGTAATGTACCTTGAATTCATAAGACGTGTTGTAGAAGTATAATTTACCATATAGTGTACCTGGCTGCCAACACTGTATTTGCCTTTATCTTTGCCTAGATCATAAACTGTCATATCAGAAGTTGTACCAACAAGTTGAAGCTTTTTATCTTTAAGCTGCAGATTATTAACATCAACATCTAACTGCCCAAAATCGACAATACATCTGTAGGTTTTTTTTATATCCTCATCAAATTCTAGATCAGAGGTATGACCAACATTACCATCGCCTATAATACCATCAGGTTCAATTTCTTTTTTATTTAATTCAAGAATATCAGCATTAAATTCAATTGTTGATGTGGAAAGATTTCTAAATTTTTTATTGTTTAATGGTGAAAGACCAAGTAAAGCAGCTTCACCAATCCTGAAATGATTTATTCCTTTCGGAACTTTCCCTTTAGAAATAAGAGGCAAAGTAATAGAGCTACCCCCGGAAATCAACTCAAGTTTTTTGTTAAATCTTGCTTCAATAAGACGAGCATATAAACTAAGTTGAATTAATTTATCATAAGTTGGTTCCACGCCGTACATACAACCAAGATTTGTTCCAATCCCAATTGTTTCAATATTTTTTAGTTTAAAAATCTTTTCGTAAAAAATGAGTATATCTTCCCTTAAAATTCCTTCTCTTAATTCACCCATTTCAATCATTACAATAATTCTATGTTTTTTACCCTGCTTTTCAGCTTCAGTGTTTAGTTTCTCAATAGTTTTAAAAGAGGAGTTAAGAGAAATATCTGTATACTTAATAACATTTTTAACCTGATTTAAAGTGGGTGGTTTTAAATACATTGTAACAATTTTAGGACTTATTTCTTTTATTGTTTTTAAGTTTGAAATTCTAGAATCCCCAATAGAATGAACATTTTTTATTGACTTATCAGTAATTATGTTTTCAAAAACTTCTTTATGTCCGCACAGCATTTTTGTTACAAGAGTCCACTCAATATTATTTTCGGAAAGATATAAATTCAGTTTTTGAATGTTATCAATTATTTTTTTAGTGTTTATAGTTAGTGTTGCCATTTTTTAGTTAGCCTTGTTAAACCGCATTTCGGCATATTTAGTTGTAAATCCTATTCTTTCATATAATCTTTTTGCTGGGTTTTCATATTCTACATGCAGCTTTACATCACCGTCTGCCTCTTTAATTCCTTTTTCTGCAATCTGTTTTCCAATTCCTTTATTTCTGAATTTACTGTCTACGGCAATATATACTAATATATTCTCAGGAATAAACTCTGACATACCGGTTTTATTCATTATCAATTCACCACATAGTTCATCATTCCAGTATGCAGTTAAAAGAAAACCACCTAATCCTCCATTTTTACCGAAAGCAAAATCAATGCATTTTGATATAGCAGATTTTGTATCTCCAAACTGATCAAGATGAGTATAGAGAAAATCTATAAATTTTTCTCTTGATAATTCCTTCTCTAATTCTTCTTCATTCAGAATTTTATTGATCTTTAACATTATTCACCTTTTTTATAATATATATAAATAACACAAGTTTTGATTTGAATATTCATTTTGACATAATACTTAATTAAAAAAAAATAATAAAATCAAATGGATATATAAGATGTGATAAAACAAGATTACTTCTATTAATTTTAATTAGAAGATTTCTATCAAAAAACGTGTCTTTACTATAAAATAAGATAAATTATAAAAATAGCAAGTTTTTAAAGATTTTTATTAATTCTGGGTGATAAATGGAGAAGATTAGCGTATAGCTAAAACAGAAATTTTTGTAAGAAGAGAGGGGTTAAAACTTTTTGAATCTTTTTGGCTTTTTAATCTTGTATGATATATAAGATATAAGTATAACTGAAAATCCTATAAGAAAGATTATACATATAAATAATAATAATGTCGGATAAATATTCATTTTATTTACTCTTATTTAGGCACTAATTTTTTTGCTTTTGTAACCTGATTTATCTTTTACTTTATAAAAAATAAAACTAAACATAAAAAAGAGAATAAAACTACCAACTAAAACCATAAGGGTTGTCAAAACAATTGAAATTAACGTCATTATAATCCTCAATTTAAAATACCAATATGAACTCTTTCCATTTTTACAGTTAGAAAAGAATTCTGCAATGAGAATTTATTTAATTAAGGGTTTAATGTAATCTGTTTTTCGTCCAAGCATTAAAAATACTAGACAAGCGGTAAATCTCTTCGAAAGAAATAAATATTTAATAGATTGTAATATGAACTAATATTTATATCTTAACCATTTTATTACTTCTGACCACTTTGGTTTCTTACCTGTTGATAGTATTCCAACTCGGTAAACCTTGCCAGCTAAAGAGAATATTCCAAACATTGTTGCCAGATTAACTGCAACTGAAAATAATATTTGCCATAATGGTACATCAATAAGTGTCATTTTAGCTGGCATAACTATAATTGACGCAAATGGAAACATAGAGGCAATATTACCGATTGAATTATTGGGATTTTGTTGAATTGCAATGGCTATAAAGAACGGAATCATTATTAACATCATAATCGGCCAAATGCCGGATTGTGCATCTTGGTCGTTATCAAAAATAGACCCTACTGTTGCAAACAGACCAAGGAAAGTTATAAGACCAACAAAGAAATTAAATAGGAAGTAAAGAATTAAAGACATATCTATTTGCAGTGCAAATTCTTCAGGAATAATAAAAATTGAAGTAGATATTAAAAGTATTAACGGAGTCATCCAAATAGACATCTGCAAAAGACCTGTTATTGCAGATCCAAGGATTTTGCCTATCATTAAATCATGACTGTTAACAGACGATAAAATTACTTCAACTATACGGTTGTTTTTTTCTTCAACAACAGAGCGCATAACCATTGTACCCATAAAAATTAAACTGAAGTAAAGTAGAAATGTTAATAAGAAAGATATTATTCTATTTCCTTTACTCTCTGCTTTTATCATTTCATCTTTTGAGATACGGAAAGTTTCAAAGAGAACATTTGTCCTTGCATATTTAATATCATCTTTGGATAAATTTTTGCCCGTAAAATAATTATCCGTTAACACTTGGTTTAATGAATTTCTTAACTTATCAAATACATTCTTATTATTTGGATTTTTAGAATAAAATCTTAATACTTTATCTTCTGCAGATTTCTTGGGAAGATAAACAACACCTGTAATTTTTTCATTCAAGATGTCTTTCTTATTTTCCTCAATGTATTCATTTAATCCATTTTCGTCTCTAATTAAAAAATCTACTTTTGATTTCCCTAATTTTACAGATTCAATTTTATCTATCTCATCTTTTAATTTATCAGTTAATGAGTTGTCTTCAGAGATCACAGTAATATTAAAACTTTCATCTTTATCCACAGTCATTAAATATGTAGGTAAAGCCATAATTATAATCATGAACATTGGAACTAATAGTGTCATTACTATAAACGTTCGGCTAAGTATTTTATCTTTTAATTCTCTTTTAAGTATTGAAAGCATTCTTTTATTAAACATTTTGCACCTCTTTTCCTGCATTTTGCTCTGCTAATAGAACAAATATTTCGTGAAGAGAAATATCATTTGCATCAAATTTTTTAATGTTCACTTTATTATCAACTAATAACTTTAATAATCCTTGAATTTGAGAAGCTTCTTTTAATCTAATACCTGTTGTATTTCCAAAATCATCTATACTTTCTATCATTGGATTACCTTTTAAGAAAGATATATCGCCGCTGTAATTAATACTTACATTTCTTTTAGCATATTTTGTCTTTAGTTCGCTTAACTTTCCATCTAAAATAATTTTACCTTGCTCGATCATTGTAATATAGTCACACATTTTTTCAGCAAAATCCATAAGGTGTGTAGAAAAAATAATTACCTTACCTTTATCTCTTAGTTCAATAATTATTTGTCTCAATAGGTCAGTGTTAATTGGATCTAATCCTGAGAAAGGTTCATCGAGTACAAGAAATTCCGGATCGTGTAAAATTGTTGCAATAAATTGAATTTTTTGCTGATTACCTTTTGATAGGTCTTGTATTTTTGTTGTTTTTCTATCAGCAAGGTCAAATTTCTCTAAATATTCAATAGCTTTCTTTTTAATTTCATTTCCGGATTTTCCTTTTACATCAGCAAAGAAAAGTAGTGTATCCATAACAGTCATTTTTTTATACAGCCCTCTTTCCTCAGGCAAATAACCAACACTCTTTTTAAAATCATTATCAATTGGTTTGCCGTGAAAAAGAATTTCTCCGCTATCAGGAGTGTAAATATTCATCATCATTCTGAGTGTAGTAGTTTTACCTGCACCGTTCCTACCAATAAGGCCAAAAACAGAACCTTGAGGTACATTAAATGTTACATCATCTACTGCTTTAATTGGTCCGAATGATTTATATAGATTTTTTACTTCAAGTACATTCATATTATTCTCAGTTTTTATAATTCTAAAAAATAAATATGTAAAATTTTATTATTATAGTATTACCAATAGTAATTTTATTTCACCAATTATCTAAATTTTAAAATGAAAAATAATAAACTAATTCTCGTTCTCATAGTTTTTGTGCCAATTTTATACAGTTGTAATCCTAAACTTGATAATTCCGAAAAATATATTGGTAAATGGAATGCAAAAATAGATATGCCCGGTGGTCAACTTCCATTTATATTTAAGATAGAAGCTATTAAAAAAAATCTATCTGCTACAATTATTAATAATGAAGAAAAAATAGATATTAAAGAGATCAGCTTTGTCAATGACAGTCTAAATTTATATTTGCCTGCATTTAACACAAGACTGAAATTAATATTTAATTCTGATAAAGATATGCTATCAGGGAATTTAACATTATTAAAAAGCGGTGGTGTTAAGCAGATAATGAGAGTAGTTGCAACTCCATTTAAAGAAAAAGTAACAGAAAATAAATATGATATAAATGTAAATGGAAAGTGGTCAATTAATTTTAAAGATGAAGACAATAATAATACAGTTGCTGTTGGTGAGTTTTATCAGACTGATGATAAAGTTACCGGCACTTTTTTAACAACTACCGGAGATTACAGATATTTAAATGGTTTTGTTAATAACAATGAATTACAGCTTTCAACATTTGATGGTGCACATGTGTTTTTATTTAAAGCAAAATTAAATGTAAATGGAAAGCTGGTAGGTGATTTTTGGTCAGGTACAAAATGGCACGAGTCTTGGATTGGTGTTAAAAACGATAAAGTATCTCTTCCAGATGAGGACTCATTAACCTATCTAAAAAATGGATATACAAAATTAGAATTTAGTTTTGAAGATATTAATGGAAATAATGTTTCATTAACTGATGAAAAATATAAAGGTAAAGTTGTACTTGTTAACTTGGCAGGGAGCTGGTGCCCTAACTGCCATGATGAAGCAAGGTTTCTTTCAGAATATTATGATCAAAACAAAAACAGAGGATTAGAAATTATTGCTTTGATGTTTGAAAATTATAATGATAAAAATAAAAACATTAAACAGATAAAGAGATTTAAGGAAAAGTTTAATATTGGATATGATCTTCTTTATGCAGGTATAAATAATAAAGGTAAAGCGGCTGAACTTTTACCAATGCTGAATACTGTACTGGCTTTTCCAACTACAATCTACATTGATAGAAAAGGAAATGTAAGAAAGATCAGTACAGGTTTTTCCGGTCCAGGTACAGGGAAATATTACATTAAATTTCAGGAAAAATTCAACAACTTTTTGAATAAATTATTAAAAGAAAAACAAATATAGTGTACTGACTATTTGAAAAGATGAAAGATTTAAGTATAATATGAATAAGATAAATTTTTGTAATATAATTTATCAATGAAATAAAAAATTAATTCTAACCTGACAAAAATATCTTGAAAAAATGAACAGAAAATTTGTCCAATTAATTCTTTTATTCTTATTTACTTCCATAACATATCCCCAATATATACAACAAACTCAGCATCCTTTTTCCGGTAAGTTGGTTCTTTCTCTGGCTGGTGGTGCAACTATGCCTTTATCTGACTTTTCTTCTCCTAATATTAAATTAATTGGTGAGGGTAGTTTTGGTTATTTCTTTAATTTTAAATCTAGACATACTATTGGATTACATTTATATGGAGCTTATGGAAAGGTGGGAGGAGATGACGATTCAATAATTCCAAATTCTTTTAATTCTACAATTGCATATTTGGGTGGTGGATTGATGTTCAGTTATTTTATGTCATCACATTTTACACCTTATTTATATGGTGGTATGGGTTATTTTTGGTACAATCCAAAGGATGATAATGGATTAAAACTTCCAAATTCAAATATCAATAATGGTGATCTTGGAAATCTAACTTATAATTTAAAAGTTGGAATAGATTATTTTATAGCAAGAAACTTAAGTATGAATTTAAATGTAGGAGTTATTTTAGGTAGAAGTGATCTGGTTGATGGTTTTGTAACTACCGATTCAAAAGACGATGCTGTTGTTACTGCTACATTTGGTTTTTCTTATGTCTTTTCAAGATTTGGGAAAAGTGAAATTGATGATACTGATGGTGACGGGGTTCCAAATGACGAAGATAAATGTCCGGGAACACCTGTGGGTGCAAAAGTTACAGTGGACGGCTGTCCTATTGATGGCGATGGAGATGGTGTACCTGAGATAGATGATAAATGCCCTAATACTCCCAAAGGAGTATTTGTAGATGCTAATGGTTGTCCGGTAGATACTGATGGAGATGGTGTACCGGATTATAGAGATCAGTGCCCTGATTCACCTAGTGGAGTGGTTGTAAATATGTTCGGTTGTCCGATTGATAGAGATGGAGATGGAGTACCGGATTATTTAGATAAATGTCCTGGGACTCCTGAAGGTATTACTGTAGACAAAAATGGATGTCCTCCTGGTTATAAACCGATAGAACCTCCCGGTATTCCTGTAAAAAAATATACTCCACCTGCTAAACCTAAACCGGAAAAAACATATATTCCAAAAACTTATACTCCTTTTACATCAGGAAATTATAATACTAAAACTGATAGAATGATAACCAGTCATGTTTGGACAGATGGTTCCATTTATGTAGTTCAACATTCTTCATGGTCTTCAAGTTACAGAGCTGATAAAGTTGCTTCACAATTAAAAGTACAGGGACACAATGCTTTTGTTTATAAAATTTACATCCCAAAATTTGGTAAAACTTATTATCGTGTAAGAATTGGGTATTTTAACAGTTTAAGTGAAGCTCAAAAATATGCAAGAAAAATTAGATAACTTTATAATATTATGAATAACATTATTCAATGGATAAATGATCTGACTGGCTTTTCAAATGCAACTATTGAAAAGCTTTTAGATTCAATTGCTATAATATTTTTTCTTTGGTTAATAAGATTTATAGTTATAAAGATTGTTCATAAAAAAGTTTCTGATTTACAAATAAGATATAAATGGCAAAAAAATTCTATCTATTTTGCTGTGGTTTTTGGTATTATATTAATTAGTAGAGAATGGTTTAAAGGTATTCAATATCTTACAACTTATTTTGGACTTTTGAGTGCAGGTTTAGCAATTGCCTTAAAAGATATTATTGAAAGTATGGTGGGTTGGGCCTTTATTCTTTGGAGAAATTTATTTACTGTAGGTGATAGAATTCAAATTGGGGACTATAAAGGGGATATTGTTGATATAAGATTATTCAAGTTTACTTTGTTAGAAATTGGAAATTGGGTAGATGCAGAACAGAGTACAGGTAGGTTGATGGATATTCCTAACAACATGGTATTTACACACGTGCTGGCTAATTACAGCAAAGGGTTTGAATTTATCTGGAATGAAATTCCAATACTTGTTACATTTGAAAGTGATTGGAAAAAAGCAAAATCAATTTTGAGTGAAATTGCAAATCATAATGTTGAACATTTAAGCAAATCAGCTGAAGAAAAGATAAAGAGTGCTAATAAAAAATTTCTTATCTCTTACAAAAATTATAAACCAATTGTTTATACCAGTATTAAAGACAGTGGGGTAATGCTGACAATTAGATATTTAATTGATCCGAAGAAAAGAAGAGGAAGCGAACAGGCAATAATGGAACATATCTTAACTGAATTTTCTAAGCACGATAATATTGATTTTGCTTATCCAACACAGAGATTTTATAATAATTTAAATGAAGGGAAGCAAAGTATTAAACATGAATAATTTTTTTAAAAAACAATGAGGTTGAAATGAATTTGGAAGTAAAAAATCAATCTATTTTATCTGCGTCAATAATTGGAATTAGTTTAATAATATCGGTAGTACTTTTTGTTAGTGCCTGGAGGTCTAATTACAATACTAATCAGGTAATTACTGTTACCGGTTCTGCTAATCTAAACATAACTTCTGATTTAGGAATATTACGCGGGACATTATCAACTAAAGCAAGTACAGCTATGAAGGCGTATCAAAAATTAAAAGAAGAAATGCCAATATTATTAAAGTATTTAAATTCGAAAGGATTTCCAGAAGACAAAATTGCTTTTTCTCCAATAAACAGTTATCCACAATATAAACTTAATTCTAATGGATATTCAACCGGGGAAATATCAAACTACAATTACAGCCAAAGAATTGAAATATCAACCAGTGATGTAAATAAAATTCACGAGATATCACTTGATATTTCTTCGCTTATTAATAAAGGAGTTAATTTTCAAATTGATAGACCTCAATATTATTATACAAAATTGGATGAGCTAAAAGTTGAAGTTCAAGCCTTGGCAGCAAGAAATGCAATGGTAAGAGCACAAAAAATTGCTGATGCAACTGACAGAGAATTAGGTCCGATGAGAGATGCAAGAATGGGTGTTTTACAAATAACCCCATTACTGTCAACCGAAGTTTCTGATTATGGTATTAATGATTTAAGTACAATTGAGAAAAAAATAACAGCTGTAGTTACCGGAGCTTTTGTAATAAATTAAAATTTTTATACAGAAATAATTTTGAAAAAGGATCTCTTATTCTTTGCAAGAATTTTATTCTCTTTTACTCTTTTTTATATTACAGGTTGTTCTGATATTACATCAGAGTACTATACAAATGGTTTAGAACAATATAAAAAAGGGGAGTATAGCCTAGCTGAAAGATCGTTCACACTTGCAATTAAAGAAGACTCATCTAATGCATTAGTATTTAATCAAAGGGGAAAGGTATACTTTAAATTAAATAGATATTTAAAAGCTGAAAGAGATTTTACACAAGCAATCAGTCTAAATAAAAAATTTGTTAACGCGTATCTTAACAGATCAAAAATCAAGATAATCAAAAATAAATATGATTCCGCATTAAATGATCTTAATGAGGCCAATACAATTAATCCAAAAGATGAAGAAGTTTTATTTAACAGAGCATATCTTAAAAACATAATGAATGATCAAGAAGGGGCAATAAGTGATTATGACAAATTAATAATTATCAATTCATATAATGCAAAAGCATATGTAAATAGAGGGAATTTAAAAGGTAGCTTAGAAGATCACTTGGGAGCTATAACAGATTTTACAATTGCACTTGAAATTGATCCAAATAACATTTTTGCATTTGTTAACAGAGGAACAGATAAAGCAATTATAGGAGATTACGATGGAGCAATAGAAGATTTTACATCTGCAATAAAATTAGATTCTACAGACTTAGAATTATTTTTTTTAAGAGGCGATGCTTTTAGTATTAGTGATAATTTTAAAAAAGCAATAATTGATTTTACTAAAATAATTGATCAGGATTCACTAAATGGAAAAGCTTTTTACAAAAGAGGATTAAATTACCTTCAACTCAAAAAAAATAAAACTGCTTGTTCGGATCTAAAAAGAGCTGGGGAATTAGGTTATTACCCGGCTTATGAAATTATTAACAGTTACTGTAAAAAAGTTATAAGAAAAAAAAGAAAGAAATAAAAGTTAGCTCTCAGTATCTAGTCCGTTGCTTTTAGAAAGATCGGAATATTTTTTAGCTACTTCTGTTTTCAGGTTTGAAATATCATTCACAAATCCGGCCAGAATTAAATCACCACCATATTTGAAATAATAATCAGAAAGTAGTTGAATATATTTTTCAGTTTGTTTTGAGATTACATCAAAAGAGTAAACAGAATTATCACCCAATACATCTAATTGTTTTTCTTCATCAGGTCTTAAAAGTTCAACATCATCCAAAGCATTAAAGTCGTCTATTGAATCTTCAATTTCATGGTGCATTGACCAATTTTTAGCAAGTCTAAAAAGTATTCCAATAATTTCATTTAAACTTTCTTCTCTTTTTCTCCTGAATTTTGAAATATTATCTTCCTTTAAAAAAGTATCATTCAATTTAATTTCAAAATCTTCCAAAATAGATTTTAGATCGGGCATTGAAGAAAAATCCTGGGCTACATTTCTGAATATGTTATGAATATCTTTATTGAAAGCAATATCACAGTCATTACTAATTCCATTATCTTCAAGTTTACTTATAAGTTCCTGACCATTTAAAATATTTCTCCTTTCTAAAAATTCTTCAGATAAATTAAAATTATCATAACATTCTTCTGGATTTTCGATAAGGCTAACCAAATAATATCTTAATTTTACTAATGTCAGTAATATTTCACTTTGTTTCTGAGGCATAATCTTAATGTTAGTGATAAAATTATTATTAGTCAAAATTTACAATTTATTGTAGAATAATGAAAACGAAACAATATTTGATATAACTACAATTAAATATTACTAAAGATTTGAACAAAATACCCCTCAAATATTGGATTTATTTGCCTATCATTCTTATAAATATTAGCTTATAAACCAAAGAATATTTGAAAAACAAAGAACATTTATCTATATTTACAGGCTAAAATTGATTGGAAAATCAGTTAATTTTAAGGTTAGCTCCTTAAAAATATTGGTTACCAAAATTGCTGCCGGGGTGGCGGAATTGGTAGACGCACTGGACTTAAAATCCAGTGGGATTTTTTTCCCGTGCCGGTTCGAGTCCGGCCCTCGGTACTTAGTTTAAGGTAAAAGTATAAAGGAAAAAGGAAAAAGTAATTATAATTTTTCCTTTTACCTTTTTTAATTTTTACTTGTTTTTTTCTGGGCTCTTAGCTCAGTTGGTTAGAGTGTCTGCTTGACGTGCAGAAGGTCAGAGGTTCGACTCCTCTAGAGCCCACAATAGTTAGTCGGAGTTGTTCTCCGATTTTTTTATGATTAGAAAATTAAATGGATAATATAAAAGTTACATTTCCGGATGGTTCAATTAAAGAATTTGAGAAAGGAATTTCTGCTTACTCTATTGCTGAATCTATTTCACCCAGATTAGCTGAAGATACATTGGCTGTTAAGGTAAATGATTCAATCAAAGATTTGAACAGCTCTATAAATTCTGATTGCGATATTCAATTTTTAACTTTTAAGGATGAAGAGGGAAAGGAAGTATATTGGCACTCTACTTCACATCTTATGGCTCATGCTGTTCAGGAATTATATCCAGAAGCAAAGTTCGGTGTTGGTCCCCCAATTGAAAATGGATTTTATTATGACATTGATATTACTACATCTTTAACTGAAGCTGAACTGACTAAAATTGAAAGTAAAATGCTGGAGATCACAAAAAGTAATGAAGAATTTAAAAGGCAAGATCTCTCAAAAAATGAAGCTATCAAATTTTTCGAAAAGAAAGGTGATCAATATAAATTAGAAATACTTTCAGAGATCGATGAAAATTCCGAACAAATTAGCCTTTATCACGAAGGAAGTTTTGTTGACCTATGTAGAGGTCCGCATTTACCATCTGTAAATAAAATTAAATATGTAAAGCTGCTTAATATCTCCGGTTCATATTGGAGAGGTGATGAAAAGAATAAACAATTACAAAGAATTTATGGTATATCTTTTCCTAAAAAGAAAATGCTTGATGAATATCTTGTACTTTTAGAAGAAGCTAAAAAAAGAGATCACAGAAAATTAGGTAAAGAATTAGAGCTGTTTTATTTTACACCAAAAGTTGGTTCCGGTCTTCCTTTATGGCTGCCAAAAGGTACTATATTAAGAGAAACTTTAGAAAGATTTTTAAGGGATGAACAAATAAAAAGAGATTATCAACCTGTAGTTACTCCGCATATTGGTAATATTGAATTATACAAAACAAGTGGACATTATCCATATTATAAGGATAGTCAGTTTCCAACTTTAAAATTTGAAGGTAGTACTGAAGAATATTTATTAAGACCGATGAATTGTCCTCATCACTTTCAGATTTATTCTTCAAAAATGAGAAGCTACAGAGATCTTCCGCTGCGTCTTGCTGAATTTGGAATGGTTTACAGATATGAACAATCCGGTGAATTAAATGGCCTTACAAGAGTTCGTTCTTTTGCAGTTGATGATTCACATATGTTTGTACGCCAGGACCAGTTGAAAGATGAGTTATGCAATGTGATTGATCTTATTAAAACTGTTTTTTCTGCAGTCGGTTTTGCTGATTTTACAACCCAGCTTTCCTACAGAGATGAAGATGAAGAAAAATATGGCGGAGATATTAAACTTTGGGAAAAAGCACAGGAAGAAATTAAAATAGCTGCTGATGAAATGAATCTTAATTATAAAATTGTTGAAGGTGAAGCTGCTTTTTATGGACCTAAAATAGACTTTATGGTTAAAGATGTTCTTGGAAGAAAATGGCAGCTTGGAACAGTTCAAATTGATTATGTTATGCCTGAAAGATTTGACCTAGAATATGTTGGAAGTGACGGACAAAAACACAGACCGGTTGTAATTCACAGAGCACCTTTTGGTTCACTTGAAAGATTCATAGGTGTTTTGATAGAACATTTTGGCGGTGATTTTCCGGTTTGGCTTGCGCCTGTACAGGTTGCGGTTATTCCAGTTTCACAAAATTTTATTGATTATGCTAAAAAAGTTGTAAATTCACTTAAAGAAAATGGAATTAGAGTAGAATTTGATGAAAGGAATGAAAAAATTGGATATAAAATAAGAGAAAGTGAAACTCAAAAAATTCCATATATGTTAATTATTGGTGAAAAGGAACAAACAGCTGGAAATATATCAGTAAGAAAACATAAAGAAGGTGATAAAGGCTCGTTGTCAATAAATGAATTTATTGATAATATTACAGAAGAAATTAAAAATAAATCCATTAATTAAAAGAGAGGTTTTATATCGCAAAAAATAATTCTGAAAAAGTTAATGAAGAAATTACTTCAAAACAGGTAAGGGTAATTGATATTGATGGAAAACAGCTTGGTGTAATGCTAATTGAAGCTGCTTTAAATAAAGCTTTTGAAAGAGGAGAAGATCTTGTTGAAATTGCTCCTCAAGCTAAACCACCGGTTTGTAAAATTATAAATTATGGAAAGTTCAAATACGAACAACAAAAAAGGGATAAATTACAAAAGAAGAATCAAGTAGTTGCAGTATTAAAGGAAATTAGACTTCATCCGAACACAGATGTGCACGATTTTGATTTTAAAGCCAAACATGCTTTGAATTTTTTGGAGGAAGGTAATAAAGTTAAAGTTTCTGTTATGTTCAAAGGAAGAGAAATGGCATATCAGGAAAAAGGAATGGAATTGTTAGAAAGATTTGTTGAAAAAGTAGAAGATGTTGGAAAAATAGAATCTGAAGCTAAAATGGAAGGAAGGAACTTAAATATTATATTAGTACCAATAAAGACAAAAAGTAAAAAGAAAAATAAATAGGATCATATTATGCCAAAAATGAAAAGTAACCGTGGAGCAAGTAAAAGTTTTAAAAAAACAGCTTCAGGAAAAATTAAAAGAAAAAAAGCTTTTGCAAGTCATATATTGACTTCCAAATCAACTAAGAGAAAGCGTAATTTACGCCACGCTACTCTTGTTTCAAAATCAGAGGAAAAGCGCGTAAAAACAATGATACAATAAGATAAAGGATTAATTTTATGCCTCGTGCTAGAAATAAAGTTGCTTCTCACAGAAGAAGGAAAAAGATTTTAAAACTTGCCAAAGGTTATTGGGGAGCAAGGAGTAAAGTCTATACTGTAGCAAAGAACCACGTTGAAAAAGGTTTGGTTCATGCATACAGAGATAGAAGGTTAAAGAAAAGAACCTTCAGAAAGTTATGGATTATTAGAATTAATGCTGCTGCAAGACAAAACGGGACTACTTATTCCAAACTTATTCATACTTTGAATGTTAAAGGAATAAATATTAACAGAAAAATTTTGGCTAGTTTAGCATTAGATAATTCACCAGCTTTTAAAGAATTAGTTAATTTTACTAAAAACTAATTTATGCCCCCATTTTATTTATTTGGGGGCATTATTTTAAATATTTTACAGCTTAGTATTTAGGATCTAAAATGCTTCAAAAAAAAATTAAGGAAATAAATAAGGATTTTTCTAAAGAAATTGAAAATATTAGTGATCCCAAAGAACTTGAAGAATTAAGAGTTAAATACTTCAGTAAGAATGGTTTAGTCCCATCTCTTTTCACTTTACTTAAAAACGCTTCCCCTGAAGAAAAACCTGTTTTGGGTAAGTTATTAAATGAATTCAAAATAGAGCTTCAGAAAAAATTTGACAATGTTAACTCTCAAGTTAATAACTTAAAAAAAACAAGTGTTAGCAGTTTAGACCTTACACTCCCCGGTGTTGCCTATAATATTGGGAGCAGGCACATTTTAACCCAGACTCTGGATGAAATAAAATCGATATTTAAAGGAATGGGTTTCTCAGTTCACGAAGGACCTGAATTAGAATCAGATTATAATAATTTTGAAGCATTAAATTTTGCACCCGATCATCCAGCGAGAGATATGCAAGATACTTTTTTTGTAACTGATGAATTTGTTTTGCGTACTCATACATCACCTGTTCAAATTAGATTAATGGAAAAACAAAAACCACCTGTAAGGGCTATTATGCCAGGAAGAGTTTACAGAAATGAGGCAGTCAGTTCCAGAAGTTATTGTATGTTTCATCAAGTGGAAGGATTATATGTTGATGCTGATGTTACTTTTGCTGAATTAAAAGGAACATTGGCTTCATTTGCAAAACAATTTTATGGTAAAGATCTAAAATTCAGATTCAGACCAAGCTTCTTCCCTTTTACAGAACCAAGTGCTGAAATGGATATAACTTGTTTTATTTGTAAGGGTAAAGGTTGTAAAATTTGTAAAAATTCAGGTTGGTTAGAAATTTTGGGTTGCGGAATGGTAGATCCTAATGTGTTTGATAATGTTGAATACGATAATGAAAAATATACTGGTTATGCTTTCGGGATGGGAATTGAAAGGATTGCTATGCTTAAGTATGGAATTACAGATATAAGAGTTTTCTTTGAAAATGATTATAGATTTTTAAGACAGTTTTAATTTGTGGAGTTTAAAGTTTGAAGATCTCACTTAATTGGTTAAAAGAATATGTTGATGTTGCAAATTTATCTACAAAAGATTTAGTTTCTTTATTAACTATGTCCGGATTGGAAGTTGAAGATTTTACAGATCAAAAAGAAATTTATAAAGATTTTATTGTTGGTTTTGTAAAAGAAAAAACAAAACATCCCAATGCCGACAGACTTTCTTTGTGCATAGTTTCAAACGGAAAGGAAGACTTACAAGTTGTATGCGGAGCACCAAATGTTGACAAAGGACAAAAAATAATTTTTGCACCGGTTGGCTCAACAATTCCCAAAGGATATTTTAAATTAAAAAAAGCAAAGATTCGCGGAACTGAATCGTGTGGAATGATTTGCAGCGAGGATGAATTAAAATTAGGTGATGATCACAGTGGTATTATGGTTTTAGATAATTCTTTAAAAGAAGGTACACCGATTTGTGATGCTTTAAAATTAAATGATGTAATAATGGAAATTGCAATTACTCCTAATAGACCGGATGCACTTTCTCATATTGGTGTTGCAAGAGATCTTTGTGCATTGCTTTGTAAAGAATTAAAAATTCCGAAAATAAACAAATCTAAAAATGTTTCTAAATCTGCTACTGTGGAAATTGAAGATAAAGTTAATTGTCCCAGATATTCTGCAAAAATTATTAAGAATGTTAAAATAAAAGAATCACCGGATTGGTTAAAAAATAAAATTAATAATATTGGAATGAGACCGATCAACAATATTGTTGATGTAACAAATTTTGTGATGCACGAACTTGGTCAACCTTTACATGCATTTGATCTGGATAATTTAGCAAAGAAAAAGATAGTAGTAAAAAGTACAAAGGATATTTCAACTTTTACGACTTTAGATTCAAAAGAAAGAAAATTACCTAAAGATACATTGATGATTTGTGACGGTGAAAAACCTGTTGCTATTGCCGGAGTTATGGGAGGAGAGAATTCGGAGATCAATTTACAAACAAAAGATATTTTAATTGAGAGTGCATACTTCAATCCATCTTCAATTAGAAAAACTTCAAAAGCTTTACAACTGAGCACTGATGCATCCTACAGATTTGAAAGGGGCACTAATCCTAATATTACCGATTTTGCTGCAGAAAGAGCTGCTGAGCTTATAGCGGAAGTTTCAGGTGGAAAAGTTGAAGAAGGAATAATTGATAATTATCCAAATAAGATTGAGCCGATAAAATTAAATGTTCGTTATTCCAGAGTTACAAAATTGTTGGGTTATGAAATTGGGAAAGAGAAGATCAAAGATATTCTTACCGCATTAGAACTAAAAATTATTAAAGAAGAAAATGATAATCTTCCAATATTAATTCCCACATTTAGACCCGATATTGAAAGGGAAGTTGATGTAATAGAAGAAATTGCAAGAATAAATGGCTATGAAAACATACCCACAATTTCTAAAATTTCTATTACTCTGGATCAAAAAACTGATGAGACCACATTTGCAGATATTATTAGAAATGCAGCCAATAGTTTGGGCTTTTACGAAATGATAAATAATCCTCTTTTAGGTAAAGAAACTGCAGCAGTAGTAGGGAACCCCATTGTGGTTCAAAATCCACAAAATCTTGATATGGAATATTTAAGAACTTCTTTAATTCAAGGAGCTCTTAAAGTTGTTTCTCAGAATATAAAATTTGGAGAAAAGGATTTACAGCTTTTTGAGAT
>Ga0066644_10000742_pt1 | contig 20007 bp, 19 predicted proteins | sample CryGeyCG2114_020_FD_62735 | JGI IMG/M metagenome (GOLD analysis project Ga0066644, IMG submission 62735) | Groundwater microbial communities from aquifer - Crystal Geyser CG15_big_fil_post_rev_8/21/14_0.20 | ecosystem: Environmental > Aquatic > Deep subsurface > Groundwater | place: USA: Utah...
AAAAAAATGGTATGAAAAACTACAAAGTGGAAGAAGTTCGATATAGAGGATTGGAAGTTTGTGTGTCAGAAGCGTTAGAAAAACTAAAAAATTGCAATTACATTTATATTTCTTTTGATGTAGATTCAATGGATTGCGATTTAATTTCTAAAGGCACAGGAACTCCTGTTTCTAAAGGATTTGACCAACATGAAGTGAAAAATATTATTAATGAGTTAATAGAAAGTAATAAGGTAATTTGCCTAGAAATAGTTGAAGTAAACCCTACCTTAGATAATAAAGGTAATGTAATGGCAGAAACCGCTTTTGAAGTGTTGAATGAGGTTACAAAAAATATTGAAGCGAAACTTTGTTAATATAGCAAAATAACAATTTAGCAATGTTGTAATGTGTGAATTTTTTAATGTGTGAATTAAAAAGTTCAACTAGCGATTCTGCGAACCGACCAAAGGGAGCTCAACGGGAAAAATGTGGGAATGTGAAAATTCGTGCATTCGTGGCGAAAAAAACTAAAAATGGAAGAATTAATTATACAAGCAGTAGTAAAAGGAATAGCATCTATTTATGGTGCTGAAGCAGATGTGAACAGTATTCAACCTCAAAAAACCAGAAAAGAATTTGAAGGTGATTTAACAGTGGTCGTTTTTCCTTTTACCAAAATATCAAAAAAATCTCCTGAACAAACGGCCGAAGATTTAGGTAATTATTTGATTGAAAATGTTGCTCAAATTACCGATTTTAATGTAGTAAAAGGGTTTTTAAACCTCAGCATTGCTCCTGAATATTGGCTAACAACTCTTGAAACCATTGCTCAACATAAAACTTTCGGACAAGCAGCTCCATCAGGTAAAACCTACATGGTAGAATATGCTTCTCCCAATACCAATAAACCTTTACATTTAGGGCATTTAAGAAACATTTTCTTAGGGTATGCTGTTGCTGAAATTTTAAAAGCCAACGGACACGAAGTATTTAAAACGCAAATTATTAATGATAGAGGAATTCATATTTGTAAAAGTATGCTGGCTTGGCAACGATTTGGAAATGGAGAAACTCCCCAAAGCTCAGGTTTAAAAGGAGACCATTTAGTAGGAAAATATTATGTGGAGTTTGATAAAGTGTATAAAATAGAAATTAATCAACTTATTGAAAAAGGGTTAACAAAAGAAGAAGCTGAAAAAGAAGCTCCTATTTTTAAAGCCGCTCAAGAAATGCTCCTAAAATGGGAACAAGGAGATAAAGAAGTAGTGGCTTTATGGAAAAAAATGAACGGTTGGGTATATGAGGGTTTTGATGCTACTTATCAAACCATGGGAGTTGATTTTGATGAAATTTATTATGAATCGGACACCTATATTTTAGGTAAAGATGTGGTAGAAAAAGGCTTAACAGAAGGACATTTTTACAAAAAAGAAGACGATTCTATCTGGTGCGATTTAAGTGCTGAAAAAATGGATGATAAGCTGTTATTAAGAGCTGATGGCACTTCTGTTTACATGACACAAGATATAGGAACCGCCATAGAGCGTTATAAAAATCATCCTAACCTCAGTGGATTAATCTATACGGTGGGTAACGAGCAAAACCATCATTTTAAGGTGTTATTTACTATTTTAAAAAAATTAGGCTACAAATGGGCAGAAGAATGTCATCATTTATCTTACGGTATGATAGAATTACCTGATGGCAAAATGAAATCACGAGAAGGAACGGTGGTTGATGCAGATGATTTAATGGCAGAAATTGTGAATGAAGCTAAATTAATGACCCAAGAAAGAGGGCATTTGGATGGGTTGACAGATGAAGTCCGAGAACAACTTTATACGCAAATTGGCTTAGGTGGTTTAAAATACTATTTATTAAAAGTAGATGCTAAAAAAGGCATGGTGTTTAATCCTGAAGAATCTATAGATTTGAATGGCAATACCGCTCCTTTTATTCAATATGCACATGCCAGAATTCAATCCTTATTGAAAAAAGCAAAAGAATTGAATTATAGCACCTCCTATACAAATGCTCAACTCAACGAAGAAGAAATTACGCTCATAAAACTATTGAAAGATTACCCAACAATATTGCAAGAAGCTGGAGCAACAATTAGTCCAGCTACCTTATGTAATTATCTATTTGAATTAGTAAAAACCTACAATCATTTTTATCAAAACGTGCCTATTTTGCGAGAAGAAGATAAAAACAAACTGGGAATGCGTTTGGTACTTTCACAAAATGTAGCAAAAATAATTGCTTCAGGGATGGGATTGTTGGGAATCGGAGTGCCAAATCAAATGTAGGGAATTAGGGTGTACGATAAATATCCCTTTTAACAAATAAAAGTATAGGGACATTACAATAATTAAGTAAGGAATTTATCAGAAGTCTTGATTTTTTGTTTCTTTTTGATCAAGCAAAAAGAAAAAGTTAAAAGCCTCGCTGTTCCATTTAACTGATGAAAAATAGTAAAATGGAAATTACAGCACTTCTTTTTTAGCATGATAAAAGTTAAATTTTCCGTTTGTTAACACATATTCTCTCTCGTTAATGAGAATAGTTTCACCTTCTTTTAACTTATCCAACTCAAAAACATCTTCATTTGTGAGATGTATAGAGCCTTTAGTTACTCGAGCTAAGTCTAGATATTGTAAATTAACAAATCTATCCGCTCCACATAGGAATATGTGTACAGGGATATTGATTTTATTCATGAACTCATAATCCCTCATTCTTTCGTAATTATCTGCAATAAGTACAATGTTTTTAGCTTCAGGATAGTGTTTTAGTCCTAACAACATAGCTTCCACATCATTTTCTTTAGTTTCACCACCTCCAGCACCACCACTAATACATTTATTGATTGTTTGAGAAACCATTTCATAACTTCGTTCAGTTGTAACATAAATGCCACCTGTTTCAAGAGGCAACTTTTTATCAGATGGTTTCCTATTGCCATCATTAAAAAATACAAATAAACGAGCATTTTCGTTATTGAATTGCCCACGCAACCAAGTTAGCACCTGCGAATAATAAGGCGACATACTTCCTGTAGCATCGGTTACTACTATAAAATTTGTCCAGTTTTTATTTCTTGAAAAGGCGTTTAGCACAGTGGAATCTTCTTGAAGCGAAGCTAAATAAGGATTTGGTGGCGGGGACGGATAAAAATCTATCTTTTTTTCTTCTCCCCAAATGGTATCGTAAACATAACCGTTATCCCAACGCGTTTTTATGTGAAATGGTTTTGGGGTTGTATCTTTTGCTAATGAATCTATTGTTGAAAGATTACTAACAAGTTGTTTAACGTAATTACTTTCTTGAGCAGCATAAATGTCGGTTGATAAAGGTCGAAAAGTAATTACAAATCCATGAAACATTTTGTTGCACTCCTCTGTAGAGTTACCATCGGTTTGACCAATTAATTCATATTTCCAAACAGGAAAAGCAAACAGTTCAGGAACTAATTTTTTGAGCTCTAACAGGCGTTTTTTGTTGAGTTCTATTTGGTTAAATGTTGCTGAAGCTCTATAGTGAGTATAAACTAAGGCTACTTTGATAACTACTCTTTCTTGAAGTTGTTTTTTTTGTTCTTTATTTAAAATAATTGCTTTGGCAAAAGGCATTTCAATGAGTAATTGATCTTCTTGCAATGCACTTTTATCAAAAAAATGAATGGATGAAACTTTACTGGTGGCGTAACCATCAATATCAAACCCAGCAACGGATTGAGCTAAAAACAAAAAAGTGAAAAAATAAAAAAATCGCATAAAGCCCCAGATATGTTTACTTTTGTCAAAAGTACATTAAACCTACAAAATTAAAAATTATTGCAACCCGTTAGAGCCAAAAAACATTTAGGACAACATTTTCTCAAAGATTTGTCTATTGCTGAAGATATTGTAAACAGTCTAGTTCAGACAGATAAATACGATACTGTTTTAGAAATTGGTCCAGGAATGGGGGTGTTAACACAATTTTTAATTCAACGAAAAAATTATACTACTTTCCCTATAGATGTTGATAGAGAATCCATTGCTTTTTTAGTGGAAAAGTTCCCTTCATTAAAGGGAAACATTATTTATGGAGATTTTTTAAAAATTAATTTGAATGAAATTGTCAACAATAAACCCTTTGCAGTAATAGGAAACTTCCCGTACAACATTTCTTCTCAAATTTTATTTAAGGTGTACGAATATCGCCACCAAGTTCCTGAATTGGTTGGTATGTTTCAAAAAGAAGTCGCTGAACGAGTAGCTTCCAAACCAGGAAATAAAGTCTATGGCATTACCAGTGTATTATTACAAGCCTATTATGATATTGAATATTTATTTACGGTTGACGAACATGTTTTTGACCCCCCTCCAAAAGTAAAATCGGCAGTTATTCGATTGACAAGAAACAGTACCGAAAAACTAGATTGTGATGAAGCATTTTTTAAAGTAGTAGTAAAAACAGCTTTTAACCAACGCAGAAAAACCATGCGAAATTCCGTAAAAGTTTTTTTGAACGAAGAAACTAAAAAACACCCCATTTTAGACAAACGCCCAGAACAACTTTCTGTGGAAGAATTTGTGATGTTGACTAATTTGTTGAAGGGGTGAACAGAAACAGAGAATTAGTAAAACTTGGAGGAGAATAGGGCTAGGGTCATTCAGGAGGAAACCTGTTGAGTAGTGGTAAGATGAACCGAACTATAAATAAGTAACCTTGAAAGGAAAATTTAATTTATCCTTGATTATTAACTAACTGCCTCTATTAAACATCAGTACAAAAATAATCTTTATCTCTTTGTTTAAACAAGTTTCCTCCTGAATGACAAGCTGCAATGGGTATTAATTTACCTGTTGACGGAGGAAGAACTAAAAGTTTGTGATTTTTTCTTAATTACAACTTAAGAACTTCCACTACCGAAACGCTAATGTATTCAATTCCTATAGCAATAACAATAAATCCAATAATTCGTGAAACAGCATTTAACCCAGATGCCCCCATAAATTTAACAATAAAAAATGAAGTTCTAAGAATTAAAAAGGTAACTAATCCTATAGAGAAAATAGCAGTAAGAATGGCTATTATTTCCTGCATACTTGTATGTTGTTGGCGATAAGCAATTAATAATGAAATTGAGCCTGGACCAGCTAACATTGGTATGGCAAGTGGTGTTAGTGAAAATCGTTCTCGTTTCGATAAATCTTGTTGAACACGCTTGTTTTTCATTCCTTTGTGCTTTGCAAAACTTCCAGTTAATAATGCAAAACCCGAAGAGGCAATTATTAATCCTCCAGCAATGCGGAGTGAAGTTAAGCTTATATTGAAAAACCGTAATACATAATTACCAATAAAAAAAGCAACAAGCAGAATTACAGTCACATTAATTCCTGTTAATAGGGCAGTTTTGTTTCGTTCCGATTTTTCTTCTTCTTGTGTTAAACCTACAAAAACAGGAACTGTTCCTAATGGGTTTATAACTGAAAATAAAGCGGCAAAGGAAAATAGAAATAATTCCATAAGTTTTTTTCTCAAAAGTAGCACTAAGCAATATCAACAGCATTATTAAAAAGTTAGGAAAATGTAAAGGAAATAGCTCTTTTCTTAACTATATTAAAGATAGTGCCTCTTCCCTTGCCAACTCATTGGTTTTAATATAATCTTCATACGTTGGATGTTGAATGAAAGCTACTTTTTCCATACACTCTTGATTGATGGTAGCAATTTGCAAAAAGGTTATTTTATCTTTTAAAAAAGCATCCACCGCTATTTCATTGGCAGCATTTAGAATACAAGCCAAATTTCCTCCTTTTTCAAGTGCTTGGTAAGCTAATTTTAAATTTAAAAATGTATCGGTATCAGGTTGTTCAAAGGTAAGTTGTGGGTAATCCATAAAATTAAACCGTGCTGATTTTGAAAAAATACGCTGTGGGAATGAAAGGGCATATTGAATAGGATGTTTCATATCGGGCAATCCGAGCTGAGCTTTCATGCTTCCATCTTCAAATTGCACCAACGAGTGAACAATAGATTGCGGATGCACAATAACATCTATTTGATTCGGTTGTAAATTAAATAACCATTTAGCTTCAATCACTTCCAATCCCTTGTTCATTAAGGTAGCAGAATCTATCGTAATTTTTGCACCCATATCCCAATTAGGATGTTTCAGTGCTTGCTCTTTGGTGATATTACCAAGTTCATTTCTTGTTTTTCCTCTAAAAGGACCTCCAGAAGCCGTCAAATAAATTTTTTCTATCTTATTTTGAAATTCTCCCACCAAACACTGAAAAATAGCCGAATGTTCCGAATCAACAGGGAGTATGGCTACTTGATTTTCTCGAGCCAGTTTGGTAATGAGTTCTCCAGCAACCACTAATGTTTCTTTATTGGCTAACGCAATCGTTTTTTTTGCTTTGATAGCATTAATAGTGGGTAATAAGCCTACATAGCCCACCAAAGCAGTTAGCACAATGTCTATGGTTTCCATTTCCACTACCTGAGCCAACGCTTCTAATCCAGCATAGGTTTTGATGTCGTATTGCCACAATGCTTCAGAAACTTTTTTATAGTGTGTTTCATCCACAATAACAACAGCATTAGGTTTAAACTGTATGGCTTGTTGTATTAATAAATCCGCATTAGAATGAGCAGTAAGCACTTCCACTTCAAACTTATCGGAATGTTCTTCAATCACCTCAAGCGTTTGTGTGCCTATAGAACCTGTTGAACCTAAAATTGCTATTCTTTTTTTTGACATTATTGGTTTACAGTTTATCGGATTATGGTTTATTTATGCTAATGCTACGAAAAGTTTACTCACTCCATTCTTATTATTTCTTATTTAAAGAATTTCAAAAACACACCCCTGCCTCCCGAAATTCGGGATAAACTCTCTCAAGAGGGGAAGCCAACGCTCATAGCTATCTTCCAACTTCTGACTTCCAACTTCTGTCTTCTGACTTCCCACTTTTTTTCACTTCTTTTTAGATTTTGCTTTTATTTCATTAAGTAATGTTTCTTTCGCTTGTTTATACGATTTTATGCTGAGATAACTTCCTTTTCCTGATTCTGAAATAGATAACATTGATTTTTCTGTCCATTTTTCATTTTTCACTCCAACCACAGAAATGTAAATTCCACTGGCTGCATTTTGCTCAACATTTGCCTTGTCTCCTTTGCTGAGGTTAAAAGCACCATCTGTTGCTAAAATAATAAGGTTATTTCCTTCAGTAAGTTTGTTTTGAAGAGCAACTTCATACGCTTTTTGTAGCCCTTGAGCTCCAGCTGTTCTGCCACCTGCTGATAAATCTTGAATGATTTGCGTAATTTGAGCTTTATCTTTCACAAATTGTGATTCCAAAACTACCTCAACAGTGGATGCATAAGTTACTATTGCTAATTTATCAATAGAACGAAGTCCGTTCAATAATTCTATCATAGCCGCTTTTAATAAATCCATTCGACCTTCTTGTTTCATCGAAACAGATGCGTCAATCAAAAAAACAATGTTATTTTCGGCATATAAACTAACAGGCATTTCTGCAGTTGAAATAGTGTCTTTCGGTTCAGGAACAAATGGTTCTTCTATAACCGTATCTGCTTTTTCCACTATTAATTCCTCTGGTTTGGGTTCTCCCATCAAAAATGTTACGCTATTATTTTCCGAATTAATTTCTATTGCTTGTTCTTCTGTTCCGTATCCTTCAGCATTTACAACAAAATAATAAGCATCATTTTTTAATGTTTGGCTGGTTTCACCGCTTCTGTTGGTTTTAAGTTGTTTATACACTAATCCATCCCAAATAATTTCAATTGTAGCGTTGTTTATGGGTTGTTTGGTATTTATGTCTATTACTTTTATTTGTAATTCTGTTCGGTCTTCATCTATTTTTTTTGTAGAAATAAAATCTGGACTTTGCAAAGATTCTTTTATGTCAAATGTTTTGGCATCACCTTCTAACGTAAATGTAATTGGTTGATTTTGTATGTTTACCCAAACAGGGATATCTACCTTAAAAAGTTCTTTTCTTTTTGGAGTGTATTTTATTCGAACAGTAATTGTACTATCAGGAAGGATTACTTTGGAAGAAAATCTAACGCTAACGCCATAAGGTTCTTCAACACGAAGAATTTTTGCTTCTTGAGTTCCAGCATTGGTTAGTGTGAAATCATAATATTTACCATCTTGTTTGTTAACTTCTCCAAAATTATGGTAGGAAGTATTAAAAACCAATTGAGCAAAACCTGAACTGCTAATCAATAAAAAGAAAAAGTATAGAGTGTATTTTTTCATAAAGTTGCTAATTTCTTAGCTAATTTTTTGCCAAAGTTACAATTTGTTTTTGCTTTTAAGAATCTTAAAAAAATAGTTATTCTCCAAAATGTTTTTGATAATCAATTAGGCTTCTTTTAATTACCTCCATGGCTTCTTCTTTTCCATAAATATGAGAAATTTCAACCCGTTGTATATTTTCTCCAGGAATGGCTTTGTAGGTTAAAAAATAATGTTTTAGTCTATTAATCAATGAAATAGGACATTCAAGCACATCGTTCCATTGTCCATAAACTTCATCACCTTTAAGAATGGCAATAATTTTATCATCTGCTTCATTGTTATCTATCATTCTAAATCCACCAATAGGAATGGCAGGAACAATTATATTTCCGTGCGTAATGTTTCTTTCGGTAAGCACACAAATGTCTAAAGGATCACCATCGCCCATAATGTTGGTTTTTCCTGTTTTTTCCATACAAAATTTACCAACTTCTTCTGCACAGTAGGTTTGTGGAATAAATCCATATAAAGCAGGAACAATATTTGAAAATTTTTGAGGTCTATCTACTTTTAAAAATCCAGAGGCTTTGTCAACTTCATACTTTACTGAATCGCTTGGTGTCATTTCAATAAAAGACATTACCTCAATGGGTGCATTAGCTCCTATTTTTATTCCGTGCCACGGATGTGCTTGGTATTTTTTTTTCATTGGTTTTAATTTTTCAACACCTAATTATAGATCTGTTAGGTTACTTCAGACTTCCTATCATTTGTTCTGGTTTCACCCATTCGGTATATTCCTCATTTGTTACATATCCTAAACGGACAGCTTCTTCACGCAAGGTTGTTCCATTTTTGTGAGCGGTATTGGCAATTTCAGCTGCTTTGTAATAACCAATCTTAGTATTTAAAGCAGTTACTAACATTAATGAATTGTTCAATAATTTTTCAATTACAGGGTAATTTGGTTCAATTCCAACGGCACAATTATCATTAAACGAAACACAAGCATCACCAATTAATTCGGCACTTTGCAATAAATTGTAAGCCAACATTGGTTTAAAAACATTTAGTTCATAATGTCCTTGGGTTGCTCCCACAGTTATTGCCATATCGTTGCCCATAACTTGAGCGGCAACCATAGTTAAGGCTTCGCACTGAGTTGGATTTACTTTTCCTGGCATAATTGAAGAACCAGGTTCGTTGGCTGGAATAATTAATTCACCAATTCCCGAACGAGGTCCTGAAGCCATCATACGAATATCATTGGCAATTTTATTTAACGAAACGGCTAATTGTTTTAATGCTCCATGTGTTTCTACAAAAGCATCGTGAGCGGCTAATGCCTCAAATTTGTTTTCGGCAGTGATAAAAGGCAATCCAGTAAAATCGGCAATTTTTTGTGCAACCAACACATCATACCCATTCGGAGTGTTTAATCCTGTTCCAACAGCAGTTCCGCCTAATGCCAATTCCGACAAATGATGTAACGTGTTCTTTAATGCTTTTAATCCGTGATTAAGTTGAGAAACATAACCAGAAAATTCTTGACCAATAGTTAGTGGAGTAGCGTCCATTAAGTGTGTTCTGCCTATTTTAACTACATTTTTATACGCTTCTACTTTTTGTTGTAAGGAATCTCTTAATTTTTCTACTCCGGGAATAGTTTTTTCTGCAACCATTTTATAGCAAGCAATGTGCATTCCTGTAGGAAAAGTATCGTTAGATGATTGTGATTTGTTGACATCATCATTGGGCTGAATGGCTTTTTCGCCTTCACCAATTTTGCCTCCAGCTAATTCTTGAGCTCTGTTGGCAATTACTTCGTTCACGTTCATGTTGCTTTGTGTTCCCGAACCTGTTTGCCATATTACCAATGGAAATTGGTCGTCTAGTTTCCCAGCAAGAATTTCATCACAAACTTTTGCAATTAAATCTCTTTTCCCTTCAGGTAAAACACCTAATTCACAATTTGCATAAGCGGCTGCTTTTTTTAGATAAGCAAAACCGTAGATAATTTCAATGGGCATAGATGCAGCAGGACCAATTTTAAAATTGTTTCTTGAGCGTTCTGTTTGAGCTCCCCAATACTTGTTAGCAGGGACTTTAACTTCTCCCATGGTGTCTTTTTCAATTCTGTATTCCATTTTGTAAAATTTTAAATGATTATTTATATTGTTATATTTTATTTTTTTCTACTTTTACGCCTACAAATTTCTAAAACTTGTTATTATGGTAGCTTTAGGCTGGATTTTCTTCTTCTTTATCTTTTTTATGGCAATGTGGATATTATTATTTTTATTTACCATTGTTGTTCCTGGTTCTATTAAATTGTACTTACTCCATAAAGTAGCTCCAAAATTCATAAGAGAATTGGCTGGTTTAGAAGATTAATTCTTTAACAGTTCAAGTACGTTTTCTGGCGGTCTTCCTAAAACTGCCTTGTTTTCTTTTACAACAATTGGTCGTTCAATTAGAATAGGATTTTCTATTAAAATTTGTATCCATTCTTCTTTGCCAAATTTTTTATCCTTATAATTTGCTTTGTAAAGTGCTTCACCTTTTCTAACAATTTGTTCGGGAGTCATATTTAACTTCATCAAAACATCTTCTAGCTCTTTTTTTGTGATGCTTGCTTTTTGATAGTCAATAATTTCAACATCTGCATGAGCATTATTAATGAGTTGCAATGTTTCTCGGCTTTTACTGCACCTGGGATTGTGATATATTTTTAGTTTAGTCATTTATTTGTTATTTTCTCGCAATCCCGAAAGTTTTCGGGAGCAGAGACGCCAAAAAGTTATTCGTTAATAGGAATGTTAGTTATAAAAATTTCTAATGCCGTAAAAACAAGAATTTTCAATTCTTTATTTTTACGAGCATCCACAAAAAATTAGTTTTTCATAGAAAACCATTTTTCGGGATCTCTAATTTCATATTAATTTTTTCCAAACAGCATTAAGTAAGCTTTTAAGAAACCATCCAATTCGCCATTAAGTACTTTGTCAGGATCATTTACAGTAAAATTTGTTCTATGGTCTTTCACCCTCCTATCATCCAGCACATAACTTCTGATTTGAGCTCCCCATTCAATTTTTAGTTTGTTTCCTTCAATTTCGTTTCTGGCTTCTAAGCGTTTACGCATTTCAATTTCATACAATTGCGATTTTAATAATTGCAATGCTTTTTCTTTGTTTTTGAATTGATGCCGAGTTTCTGTATTAGCAATTACAATTCCAGAGGGAGCGTGTCTAAGTCGAACGCCTGTTTCTACTTTATTCACATTTTGCCCTCCTGCACCTCCCGAACGGAATGTGTCCCAAGTAATATCTGATGGGTTAATTTTAATTTCTATTGTGTCATCTACTAAAGGATAAACATATACAGAAGCAAAAGAAGTCATCCGTTTTCCTTGAGCGTTGAAAGGACTCACTCGCACTAATCGGTGCACGCCATTTTCACCCTTAAGATATCCAAAAGCAAAATCGCCTTCTATTTCTATCGTAACCGTTTTAATACCAGCCACATCACCATCTTGAAAATCTAAAATGTTTATTTTATACTTGTTTTTTTCCGCCCACATGTTGTACATGCGATAAAGCATAGAAACAAAATCACAACTTTCAGTTCCACCAGCTCCTGCAGTAATTTGAAGCACAGCACTTAGTTTGTCTTCATCGGAGCTAAGCATATTTTTAAACTCAACATCTTCAAATAATTCGAGTGTTGAGGCATATTGTTTATCCACATCTTCATCGGAAGCTTCTCCTTCTTTGTTGAAATCAAATAATACTTCAACATCTTCAACAGCACTACAAAGGTCGTTGTAAGCATCAACCCATACTTTTATATTGCGAACTACTTTGAGTTGTTTTTCGGCTTCTTCAGGGTTTTCCCAAAAGTTGGGGTCTTCTGTTTTTTTTTGTTCTTCTTCTAGTTGAATTAATTTTCCAGGTATGTCAAAGATACCCCCTTAACGCTTCCAGGCGATCTGCTAATTTTTTTAATTGGTCTTGTGTTATCATGCCCCAAAAGTAGTATTTTTTTGAGCTTTGGTAAGCGATAAAATGGAAAGTTTTTTGTGAAGGCTGAATTTTTTTTTAGATAGTAAATCTTAATTTTTATACTTTCTTTAGCTCCAATTTTTTCCACTGTAAATAGCCATAAATAGCTATAAACGAATAGGAAAACATTAATAATGCATAAATCTCCAATCCTCTGCTAAAATAAAGGTAGGTACTTACTAAATCAATAATTATCCAATAAATCCAGTTTTCTATCCATTTTTTAGCGGTTAGGTAAGTGGCAATAAAACTAAAAACGGTTGTGAAGGAGTCTATTAATGGTTTTTGAGCTGCATCAAAAAAGTAAGAAATAATAAAATAAAGTCCAAATGAGAGGAGTGAACCTATTACTAAAATGAAAATATGTTTTTGAAAAGTATGTTGATAAACTTGGTTGTGTTTTTTTTGATTTTTCCAATTCATCCAGCCATAAAATCCAGCAAGAACATAGAAGAAATACAAAATGGCTTCGGCATATAATTTAGCATAGAGCAAAAATAAAACAATACTTATGGCAGAACCTAAAATTCCAAAAACCCAACACCAATTGTTGTTTTTTGCAGCCAGAAAAACATAAAAAACACCAAAAATTACAGCAATAATTTCAAGTAATAATGCTATGTGGTTAGATATCCAATGCACCATTCAGCACTTTTACTACAAAAATCATTTTGCCATATTTTTCAAAGGATATTTTTATTTCTTTTTGTAAAATAGGCATAACAACATCAAAATCACCAACAATATGTGTGCTTGTGGCATTGGTTTTAACTTTTATGTTTTTGTTGAGGTTTAATCTGTCAATAAAATCTTTTATTGGCGGAATATAATCAGCATTTAGTGGGTAATTGCTTATTTCGATGGTTGTTTTCATGTGGATTTTTATTAAAATGAGATTAAAAAAATCCCACTCAGAATTGAATGGGATTTTAATTTTTTGTCATTAATTAAGCTAATTGTGTGGATGTTATCTCATCCATTATTGCATTTAAGGTTTCACTTGGTCGCATTTCTTTGGTGGTTTTTTCAACAGATGGAAAATAATATCCTCCAATATCCAATGGATGTCCTTGCACGCTATTCAATTCTTTAACTATAGTGGCTTCACTTGAAATTAAATCTTGAGCTATGGAAGAGAATTTTGTTTTTAGTTCCATATCCTTTGATTGTTTTGCAAGTGCTTCAGCCCAATACATAGCTAAATAGAAATGACTTCCTCTCACATCTAATTCACCAACTTTTCTGGAAGGTGATTTATCATTTTCTAAAAATTTACCTGTTGCTTCATCTAATGTATCGGCTAAAATTTTTGCTTTTGGATTATTGTTTACTTCACTTAAATATTCTAAGGAAACGGCTAGAGCAAAAAACTCACCCAAAGAATCCCATCTTAAGTGTCCTTCAGTTAAAAATTGCTCCACATGTTTTGGTGCAGAACCTCCAGCACCTGTTTCAAACAAACCTCCACCATTCATTAGAGGAACTATAGAAAGCATTTTGGCACTTGTGCCTACTTCTAAAATTGGAAATAAATCGGTTAAATAATCACGCAAAACATTACCTGTAACAGAAATGGTATCTTTTCCTGCTCTAATGCGTTCCAAGGTAAATTTCATAGCATCAACCAACGACATAATGTGTATTTCTAGTCCTGATGTGTCATGATTTTTTAAGTATTTTTCTACTTTTTCTATAATTTTTGAATCATGAGCTCTTTTAGGGTCTAACCAAAAAACGGTTGGTGTTTGAGAAGCTCTAGCTCTATTAACTGCCAATTTTACCCAATCTTGAACAGGAGCATCTTTTGTTTGGCAAAGTCTGAAAATATCTCCTTTTTGTACTTTTTGCTCCAAAAATATGTTGTCGTTTTCATCAACAACAACAATAGTTCCTTCTGCTTGAGCAATAAAAGTTTTATCGTGTGAACCGTATTCTTCAGCAGCTTGAGCCATTAAACCTACATTGGGAACACTTCCCATTGTGGTTGGGTTGAAAGCACCATTTTTTTTGCAATCATCAATAACAACTTGATAAAACTCAGCATAACTTGTGTCGGGAATAATAAATTTAGTGTCTTTTGCTTTTCCATCTGGACCCCACATTTGTCCTGAGTTTCTGATGTAAGCAGGCATAGAAGCATCAATAATCACATCATTAGGCATGTGTAAGTTGGTTATTCCTTTGGCAGAATCAACCATTGCAATTTCAGGTCGTTTAGCATAGCATGCGTTGATATCGTTTTCTATTGCTTGTCGTTCAGCTAATGGTAAGGTGCTAATTTTAGTATATAAATCAGCCATACCACTTACTGGATTTACGCCTAATTTTTCAAAAGTAACTGCGTATTTTTCAAAAACATCACTAAAAAACACGGAAACAAAATGTCCAAAAATAACTGGATCGGACACTTTCATCATGGTTGCTTTTAAGTGTGTTGAAAACAGCACGTTTTTATTTTTTGCATCTTCAATTTGTGCTGCAATAAATGTTCTCAAGGCCTTTACATCCATGCGAGAGGAGTCAATTAGTTCTAATGGAAGCAATGGAAGTGATTCTTTTAAGACAATTGTTGTTCCGTCACTTCCAATAAATTTAATTTTTGCATTGGTAGCTTTTGAAATTTCTATAGATTGCTCACTGTGGTAAAAATCGCCTTTTTCCATGTGGCTAACGTGCGATGTTGAATCAGCACTCCAAACCCCCATGCTATGAGGATGTTTTCTTGCATAATTTTTCACTGCTTTTGGAGCTCTTCTGTCAGAGTTTCCTTCTCTTAATATAGGATTTACAGCACTTCCTTTAATTTTATCGTATTTTAATTTTGCTTCTTTTTCTTTATCATTGGTAGGGTTTTCTGTGTAATTAGGTAGAGCATATCCTTTAGCTTGTAATTCTTTAATCGCTTCTTTTAATTGCGGAATGGAAGCGCTGATATTGGGTAATTTTATTATGTTTGCTTCTGGCGAAACGGCTAACTTTCCTAAATATCCTAAATCATCAGAAACACGTTCATTTTCTTTTAGTGATTCAGAAAATGCAGCTAAAATTCGTGCTGCCAATGAAATATCTTTAGATTCAACTTCAACATTGGCGGTATTAGCAAATGCTTTTACTATAGGTAAAAATGAATAAGTTGCCAATGCAGGTGCTTCGTCTGTTTTGGTGTAAATGATTTTAGATTTTTGTGTCATGTTACTGTTTGGTTTTATGAAAAAAAATTGATTCGAATTGGACTGCGAATTTACTGATAATATATGCTATTTTCAAACACAATAGGAATAAATGTTTTGGTTATTCGCATTAAAAAATTCAAGAAAAATAATTTTATATATTTTCTTGATTATTCAAATAAAAATATCATATCTTTGCCGTCCTTAAAAATTAAAGCCTAAAGAGATGTCTAAAATTTGTCAAATAACAGGAAAGAGTGTAATTACAGGTAACAATGTTTCTCACTCTAAAAGAAGAACTAAAAGAAAATTTTTACCGAATTTGTTTGTTAAAAAATTCTATTTAGTTGAGCAAGATATGTGGATAACATTAAAAGTATCTGCGGCTGGTATTAGAACTATTGATAAAATTGGTTTGGAAGCTTCATTAAAAAAAGCATACGATAAAGGATTTATTTAAGATTTTTTAATATAAAATTTAGATTATATAAAAAAACGCTGTTACTTTCGTAGCAGCGTTTTTTTATGAGTTGAATTTTAAATGTACTATTAATTTTCTGAATCAATGAAGTTTACTTTTCTATTTTTTACTATCTTACTTTGTTTTTCAATAACTTGTTTTGGACAGGAAGACAAACCTTTAGTACTTCAAGAAATTCCACTTCAATTTGAGTATGACAATGATTTGCTTCCTGCTGAATTTTTTGCCAAAAACCGACAAGCTGTTCGAGATAAAATGCCCGCAAATTCGGTGGCTGTTTTTTTTGCTAACCCTGTTAGAAATCGTTCCAATGATGTGGATTTTGAATACCATCAAGACCCAAATTTTTATTACTTAACTGGTTTAAGAGAACCTAATGCAATGCTTGTTATTTATAAAGACCAGCAGCATTTTGGCAATGAAATTTCTACCAAAGAAATTTTGTTTTTACAAAAAAGAAACCAAAAAAACGAACAATGGACAGGCAAACGGTTGGGTATTGATGGAGCGTTGAATTTTCTTAAAGTTGAAACGGCAATAGAAACCCAAAATTTTGCTTCTTTTGAAGCTGAATTTAATACCTTTGAAAATATTTTTGTTTTTCAAATTCCAGAAGATATTAGAACTTCCAAAGAAAAAGACGACCTCTACACACTCATCAAACTATTTAACCTCAAAACAGAAAGTTCGTCCGATAAAATTGACAATGTGTTGCTTGGTTCTATTTTAGCAGGACTTCGACAAATAAAAACAAAAGAAGAAATTATATTATTGCGTAAAGCTATTGATATTACGTGTGATGCACAAATTGAACTGATGAGAAGCCTTAAAACAGGTATGAAGGAATATGAATCGGAAGCCATTGTAGAATATTTTTTTAAAAAAAATGGAGCAGAATATCCAGGTTTCCCATCAATTTTGGGAAGTGGTGAAAATTCGTGTGTGTTGCATTACACTTCTAATAGAAAAATATTGGGTGAAAATGATTTGTTGGTAAGTGATATTGGTGCAGAATATCATGGTTATACAGCTGATGTTACCCGAACTATGCCTGCTAATGGAAAGTTTTCGGAAGAACAAAAAATAATTTACAACATTGTATTGGAAGCTCAGCAAGCAGGTATAGATGCTTGTAAAAAAGGCAATAAATTTTGGGATCCGCACCAAGCAGCAACAGACATAATTTCTACCCATTTATTAAAATTAGGAATCATTGATAAAAAATACAATGTTAGAAAATATTTTATGCACGGCACTTCGCATTATTTGGGGTTAGATGTACACGATGCTGGACTTTATGGTCTGCTTGAACCAGGCAATGTGATTACCGTTGAACCAGGAATTTATATTCCTGAAGGCTCGGATTGCGACCCAAAATGGTGGAACATTGGGATTAGAATTGAAGATGATATTTTGATTACTGATGGTGAACCAGAAGTGTTATCTGCTAAAGCTCCCCGAAAAATTGAAGAAATTGAAGCGTTAATGAAGGAAAAAGGAAGTTTTGAATAATCATCGCTTGTTTCATACCAACTTATACAATATTCCTTAATTTTGTTAGCAACAAAAATCGTTTTAATTGTCTGTAGTTAACACCATAAAAAAACCTATACAACACGAACTCGATGAGTTTGAACCAAGATTTAGGTCTTTTATGAAAAGTCGTGTTTCGCTGCTCGACAGAATAATGAACTACATCATAAAAAGAAAAGGCAAGCAAATGCGTCCAATGTTTGTTTTTCTTTCTGCAAAAGTATTTGGCGAAACCACAGAATCTACCTACCGAGCCGCTTCCATGATAGAGTTGTTGCATACAGCAACATTGGTTCATGATGATGTAGTGGACGGTTCCGACAAAAGAAGAGGTTTTTTCTCTATCAACGCCCTTTGGAAAAATAAAATAGCTGTTTTGGTGGGCGATTATTTGCTTTCTAAAGGATTATTATTGGCAGTAGAGTATGATGAATTTGAACTGTTGCGTATCATGTCCAACTCTGTAAGAGAGATGAGTGAAGGCGAATTGCTGCAAATAGAAAAAGCCCGAAAATTAGACATTACAGAAGAGGTGTATTACGAAATTATCCGACAAAAAACAGCTACACTAATTGCCTCTTGCTGTGCTTCGGGAGCTAATTCCGTTGGTGCCGACAAAACAACCATTGAAAAAATGCGTCAGTTTGGCGAATATACTGGCATTGCTTTTCAGATTAAAGATGATTTGTTTGATTATGGCGGAAGTTCCGAAGAAATTGGTAAACCAACAGGAATAGACATCAAGGAAAAGAAATTGACACTTCCACTTATTTATACCTTGGGAGTTGCTTCAGAAAAAGATAAAAAGTTTATCATATCTACTGTTAAACACGATAATGAAAGTAGAAAAAAAGTAAAAGAAGTGATTGCTTTGGTTGTTCAGTATGGTGGAATAACCTACACTCAAAAAGCCATGCACGATTTTAAAAATAAAGCCTTAGCCATTTTAGATGAATTGGAACAAAATGAGGCGGTAGATGGGTTAAGGCAATTGGTTACTTACGTTACCGAACGTAAAAATTGACGCAACTTTTCAGCATGTTTTTTGGCTGAATTTTCTAATCCGCTTTTTGGCTCTCCGGGAACATGAACCTCTCCAAAAGAGATTATTTCAGCCAAATAATCCATTTTGCAATAGTCAGCCAATCCTTGAAATGGAAAAAATATTTTTTTTAGTGTTTCGGTAGGATAAATGTCTTCATTGCTACCAATAGTACAAGAAACCACAATTTTTTTTCCTTCCAATAGGTAATTTCCTTTGCCAAAAGCAAAACCATAGGTAAACACTTCATCTATCCACAATTTGAGAATAGGTGGAACATTATACCAATACAAGGGATATTGAAAAACAATTACATCAGCTTCTACCAGCTTTTTTTGCTCTTCCACCACATTGATGTTGTAATCGGGATAAAGCCCTGTTAAATCTCGTATTTCTACATTATTTTCAGTAGCCATTTCTTCTGCAATCAGTTTATTTCTAATAGACTTTTGCAAGTGCGGATGTGCTAGTAGGAGTAAGGTTTTTTTCATGTTTTTATGTTCTTGCGATCCCGATAACCATCGGGACGCTGAGACGCAAAGGTATTAATTTCTAATCTATAATTGAACCACAGAGACTCAGAGGACACAGAGAAAAAATAGCATTCATAAACTAAAGTGAAAAAATAGATTTACTTTATAATGATAAACAAGTATTCAAGTACTTTTCCAATTTATTATAAAAATCATATCATTAGATTTGCTAATATATTAGTAATTTTTGTTATATTTGTATATTATTACTAATATATTAGTAAATATGGGAAAATACAGTTTAAATAAAACCCCTAAAGATGTTTTATACGATTTGGCCTCAAAAGTTAAAGTGTTGAGGAAAGATTGTGCTTTAACTCAACCAGCATTGGCAAAAAAATCAGGAGTATCTATAGGAAGTATCAGACGATTTGAACAAACGGGGCAGATATCTTTAGCATCTTTATTAAGGCTATTAAATGTATTAGGAAGGTTAAATGATATGGAGGAAATATTAAAATCAAATAAGAAGGAAAATATTGAAAATTTATTTTCCGATAAAACCAGAAAGTAATGGAAAAGGTAAAAAAAATAATTGTTTCCATACAATTTTCAGGAGAGGAAATTGACTTAGGAGAATTGATAGAGGATGGGGATATTTATTTTAAGTACTATGTTGATTTTTTAGAGTTAGGATTAGATATATCTCCATTTAAATTACCCTTAAATAATCAATTACACAAAGCAGAACAAGAGCCTTTTGACGGTTTGTTTGGTGTTTTTAATGATTCTTTACCCGATGGTTGGGGAAGGTTGTTGTTAGATAGGAAATTATTTTCAGAAGGAATTTTACCTGCACAGGTTTCTCCTTTAGATCGATTAGCGTATGTTGGCGATAAAGGGATGGGTGCGTTGATTTATAGGCCCGAAAAAGAACTATTTGAGGCAAAAAAAAATACCCTTGAACTAGATGCTATTGCTAATGAA
>Ga0066644_10000747_pt1 | contig 19833 bp, 17 predicted proteins | sample CryGeyCG2114_020_FD_62735 | JGI IMG/M metagenome (GOLD analysis project Ga0066644, IMG submission 62735) | Groundwater microbial communities from aquifer - Crystal Geyser CG15_big_fil_post_rev_8/21/14_0.20 | ecosystem: Environmental > Aquatic > Deep subsurface > Groundwater | place: USA: Utah...
TGCTCTGATGATGGCGCACGGACTGCTTGTTCCTCTCGCTCCGGGTTCCCGGATTGACCTCTTCGAAGCCCTCATGGTGGATATCGGTGACGAACAGTCCATGGAGAACGATCTGTCCACGTTCACGAGCCACCTGACACACCTGAAACATATCTCCGAGCAGGCCGGTCCGGGTACCCTCGTGCTGATCGACGAAATCGGGACAGGTACGGACCCGGAGGCCGGCGCAGCCGTGGCACAGGCACTCCTGGAACACCTTCTGGAAAGCGGGGCACGCGTCGTGGCGACCACGCATTTCGGGCTGCTGAAAGTCTTTGCACACGAAGCGGTCGGCGCGGGAAATGCCTCCATGAAATTCGACGAGGAGGCGCTCGAGCCCACCTACGAACTCCTTTCGGGTACGCCCGGCTCCTCGTTTGCCTCGGAAATTGCCCTGCGCGTGGGACTTTTGCCAGGAGTCATTGACCGCGCTCGTGCGCTCATGGGCAGCGGAAAGGTGCGCATCGATGACCTGCTGGCAGATCTTCTTGCCCGGAACAGGCATCTGGAGTCGCTTGAAGCCGAGGCGGAAGAAATGAAACGGGAGGCGGAGGCGACGCGCCGGGAATGGACCGGACGCATGGACCGGATGGAGGAGGAGGCGAGCACCATTCGCGAGAAGGCCCTTCGCGAGGCCCAGGATGTGATCAAGGGGGCCAACCGGGCCGTGGAGCGTGCCGTGCGGGAAATCAGGGAGTCGCAGGCTGGGAAGGAAACCACCCGGGTGGCGCGCGAGCGGCTGACGCAAGCGCGCGAACAGATCGACTCCCGGTCGCGGTCGCTGGCCCGGAAGCGGGGAGGCAAATCGACCGCCGCGCGGAAACCGACCCAGGATGCAAAACCGAGTCCGGGGGATCAGGTCCGCATTGACGACGGTGACATGGTCGGGGAAGTCATGGAAATATCGGAGCGGGAAGCCCTCGTCGCCGCTGGATCGCTGCAACTGAGGGTCCATCCCGATCGGCTCACGCGTGTGGGGGGACCCCGCCACCAACAGGTTCATGTATCGCAACCCGTGGTTGCAACCTCGGCCGCCGCATCTACCCGGCTCGATATCCGTGGCAAACGAGTGGACGAAGGGGCGTCAGCACTGGCCTCGTTCCTGGACACGGCGCTGGGAGCCAATCTGGAGCGCGTCGAAATTATCCATGGCAAAGGGACGGGCGCCCTGCGGCAGGTGGTGGCCGATGTGCTGGAGAAGACGCCGTTCGTGGCCCATTTCGAGGAGGCCCCGATCGAGGCGGGGGGAGCCGGAGTAACGGTTGTGACGCTGGGTGGGTGAATTGGCGTCCCACCCCTTGTATGAAGGGCACGTTTCTTGCTCCGATGTCCTACCTTATGGACATGTATCGACATTCACTCATAGGACTCTGCGTGGGCGTCCTGCTCTCGTCCATGGTGGTCGACCGGTTCGCATGGGCACAGGAGTCGGTGCCGGCAGCGCTCGAGCACGCGTTTGCGGAGGGTGATGCCCGAGCGCTCGGCGGCATGATGGCCGCGTCCGTGGACGTCTCGCTCTTTGGTGCCCGCAAGCGGTATTCCCGCAACCAGGCTCGCTTGCTCATGGAATCTTTTTTTTCCTCGTGGCCGCCGGCCGGATTCGAGATGGTGGACGCCAGCAGATCCGCATCGGGATGGTTCATTGAGGCGCGATACAACTCGACGCGACCTGGGTCGCCGCTGCAGCTCTATGTACGTCTGCGACGACAGAATACTGCCTGGTTGGTGAAAGAACTCATTTTGGAAGCGTCTCAGCATGAGGATCCATAAGCCGACGAAGGGCGGCACTCGTGCCCATCTGCTGGTCGTCGGCCTTCTGCTCCTTGTCGCAGGCGGGATTTACATTGCCGGCGAGGTGGATCGCTACCGTATCCAGGATCGGATTCCGGAATTGCAACGTGAGCAGGCGGCCCGCGTCGAAGAGGAAATCGTGGCCTTTTTCGAAGCGGAGCTCGATGTCATGCGGACGCAGGCTCGAGAACTGGCTCAGCAGAAGCGCCTCGTATCCGGACTTCGCAGGCTGCGCTCGGGTAATCGGCGTGGAGCCGATGACGTGGTCCGCTTCGCCGCCGATATCCATGTCGGGGACCGGGAAGCGGTGGAAATCTACACTCCGGCACCGGCTCTTCTGGCTTGGCAGGGTCCTCGCCTGCCCATGGACGACGGGCCGTCACAGGTACACTTCCTCGACGCCCCGGTACACGCCGTGGCCGTAGACGAGGGGCGGCGCACTGCACTGGTGGTATGGGTTCCGGTTCTGGACGGACGGGACGTGGTGGGTGCGGTTCGATTGCTGCGCCTTGTCGTTCACCGCGTTCCCATCCGTAACGAGTATCTGCGCGATTACAGCTGGGCTGAAGACTTCTCGCAACGTACCGGCCTTCTGGTCGATTTCGTGTTCGGGCCATCGGAGGGAGAAGGGACATCCGTACTTCTGGTGGCACCGGACGGACGCACGCTCGGACATGCCGACGTGCTGCCCCGGGATTCGGAGATGCTCGTTTCGGACCGGACCCGTGTCTGGCGCAACTGGGCCGTGTTGTTCGTCTGGTTGGCCTCGATCTACATGTTGCTGATCGGGGTCATGCGACCCACGTCGCTGGCGGCGGCGTTTACGCTCATTGTGGTCACACGCGGCCTCTGGATGCTGCTGGAGATTCCCCACCGCTGGCAGGGCGGAAAAGCGCCACTGGCCCCGCTTTTTGATGTCCAACACCTCGCAACAAGCGCCGGATTCGGGTTGTTCGCAACGGCCGGAGATCTGGTGATCACAACCCTCCTGTTGATGCTCTTCACAGGCATGGTGGTGAGGCTCTCGCTTGCTCCCGCCCCACAACGACGCAGCAGGCCCTGGGTCGTCATAGGAGGTCACACGCTCATTTCGTTGACTTTCGGCCTCGGGCTGGGGGTGCTCATTCGGAGGATCGTGCTTGACAGCACACTTGAGTATTTCGACAGATCCGGCCTTTTGCCCGATACGCTGGTCGTGATTGTGTTGGCCAGCCTGTTGGTACTCGTCCTTGCGCTGGGCGTGCTGGCGGCGCGCGGGTTGTGGTTGCTGGCGGGTCAGGGCGGGTGCCGGGCGCTTCTGGAGCGGCGCGACATGTCCTTCGTGATGTGGTTGATACTGGTTGTTGGATCCACGGCCGTCGCGTTGACGCTGTTCGCAATGGCAAGTGTGGCCCTTTTCATGGTCGCTGTAACGATATGGGCGCTGCTTGAGCCCATGCGGGCCGGCTACTCCCGGACATCGGTGGCGCTGCGTGTGCTGCTGCCGGCGCTGCTCGCCGGTGCTCTGGTGCTCTATCCGATGATGGATGATGGCATGAAGGAGCGGCGAACGCTGCGCATGGTCAATGCCGCACAGGGTTTTTCAGAGGAGCGTGATGCCCGAACGCTCTTTGCGCTGGAGCGCATTTTGAAGACAGCTCTGGACGAGGCCCGGACAACCTGGCCCGATCGAGGGGCGGACGGCGAATATCTTCGCTTGCTGGCAGAGAAGGCGCTGGCGCGATCACTGTGGAGCAGCAACGTGGAGTTGGGTATACACGCACCGGGAGGGAAACTCATTGGACGCTATTCTGCCGTCGGACGCCCGTTCAATCCGCAGTCGGGAGCTACCTGGGAGCTTGATCTCATACAGGCCATGTACGAGGACGCCGGACGCCCGGGGATCATGATTGAGCGAGTAACGGATCCCGTGCAGCCGCACCGGTTCGACTTTGTGGGGTACGCCGAGCTGCCGGAAAACCGAGGCAGTATTGTCGTACGGGCCGCTTCCGTCCCTGTTGCTGCCCAAAGGGAGATGGCCTTCCCGCGGGTGCTTTCGCCGCAGGGGTACGTGTCGGGACCGCTGGCCCCCCTGTCGCTGGCGGAGTTTCGCGATGGGCAACTGGTCAGGACCTGGGGCAATGCGTTCATCCGGTCGGAACTCCCGTCGGGCGTGGACGAGGGGCTTCTGGTGGAGTCGGAGTTGTGGGTGCGCGAAGAGGTCCGGGACCAGCGGTTCATGACGTATTACCTTCGCGTCGAAGACAGGGGATGGAGACCGGGAGCACGTCACGTAATTGCCGTCCGGGAGCCAGCCATCCAGCTTTTTGACCACCTCTTCTTTCTGCTCCGCCTCATTGTGGCCGGTCTGTTCGTGATGATCCCAGCCTACATGATCACGGTGGCCTACCGCGTTTTCAGGGGACGACGTCCACAGATGCGACCTTTCAGGGACCGTATCCTGAATGCATTCCTGATCGTGGGACTGTTGACGGCGGCCATCATGGGGTATGTGGGAATACGCGTCATTACGGCTGAATCCGAACGCGCGCTCGATACCTGGATGAATGGCTATCTGGAGCGCGTGGAAGACATGTTGCTGCTCAATGCCGCGCCCGGCGAGTTACCCTACCGGGTTCTGCAACGGATGCCTGTCGATTCGCTTGCGGCTCGCGTGGGGTTGGATGTCACTGTCTACAGGGAGACGACTCTTGAACGGACGTCGCTTCCGGAACTGGTCCAGGATCGCCTCATCGAAACCAGGCTTCCTTCTCAAGCCCATGAAGCGCTGTTCGTGGATGGATTCAGGTCCGTCACGGTGGCCCAGCGCATGGGGCGGTTTCCCTACCTCGCGGGTTATCGTGTGTTCAACAACGAAGTCGGGATTCCGCGGTATGTAGTGGGTATTCCAACACTGCCCGAGCAGGAACGGCTCCGGGAGGAAAGTGCCCGAACACTGGCTTATCTGTTTGGCACGCTGTTCCTCATGGTCCTCGTTGTCGTGCTGACGGCTTCGGTTCTGGCTCGAGCGCTCACGCGACCCATGGCACAACTGCAGACCGGACTGCGGGCGGTGGCAGAGGGGCATTTCCAGCAGATCCGAGGGGTGGATTCGCAGGACGAGATCGGGCAACTGGTGGATTCCTTCAATACCATGCAGGAGCAGCTCAAGGAGAGTCAGATGCTGCTGGCCACCCAGGAACGCCAGTTGGCGTGGCGTGAAATGGCCAGGCAGGTTGCCCACGAAATAAAGAATCCGCTTACACCCATGAAATTGACGCTCCAGCATCTGGAGCGCGCGCTGGACAGGTCCGGGGCGGACGGTCCTGCCTTCCGGGAACAGTTTTCGAAGGCCATCCGGACATTGATTGAACAGATCGATACGCTGGCCCGTATTGCCGATGAATTTTCCTCATTCGGACGCATGCCGGTGCACAGGCAGGAAAAACTGGACCTGAACGTTGTTGTTCACGAGGCCATTGACCTGATGCAGGCTGAAATCGGGGCCGAGATCGAATTGACCCTTCATGACGGGCCGTTGGCTGTCAACGGGGATCGTCAGGCCGTCCGGCGCATGTTTGTCAATTTCATCAAGAACGCCGTGCAGGCGGTTCCGGAGGGACGCACGCCTGAAATCCATATCACGACGCGGCATGATGGAACCCATGCGATCGTTGAGGTAGCGGACAATGGCTCGGGCATTCCCAAGGCCGACCGCGAGCGGATTTTCGAACCCTCTTTCTCCACAAAAACGAGCGGGACCGGCCTGGGCCTCGCCATCGCAAAACGAACGGTAGAGACCATGCAGGGAGACATCGGATTTTCGTCCGAACCGGGACAGGGAACCATGTTTTTCGTACGGCTGCCGTGCGCTATCTTGGACTCCCATGACACAGATTGAATATGGCCCATTCGCAGCGCGATGCAGAGAAGCGGCGGTTTCGGCCTGGAAGGCCAGCCATGAGCATCCCTTTCTTGCCGCACTGCTCGACGGTACACTTGACGATGAGCGCTTCCGGTTCTACCAGATGCAGGATGCCCGTTACCTCGAGGCGTTCGCCGACGCGTGCAGTCTGATCTCCGTGCGGCACGCGGATCCTGAAGCGAAGCTCTGGTTCATCGATGCGGCGCGGCTCTCGATTGTGGTCGAGCGACAGCTGCATGAGGAGTATGGCCGCGAGCTGGATTACACGGCCGCCGACATCCGTAGCCTAACGCTCACGCCGAACAACCGCGCCTACGCCAACCACATGGTAGCCCTGGCCCAGACCGGTTCACTGGTCGAGGCCCTGGCGGCACTGACGCCCTGCCCCTGGCTGTATACGGATATCGGCATGCAACTGGGAGATATTGATCCGGATCACCGGTGGGCCAACTGGTTGAGAACGTACGCCGACCCCGGTTTCGTAACCTATACCGCTGAGCTTCTCCAATATCTGGAGCAGGCGGCTGTGAACGCGGGAGGCCGTGAACTGGACCGTGCCGAAGAAGCGTTCGTAACGAGCGTACGCTACGAATTCATGTTCTGGGACCAGGCATGGACCAGGCAGGACTGGCCTGTATAATGCAGCGGGCTCGGTCGGTCGAGGTGCTTCAGCTGTCCGGAGAGCTGAAATCCCGATGCCCGAAATAGTGCAGCACGTAGCGCATTTTGTCGGCCTTCATTCGGCCGAAACCGGGCAGTTCCATGAGTCTCTTGCGAATGACGGCAAAGTCCGCACCATCATTCCAGAGACCCGCTGCATTGCCGTCGTACCGGTCGACAAGAATGCGTGCAATGGCCTGCGTACGGTCGGCCATGACATTGGTGAACCGGTGTACGGCCGGTTTTCGGGCAAACACATCGCGGAGTTCTTCGAGGTCCATGTCGGCAATACGCTTCATGTCAAGATGCCCGAGGCGTTCCCGGAGACGATGGGGTCCGGTAAATGCGTATTCGGCCCGGACACGCTGATCGTAGAGCATTCCCAGCAACGCGGCGTTCGCATTGTTGCAGATCAGTTCGTCATCCTCGGCACTACCCGTGAGTGTGCCCTCCTCACGGAACCGGTCCATCATGCGGGCCAGTCCACCGGAGAGACCGCTGTAGTCGAGCAGTGTTTTCGTGTATCCCATCAGAAGGTTGTTTTGCGTTTCCAGCGGACCCCATCGGGACTGTCCATGACTTCGATGTTGAGCGCAGTCAGCTCGCCGCGGATGGCATCGGCGCGCGCAAAGTCCTTTTCGGCACGTGCCTTCTGGCGCTCTTCGATAAGCTCGTCGATGTGGGTGTCGTCCTGTTGCGTCGCCGACGGCTCCTGCGCGCCCTCGTGTTCGGGATAGACAACTCCCAGGAGACGGTTCATGCCATGCAGCCAGGCGGCGGCCTGGTTCTGCTCGTCCCGGGACAGACCCGGAGACGCAGAAAGTATCCGTTTGACACCCTCGAACAGGACAGCCAACGCTTCCGGTGTATTGAGGTCGTCCGACATGGCCGCCAGTGCCCGGTCGTAGAGCGGCTCAAAACTGCCCATGGAAGCCGGGTCGGAGGTACCGGCGCCCTGCGCCGCATCCATCGGATCCATGTTGACGGCGCGTAGCGCTTCCGTAAGCCGTTCCCGGTGCCTGGTGTGTGCGCGAATGGTGTCGAATGTGAAGTTGTATGGCTTGCGGTAGTGTCCTGCCAGAAGGGTCATGCGCAACGCAAGTGGATCAACGCCCCGACCTCCTTTTTCCAGGGAAGCAAGCAGGTCTCGGACGGTGTGGAAATTGCCGGACCTTTTTGACATTTTTTTCCCCTCGACCTGCAGGAACCGGGTGTGCACCCAGTATCGGGCGAAGGGTTTGCCGCTGAGGGCCTCGGATTGGGCACGTTCGCATTCATGATGCGGGAAAATCAGGTCTTCGCCGCCGGCGTGGATATCGATTTCATCCCCGAGGTACTGCATGGCCATGACAGAGCACTCGATATGCCATCCCGGAAAGCCCCAGCCCCAGGGACTGTACCATTGCATGAGGTGGGCATCGTCCTTTTTCCACAGGGCAAAGTCCCGCGCGTCCTTCTTTTCCGGATCCGAAACCACATCCCGGACGGACTGCTCCAGGGTGGTCGCATCCAGATTACCCGAGAGGGAGCCGTAACCTGGGAAGGAAGCGACCGAGAAGTAGACGCCCTGCTTCGTCTCGTAGGCGTGCCCACGGTCCAGCAGTTCCTGTACGGCCAGGATCTGTTCGCGCATGTGCTCGGTTGCCCGTGGCCGTACACTGGGCTCCCGCAGATTCAGGTGTTTCCAGTCGGAGATGAGCTCGTCGGCGTAGTAGCGGGCCAGGTCCCAGACATTGGCGAACTGCTGGCCCTCCCTGCTGCGCAGCGCACGGGCCATGCGGTCTTCCCCCGTGGCGTCGGTCACGTCGTCTTCCGTCAGGTGGCCAACATCGGTGATGTTCGTTGCATAGCGCACATCGTAGCCAAGCGCAGTGGCCGTCCGTACCAACAGATCGGCTGTCAGGAAGGAGCGGAAGTTGCCGATGTGGGCGAACGAGTAAACAGTGGGCCCACAAGAATAGAACGTGAGCTGTCCAGGGACGAGGGGCTCGACATTTTCCACCTTGCGGGTGAGCGTGTTGAACAGTTGAAACGGGTGTGCCACAGGAGCGAGTCTTATGTTTGCCCCGTCAACGCACTGCCCAGCCGGTGGGTTCATTGGAATCTCCCGCGTCGAGGTAATGGAATGTTGCACCCCGGCTGCGCGTCCAAGAGGCAACAAACGCAGGACATCACATGACACACTCACAAGCAGGCAGGGTTTTCCCGATTGTGGCAGCTTTACTGTCTATCCCGGCACTTGCTCTCGTTCTGGCCTCTTCTGTCTCCGTGGCATTTGCGCAGGGGCGGATGTCTCCCGAAGAGCAGAAGGCGCAGTTCGAAAAACATGTCGACGCACTCAGTGTAGAGCTGTCGCTCTCCGACGAGCAGCGCGTGGAGGTACGGGCCATTCTGGAGAAGGAACAGGAACAGCGCCGGGATCTCATGCGGCAGATGCGCCAGGGTCAGCGCCCCGGTGCTGGACGCGAAGGCATGCGCACCCGCATGCAGGAGTTGAACAGGGAAACGGAGACGGCACTTGCGGCTGTACTCTCGGCCGGGCAGATGACAAAATATGCAGCTTTCGTGGCGGAGAGGAGACAGACGGAGAGCATGGGTCGGCGCGGCGCCAGGCGCACCAATCCCCAGGACGGGAACTGATGCATGACGGGTTCCGTCGCCATAGCTTCTCCTGTATCGAGCGCACTCCGGGCCGCCAGGGTATTGTCTGGAAACGGGGAAGCGGCCCGTAAGGGAGCTGTGGATGACCGGGTTCTGGTCCAGCAGGTCCTTGAGGGAGATGAACGCGCTTTCAAGCGCATTGTGGAGGAGCACTTCGATGCTGTAGCGCGCACGGTGACAGGAATGCTCGGGGCATCGGCCGAGGTGGACGACGCGGTGCAGGATGTGTTTATCAAGCTGCATGCCAACCTGGCCACGTTCCGGGGAGATGCATCGCTTCGGACGTTCGTCACGCGGATGGCGATCAACAGGAGCCTGGATGTACTCCGGCAGCGAAAGCGTCGGCGATGGATGCAGACCTGGGGGCTGGCATCGGAACTGGACGCGGCTGGCGCCACGACGCCTGCCACGACCGGTCTGGAGCAGCAGGATCTGGATGAACGGCTTCGGGAGGCGCTCGAAACGCTTCCCCGGAAACAGCGAACGGTCGTCGTGCTGCGTCTCATCGAGGGCCTGTCGACCGAGGAAACGGCGCGGGTTCTTGATATCAAATACGGTACCGTCCTGTCCCGCTTGAAGCGGGCCACCGACCATTTACGAGAAGTGCTTTCAGCGAATGGAACGCTGGAAATGCTGGAGGAAAATCCCACATGAAGCAAAAACACGAACGTGACCTTTCAAATGCGCTCCGCTCCATGGTTGAGCGGGAACGGGACCGCGCTCTGGGGCCCATGGCTGCAGATCGGATTGTGCGTGCGGCGCGCACCCACGGCCTGATCGGCCACGAGCTGCCGGACCTCCTGGTCCAGGGTATCATCGGGTGGGCGCGGCCGGTTGTAGCCGTCTGCCTGACCATTCTACTGCTGCTTGTTGCCTACAACGTGCGGCTCTCCACCGAACTGCCGGGCATGGATACGCCCACGGCACGGGTCCTTGGACTGCCGTCTGTGACCGTTGCCCTCGCATTCGATCCTGATTTCGAAGATCACTGAACCCATGAATACACAAACCAAATCCGCCCTGGTATTGATGGTTACACTTCTGGTGGGTGTTGCCATCGGTGCGGTCGGTTGGTCGATCGTGCATAACGAGCGCATGGAGCGAATGCGGGAAATGCGCCGAGAGGGGGGGCTGTACGGCGTCATTGACCGCTACATCGACCCTGAGTCCGTGCATCAGGAAGAACAACTTCGCTCCGTAGCCGATCGCTATCACGCACAACTTGAAGATGTCTACGGACATGCGAGAAACAGGCGGAATGTGATCCTTGACTCCATGCGGGTCGAACTCCGGACGCTGTTGACGAAAGCGCAACAGGAAGCCATGGCCGACTGGCTCCGGCCGCGGTCGCAGGTCGCCGATTCCACGCAAACATTGAACTGAACCATCTCACCCCATTTTCAGAGTACAACCTGAATGAAGCGTGCTATTGTAGTAATTGTTGTTCTGGCCATCGGTGTTGCGGCCGTGTGGTACTCCACCCGAGCCGAAGCAGAGTCCACCATGGAATACCGGTTCGTTGAAGTGACCCGGGGCAACCTGGAGTCTGTTGTGGCATCTACGGGCTCAATTGGTGCTGTCAAAACGGTCCAGGTCGGCACGCAGGTCTCTGGTATCATCAATCAGATATATGTGGATTTCAATGACCCGGTTCGCAAGGGACAGATCATTGCCCGCATCGATACGACCCTTCTGGCTTCATCCGTTCGTGACGCGCAGGCGAACCTGAGGCGCGCGGAAGCTCAATTCGTATTCAACAAGTCGGAATACGACCGGATTGCCGAGTTGTATGAGAAGCAGTTCACGACGGAAGTGGCGCTGAATCAGGCCAGGTTCAATCTCGACAATGCACAGGCAGGTCTGGAAACGGCCCGGATACAACTGGAACGTCAGCAGCGCAACCTCGGATATGCCACCATCTATTCGCCGATAAATGGGGTTGTGGTCGAAAGGAATGTGGACGAGGGGCAGACGGTTGCCGCCAGCCTTTCTGCGCCCCAACTGTTTCTGATTGCGAATGATCTCAGCAAACTCGAGATCCTGGTCAATGTGGATGAAGCCGACATTGGCCTGATTGAGCAGGGTCAGATGGCCCGCTTCACGGTACAGGCCTACAGTGATGATATCTTCCGTGGTGTTGTCCGGCAGGTGCGCCTGCAGTCGACAGTGGAGAGCAACGTGGTAACCTATACGGTCGTCGTCGATGTCGACAACTCCGATGGGAGACTGCTGCCCGGTATGACGGCGACGGTGGATTTTCTCGTTGACCGTGCCGAAGACGTATTGATGGTTCCCAATGCGGCGCTCCGGTTTCGCCCGACTGAAAGTATGACGGCTGTGCTTCAGCAGCGCTTCCAGGCGCTTCGGGAGCAGCGGCAGGCCGCCGGCGATACAACGAGGGCTGCGAATGGACGTAACGGTGGCAGCGCGCCGTCCGGCGGCGGTTTTCCGGGCGGTGCCGCGCCGTCCGGCGGCGGTTTTCCGGCTGGAGGGGGAGGGTTCCCGGGCGGTGCGGGATCCGGTGGCCGGAATTCGAATTCTGCCATGCTCTGGTATGTCGATGAGAACAACGAACTCCAGATTGCCCGGGTGCGCACCGGCATCACGGACGGGTCGTCGACGGAAATCACGGGAAGAGGCCTGTCGGATGGCATGAAAATCATTGCCGGAGTGACAGAGGTCGTTGCAGACGGGGGCTTCCAGAATCCGTTTTCATCGAACGACAACGCGGGTGGAAACCGTTTCTCACGCGGGGGTGGTTTCTGACATGGATGAATCCGTTGTCATCAGAACGCGTGGTATAACCAAAGTCTATACCATGGGTACGAACCAGGTGCACGCACTTCGCGGTATTGACGTGGACATTCTGAAAGGAGAAATGGTCGCCATCATGGGGGCGTCCGGATCCGGAAAATCCACGCTCATGAACATTGTTGGTGGACTCGACTATCCCACGGCGGGTACGTATGAACTGGACGGAATCGAAGTCAGTGCGCTATCGAAGAACAAATTGGCAGACGTACGCAACCAGAAAATCGGTTTCGTATTCCAGGGGTTCAATCTTCTGGCGCGTACGACGGCGGTGGAGAATGTGGAGCTGCCCCTGCTCTACGACCGGCTGGGGCGCGTCAGGAACCCGCGTGAGGCGGCGGTGCGTGCGCTGACGCGGGTCGGATTGGGTGACAGGGTCGACCACCTGCCCAATGAACTTTCCGGCGGTCAACAGCAGCGTGTAGCCATCGCGCGGGCTCTGGTGACCGAGCCGGCCATGTTGCTGGCGGATGAACCGACCGGCAACCTTGACTCGGTCACGACGGTGGAAGTGATGACTCTCTTCCAGGAACTCAACGACAGTGGTATTACCATTCTGCTGGTCACGCACGAACACGATGTGGCCAGCTACGCGGGTCGTGTGATCGAACTGCGCGATGGTCGCGTTATACGGGACGAATACCAGGAGCGGGTCTCGGCACGGGATGATCTTGAACGCATCCTGGCCGAGCGGCGGATGGATGAAATGGAGGAGGTGCAATCATGAGACCATTCCGTCTCGTCAAGGTGGCCGGGAAGAGCATCCTCAAGAACAAGATGCGTACCCTGCTGACCATGTTGGGCATTATCATCGGTGTCGGGGCCGTACTGGTCATGGTCGCCGTGGGCGATGGCGCAAAAAGCCAGATCGAAAACCAGATCCGGAATCTGGGAAGCAATATGCTGGTGGTCACACCGGGCTCGTCGAGCGCCGGCGGCGTTAGCCGGGGGTCGGGTAGTTTCAATCGGTTGAGTCTTGAGGACGCTGAGAAAATCAGGAATGAGTCGGTGTTCGTGTCCATGGTGTCTCCTGTCGTCACGACATTCAGCCAGATCATCGGGGGTAGTGGCAATTGGCGCGCCCGCCTCAATGGCGTCGATGTGGACTACCTGCTCATTCGGGACTGGGACCTGGCATCCGGATCATGGTTCACGCCACAGGACGTGCGCTCGGGGAAGAAAGTCGCGGTCCTTGGAACGACCGTGGCGGATAAGCTGTTTTCGGGGCAGGATCCGGTCGGGCAGACCATCCAGATCCGGAACGTACCGGTCCAGGTCATAGGTGTACTCGAGCCCAAGGGCCAGACCCCGGAAGGATCCGACCAGGATGACGTGGTGCTTGCGCCCTACACCACGGTTCAGCAGCGTCTCAGCCGGTTTCGGTTTATTTCGCAGATCCTGGTTTCCACGTCGAATCAGAATGACATTCCGGCCGCACAGGAAGAAATAAATCAAATTCTTCGTGAGTCACACGGCCTGGCTCAGTTTGAAGAAAATGATTTCGAGGTCAAGAATCAGACGCAGTTGGCCGATGCAGCATCGGGTACGACCGAGGTCATGACGTTGCTCCTGGCCGCCATTGCGTCCATTTCCCTGCTCGTTGGGGGCATCGGAATCATGAATATCATGCTGGTTTCGGTAACGGAACGCACACGCGAAATCGGTATCCGCATGGCCATTGGCGCGCGGGGCAGTGATGTGCTCGTCCAATTTTTGATCGAGGCGATCGTGATGAGCGTTCTGGGCGGTGCCATTGGCGTTGCCGTGGGTTTCGGTGGAGCCGCCCTGGTAGCCAATATCACGGGTTGGTCCACGGTAGTTGAGCCGAACACCGTCATCGTTGCCCTGGTGTTTTCCGCGGCCGTCGGAATTTTCTTCGGGTTCTATCCGGCCCGGAAGGCGGCGGCCATGAATCCGATCGATGCTCTCCGATTCGAGTAGGGCCTGTCTCAGGGTTGACCGCTCACGCTTCATGGGGCGGAATGTCATCGGTATCAGACCGTTCGCTGTACCAGACAGGCGGATCGTATCCACACGACCCCCATGGGTTGCATCTCCCAATACGATGCACCGTCAGGATGATACCGCGCACGGCGCCATACTTGCGCAAGGCTTCGATGGCATACTCGGAGCACGTAGGGGAGAAGTTGCAGCTGCCGGGGAAGTGGGGGGAAATGACGAGCTGGTAGAGGCGTACGAGTCCTATGAAGAGGCGCGACACCATGTCAGGAGTGTGCCTCTCCCTCTACCACGATGGATCGTTGCCCGAAGAGGGAGGAAAGACCCGACATGACGTCCTGGTTGGGATCAATAACGCATGTTCGGCTCAGAACACGCCTTGGTCGGGGATCCCGGCCACTGAGGAGGTCAAAATAAAGCTTACACGATCCCCGGTGATCGGCAAGCAGGGACTCGAGGGCCTCGACCTGTTGCAGACGCAGGTCTTCGACCGGAATACGGATGACGAGCGACCGGATCATCTGCTCCCGAACCTTCCACATGGGGGTAATGTCATTGGCAATGATTTTTCCCGTCCCGCCGCGGACTTCCACAGCTCCCCGGACAAGCACGATGGCATCGACCTGGAGATACTGCTGGACCTTGTCGTATGTGTTTGAAAAACAGACGACTTCCGCCTGTCCGGAATAATCTTCAAACTGGCAGAACGCGAAGGGTTTTCCGTTTCGCGTCACACGGTGTTGTACCTCGGTGATGATTCCACAGAAGGAATGCTGCGTCCGGTTGTTGCGGGCATGCCAGGTATCGTCCGTCGGGGGTTCTTTGGCCACAAGGTCCGGGATGTCGGAAATGTCTGCCGATGCAAATGCGCGGGCTTCGGGTCCGAATGCTTCCAGCGGGTGACCCGTGATGTAGAAACCCATGGTCTCCCGCTCTTCTTTCAGCATGCGCGAGCGGGGCCACGGCTGGACATGTCCCGGCATGGCCGGTTCCATGTGTGCGCTGCCGTCCCCTCCGGGTTCCCCGAAGAGGCTCATGGCACCGGCCGCGGCATCGGCCTGGGTCTGCTGCCCATAGGCGACGGCCGTTTCCACCGCCTCCAGAAGTTGCGCGCGATGACCTTCGAGCGCATCCATGGCGCCGGCGCGGACCAGGCTTTCCAGGGCCTTTTTGTTCACGGTCCGAACGTCTACGCGCCGGGCAAAGTCGAACAGCGATTCGAACGGGCCGTCCTTTTCCCGTTCGGCAACCAGGGCTTCGATGGCGCCCAGACCGAGGCCCTTGATGGCCCCCAGGCCAAACCGGATTTTGCCATCATAGACCGAGAATCGGGCCAGACTGTCGTTGACCGATGGCGGCAGGATGTCAAGACCCAGGTGGCGGGCTTCCTCGAGCACCACGGCAAGCTTTTTGTTGTCGCCCATTTCGTTGGTCATGGCGGAAGCCATGAACTCAGGCGCATAATGAGCCTTGAGGTACGCCGTCTGATATGCTACGACGGAATAGGCAGCTGCGTGGCTCTTGTTGAAACCGTACCCGGCGAACTTGGCCATGAGGTCGAATACGTCATTCGCCGTTTTCTCATCCACAGCCCGCTCGGCGGCTCCCGCGACGAACTTTTCACGCTGTGTGACCATTTCAGCGTGCTTCTTCTTACCCATGGCACGCCGCAGAATGTCCGCGCTGCCCAGCGAGTATCCGCCCATGACCTGGGCCATCTGCATGACCTGTTCCTGGTAGACGGGAATGCCATACGTCGGCTCCAGGATGGGTTCGAGCATCGGGTGTGGGTAGGACACCGGTTCATCGCCATGCTTGCGGGCAATGTATGTCGGAATGTTGTCCATGGGGCCCGGCCTGTAGAGGGCGTTCATGGCAATGAGGTCGTTGATCGTGGTCGGCTTCAGTTTGCGGAGCCACTCCCGCATACCTGACGATTCGAATTGGAAAATGGACACCGTGTCGCCACGTTGGAAGAGCTCGAAGGTGACCGCGTCGTCTTCAGGTATGTCGTCAAGATCGATTTTCACACCGTGATTCTGCTCAATGAGCTCAAGCGTGTCGTTGATCACAGTGAGCGTTTTCAGGCCCAGGAAATCCATTTTCAGCAGACCGAACGCCTCCACCCATTTGCCATCATACTGGGTTGTGACAACGTCGTCACTGCCGGACTTTCCCTTGGCTACCGATATGGGGACATAATCACTCACCCGTCCAGGGGCTATGATGACTCCGGCCGCATGCACCCCGGTGTGCCGCGCAGACCCTTCGAGTACCTTCGCATAGTGGATCAGCTTGCGAAGTTGTTCATTGTCCCCGTTCTCAAGCTCCCGGAACTCCTTGACCTCCTCCATGGCCGAGGCCAGCGACGACTTCGGTCCTTCCGGAATGAGTTTGGCAATCCGGTCGGCTTCGGGCAGAGGTACCTGCAACACACGGGCCACATCGCGAATGACGCTGCGGGCTCCCATCGTACCGAAGGTCACAATCTGGCAAACGCTCTCGCGGCCGTACTTTTTTACGACGTAGTCAATGACCTTGCTGCGCCCCCTGTCATCGAAGTCGATATCGATATCGGGCATGGACACGCGTTCCGGGTTCAGGAAGCGTTCGAACAGCAGATCGAAGGCAAGCGGGTCCACGTTGGTGATGCCCAGGCAGTACGCCACAATGGATCCCGCCGCCGACCCGCGTCCAGGACCCACGCTTACACCGAGTTCCCGCGCCGCCGTCGTGAAATCCTGTACAATCAGGAAATATCCCGCGTAGCCCATCTCTCTGATAATGCCCAGTTCCTTGTCAATGCGCTCGGTCACGCTTGCAGGCATTTCCGGATACCGGCTGCGTGCCCGCTCATACACCATGTGCCGCAAATAGGCATCCATGTCTTTTTCGAACTCGGCAGGCAGCGGGTAGTGGGGCATGAGGAGTTCTCCCATGGGCAGTTCGAGAGAACACCGGTCGGCGATCGAGACGGTCGAGTCCAGTGCCTGGCGCACGATGGCCGGCGCTACATTCCGGAGCGAATGCTCCATTTCGGACGCTGTCTTCAGGTAGAACTGATTGTTCTCGAAGCGCATGCGGTTTGGATCATAGAGATCCTTGCCCGTCTGCAGGCAGAGCAGGACATCCTGCGCCTCCGAGTCCTCCTGCTCGACATAGTGAACGTCATTGGTTGCCACGACATCCACATCGTATTCCTTCGCCCAGCGCAGAAGTACTTCGTTGCACGTGTGCTGGTCCGCAATATTGTGATCCTGGATCTCAATGAAATAGTCGTCTCCGAAAATCTCCAGGTACGATTCGAATACGGTGCGGGCTTCCGCCTCTCCTTTCTTCAGTATGGTCTGCAGGACCTGGCCCTGCAGGCAGCATGTGGTCGCAACCAGGCCCTCGGAGTGCTCCCGGAGCGTGTGCAAGTCAATTCTTGGCTTGTAGTAATAGCCCTCGGTAAAGGACAGCGACGAGAGCTTGATCAAGTTCCTGTATCCCGTCAGGTTCTTCGCAAGAAGCACCTGGTGGTACCTGGTACGATCCGACCGGTCGGTCATGGGCGAGGCTGTTACATAGAATTCACACCCGATGATGGGTTTGATGTTCTTTCGCCGGGCGGTGGTGTAGAACTCGGGCACGCCGAACAGATTGCCATGGTCCGTGATGGCCATGGCCGGCATTTCAAGTCGTTCGGCTTTGTCGAGCAGATTGGAAATCCGGGCTGCGCCATCGAGCAGGGAATACTGAGTGTGGCAGTGCAGATGGCAGAAAGGGGTCATGGTGCGCGGTGCTCGCAGGTCACGGGTGGATGGATCATTCGCAGGTCCCGGAAATAAACCATCCACCGCCATGCAATCAACCTTGTTCCCATGAATTCCGAGCCGTCCATCGTGTGCATTGACCATGCCGCACTCAGCGATCTCATGTTCTGGGAACAGGTCTCTCGAGCCATGCACCAGGCGGGCGTATTGCGTCCGGCACCCATCATGCTGCTCGGGAGCGGGGAAGAGGCCGAAGCGGCGACCGGCGGCATGCTCTCCAGCCAGGAGCGACGCATGGGCGAACTTCCTGTTCCTGTGGATGCGACCGCCGCGTTCGAACGGGTCACCCGTGAACAGAACAAGGCCGCCGTGTTCCGTCTTACCGATGCCAGTGTGTCGACCGTTGGTCTTATCGGAGCCGATCGCGGCCTGCTTTCCATGGAGAATGGCAATCTGGTGGCAGGGGCGTTCGAGCCGGTTGAGTCGCTCGCCGTCAGCGGTGTAGTATGTGTCGTGTCCTGCGTGGCCGCAGGGCACGGCTGGACAGATGTCCATCCGGTTCGGGTAGCGGCGGCCATTCGGAAGACGATGGGGTGGGAGTCTCCATATACTGTTATGTCGCAACGTATTACGAGTTCTTTTCCGGAGTCCGGCATGACGCTTTCAAGACGAGGTCTGGTTGAGCTTGCAGCCGAAGGGGGGCTACCTGAAGAAGTGGCCTGTCTCGTGGATGAACCGGTCTTCGTCGAGCATGCATCGCGCTGGAAGCCTGCCCGCAAATCCTGAAAAGTGGCCTGATTATACTTGAAACGCACTCTTTTCTTGACTCATGCATCTGTTCGGCTTACTTTGGACGCCATCAATCACGAGGTAGTGCACACCTCGTTGAGCCATCGTATCACCCAAAGAGGAAAAGAAATGAGCAGATTTGCCGACTTGAAAAGCTTTGTAGACGCACTTGAAGATGACTTTTCGAAGTTCTACGACAAAGGCAACAAGGCAGCTGGAACGCGCGTTCGCAAGGCCATGCAGGATATCAAGAAAATGGCCCAGGACATCCGGATCGAGGTTCAGGACAGGAAAAACGCTGAGTAATACCGTCAGGGCGATTTTCCTGCTTTTCACAACGGGGCGGCGCCGCATGGCGCCGCCCCGTTGTATTTTCCCGTAATAGCCAAGGCCTGGTCTTCGTATGTCCATCTACCCATTCATGTCTGCCGACCCATGTCGACTATTTCAGCCCACACCCCCGTCGGAACGCTTCGTTTTCTGTACGCGGTTACCGTACTCCTCACTCTGAACCCAGCTCTGCAGGTACTTGCTCAGGATGCGGTTTCTGCCGATGACGCCCCGCCATGGGTGCGATCCGCGATTGGGACGGCCTCGGGTTCGCAGGCGGGGTTCCAGAACTGGGCCGAGGGCGGTGTGAATACACTTGCACTGTCGCTTGGACTCAACGGGACAGCCAGCCGCAGCGAGGGAGTCTGGTCACAGAAGCATACGCTGCGCCTGACTTACGGTATTGTCAAGCAGGATACACTCGACTTCAGGAAGGCGGAAGACCTGATCCGGTTCACGTCCTCGCTCACATACGATGGCGATGGCACGGCGCGCATTTTCAAGCCGACCGTGGCTTTCGGCGTGCGCACCCAGTTTGCTCCGGGTTTCAACTTTGACAAGGATCCGCTCGACTCGGGTGCCACGCCACCGGTCAAAGTGTCAGACTTGCTTTCGCCGGGGTCTTTCACGGAGTCGGTAGGTCTTTCCTGGGAGCCTGCTACCTGGTTCAGCCAGCGCCTGGGTGTAGGTGCGAAGCAGACGGTCGTACTGATCGATCGTCTGCGACCGCTCTACGGCGTGGACCCGCAAGACCCGGTCCGCTACGAGGTGGGTATCGAAGCGTTCACGGACGTTGACCGGGAGGTGTTTGAAAACGTCCGGTACAAGTCGACGCTGGGGCTTTTTGCTGCGTTCAATTCCGAGGACAAGCCCGACATGGTGTGGGAAAACCTTGTCACGATGAAAGTCAACTCATGGCTGCAGGTCAACTTCGAGTGGGTCTTTCTGTTTGACGAGGACATCAGCAGCCAAGTACAGATCAAGGAGGTGTTCTCTGTTGGCGTATCGTACAATCTGCTTTAGAAGTCCGTTGAAAAACCATTGCACACCCCTACGCGGCGGCGAAACGCCATCTGCTGCGTTGTCCCTCCTTCGAATAGCGCTGCTATTCGGCGTCGGGACGCCTTGCATCTG
>Ga0066644_10000749_pt1 | contig 19825 bp, 13 predicted proteins | sample CryGeyCG2114_020_FD_62735 | JGI IMG/M metagenome (GOLD analysis project Ga0066644, IMG submission 62735) | Groundwater microbial communities from aquifer - Crystal Geyser CG15_big_fil_post_rev_8/21/14_0.20 | ecosystem: Environmental > Aquatic > Deep subsurface > Groundwater | place: USA: Utah...
AGGGCGGCAAGAGCTGCCGGAATGAAAAGCTTGCGACTCAAGTAACTTACTCCCGTGAATGATCGGACAGGCGACCCATAATCGCTGCCACATAGGTCTGCGTTTCGCGAATGCGCGGGATGCCCCCCGCCCGGATGACACGCCCGGGCCCCGCATTATAGGCCGCGAGGGCTTTTTCGAGATCGCCGTCGAAGCGGTCGAGCTGTTCGCGCAAGTACCGCGCGCCGCCCTCGAGATTGGCCAAGGGATCGGCGGGATCGACACCGAGATCGCGCGCCGTGGCAGGCATGAGCTGGGCAAGGCCCCGTGCACCGACCGGCGAAATCGCATCCGGGCGCCAGCGGCTTTCCTGCCACACCAGCGCCTCGATCAGCGTCGGGCTGAGATCGAAGCGAACGGCGAGTTCGGCGACCTTGGCCTTGTAGCTTTCGGGCACAAGCTGCGCATGCAGTTGGGGATCGGCAACGGCGACATCGGGAACGAAAATCTCCGGCGGCACTTCTGCAAAGGGTTCGACAGGCGCAAACTCGGACGGGATGGCAGCGGGCGCGGCGCCCCCGCCGGCTACCCAACGCGCACCGTCGACATCGATCTCCATGACATCCGCCTTCACCGGGAAGGCGGTCAGCGCCGCACAGGACAATCCCATGCTCAGCGCCCAGCGTGCGAGAATCATTGCACCCTCCGTCCAGTCCCCTTGGGCATACTACATGACACGCGGGTGACAAAAAGCTGATTCCAGTAAGAAACCGTCGCAGCACGATACAAAACGGCCCGCCCCTGCAAAGAGGCGGGCCGTTGCGGCTCAACAGTTTTCCAAGGAATTAGCGAAGCGAGAGCGCGTAATAACGCGAAAACTCGCCGCGCTCGAGCATCGCCAGCCCCTTGCGGGCAAGGCGACGTGAATCGACCCAGTCCCCGGTGGCGGTTTCGAGTTCGACACTGGTGCGGGCCTCGGCCACTGCAGTAAAGGCCGCGCGCGCCGCATCGTACTCGCCCGTGCGTGCGAGCGCGATTGCGTGGTTAATAAGGCGGGCCGGATCGTCCTGTGCCAGTTCGTCGCACGCCTCGATCGCCTTGCGCGCCTCGGCATCCCGACGGGCGACAAGCTCTTCATAGCCGACGTCGTATTCTGCCACGGGTCCCGCCACAGCCGCCACCGGACCCTGCGCCAGAATAGCCAGCGCAACGCTCGTCAGGATGATCATGATCGCTCTCGCCTATCTGTTTCGGGTGGGAGAATGCGCCCTCTCGCTACGCACTGCAATAAAAGCGTAACATTGTCACAAATCTGCAATCTGGTGCATTTCAGCATCACTTTTCGGTTGTCCCGCAGTTCGTCGCATTAGCTGCCGAAACTGCAACATAACGGTCATGAGCCGACAAAAACTGTCACGAACGGTCCCTAGCGGACGAGTCGCGATCAACGAACTCGCAACTCGATTCATTCCGGTTTTTGAGGGGACCGCTACCCGTGACCAATTTCCATCGTTCGCTCGTTCTCGGCTGCTCCGCCCTGGCTCTCGCCAGCTGCGGTGCCGACGAAATCGTCTCGCCGGGCACCGGCGGGAACATCACCATCAACAATCCGCCCGCCACTCCGGCGCCCACGCCGACGCCCACGCCGACCTCGGCGCTGGTCACGCCGGCTGCCGGCTGCCCGACCATCTCCGACCCGGTCGGCCTGACCGATAGCGGCACCATCTCGGGCCCCACCGGTGAATATCGTGTCTGCACGCTGCCCGCGCGTTTCGATGCTTCCTCGACCCTGCCCTATATCGATGGCCTGCTCTATCGCATCAACGGCCGAGTCGACGTCGGTACCGATGGCGGCCCGACCGCCTCTTCGGCCGACACGGATGTCGAACTGACCATCGAACCGGGTGTAATTCTGTTCTCGCAGGGTTCGGGCTGGCTCAACGTCAACCGCGGCAACACGATCCAGGCCAACGGCACCGCCGACCGCCCGATCGTCTTCACCAGCCGCGACAACGTCCAGGGCCTCAACACCGACAATTCGTCGGGCCAGTGGGGCGGTGTCGTCCTTTCGGGCCGTGCCCCGATCACCGACTGTATCGCACCGGGCGCAACGCCGGGCACCGTCGCCTGTGAACGCCAGGTCGAAGGCGCAGCGCAGCCCGCCCTCTTCGGCGGCGCGACTCCGGGTGACAGCTCGGGCAGCATGACTTACGTCCAGATCCGCTATTCGGGCTTCGTCCTCTCGGGCGACAACGAACTCCAGTCGCTGACCCCCAGCGGCATCGGTTCGGGCACCACGCTGCGCAACATCATGAGCTTCAACAGCTCGGACGACGGCGTCGAATTCTTCGGCGGCCGCGTGAATTTCCGGAACCTCGTCATCGTCGGCGCGGAAGACGACGGTCTCGATTCGGACACCGGCGTGAAGCTCAATGCACAGAACGTGATCGTTATCCAGCGCCCCGGCGTCGGCGACACCATCATCGAAGCCGACTCGAACAACGGCCTCGAAGACCAGACCCCGCGCCAGAACACCAAGATCTCCAATGCCACCTTCATCGCGAACAGCGGCACGGGCGACCAGGCGATCCGTATCCGCGGCGGCACCGACTACACCATCGTCAACTCGATCCTCGTCGATCAGTCGGGCACCACCCCATGCCTGCGAATCGACCTTCCGGAAACGATCCGTGCGGCCGATCCCAGCCTCGATGAAGCCGGCCCGCCGGTCTTCAACAGCTTCGTGATGGACTGCGCGGTCGACTTCCGCGACGGTTCGGGCGGCGTGACAGCGGCGCAGGCGCAGAGCTTCTTCGACGCCGGTTCGAACACCGACTCGAACTTCACCAACACGCTGACGATGACCTACGTCAACGGCACCAACGAAAACGCCGTCACCGTCTTCGACCCGACCGTGTTCTCGTCCTTCTTCACCCTGCCGACAAACATCGGTGCGGTGTATCCGGGCAACGAAACCTGGGTCCAGGGTTGGACCTGTAATTCCTCGTTCGCGAACTTCGGTTCGGTGAGCGACTGCACCAGCCTGCCGATCTACTAATCGGCAATGAAAGGCCGCCGGGCGCGCAAGTGGTGCGTCCTGCGGCCTTCTTCGCATTTCCGCACAGGGGCCATCGCAGGGCCCCGACCAGATTCCAAAGGCCTGAATATGAGGGGGTCTCGAACCATGTCGACCGGCAAGCAGCTCACCGTGCTGCTCCTGCTCACCACCGCGCTCACCGTTCCCGGCGCAGCTTTTGCGCAGGACGCCAGCACGGGCGCAGAAGGCGTTCCCGCCACTGAAGACGCCAAAAATGAAGCCGCGCCGGCACAGGATGCGGCAGACGCCGGCCAGGCGCCGGACGAGGAAGCGTTCGAGGAGCCCGAGATCTCGGTTCCCGGCGGAGCCATCGTAGTCACCGGTCGTCGCCGGCAGGACGTCACCCGCGCATCGAGCCAGGTCGTCTCGGTTCTCGACAGCGCCAGCATCGCACGCACCGGCGAGGGCGATATCGCGGGTGCGCTGACACGCGTCACCGGCCTGTCCACCGTCGGCAACGGCCTTGTCTACGTCCGCGGCCTCGGCGATCGCTATTCGCTTGCCCTCCTCAACGGCCTGCCGCTGCCCTCGCCGCAGCCGCTCAGCCGCGTCGTTCCGCTCGATATCTTCCCGACCAGCATCATCGCCTCGAGCCTGGTGCAGAAGACCTATTCGGCCAACTTCCCCGGCGAGTTCGGCGGCGGCGTGATCAATCTCACGACCCGCGCCGTGCCCGACGAGAGCTTCGTCAAGGTCAGTGCCGGCATCTCGGGCGATACCGAAACCACCTTCGGCACCGGCTATAGCTATTACGGGTCGGACTACGACTGGTTCGGTTTCGACGACGGACGCCGCGAACCCGGCCCCGCGCTGCAGTCCTTCCTCGATAGCGGCCGGTCGATGACCGATCCGGACGTCGACCAGCAGGCAATCCTGACCGAGCTGGGAGATCCCAACCTGATCCTGCTGCAGAGCATCGGGAAACTGCCGGTCAACTGGTCGGCGGGCATCACCGCGGGAACCAGCTTCGATGCCTTCTCCGACGGCCTGTTCGGCGTAATCGCGACCGCATCGCTGAGCAATAAGTATCGCAACCGCTTCATCACCCGCCAGTCGGCGCTCAACGGCGAACTCGATCTCGACCAGACCGGCTCGCAGTTCCAGACTGACCAGCGCATTCTCGCCAATGCGATGCTCGGCCTTGGCCTCGAAGTGGGCGAACACCGCTTCCGCCTGACCAATCTCTTCATCCGCGACTCGCTGAAACGCGCCTCTCTCGCGCAGATCAACGACCTCACCGACGACGATGACGACCTGTTCCAGAACACCGGCTGGTACGAACGCCAACTGCTCGACTCGCAGTTCGTCGGCGAGATGAAGTTCGGCGACCTCTCGGTCGACATGCGCGCCGGCTATGCGCAGACCCAGCGCGAGGCACCGAACGAATGGGAGTTCGTCTACTCGCGCGATATCAATCCCTCGGGCGGGCTCGACGGCGTATATCTGAACTTGCAGAACGGCGGACAGCGCGGGCGCACCACCGTCGCCTTTTCCGACCTGACCGAAGACCTCTACTACGGCGGTCTCGACATCAGCTATCGCCTGGCCAACTGGCTGGGCGTGACCGTGGGCGGCGCCTATACCGACACCAGCCGCCTGTCGCGTCGTCGCGAATTCGATATCCGCACGACCGGGGCCTACCCGCAGGCGTTCGGGGCCTTCCGGCCCGACAATCTGCTCGGCGATTCGCTGATCGCGCTGGGGTACGATAGCGCCGCGCAGACCGCAGCCGGGATCGGCCCGTTCTCCTATACGATCATCGAAACAACCGCTGCCGATCCCGCCTTTTCAGCCGGGCTCGAGATCAAGGCAGGGTATGCCCAGGCCCGCCTCGAACCGACGACCGGCGTCTCGCTCGACATCGGGGCCCGCTACGAGGACGCGACGCAGGAAGTCGTGCCCCTGGGGCTCGACGGCCTGCCCAACGGGTCGGTCAATGCAACGCTGCTCAACAATGATTACTGGCTCCCGGCCGCCACGCTGACCTGGGAAATCGCCGACAGCCTGCAGGCGCGCCTCAATGCGTCGAAGACCATCGCACGGCCGCAGTTCCGCGAACTGATCCTGCAGACCTATTACGATCCCGAAACCAACCGCCAGTTCACCGGCAATCCCGGCCTGGTCGACAGCGAGCTGACCAATTACGAGGCGCGGCTCGAATATTACTGGGGTTCGGGCAGCCGGCTGAGCGCCGCGGGCTTCTACAAGGACATCAAGAACCCGATCGAGGTCTTCTCGAGCTTCAACGACAATTCGGTCGTCAGCCGGTTCGCCAGTGCCCCCTCGGCCACGCTCTACGGGGCCGAACTCGAGGTGCAGTGGAACAAGGACCTCTACAACCTCGGCGACTGGTGGGACAGCAAGCGCCTCGTGGCGATCGCCAATTACACCTACACCCAGTCGGACATCAGCGTGCAGGCCGGCGACATGGTCAATGTCCCCGAACTGGGCGGGTTGCAGGCGGCGACCAACTTCTTCGAAGACGGCACCGCGCTCACCGGCCAGTCGGACCACATCGCCAACGTGCAGCTGGGCCTTGAGGATCTCGACAAGGTGAGCCAGTTCACCTTCCTGTTCAACTACGGCAGCAAGCGGGTGATCAGCCGCAGCACGCTGTCGCGCCCAGACATCCTCGAGAACCCCGGCCTGACGATCGATTTCGTCGCCCGCCAGGGCATCAGGCTGGCGGGGACCGATCTCGAAGTGAAATTCGAGGCGCGCAACCTGACCGGACGCGATCACTTCGAATACCAGACGACCGGCACCACGCGGATCGAGAACAACAGCTACAAGGTCGGCCGCAGTTTCAGCCTCTCGGTCTCGGCCGAGTTCTGAGCGGCACCGGGCCCGCTTGCCGGAAGGGGCCGCCTCCGGGCGGCCCTTTTTTGTCTGGCCGCCAATACTCAGTCGTAGCTGTCGTAGACATATCCGAGCGAGCGCACCGTGCGCACGCGTTCGCCGGCGCCGACCTTGCGCAGCGCGCGGCGCAGGCGGCCGATCCAGACGTCGACCGTGCGCTCGTCGATCGGCGGTTCCTGCTTGCCCAGTGCCGCGATCAGGTCGCTGCGCGAGAGCACCCGGTCGGGGTTCTGCGCCAAGAAATGCAGCAGGCGGAATTCGTTCGGCCTGAGGTCGAGCGGCCTGCCGCCCCAGCGTGCCTGCAGCGCGGCGAGATCGACCAGCAGGTGGCCGAGTTCGAGCCGCTCGGTGATGCGTGCCTGACCGGCCTCGGCCTGGAGCGCCATGACCCGGTCGAGGATCGCGTTCCGGTCGAGGGGGCCGATGACGTAATCGTCGGCGCCGGCGCGCAAGGCCCTGCGCTTGTCCTCGGCATCGTCCCGCTCGAGCACGATGGCGATATGCGCTTCGGCCAGGCGCGGATCGGACCGCAGGCGGCGGCACATTTCGAGCCCCGATAGATCGTCCATCACCCAGTCGATGAAGGCATAGACCGGGCCCTCTACCAGCCGGCGCGGACCATCGGGAAAGAGGCGGGCGAAGGCATAGCGGATATCGCCATTCTCGAAATCGGCGAGCTCGCCGGCAATCGGGTCTGTCAGAAAAATATTGATCGTACGCACGTGGCTGTCTTCCCACCCTGTCGGGCAAGCGTTGCCGCAGCCATGTGACCTGTTTGTGACCCCTCCGTCGCGTTTGTAACACTTCGCCGCGCAAGGCGAATTTTCCTATTCCCCGGCCACCGAAAGCGTCCAGTCGCGGGGCGCGGTCGAGGCTATCCCGACGGGCGCCTTCGGCACGTAGGGAGCCTCGAGGCGCGCCACTTCCTCGGCGCTCAATCCGAGCTCGAGCGCGGCCATCGCAGCCGCGATGTGCCCGGGCTTGGTCGCCCCGATGATCGGCGCTGTCACCCCCTTGGCGAAGTGCCAGGCGAGCGCGACCGTGGCGCGCGATACGCCGCGCTCGCCAGCGATCGCGCCGACCGCCTCGACAATGGCGCGATCGGCCTCTTCCTGCTGGCGGTAGAGCGTCTTGCCGAAGCCGTCGGTCTCGCTGCGCACCGTGGCCTCGTTCCACGCCCGCGCGAGCTTGCCGCGCGCCAGCGGGCTCCACGGGATCACCGCCACGCCCTGGTCTCGGCAGAGCGGCAGCATCTCGCGCTCTTCCTCGCGGTAGAGCAGGTTGACGTGGTTCTGCATCGAGATGAAGCGGGTCCAGCCGTTGGCTCTCGCCACTCCCTGCGCCTTGGCGAACTGCCAGGCCCACATCGAGGAGGCGCCGATATAGCGCGCCTTGCCCGATTTCACGATGTCGTGGAGCGCTTCCATGGTCTCCTCGATCGGCGTGAAATCGTCCCAGCGGTGGATCTGGAACAGGTCGACATAGTCCATCTTCAACCGCACCAGGCTGTCGTCGACTGCCTGCAACAAGCTCTTGCGCGAATTGCCGCCGGTGTTGGGGGCCTGCCGCCAGGGAAGAAAGGCCTTGGTCGCGAGCACAATCTCGTCGCGCCTGGCGAATTCGCGCAACAGCTTGCCAACCACCTCTTCCGAGGCGCCGAGCGAATACATGTTCGCCGTATCGAAGAAGTTGATCCCCGCCTCCAGCGCTTCGCGGATAAAGGGCCGGCTCTGATCTTCGGACAGGACCCAGTCGCCATGCCAGCCGCGGGTGGTGTCGCCATAGCTCATGCAGCCGAGGCAGAGGCGCGACACCTTGAGGCCGCTGGAGCCGAGATTGACGTAATCCATGGGATGGTCCTTCCTGTGCGACGGCCCGATTTGATACACGGACCGGGTGACAAAGGTGACAGGGTGTCACCTTCCGATCGTCGCCAACTTACTGTTTACATTGCCATTCCGAAAAAGTGACGCGAGGTGTGCGCGAGAAAAGCGATGGTGCCTCGCCGCTCTGCATCGTCTTCATCGCAAACGCCGGTGGAGTAGGAAAGAGCCCGCACCACCGGCACTCACGCGAGAGTCATGCCGCCATCGACGCGGATGGTCTGGCCGACCACGTAATCGGCCAGCGGCGAGGCGAGGAACAGCGCCGCGCCCGCCATGTCCTGCGGCGTCCCCATGCGTCCGGCCGGGATCCGCGCCACCGCCCCCGCCGCGCGCTGCGCGTTCCCGGTGGTCACCTCGGTCAGCTTGGTCGGGACGAGGCCCGGCGCGATGCCGTTGACGCGTATGCCCTCGCCCGCCCAGGCCTGCGCGAGACTGCCGACGAGGCTGACCGCGCCCGCCTTGCTGGCGGCATAGGCCGGATTGCCGATCATCGCGTGATACGCGCCGACCGAGCTGACGATGATCAGCGAGCCGCCCCGTTCCGCCAGCTTCGCTCGCACCGCGCGGGCGCAATCCATCAGCGAATCGAGGTTGACCGTCATCACCGCGTCCCAGCCCTCGCGTTCGAACTCCTCGCGGCGATAGCGCACGATGCCCTGGCACAGGACGACGACATCGAGCCGGTCGGGCAGCTCGAATCCGGCCACCGCATCCCGGTTCGAAACGTCGAGCGAATGGAAAGCCAGCCCGTCGAGATCGCTGCCCTCCCCCGCGCTGTAGTCCTCCGCAGAAGCCCGGGTGCCCGTCACATGGACAAGGGCGCCGCGGGTGCGAAATCCATGTGCGATACCGTTGCCGATTCCGCTCGTGCCCCCGACCACGAGAACGGTCTGGCCGGAGAAATCGAGCGGATCGGTCATGACTGCGGCCTCCTCAGATCGAGCGCGAGATCACTTCCTTCATGATCTCGTTGGTGCCGCCGAAAATGCGCGTCACGCGCGCATCGCGCCACAGGCGGGCGATGGCGTATTCGTTCATGTATCCCGCCCCGCCATGCAGCTGCAACGCCTTGTCGCAGGCTTCCCATTGCAGGTCGGTGTGCCACAGCTTGGCCGCGCTCGCCTCATCGGTCGTCAGTTCGCCCGCCAGGTGTTTCTTGATCGCCCAGTCGAGATGCGCCCAGCCAACCTGCAGCTTGGCCTTCAAATCGGCGAGGACGAATTTGGTGTTCTGGAATTCGAACACTGTCTTGCCGAAGGCCTTGCGGTCCTTGGTGAATTTGACTGCCTCGTCGAAGGCGCGCTGCGCCGATGCCTGCGCGCCCACGGCAATGCCGAGGCGTTCCTGCGGCAGTTCCTCCATCAGGTGGATGAAACCCCGCCCCTCGCCGCCGAGGATATTGGTCATCGGCACGCGGACATCGTTGAAGAACAGCTCCGACGTATCGGCCGAGTGCTGGCCGATCTTGTCGAGATTGCGCCCGCGCTCGAACCCCTCGGTGTCGGCATCGACCAGCACCAGAGTGGTGCCCTTCGCGCCCTGCGAGGGATCGGTCTTGGCGACGACGATGACGACATCGGCGTTCTGGCCGTTGGTGATGTAGGTCTTCGACCCGTTCACCACCAGATGATTGCCGTCCTTGATCGCGGTGGTGCGGATGCCCTGCAAGTCGCTGCCCGCGCCCGGTTCGGTCATGGCGATGGCCGAAATGACGTCGCCCGAGACCATGCCCGGAAGATATTTCTGCCGCTGCTCCTCGGTGCCGAGCCGCTCGATGTAATTCGCGGTGATGTCGTTCTGCAGCGTGAAACCGGCCGAACTGCCGAGGTAGGACAATTCTTCGCACAGCACGCAGTTGAAGCCGAAATCGAGGCCCAGCCCGCCATTCTCTTCCTTGACCGTGGGGCACAGCATGCCCGCTTCGCCCAGCGCCTTCCATGCGCTGCGCGGGACGATGCCGTCCGCCTCGTGCTGGTCGAGATAGGGAGTCATGTGTTCGGCGAAGACCTTGCGCACGGTATCGCGGAAGGCCTCGTGGTCTTCATTGTAGGCAGTGCGCTGGCTGGTATCGAGCATGGGTCTCTTGTCCTTAGTTGAGGAAACCGGTCAGGCGGCTGCGGATGATTTCCTCGGCTTCGCGCATGATCCGGTCGATCAGTTCCTTGCAGGTCGGGATATCGTCGATGAGCCCGGCAACCATTCCGCAGGACCATGCGCCCGCGTCCATATCGCCTTCCATCATGATCCGCGGATAGACGCCCGCGACCTGTTCGATGATGTCCTCGAACTTGAGGTCGGCGCCCTTTTCCTTTTCGATCTTGAGCAGTTCCTCGACCGCATCATTGGTCATCACCCGCTCGGTATTGCGCAAGGGGCGCATGACCAGCCTTGTATCGAGCTCGGATGCAGCGACGATCGCCTTTTTCACATTCTCGTGCACCGGCGCTTCCTTGGTGGCGATGAAGCGCGTGCCCATGTTCATGCCGTCGGCGCCCATCGCGAGGCTGGCGACGAGGCTGCGCGCATCGGCCATCCCGCCGCTGGCGACGAAGGGAATCTCCAGCTCGTCCGCCGCGCGCGGCAGCAGGATCATGTTCGGGATATCGTCCTCACCCGGGTGGCCGCCGCATTCGAAGCCGTCGACGCTGACCGCATCGCAGCCGATCGACTGCGCCTTGAGGCTGTGGCGCACGCTGGTGCACTTGTGGATCACCTTGACCCCGGCATCCTTGAAATAGGGCAGGACCTGCTGCGGGTTGTTGCCTGCGGTCTCGACCACCTTGACCCCGCCTTCGATGATGACCCGGACGAGCCCCGGGTAATCGGGCGCGTTGACCGTGGGCAGGAAGGTCAGGTTCACGCCGAAGGGCTTGTCGGTCATGTCGCGGCACTTGGCGATCTCGTCGGCGAGCTTTTCGGGGGTGCCCTGCGTAAGGCCGGTGATGATGCCGAGGCCGCCGGCATTGGAGACCGCCGCCGCCATTTCCGCAAAGCCGACGTAGTGCATGCCGCCCTGGATGATCGGATGCTCGATGCCGAACAGTTCGGTGATGCGGGTCTTCATGGCGGGCCTCTCCCTAGTTGCTTTTCGCAACGGGTATCGGGCGGGGCGCGCCGAGTCTAGCGCTTCGCCACGCGTTCGAGCGCGGCGAGCAGTTCGGCCCCGCTCGCCGTAAGGGAAAGCGTCGAGCCCGCGCGTTCCGCCAGCCCTTCGCGCTCCAGATCCTCGCCCGTCGGGCTGCGCATGATCCGTCCATAGCGGCCGCCGTGATAGATCAGCGGCTCGACCTCGCGGCGGTCGAAATCGGTCACTTCGCCGAGGAAGATGGCATGGTCCCCGCCTTCGTATTCGAACCGCGCGGTGCAGCCGAAACGCGCGGCATAGCCGGGGATCAGCGGTGCGCCTTCGGGCCCGTCGATATCGTCGAGGGCAGCGAACTTGTCCTCTCCGGCGCGCGCAAAGCGATCGGACATCGCCTGCTGGTCCGCCGCCAGGACATGCACCGCCCAGGTCTGCGCATCGCGGAATACCGGCAGCGTTCGCGAGTGCAGCGACAGGCTCCACAGCACCATGGGCGGGTCGAGGCTGACCGAATTGAAGCTGTTCGCGGTCAGGCCGAAGGGGCGACCCGCCGCATCGCGCGCGGTCACGATGGTGACGCCGGTGACGAAACTGCCGAGCGCGTCGCGGAATGCCGTGGGATCGAACATCGGTTGTGCAGCTAGTCCGCGCGCCTGTGGAGGGCAAGGCTCAGGCAGGCGCGGGACAATATTTGCCGAGATACTGGCCGTGGCCGGGCATGTGCTGAACCAGCCAGCGGATCGATTTCTCCATCTCGTCGACTTCCTTGGTCGTCACGTCGGCGATACCGTCGGCCATCGGGCTGGTTCCGCCCATGGCGATGCCCTGCCCCATCATCACCGCCGCCCAGCTGGTGGTGGTGAACAGCTCGTCCTCCTCGCGGAAGATCTGCCCGTTGGCCTTGAAGATCTCGATCTTCTCGGTGAGCGTGTCGGGTACCTCCATCGTGCGCACATAATTCCAGAAATCGGAATCGTCGCGGCGCGTGGCATTGTAGTGCAGCACCAGGAAATCGCGGATGCGTTCGTATTCCTTGACCGTCAGGCGGTTGTAGGTGCTCGCCTGCGCCTCGTGCACCCCGTCGAGCGAAAGTGTGGCAATGAGCTTGTTCACACCGGTATTGATAAGGTGGATCGAGGTGGATTCGAGCGGTTCCATGAACCCCGAGGCCAACCCCAGCGCGACCACGTTCTTGTTCCAGAACTTCTTGCGCCGGCCGGTGACGAAACGGAGGAAGTTGGGTTCCGCCGTGGGTTTGCCGGCCAGGTTGTTGACCAGGATATCGTGCGCCTCGTCGTCGCTCATGTAGCGGCTGCAATAGACATGGCCGTTGCCGTTGCGATGCTGCAGCGGCACCTGCCACTGCCATCCCGCGCGATGCGCCGTGGCGCGCGTGAATGGCGGCGGCGGCGATCCGTCGTCGCGATTGCAGGGCAGCGCCACCGCCCGGTCGCAGGGCAGGTAATGCGTCCAGTCCTCATAACCGGTCTGCAGGGTCTGCTCGATCAGGACGCCCCTGAATCCGGTGCAGTCGACGAAGAAATCGCCTTCGACCTCGACCCCGCTCTCGAGCGTGAACCCGGTGACGAAACCGGTCTCGGGATGCTGCCGGACCGAGCGGACCTTGCCTTCCTGCCGCACCACCCCGTGCTTCTCCGCATACTGGCGAAGGAACTGCGCATAGCGGGTGGCGTCGATGTGATAGGCGTAGTTCATCGGCGGAAGATCGTCGCGATCATAGTCCTCGGTGCGCGAGAACTTGCCGAAATAGGCGGCCATCGTTTCGAGGTTGAACGCCTGCAAGGGGCGCTTGTCGCCACGCTGGCGCAGCGCGTACCAGACCTGGTGGAAGGAAATCCCGTTGAGGTCGTAGCCATAGGCGCCGAACGGGTGGATGTAGCTTTCGCCGACCTGCCCCCAATTGACGAACTGGATCCCCAGCTTGAACGTGCCCTGCGCCGCCGCGAGCATCTCGCGCTCGTCGATACCCAGCACCTTCTGGAAGTCGACGAAGGGCGGGATCGTCGCCTCGCCCACGCCGACCGTGCCGATCTGCTCCGATTCGACCAGCGTGATCGCGAGATCGCGTCCGTCGCGGATCCGCGAGAGGGCGGCAGCCGCCATCCAGCCGGCCGTCCCCCCGCCCAATATTACGATATGCTCGATAGCCATGTCCCACCCCATGCCAGCAATGACGCGCTGTTGCCAGACGGCAACGCCCGATTGTTAACGTTCATATGACGTCTTGTGAACGCTCACAAGACACGTTATGTGACAGGCTGATTGCAGGATCCAAACTGCGACGTCTTGGGATAAGGGAGGATACATGTTTCGCACCAAGCCGGGTGCCGCGCGCCGCATCGCCGCACTCACCACAGCATCGAGCCTAGCGCTGAGCGCGGCTTGCCCTGCCTTCGCCCAGCAGACGGAGGAGGCGCCAGAGGACGACACCGCAGTCGCGACGCCCGCCGCCAACGCGAACCTCATCATCGTCAGCGGCTATCGGGCGTCGCTCGAATCGGCCCAGAACTTCAAGGAAAACGCCGACACCGTCGTCGACGTCATCACCGCCGAGGACATCGGTGCGCTTCCCGACCGGTCGGTCGCCGAAACGCTGCAGCGCGTCCCGGGCGTCAATATCGGCCGATTCGAGAAGACCTCCGACCCGACGCGTTTCTCGGTCGAAGGCACCGGGGTCATCATCCGCGGCCTGCCCTACACGCGCTCGGAACTCAACGGTCGCGACATCTTCTCGGCCAATGGCGGCCGCGTCCTCAGTTTCGAGGATGTTTCGCCCGAACTCGTCGGCCGCGTCGAGGTGTACAAGAACAGCACCGCGGACATGATCGAGGGGCACATCGCGGGGATGGTCAATCTCGTCACCCGCAAGCCGCTCGACAATCCGGGCTTCCATGTCGCCGGCTCGATCGAAGCGAACTACGGCGACCTGCGCGAGAAATGGTCGCCGACCTTCAACATCCTGGCCTCGGATACGTTCGAGACCGGTGCCGGCACTTTCGGGCTGCAGGTCAGCTATTCGAAGTCGAAGCTCAAGAGCCGCACCGACGCCTCGCAGATCGTCGACCCCTGCTATCGCAACGCCGACCTCAGCGGAGGCTGCCTGCGTGCGCAGAACGTGAACTCGGGCGGCTTCCAGGGCGATGTCTTGCTCGGCCCGGACCAGTTCCCGCCGGCCAATTCGGTCATCGTACCGCAGTTCGCCAACGTCCGTTCGACCACGCTCGATCGCGATCGCGAGGCCTTCTCGGGCGTGGCGCAGTTCGAAACGCTCGACGGCGGCCTGCTGATGACGCTGGAATACCTGCGTTCGGAGACCGATTTCTTCACCGAAGAATATGCCATTCTCGGCCGAATCGACGATGGCGTCTCCTCGCCGAGCCCGCGGCCGGGCACCGCGTGGACCTTCGACGCCAACGGCAATTTCCAGAGCGGCATCCTGACGCAGAACGTCGGCAATGAATATGCGACGCCCTATGGCCTCGGTGGCATTCCGACCGATTCGCTGCGCTTCCTGCGCGACACGAATTCGGTCACGCAGGACATCTCCTTCGACGCGGAGATGAACTTCACCGACCGCTTCCGCGGCCATGTCGAGATGCAGTATGTCGATTCCAAGCTCACTCGCGATTCGGTCTTCGGCGCGATGAGCACCTGGTCCGACATTGCAGTCGACCTTACCGGCAACATACCGAACATCGAATTCCTCGCCCCTCCCGGCGCGCCCGCCGACTATTTCACCAGCGGGTTCTTCACCTATTACTGGTTCGGCCTCGACAGCCGCGAGAAGAACGAGGGCAATCTGTTCAGCCTGGCCGGCGACTTCGAATACGACGTCAGCGACGACGGCTTCTTCAAGAAGGCCTCCTTCGGTGCCCGCTGGGCGGCGCGCGACCGGGTGAACCGCAACACCAACTTCAGCACCTGGGGCAACCTTTCGGCTCCCTGGGCAGGCCGTGCAGGCTGTGCGCCCTGGGGCGAAGGTCCGGGCTGCTTCTCGGGACCGGGCCCCTATGTGCCCGATTGGGCGGGCTTCACCCCGGGCCGGTTCTACACCGGACTGCCGGGGCAGGAATTCGCCATTGCCGGCGGGGTCTATACCGACGAATTCCCGAACGCGTCGCAGTATCGCACCCCCTTTGCCGACAACTTCCAGCGCGGCCGGGCAGCCACTCCGATCGAAAACGGCGGCGCCTATTTCTATGGCGGCGACGACTTCCTGCAGGAGTATCTCGACGGGGTCACCGACCAGCAGTGGGACGAAATCTCGACTGCCGGGCAATCGCCGGAACGCTTCAATCTCGGCGTCAACGGGCGTAGCCGTACGCTGGCCGATGGCACGGTCGTGCAGTGCGATCCGTTCTGCCCGGCGGAAATCTCCGACGTTACCGAGATTACCTCGGCCGCCTATGCGCGCCTTGATTACGGAGCCGACCTCGGCGGCAGCTGGACCGTCAGCGGCAACATCGGCCTACGCTACGTGGAAACGAAGGTCAGCAATGATGCGCTGGTCTCGTTCCCCGATCCGCAGCAATTCGACGCGGTGGCAAACGGGGGCAACGGCGACGGCGTCGTCCAACCCGCGGAAATCACCAGTTCCTGCCCGCCGGTTCCGCCGGGAGGCTTCGCCCCCGAGGTGCTCTACTGCCAGCTCACCGGCGCGCGCCTCGCGGAATACGCTTCGCTGTTCACCGGCGAACTGGTTCCCGATACGAGCGACATCCGGTTCGATCACTGGCTGCCGGCGTTCAACATCAAGCTGGACAGTGGCACCGGCGTGGTCATCCGCGGCGCTGTGTCGAAGGCGATTTCGCGCCCCGACCTGAACCTGTTCAACGCCGGCGGGGTGCTCGGCTTCAGCGGCAATGTCGACAGCGGCCCGCTCCTTGCGATCAGCACGGGCAACCGCAACCTTCGTCCGATCGAATCGTGGAACTACGATCTGAGCGCCGAATGGTACTTCGACGACGTCGGCTCGATCACGGCGGCTCTCTTCATGAAGGACATCGACGGCATCGTTCAGAACGGCCGCGGCCTGGTGAATTACACCGCGCCCAGCGGTACGTCGCAGGATGTGATCATCAACGGCCCGGCCAACGATATCGACGGTACGCTCAAAGGCTTCGAAATCGCCTACCAGCAGACGTACGATTTCCTGCCGGGCTTCCTCAGCGGACTGGGCTCGCAGCTGTCGTACACCTATGTCGACGGCGGCGACTTCCCGAACCCGAACATCTCGGGCATCGGTTCGCCCTCGGTCAATTCCGACGGCGCCCCGATCAACGCGGGTCCGTTCGTATCGCAACTCCCGCTGGCAGGCATTTCGGAGCACACGATCAATGCCACCGTGTTCTACGAGCGGGGGCCGTTCTCGGCTCGCGCCGCCTACAACTGGCGCAGCGAGTTCGTGGTCACGGTACGGGACGACCTCTTCCCGTTCTCGCCGATCTACCAGGATGCAGGTGGCCAGCTCGACGCGTCGATCTTCTACGACGTCACCGACAATCTTAAATTGGGCATCCAGGGTGTGAACCTGCTCGACTCGGTGACCAAGCTCTCGACGGTCGTCGATTACGACGGCACCCGGGTCACGAGCGCGGCCTTCCGCAACGACCGACGCTACACCTTCATTGCCCGCTTCAATTTCTGATCGGGCAGGGTTAGCGACTGACGAGACGGGCTCCTGTTGTCGTGACGGGAGCCCGGATCGTTTTCATGCGGGGGTGCGGCCCCTATTCCACAACAGGGCACGTCTGCCGCATTGATCGGAATAGTGCCGTCGTTAGGATCGACAGGCCGGAGCGCGTCCGGCCAGGAGGCGAATTCGGATGGGTCGGCGACGTCAGTCAGTGACCATCAAGCACGTGGCAGCCGATGCAGGGGTTTCCCTGCAAACGGTGAGCCGCGTCATCAACAACGAGCCCAATGTCCGCCCGGCGATGAAGGAACGGGTGCAGGCTAGCATCGACAAGCTCGGCTATGTCCCCTCGATCGCCGCGCAGCGGATGAGCGGGTCGCGCTCATACCTCATCCTGGCGATCAACGACCGCGACCGGACCATCGCCGACTGGCGCGCGCGCGACGGACGCGACTGGGTCGACCAGATGCTGCTGGGCGGCATGCTGACGGCGGCCGAACGCGGCTATCGCATGATCTTCGAGCTGGTCGACACGCATAGCGACCATGTCGAACGCGAACTGGGCGCCGCGATCGCGGCCCTGCAGCCCGACGGGGTGATCGTGACGCCGCCGCATTCCGAGAATCCGCAGATTACCGGGCTTCTGGCCGAGCGCGGAATTCCGTTCGCGCGGATCGGATCGAAAGCCGAAGGGCCCGGCATTGCCATGACGATGGGCGACGAATTGCTCGCGGCGAAGGCGACCGACCACCTGATCGAACTCGGCCACACGCGGATCGGTTTCATCGCCGGATCGGACGAATACAGCCTTTCGGGCTGGCGCGTCGACGGCTGGCGCGAAGCGATGGCCAATGCCGAACTTGCTTGCGACGACCTGCTCGAGAGGGGGGATTTCGGCTTCGAGAGCGGACTGGCTGCGGCGCGTGCCCTGCTCGACCGCGAGGCAGCGCCGACTGCGATCATCGCCAGTAGCGACCAGATGGCGCTGGCGACGCTCGAGGTCGCGAAGGAGCGCGGGCTCGATATCCCGCGCGATCTCTCGATCGTCAGCTTCGACAATACCCCCGTGGTGCGCTTCACCACCCCCGCCCTTACCGCGCTCGACCAGCCGATCGCGCGAACCGCGGCGCGCGCCGTCGAGCTGCTGATCGACACGCGCAAGAACGGCACGCCCGAACAACCGGTCGTGGTCGAGGGCGAACTGGTCGTTCGCGGATCGACCGCGCGCGCACCGTCACGCAGCAGTAGCTGACGCCGTCGATCGGGCAGTTCGCGCCATCGTCGCAAGAGGGCGGCGCAATCGCGGAACACGCTGCAAGCCGATCACCCCGGCGTTGGCGCCAGGCGCTTTCGGCGCTTCGCGGGAAAACCGCATGAAGCGACCCGGCAGCCGCTTGATTTTCCCCGATCCGCATGGCAGTCCCCTCTATTGATAACGTTCTCATTCATATCGGGGACGCGGAGGGGAAGTTCGGAATGAAAAGCTTTTTGATGGCGACGGCTGCGGCCCTGGCTCTGGCGGGCTGCGCCACGGCTCCGATGCAGCGGCCGGAAGGTCACGCCGCGCTGCCGGCGCCCGTGGCCGAAGAGGATGCGCGCATCGCCGATCTGCTCGCGCGGATGAGCATCGAACGCAAGGTCGCGCAGCTGATCCAGCCGCAGATCGGCTCGTTCACCCCCGAGGACATGCGCCGCTATCGCTTCGGCAGCTACCTCAATGGCGGCAACGGCGGGCCCTATGGCGACGAGTTCGCACCCGCTTCGGAATGGCTGCGCTACGCCGACGAGATGTACCTCGCCTCGGTGGCGCCCATGCCCGGCGGCGAACCCGTGATCCCGACCATGTGGGGCACCGATGCCGTCCACGGCCACACGAATGTCGTCCGCGCGACGATCTTCCCGCACAATATCGCCCTCGGCGCGACGCGCGACGCCGATCTCGTCCGGCGCATCGGCGAAGCGACCGCGGTCGAGATCGAGGTGACCGGCATCGACTGGAACTTCTCCCCCACGATCGCGGTGGCCCAGGATGACCGCTGGGGCCGGACCTATGAAAGCTATTCCGAAGACCCGGCCATCGTCGCGCCGCTGGGCGCCGCGCTGATCGAGGGCCTCCAGGGCCGCAAGGGCGACCCGAACCGCCTCGGCGCGGGCCACGTCATCGCCACCGCCAAGCATTTCTTCGGCGATGGCGGAACCGACCAGGGCGTCGACCAGGGCGAAGTCACCGGCGATATCGACGCGCTGAAGACGATCCATGCCGCCCCCTACCCCGCCGCGATCGAGGCGGGCGTCGAAGCGGTGATGGCGAGCTTCAATTCGATCAACGGCCGCAAGATGCACGGCAACAAGGCGCTTCTCACCGGCGTGCTGCGCGACGAGCTCGGATTCGACGGGCTGGTCGTTGGCGACTGGAACGGCCACGGACAGGTGGCCGGCTGCACCAATACCGACTGCCCGCAGGCGCTGCTCGCCGGGCTCGACATCTACATGGTGCCCGACGACTGGAAGGGCCTGCTCGAAACCACCGTGGCGCAAGTGCAGGACGGAACCATCCCCATGGCCCGGCTCGACGAGGCGGTCGGCCGGGTCCTGCGCGTAAAACTGCGCGCGCACCTGCTCGACGGTATCCTGAAACCATCCGACCGGCCGAATGCCGGCCAGTACGACCTGCTCGGATCGCGGCAGCACCGCGCCATCGCGCGCGAGGCGGTGGCCAAGTCGCAGGTGCTGCTCAAGAACGACGGCGTGCTTCCGCTGAAGGCGGGGGCGAATATCCTCGTCGCCGGGAGCGCTGCCGACGATATCGCGCAGGCGGCGGGCGGGTGGACGCTGATTTGGCAGGGCGGCGGCGAACTCGACAACAGCTATTTCCCCGGCGCGACCTCGATCTGGCAAGGGCTGAAGGACGCCGCCGAGGCGAGCGGGGGAAGCGCGCGACTGTCGGTCGACGGAGGCTATACCGACACTCCCGACGTGGCCGTGGTGGTCTTCGGCGAGAAGCCCTATGCGGAATTTGCGGGCGACCGGAAGGATCTCGCCTTCCGCGACGAAGAGGGCCTCGAACTGCTGCGCAATTTCAAGGCGGCGGGCGTGCCGACGGTCGCAATATTCCTCAGCGGGCGGCCGATGTGGGTCAATCGCGAGCTCAACCTTGCCGATGCCTTCGTCGCGGCCTGGTTGCCGGGGAGCGAGGGCGCGGGCGTGGCCGACGTCCTCACGGGCGCCGCCCCGGCGACAGGCAAGCTCGGCTTCAGCTGGCCCGA
>Ga0066644_10000751_pt1 | contig 19783 bp, 20 predicted proteins | sample CryGeyCG2114_020_FD_62735 | JGI IMG/M metagenome (GOLD analysis project Ga0066644, IMG submission 62735) | Groundwater microbial communities from aquifer - Crystal Geyser CG15_big_fil_post_rev_8/21/14_0.20 | ecosystem: Environmental > Aquatic > Deep subsurface > Groundwater | place: USA: Utah...
TAGTCGCCTTCGGGCTCGACCGGGATCGAGGGGATGATCTGTTGCATTTCGGCATAGGTGTCGCGCGCTTCGTCGCAGGCGCGGCGGCTGCCATCCTCGCATTCGTCGAGCTGCTTTTCGTACTGGCGCTCGAGCTTGGCGAGGCGCTCCTCGCGCCGCCGGATTTCGCGTCCGCGTTTCTCGTCGGCTTCCGACTGGCTGGTCGTGGCGAGATCGACGCCCTTGCTGACGACCTTCACCGGCGCGGTGGCAACGTCGACCACAGTCTTGGCGAGGCAGCCGGGCAGCATGACTGCCGAAGGCAGCAGAATCAGAAGAGCTAGGCGACGCATGGCGAAATCCTTTCGCCGCGCCGCCTAGCTCAAAACGGGTGAGCCGTCGATGAACTCAGGCGTCGGGTGCTTCGGGCGCCTCGGGCGCCTCGGGTGCCGGCGGGGCGATCGGCGCCGCCGGAGCCTCGGGGGCCTTGCGCGCGCGGGTCACCTCGCGGCAATTGAGTTTGCCCGAACCCATGGCGCTGACGGTGCAGTTGGCGCGGCCGTTCACGGTGATCGAGCCCGATCCCATGATGCTGGCCTCGACATTGCCGTCCGAGGCGAATTCGGCACTGCCCGATCCGGCAACCGAGATATCGGCGCCACCGACTTCGAGGCCGGCCATGTCCGCTGCACCCGAACCGGCGATGGTCAGGTCGAGCGTTTCGACCTTGCCGCTGGCGGAGAAGTCGCCCGAACCGGCGATCGTGAGATCGAGCGAGCTCGCGTCCATCCGCGCGACCTTGGCCTTGCCCGAACCGGCGATGGTCACATCGGCCTTGCCGGTCATCGATTCGGCCTCGATGTCGCCCGAACCGGCCAGTACCATGGCGGTGAGGCTGGGCATGGTCACGCGAACGGTCGCGTGACCCTTGTCCTTCCAGCTGTTCTTCTCGCGACTGATGCCGAGCGATCCGTCGTCGAGCGAGAAGCGCAGGGCATCGACCGCTTCGTCGTCGCCCGAAACCGAGATGTCGAGCGCATCGCCTTCGGTGACGACGACCGTGTCGGGTCCCGCGAGCACCAGCTCGGTCGGCGCCGGTCCGCTGGTGTCGAGTTCGGCCAGCGGCACGCCTTCGCTGTCGCCGATCTGGATATTCACGCCATCGCAGCCGGTGACGATGGCGGCGCCGGCCAGCACGGCCAGGGGCGCAAGGCCCTTGAGTAAACGGTGGATCATCGCAGTGGTATTCCTCTCGCAGCGGCAGTCCGTGTTGCTGATATAATACAGCGCGCGACGATCATCAAGCCGGAGGATGCGGACCGACCGGCAGGGTCCGGCCCGCCGATCGATCGGTTGTTGCCGTTCGTAGAACTCAGCGCGTGCAGGTGAGCCGGCCCGAACCCATCCGCGTTTGCGAACAGTCGGTGGTTCCCGTCACCACGGCACCGCCGCTGCCGACGATGCTCGCCGAGACCCGCCCGTCGGCGTGGAAGCGCGCGTCACCCGAACCTGCGATCGTGACATTCGCACGTCCCACGCGCAGGCCGCGGCCGTGGATGTCGCCGCTGCCTGCAATGGTGATCTTGCCGTCGTCGGCCTGGCCCGCGATGTGCAGATCGCCCGAACCGGCGATCGTCGCCTTGAGCTCGGATGCCTGAACGCGGCGTATGTCGATCGTGCCCGATCCCGCGACGGTGGCGCCGATATCCTCTCCGTTCATCGCGTCGACCGAAAGATTGCCCGAACCGGCGAGGACGACGTCCTCGACTGCCGGCGCGATAATCTCGATGCGCGCCGTCCCGTCGATCCGGTCGTGGCGGTGGCGCCGGCCGATAGTAATCTTTCCGTCCTCGACGAGGAAGCGCAGTTCGGCGAGCACTTGGCTGCTGCCGCTGGCGCGGATCTGCCAACGATCGCCGCGCGTCACGGTGAGGTTGTCGGCACCGGCGAGGACCACCGAATCGAAACGGCCCGTGCGGGCCCAGTCCTGCGAGATAGGCTGCCCGTCATCGAGCTTGGAATGCCATTTCCCATGCGCGATCGCGGTGTCGGCGGGCAGGGCGACAATCGTGGCGAGGCCGAGCGAGGCGGCGGCAAGAATGCGAAACATGGTGGTTCTCCCGAATGGTGGGGCATAGGTCTCACCATCGGCGAACGAAGTCGAGGACGTTCGTCGACAACTGTAATCGTTTAATGGATTAGGCGGTCCGGGCACGCCGCAAACGAAAAGGGGGCGCCTGGCGGCACCCCCTTAGAACGTAAGGTTTTGGACGCGCTCACGCGTCTTCGGTGTTCTCGTAATACTGCGGCGCGTGTTCGCGCAGCACGTCGAGGATCTTCTCCAGCGCGGTCGCCTCGTCGGTCTTCTCCATCGCCGCGAGTTCGCGGGCGAGGCGGCTCGAGGCCGCTTCGAAGATCTGGCGTTCCGAATAGGACTGTTCGGGCTGGTCGTCGGGACGGAACAGGTCGCGCGTCACTTCGGCGATCAGGACGATCTCGCCCGAGTTGATCTTGGCTTCGTATTCCTGTGCGCGGCGGCTCCACATGGTCCGCTTGACCTTGGGCTTGCCCTTGAGCGTTTCCATCGCTTCTTTCAGCGTCTTGTCGCTCGACAGCTTGCGCATGCCGATCGACTCGACCTTGTTGACCGGAACGCGCAGCGTCATGCGTTCCTTTTCGAAGCGGAGGACATAAAGGTCGAGCTGCATGCCGGCGATTTCCTCGCTCTGGAGCTCGATCACACGGCCAACGCCGTGCTTGGGGTATACAACGTAGTCGCCAACGTCGAAGGCATCAGCCTTGCTTGCCATGCAATCTATCCTTTCGTCCGGGCCCGGCCGGAGGGACAGCAGCGTCGTCGAAACCCTTGGCCGCAATCCCCTCCGAGGGAGTGCGGTCGGGTGCCGAATGTGACGTGTGCTGGTGGCCTGCCCTTTCAATTCTCACACCTGGCCGGGAGCAAACCGGCGCAGTTGTTGCATTATATAGCACAGCCGCAAGAAAATTGCGAATCGCAATTGAGTCGGCCGGAGGGTGCGGGCAGGCGGCGTTCGGCGGCCGCCCCCCGGATCAGTCGCCTTCGCCGGGCTCGGGTGAGAAGTACTTGGCGAACTTGTGTTCTTCGTCCTTGTGCTCGTCGGCGTCGGCCGGCGGCTCCTTCGACTGGGTGATGTTGGGCCATTCGGCGCTGAACTTGGTGTTCAGCTCGAGCCACTTCTCCAGACCGTCCTCGGTATCGGGGAGAATCGCTTCGGCGGGGCATTCGGGTTCGCATACGCCGCAGTCGATGCACTCGCTGGGATTGATGACCAGCATGTTGTCGCCTTCGTAGAAGCAGTCGACCGGACAGACCTCGACGCAGTCGGTGTACTTGCACTTGATGCAGGCCTCGGTGACGACATAGGTCATGGGTAGCGTAATCCCTAGAAGTGGTTCTCTGATCCGCGCTGCTAGGGCGGTTTATCCGTTGGGGTCAAGCTCGCGGTAGCAGGCCTGCGCTTCGCGCGGGGGGCCGCGCCTTTCGGGAACTGCGAGGATTTCGATCAGCCGCACCCTTTCGCCGAGCGGAAGCGTGAGGATGTCGCCCGTGCCGATATCGCGAGAACAGCGCGTCACCCGCTCGCCGTTGCGGCGGATGTGCCCTTCTTCGACCAGCCTGTGCGCCGCGCTGCGGGTGCGCACGAAGCGCAAATAGCACAGCAGCCGGTCGATCCTCACCCAAGGCTCTCCATCAGCGCACAAGGTCGGCGAGCGCGGCGAAGGCATTGCCCTCGCGCGGCTGCGCGGGCTTCTGCCGCTCCTGCTTGCGCCGCGCCGGGCGCCATTCCCAGCGGTCGGGACGCGGCGGGCCGAACTGCCCCTCCGCCAGAGGGCGCGCCTTCTGCACGCGGAAACCGGCATTGCCGAGCAGGCGCGCAATATTGCCTTCCTCGAGCCCGATCGAGACCGGCAGCGCATAGTCGAGCACGAATTTGCGCCTGCGGTCCTTGCCCTGCGCCTTGGCGCGGACCTCGTGCGCGGCGCGCAGGATTTTCTCGGCAAGGTCGATGCGGATCGCCTGGCTGCCCGCATGGCGATAGCCCGAGGGCAGCTTCTTGGCATCGGCGATCACCGGCAGCATCGCCTCCTGCAGCGGCCGCCGGTCGCGCCCCAGCGCATGGAGCAGCTGGCGCGGCGCAGGCTTGAGCAGCGCGGGCGCGAAGATGTCGAGTGCACCGAAGGTCACGCCGATCTTGCGCAGGAAGGGGCGCATCTCCTTGGGCAGGTGCTCGATGCCCGCCTTCTCGCGCGTGACATAGCCATGCCCGGCAATCAGGTTGAGCAGCAGCGCGCGCGCTTGCGATCCCGCGTCGGGATTGCTCGCCGCATGATGCAGCTTTTCGAGCGGCTCGAGCGGCGCGAGCGTTTTGGCGAGCCAGCCTTCGAGCGCGGCAAGCAGGCTCGTACGCGGGGCATCGGGCAGCGCGGCAACTTCGCGCGAAGGCTGCAGGAGCGGCGTCACGCTGCCATCGCGCTGGTCCAGCTTGGCGAGTTCTTCCTTGCCCCAACGAACCGCGCCGCGCGCCAGTTCAACCCCGGCGAGGTCGGAGGCGACCAGCGCCTCGGCCCTTTCGCCCAGCAGCCTGGGCAGCGCCTTTTCCGCGGCGGCGAGCAGCATGCGGCGGTCCTCGTGCCGGGCGGAGGGATCGACCACGAAGCGCAGCCCCTCGACATGGCCGAGCACCTCGCCCTCGACGCTCACTTCGCCCGCCTCGTTCAGTTCAATCGGCAACATGCCTGCATCCTGTCCCAGCGACTTCATCAGGATCGCCGTCCTCCGGTTTACGAATCTCTCGGTTAGCCGCGCATGAAGCGCGTCCGACAATTTGGCTTCGACTGCGCGTGCGCGCGACGCCATTTCGTCACGCGCCAGCACCCAGTCGGGCCGCTGGCAGATATAGGCCCAGCTGCGAATCGCCGCGATCCGCCCCTGCAGCGTATCGATATCGCCGGACATGTTGTCGAGTTCGGATATCCTCGCGGCGACGTAATCCGCGCCGATGTATCCTTTCGACAAGTCGTGCCACAACCGCGCGACGAAGCGCGCGTGGACGTCGGGCCCGCGCTGGCGGAAGTCGGGCAGCGAGCACGCCTCCCAGAAACGGCGGACAGTGCCGGGGCCGCGGATGGTCTGCGCAAAGGGCTCCTCGGCAAGGCGCTTGAGCGTAGCGAGGTCGATGGCTTCGGGCGCCAGCCGCAGCGCGGGATCGCGCGGCGGGGCTTCGAGATCGCCGATCAGCGTGCCGAGCGAATCGAAGCGCGGCTCGGGTTCGCGCCAGAACAGATGCGTCAGCGGCGCGAAGCGGTGCTCCTCGATCGCATAGACCTCTTCCTCGGTGAACTCGGGCGCGGTGCCGTGCTTGTTCGTCCCCGCCAGCGTCCCGAAGGTGCCGTCGCGCTGGTGGCGCCCCGCGCGACCCGCGATCTGCGCCATCTCGGCCGGCAGCAGGCGGCGCATGCGCACACCATCGAACTTGCTGAGCCCGGCAAAGGCGACGTGGTTGACGTCAAGGTTCAGGCCCATGCCGATGGCATCGGTGGCGACGATGTAGTCGACCTCGCCATTCTGGAACAGGGCGACCTGCTTGTTGCGCGTCTCGGGGCTCAGCGCGCCCATGACCACCGCCGCGCCGCCGCGGAAGCGTCGCAGCATCTCGGCGACGGCATAGACCTGCTCGGCGCTGAAGGCGACGATCGCGCTGCGCGGGGGCAGACGCGACAATTTGCGCGGCCCGATATGGGTGAGGGTGGAGAAGCGAGGGCGGTCCGAAATTTCGGCCTCGGGCACAAGCTGCCGCACCAGCGGCTCGAGCGTCGCAGCGCCCAGCAGCATCGTCTCCTCGCGCCCGCGCGCGTTGAGCAGCCGGTCGGTGAAGATGTGCCCGCGCTCGCGATCCGCGGCGAGCTGCGCTTCGTCGAGCGCCACGAAGGCCGCCCCGGCTCCGTCGCGCGGCATGGCCTCGACCGTGCAGCACATGTAGCGTGCGTTTGCCGGCTCGATCCGTTCCTCGCCGGTGATCAGCGCGACCGCATCGTCGCCCTTGATCGCGCGCACCCGGTCGTAGACCTCGCGCGCCAGCAGGCGCAGCGGAAAGCCCATGCAGCCGCTCGAATGCGCTGCCATGCGCTCGATCGCCAGATGCGTCTTGCCGGTATTGGTGGGTCCGAGGACCGCCTTGATCGCGCTACCCTGCACCCCCCCTAGGTGGCAGCGGCAGGGCCCGAGGGCAACCACCCGGCGCCCCGTTCCCTCGATTCGCCGCAATCGCGACTCGGATCGCCGCAAGTTAAGTCGGCCTTTACTTTGTTTTGGCAAGCGAAACGGGCAAAGGACCCTGCAGCAAGGGTCGGGCCGCCATCGATTGCAGCGAGCGGCCGGAAAGAAGGGACAGCGCAGGTGTACAGGTCCCCCGCGGACATGGACGATACGCACAGGCATCACGCCACTGGCGGACAGGGCCAGCCCCCTGCCTCGCTCGCGCATGACCAGATCGTCGCCCCGGCACACCAGCCCGCTTTCTCCTGGACCACCATGCGCGACCAGCTTTCAGGCCGGATCGCCGCACTCGACCTCGCCCCCGATCTCGGCAGCGAGATCGGCAGCAAGCGCTGGATGCGCGGGCTCGGAACCTTCGTCGGACTCACCGCAGCGGCACTGGCCCTCTGGCCCAGCTTCGCCCCACTCGAGGCAGCACCCCCGGCGCATGTCGACGATGCCGTGCGCGACGAATACCGCAGCCAGATGATCCTCCCGCTGGCGCTGGGTGCCGACAGCGGCCGCCATATGGGCGCGACCGCGCTGGTCGAGCCGCTCGCCGCCGCGCCCGAACGGCCTACGCTCGAGACGGTCCTGACGATAGGCCGCGGCGACACTTTCGAGCGCCTGCTGCGCCGCGCGGGCATCGGGCGAGACGACAGCTTGCGCGTCACCGAACTCGTCGGGGGCGCGATGGACCTGTCCGAGCTGGCCCCGGGTACGAGCTTCGACATCACGCTCGGCCGGCGTCCTGCACCCGGTGCGCCGCGCCCGCTCGAAGCCATTGCCTTTCGCGCCCGCTTCGATCTCGAACTGGCAGTCGAGCGGCACGGAGAAGGGGCCGAACTTGCGCTGACGAAACACGTCATCCGCGTCGACGAGACCCCATTGCGCATTCGCGGCACCGTGGGCGACAGCCTCTATCGTTCGGCGCGCGCCGCCGGCGCCCCGGCGAGCGCGGTCCAGGCCTATCTCAAGACGCTCGGCCAGTATGTGAATCTCGACCGCGACGTGCGCGCAGACGACACTTTCGACTTCATCGTCGCGCACCGCCGTGCCGCAACCGGCGAGCGGCAGGCCGGGCAATTGCTCTACGCCGGGCTCGAGCGCGACGAGAAGCCCCGGGTGCAATTGATGCGCTGGGGCAAGGACGGCGAATTCTACGAGGCTTCGGGCGTGGGCGAACAACGCGGCGGGCTGATGGCTCCGGTCGCTGGCCGGACGACCTCGCGCTTCGGCATGCGGCGGCATCCGATTTTGGGCTATCGCCGGATGCATTCGGGGCTCGATTTCAAGGCCGGCTACGGCACGCCCATCGTCGCGGTGACCGATGGGCGCGTGACCGGCGCCGGGCGCATGGGCGGCTGCGGCAATGCGGTGCGGCTGCGCCACGACGGCGGGATCGACACACGCTATTGCCACATGAGCCGGATCGCGGTGAACCGCGGGCAGAGTGTCCGCCGCGGACAGGTGATCGGCTATGTCGGCTCGACCGGCCTCTCCACCGGCGCGCACCTGCATTACGAAATGTACCGCAACGGCCGTGCGATCGACCCGGCGAGTGTCCAATATGTGAGCCGGGCGCAGCTGGCCGGCGCCGAACTGCGGCGCTTCAAGGACGCGCTGGCGCGGATCCGCACGGTCCAGCCGGGCGCTGCGCTGGCCGAACTCGAGCAGACCTCGGCGGAGGTTGCGGCGAGCGAACCGGTACGCGAAATCGACCGGCTCTCCCCGCCCAAGAAGGGCTGAGATTGCGCGGCGCGCCCGCTTGCGGCACAGCGGCGCCATGACCAACGCAAGTTACCCCGCCACCCGTCTGCGCCGCACCCGCGCGAGCGGCTGGAGCCGCGCCATGCACCGCGAAACGGTGCTGACTCCGGCCGATCTGATCTGGCCGCTGTTCGTAACCGACGGGCAGGGGGTGGAAGACCCGGTCGCCAGCCTGCCGGGCGTATCGCGCTGGTCGGTCGATGGAATTGCGGCGCGCGCGAAGGAGGCGGTCGCGCTCGGCATCCCCTGCATTGCGCTGTTCCCCAACACGCAGCCGGAAAAGCGCAGCAACGACGGCGCCGAAGCGCTCAATCCCGACAATCTCATGTGCCGCGCGATCAAGGCGGTGCGCGATGCCTGCGGCAGCGACATCGGTATCCTCACCGACGTGGCGCTCGATCCCTATACCAGCCACGGGCAGGACGGGCTGCTCGACGATAGCGGCTATGTTCTCAACGACGATACGGTCGCGGTGCTGGTCGACCAGGCCGTCAACCAGGCCGATGCGGGGGCGGACATCATCGCCCCGTCGGACATGATGGACGGCCGCGTGAAGGCGATCCGCATGGCGCTGGAAATGAACGCGCATCCCAATGTCCAGATCATGGCCTATTCGGCGAAATACGCCTCGGCCTTTTACGGCCCGTTCCGCGATGCCGTGGGGTCTGGGGGCCTGCTGAAAGGCGACAAGAAGAGCTACCAGATGGACCCGGCCAATGGCGACGAGGCGATGCGCGAGATTGCGCTCGATATCGCCGAGGGCGCCGACAGCGTCATGGTCAAGCCCGGCCTCGCCTATCTCGACATCATCTGGCGTGCCAAGCAGCAGTTCCACGTGCCCGTCTTCGCCTATCAGGTGAGCGGCGAATATGCGCTGATCGAGGCCGGCGCGGCGGCGGGCGTGGGCGATCGCGACGCGCTGCTGATGGAGAAACTGCTCGCCTTCAAACGCGCCGGGTGCAGCGGGGTTCTGACCTACCACGCACCGCGCGCGGCACAGCTGCTCAATGGCTGAATTCCGCATCGGGACCGAGCGGCTGATCCTGCGCGACTGGCGCGGCGATGCCGACTGGGCGGAGTTCTTCCGCGTCACCAACACGCCGGCGGTGATGGAATGGCTTGGCGGCGTGCTCGACGAGAACGGCCGGGCCAAGCAGCGCGAACGGGTCGAAGGCTGCGCCGCGCGCAACGGCTTCTGCTTCTGGGCGGTCGAACGCAGGGACGATGGTGCCCTGCTGGGATTTTGCGGCCTCAAGCGGGCCGATGCTCCGGGCTCGAGCGTAACCGGGGCGGTAGAGATCGGCTGGCGCCTGCGCGAGGATGTCTGGGGCCAGGGCTACGCGAAAGAGGCGGCGCTGGCTGCGCTCGATGCGGCTTTCGAACGCTTTGGCGCCGAGGAAGTCGTGGCGCTCACGGTCGAAGGCAATGCGGCGAGTTGGGGGCTGATGAAGCGGCTCGGCATGCGGCGGCGCGAAGAGCTCGACTATGCCGACGAGCGCTATGACCCGCCGTGGCGCGATACGATCGTCTATTCGATCGACCGCGCGACATGGGAAGAGGCGCATGGCTGACATCGTCGCCGAGACCGACCGGCTGGTGCTGCGCACGATCGAGGACGGCGATGTCGAGCTACAGGACCGGCTGCTCAACACGCCGACGGTGATGGCGCGGCTCGGCGGGGTGAAGGAACGCCACGAGATCGAGGCCAAGCACGCCAAGTCACGCGCGCTCTACGCGCGCGAGGGCTTCAGCTTCCTCTTCATGATCGAAAAGGCGAGCGGCGAAATGGTCGGCCATTGCGGGATCAAGCGCGTCGACAATCCGCTTGCGCCCAATGTCGGCGATCACGAGATCGGCTGGCTGGTGCGCGAGGACCGCTGGCGTAGGGGCTACGCCGAGGAGGCGATGCGCGCGGTGCTCGACTGGGCCTTCACCCGCGTCGGTGCACCGCATGTCGTGGCACTGACCAGCGAGGCCAATACCGGCAGCTGGAAACTGATGGAAAAGCTCGGCATGGTCCGGCGCGAGGATCTCGATTTTTCGGATCCCGCCTTTCCGCCCGAAGACAATCCGACGATCCAGTATTCGCTCACGAAAGACCAATGGGAGAGCGCACAGTGACTGCAAGCCGCCCCGGAGTGACCATCATCCCGATCCATGGCCACACGCCGAAGATCCACGACAGCGCCTTCATCGCGCCCGGCTGCACGATCATCGGCAATGTCGAGATCGGGGCCGACAGTTCGGTGTGGTACAATTGCGTGCTGCGCGCCGATGTCAGCCGGATCGTCATCGGCCAGCGGAGCAACATCCAGGACGGCACCGTCTGCCATTGCGACCCCGAACGCCCGGGCGATCCCGACGGTTCGCCGCTGATCATCGGCGACGACGTGCTGATCGGCCACATGGCGATGGTCCACGGCTGCACGATCGAGGATCGCGGATTCGTCGGCCTCGGCGCGATCGCGATGAACAAGGCGGTGATCGGCTCGGACGCGATGCTGGCGGCGGGGGCGATGCTGACCGAGGGCAAGGTGATGGGCGCACGCGAGCTGTGGGGCGGGCGTCCCGCGCGCAAGATGCGCGATCTCGACGATGCCGCGATTGCCGGCATGCGCATGGGCGTCGCGCATTACGCCGAGAACGCCAAGCACCACGCGGCCGCCGTCGATGCCGCGACGGGCCATGGCGCGCCGCAGGGCTGACCTCCCCGATCCTGCAGAGCTGAACGCGCTCGTCACCGAGGGGCATTTGCGCCTGCGCGTGACGCCGGGTGCGCGCGGCGAAAGTATCGCCATCGAGGACCGCAGGGTGCTGGTGAAGGTGCGCGCCCGGCCCACCGACGGCGCAGCCAACCTCGCGGTCGAAAAGCTGGTGGCGCGCGCCCTTGGCGTGCCGACGTCACGCTGCCGGATAGTGCGCGGGGCGACGTCGCGCGAGAAGGTGCTCGCTGTCAGTCCCTGATCAGCGCCCGCAGCGCCTCGATCCGGTCGGCCTCGTGCGGGGGCTTGTCCCAGCGGATACGGTGGATGCGCGGGAAGCGCATGGCGAGCCCGGATTTGTGGCGCTTGCTCTCGTGAACGCTATCGAAGGCGACTTCGAAGACCAGGCTCTTGTCGGTTTCGCGTACCGGGCCGAAGCGGTTCACGGTGTTCTGGCGGACATGGCGATCGATCTTCTTGAGCTCTTCGTCGGTGAAGCCCGAATAGGCCTTGCCCACCGGCAGCAGCTCGGCGCCGGCATCGGGGTCGCCGTCCCAGCAGCCGAAGGTGTAGTCGGAGAAGAAGCTCGAGCGCTTGCCGCTGCCGCGCTGGGCATACATCAGAACGCAATCGACCAGCAGCGGGTCGCGCTTCCACTTGTACCAGTAGCCGATGCGCCGCCCGGCGATATAGGGGCTGTCGCGTCGCTTGAGCATCAGCCCCTCGATCGCATCGTCGCGCGCGCCCTCGCGGATTTCGGCGAGCTGGTCGAAATCGCGCGCCTCGACCAGCTGGCTGAGGTCGAAATGCGTACCCGGCAGCCGCGTCATGAGCGTCTCGAGCCGCTGCCGCCGCGCGGTCCAGGGCTGTTCGCGCAGATCCTCGCCCTCGAGCAGGAGCGCATCGTAGAGCCGCACGAAAGCGGGAAACTCGGCGAGCATCTTCTTGCTCACCGTCTTGCGCCCGAGCCGCTGCTGCAGCGCGTTGAAGCTCGCCGCGCCGCCTTGCTCGCCGCCCTGGTGCGCGCCGCGCACGAGCAGTTCGCCATCGAGCACCGCGGGGAAGGGGAGGACATCGAGCAGTTCGGGAAATGTCGCCGAGATGTCGTCGCCCGAGCGCGAATAGACGCGGGTCTCGTCGCCCGCGCGGACCAGCTGGACGCGGATCCCGTCCCATTTCCACTCGGCGGCGTAGTCGGAGAGGTCGACGACCGTTTCCTCGAGCGGATGCGCGAGCATGAAGGGGCGGAAGGTCGGCAGATTCTCGATATCGGGCGGTGGCTCGCCGCGCGCGGCCCAGGCGAACAGCGGGTCGTAGGGCGGCTCGAGCCCGTGCCAATATTCCTCGACCTCCTCGACCGATACGTCGAAGGCCTGGCCGAAAGCGGTCTTCGCAAGGCGGCTCGACACGCCGATCCGCATGCCGCCGGTGGCGAGCTTGAGCAGCGCATAGCGGCCCGAGGGGTCGAGCCGGTCGAGCAGGCGCGGCAGCTCGGCCAGCACGCTCTTGCGATTCATGCCGCCGAGCAGTTCGACTGCTTCGCTCACCGTCGGCGGCGAGGGGGCTTGTTCGGGCGCGGGCCACAGCAGGCTGGCGGTCTCCGCCGTGTCGCCGACGAAATCGCGCGAGAGCGTCCACAGCACAGGATCGATCCGGTCCTTGAGCAGGTTGCGAATGGTCGAGCTTTTGACCGCGGGAAAGTCGAGCCCGTCGGCGAGCGCGGCGAGTGCCCAGCCGCGGTCGGGATCGGGCGTCATGCGCAGATAGTCCGCAATCAGCCGCAGTTTCTCGTTGCGGCTGCGCGTATAGACCAGCGCGTCGATCAGGGCGGCGAAGTCTTCCATCAGCGAATTCCGACATGTTGCGACTGCGCTTCGACAGGCTCAGCGTGAGCGGATGTGGCGATGCGAGGCCGGCACGAGACCCGCTCGTCCTGAGCCTGTCGAAGGACAGTCACGCCCACGGGCTCAATCATCCTCGTCCTCGTAGCCAACCAGCGCCAGCGCGCGGGCGCGGCGCTGGTGGAGCTGGCACCAGCGCAGCAGCGCATCCTCGCGACCGTGGGTGATCCAGTTTTCCTGCGCGCCGACTTCCTCAATCGTCCGCGTCAGCTCGCCCCAGTCGGCGTGGTCGGAAATCACCAGCGGCAGTTCGACATTGCGCTGGCGCGCGCGCTGGCGAATGCGCATCCAGCCGCTTGCCATCGCGGTGATCGGGTCGGGCAGGCGGCGCGACCAGCGATCGTTGAGCGCGGAGGGCGGGCACACCACGATGTGGCCCCGCATGTCCTCCTTCGAATGATCCGCCACCAGCCGCAATTCGCCAAGATCGACCCCGTGTTCCTCATAGAGCCGGCACATCTTCTCCATCGCGCCGTGGAGGTAGATCGGCGCGTCGTGCCCAGCGCGACGCAGTTCGGCGATCACCCGCTGCGCCTTTCCGAGCGCATAGGCACCGACCAGCACACAGCGCTCGGGATGCGTGGCGAGCCGGTCGAGCAGCTTCGCCATCTCCTCCTCGATCGGCGGATGGCAGAACACCGGCAGACCGAAAGTCGCCTCGGTGATGAAGATGTCGCAGGGGGTGACTTGGAAGGGCGGACAGGTGGGGTCGTGACGTCGCTTGTAATCCCCCGTGACGATCACCCGCTCGCCGGCATGTTCGAGCAGGATCTGCGCGCTGCCGAGCACGTGGCCGGCGGGGATATAGGTCGCCTCAACCCCGCCGGGCAGGCGGATCGTCTCGCCATACTGGACCGGCGTGGCACCATCCGAAGTCGCGTAGCGCAACTTCATGATCGCCAGCGTCTCGGGGGTGGCGACGGTCTGGCCGTGCCCACCGCGGGCATGGTCGGCATGGCCGTGCGTTACCAAGGCCCTGTCGACCGCGCGGCTGGGATCGACCCAGCAATCGGCGGGCAGGATATGGATTCCGTGGGGTTCGGGCCTGATCCAGGAAAAGGGGGCTGCCATCGCACAGAAACCCGCACGGCCACGCCGATGTTCCCGGACCGCCGCTTCGTAGCGTGATGCCCGTCACGCGCCCCCAGGCACGCCCCGCCCTATCTCTCTTCGCAGACAAGGAGGACATGCAATGGCTGGGTACTCGCTCCATATCGGACTCAATCGCGTTTCGGCGGGTCATTACGGCTCGGAGATGCCGCTACGCAGCGCAGTTGCCGACGCAGAGGCGATGGAGGCTATTGCCCGGGCGCAGGGCTTCTCCACCCAGGCGTTGCACGATGACGCAGCGACGAGCGGCGCGGTGGCGCGGCATATCCACCAGCTGGCGAGCCGGGCCCGGCGCAAGGATATCGTCCTCATCAGCTACGCCGGGCACGGCAGCAACATCTACGATTCGGGCGGCGACGAACCCGATTCGCTCGACGAGACCTGGTGCCTGTTCGATCGGATGATGGTCGATGACGAGCTTTACGGTCTCTATACGCTGTTCGGCCCCGACGTCCGGCTGTTGATCGTGTCCGATTCGTGCCACAGCGGCACCGTTGCCCGGATGGTATCGGCGAGTGCGACCGCCGATCCCTTCGCAGCCGATTCCGACGAGGTGTTCCGCACCATCGATCCCGTGGCGGCGCGCGCCGTCTATGCCGACCATTCCGAACTGTACGATTCGGTCCAGGCGCTAGCTGCCGCAGGAGGGCGTTCGTCGCTGTCCTGTTCGCTGCAGCTGTTCGCCGCCTGCCAGGACGACCAGCTTGCCGGAGACGGCCCTGACAATGGCTACTTTACCTCGCATCTGCTCGACCAGTGGGACCAGGGTGCATGGCAGGGCAGCTACACCGAACTCTACGAGAACCTGAGGCAGGCAATGCCGCGCAAGCAGCAGCCGAACCGCCAGCTTCTCGGCAGAGAAAACGCTGCGTTTCTCGCACAGCGTCCATTCACCATCTGAGAAGGAGAAACACCATGGCTTCGCGCTGCGTATTAGATATCGACATGGGTCCCGACGTGCTGAACATGGACCACGCCACCTTCCGCCAGTACATGATCGACACGTGCTTCCCGCCCTGCTGGGAGGCGATGGCGGCGGCCAAAGCGTCGGTCCCCTATGTCGAGCCCATCCTCGACGACGCCACGCGCGGGGGCGAGGTCAACGTGTCCTGCTCGGCCGACAGTCACGGCCATGCCGAATGTACGGTCGGCGCCTCGATCCGCTGGTGATGCAAAACGGGCGGTAGTCGGTAGCCGACTGCCGCCCTCACTTTTCGCCAATTCGGCTCAGTCTTTGCTCTTGTCTTCGGACGCAGGTGCCTGGGGCGCCTTTTTGGCTGTTTTCTTCTTTGCCGCAGGCTTCTTGCGCCTGGGCCTGCTGGAGGGCGGGGCCGGGGTCAGCTCGAAGCTCGGCTTGCCGTCCTTCATCGTCACCGAGACCTCGCCGCCATCGGCCAGCTTGCCGAACAGCAATTCTTCCGCCAGCGGTTGCTTGATCCTCTCCTGGATCAGGCGGCCCATCGGGCGCGCGCCATAGAGGCGGTCGTACCCCTTGTCGGCCAGCCACGCGCGGCTTGCCTTGTCGAACTGGATGTCGACATTCTGTTCGGCGAGCTGCAGTTCGAGCTGGAGGATGAACTTGTCGACCACGCGCGCGACGGTGTCCTTGCCGAGATAGCCGAAGGGCACCACCGCATCGAGCCGGTTGCGGAATTCGGGAGTGAACATGCGCTTCACTGCCTCTTCGCTCGCATCTTCCTTGCTCACGTCGCCGAAACCGATGCCCTGCCGCGCCATGTCGGCCGCGCCGGCATTGGTGGTCATGATCAGCACGACATTGCGGAAATCGACCGTCTTGCCGTGGTGGTCGGTCAGGCGGCCGTTATCCATCACCTGCAGCAGGATGTTGAACAGGTCGGGATGCGCCTTCTCGATCTCGTCGAGCAGCAGCACGCAATGCGGGTTCTGGTCGACCGCATCGGTCAGGAGCCCGCCTTGGTCGTAGCCGACATAGCCCGGAGGCGCGCCGATCAGTCGGCTCACGCTGTGGCGCTCCATATATTCGGACATGTCGAAGCGCTTCAGTTCGATGCCCATGATGCTGGCGAGTTGGCGCGCAACCTCGGTCTTGCCGACGCCGGTCGGGCCGCTGAACAGGAACGAGCCGATCGGCTTGTCCGGATCGCGCAGCCCTGCGCGGCTCAGTTTCATCGCGGTCGAAAGCTTGCGGACCGCAGGATCCTGGCCGAACACGACATGCTTGAGGTCGCGTTCGAGGTTTTCGAGCGCCTTCTTGTCGTCCTTGCTGACCGATTTGGGCGGGATGCGCGCCATGGTGGCGATGACCGCTTCGATCTCCTTGGCGGTGATCTTCTTCTTGCGGCGGCTGGGCGGGACCAGCATCTGCATCGCGCCGACCTCGTCGATAACGTCGATCGCCTTGTCGGGCAGCTTGCGGTCGTTGATGTAGCGCGCGGAAAGTTCCACCGCGGTCTTGAGCGCATCGACGGTGTAGGTGACCTTGTGGTGATCCTGGAAGGCGCTCTTAAGGCCCTTGAGGATCTTGATCGTGTCCTCGATCGTCGGCTCGTTCACGTCGATCTTCTGGAACCGGCGCAGCAGTGCGCGGTCCTTCTCGAAGTGGTTGCGGAATTCCTTGTAGGTGGTCGAGCCGATGCAGCGGATCGCGCCGCTCGAGAGCGCCGGCTTCAACAGGTTCGAGGCATCCATCGCCCCGCCGCTGGTCGCCCCCGCACCGATCACCGTGTGGATCTCGTCGATGAAGAGGATTGCTTCGGGCATGCCCTCGAGCTCGGTAACCACCTGCTTGAGACGTTCCTCGAAATCGCCGCGATAGCGCGTACCGGCAAGCAGCGCGCCCATGTCGAGCGAATAGATCACCGCGTCCTGCAGCACCTCGGGCACTTCGCCCTCGACGATCTTGCGCGCGAGGCCTTCGGCGATGGCGGTCTTGCCGACGCCCGGATCGCCTACGTAGAGCGGGTTGTTCTTCGACCGCCGGCAGAGGATCTGGATCGTCCGGTCGACTTCGGGGCCGCGGCCGATCAGCGGATCGATCCGCCCGTCCTCGGCTTTCTGATTGAGGTTGACCGTGAACTGGTCGAGCGCGGTTTCCTTCTTGCCCTTTTCGGCCAGCTTCTCCTCGCCCTGCGCCTCGGCCTCTTCGGCGCCCTGCGGGGACCGGCTTTCGATCTGCTTGCCGCCCTTGCCGATGCCGTGGCTGATGAAGCTGACGGCATCGAGCCGGCTCATGTCCTGCTGCTGGAGGAAATAGACCGCATAGCTGTCACGCTCGGAAAACAGCGCCACCAGCACGTTGGCGCCGGTCACGGTGTCCTTGCCACTCGACTGCACATGCAGGATCGCGCGCTGGATAACGCGCTGGAACCCGGCGGTCGGCTGGGGATCGGCACTCTCGTCCGACTGCAGCGACTGGTATTCCTGTTCGAGATACTGTTTCACCACCGCGGTCAGCTCGGTCAGGTCGACGCCGCAAGCAGTCATCACTTGCGCCGCGTCCTCGTCGTCGATCAGCGCGAGCAGAAGGTGTTCGAGCGTCGCATATTCGTGCCGCCGCTCGCCCGCATCGCTCAGGGCGGAATGGAGGGTCTTTTCGAGATTGGCGGCGAAGCTGGGCATTCAGTGGTCTTTCTCAAAGAGACTCGCACGGGGCGAATGAGGGACAGCCTACAGGCCGAAAGTTAGCCAATGCTGTATATGCACTAGATAGGCATACGCAGGGTGGATTTTCAGCCCCCTGCGCCACCAACTATTCCTTTCGTCCGAACAAGGCCTCGGCCGCATCGCGCTGTGCGGCGGCCATCAGCCGGTGCTTTTCCACCCGCGCGATCTCGGCTTCGAGCAGCGCAATGCGCATTTCCAGCTCATCCTGCGAATAGGGACCGAGATCCTCGGTTGCGAGCTGACTCGCGGCATCGCCTCGCGGGCGCGGACGGGCATCGTCATCCATCGTCGGCAATGTCGCAAGTCTGGGCGGTTGCTGTCAACGGGGCTGCGCGGTATTGCACCGCCTCGTGGCCGCGGCGCCACGACGGGACGGACGATGGGGACAGGCGTGGCAGCAGATTTGCCCGAGACGATGACGGCGGTTGGGTTCGAGAAGCCGGGTGGACCCGAGGTGCTCGTCCCGCAGGTGATGCCGCTGCCGGTGCCCGGCGCCAACCAGGTGCTGATCCGCGTTGCCTATGCCGGGGTCAACCGCCCCGATGTGATCCAGCGGCAGGGCTTCTACCCGCCGCCGCCCGGCGCCTCGCCGATTCCCGGCCTCGAGGTCGCGGGGACGGTAGTGGCGATCGGCGAGGGCGCGGCAACCGAAATGCTGGGGCGGCGGGTCTGCGCGCTGGTTTCGGGCGGCGGCTATGCCGAATACTGCCTCGCCCATGCGGCGCACTGCCTCTCGCTTCCCGATGCCATGCCGTTCGACGTCGCGGCGGCGATTCCGGAAACGCTGTTCACCGTGTGGCACAATGTCTTCGAGCGCGGCTGGGCGAGCGAGGGCGACAGCCTGCTGGTCCATGGCGGGACGAGCGGCATCGGGACCATGGCGATCCAGCTGGCCAAGGCGTTCGACATGACGGTGATCGCGACCGCGGGGAGCGAGGACAAGTGCCAGGCGATCCGCGATCTCGGTGCGGATCTCGCGATCAACTACAAGACGCAGGATTTCGTCGAGGAAGTGAAGGCTTTCACCAAGGGCGCGGGCGTCGATGTCGTGCTCGACATGGTCTCGGGCAGTTATGTCGCGCGCAATATCGAATGCCTCGCCGAAGACGGCCGCCATGTGACGATCGCCGTCCTCGGCGGGCTGAAGGCCGAGATCAACATGGCCACGGTGATGCGCAAGCGCCTGTCGCTGACCGGTTCGACGCTGCGCCCGCGCTCGGACGAGTTCAAGGCCATGCTCGCCGACGAGATCTACAATTACGCCTGGCCGCTATTCGGCGACGGCACGATCGCCCCGGTCATGGACCAGACTTTCCCTCTGGCCGATGCTGCGGCGGCGCATGCGCGGATGGAAGGCGGCGAGCATATCGGCAAGATCGTGCTCGAGGTCGCCGGTGGCTGATGCCATCCTCCACGAGGATCCGCGCAGCGGCAATTGCTACAAGATCAAGCTCACCGCCGCGCTGCTCGGTATCGAAATCGAGACGCGCCAGTACGATATCCTCGCGGGCGAGACGCGGACGCCCGATTTCCTCGCCACGGTCAATGCCAACGGCCGCATTCCCGTGCTGCAGGTCGGCGCGCGGTTCCTGCCCGAGAGCAATGCCGCCTGCTGGTACCTGGCCCGGGGCAGCGCGCTGGTGCCGCGCGACGGCTTCGATCAGGCGGACATGCTGCGCTGGATGTTCTTCGAACAATACAGCCACGAGCCCAATATCGCGACGCTGCGCTTCTGGCTGCGCTTTGTCGGCGAAGCGCATCTTTCGCCGCAGCAGAAGGCGCAGATGATGGCCAAGCGGATCGCCGGCTGCGACGCGCTGGCGTTGATGGACCGCCATCTTTCCGCGCGCGACTGGTTCGTCGGCGATCGCGTCACCCTCGCCGATATCGCGCTCTTCGCCTATACCCATGTCGCGGAGGAAGGCGGCTTCGGGCTGGGAGACTATCCGGCGATCCAGCGCTGGATCCTGCGCGTGCGGGAACAGCCCCGCTTCGTCCCGATGGACTGACGCGCAAGTGACGCACTGTCGCCGTTTCGCAACGGCAGTGTGAATCCCCTGTAACAATCATGCGCCATGGCAGACCCGGTATTGGACGGGGGTCGGCCCATGAACGATTTGCCCAGACATTTCGATGCCGCCCACAAGGTGGCGAACTTCGCTTCGGTAAAGCCGAGCGTGCCCGAGCGCGTGGTCGGCGAGCGGCGCCGGTTTCGCACAATCTGGATCAGCGACGTCCATCTCGGCACCAAGGGCTGCAACCACGAGCTGCTGATCGACTTTCTCGACCACACCGACAGCGAGACGATGTATCTCGTCGGCGACATCATCGACGGCTGGCGGCTCAAGAAGAAGTTCTATTGGCCGCCGGCGCACAACGAC
>Ga0066644_10000757_pt1 | contig 19686 bp, 15 predicted proteins | sample CryGeyCG2114_020_FD_62735 | JGI IMG/M metagenome (GOLD analysis project Ga0066644, IMG submission 62735) | Groundwater microbial communities from aquifer - Crystal Geyser CG15_big_fil_post_rev_8/21/14_0.20 | ecosystem: Environmental > Aquatic > Deep subsurface > Groundwater | place: USA: Utah...
CACCAATTTGTCTTTTTGTTTATAAAAGACTGGATTTAACAAAAAAAACGGTGACTGCATTATTGGATAATTTATATTCTAAAGAAAGTGAATTATTTATTTTTTCTGATGCTGCAAAAGATGAGAATGATATTTTAAATGTTAATGAAGTACGTAATTATATCAATACAATTGAAGGATTTAAAAAAGTTCATATAATTAATCGTGAAAATAATCTTGGTCTAGCTGAATCTATTATAAAGGGTGTTACTGAGATAATAAATGCTTATGGTAAAGTCATAGTTCTTGAAGATGATCTAATCACTTCAAAATATTTTTTGCAATTTATGAACGAAGGATTAGAAAAATTTGAAAATGAAAACAGAGTAATAAGTATTCACGGATATGTATATCCTATAAAAAATAAATTACCTGAAACATTTTTTTTGAAAGGTACAGATTGTTGGGGATGGGCAACGTGGAAAGATCAGTGGGATACATTTGAAAAAGATGGAAAAGTATTATTAAATAAACTAAAAGAAAAGAAACTGTCTTATTATTTTGATTATAACGGTACTACAAATAATATTAAAATGTTAAAGAGACAAATAAATGGAGAAATAAATTCTTGGGCGATCAGATGGCATGCTTCTGCTTTTCTTCAAAATAAATTAACACTAAACCCAGGAAAATCTCTTGTTAAAAATATTGGAGTGAGTGGTGACAGCACTCATATGAAGAAAACATTAATTTATGATACTGACATATATCAAAAACCAATAGAACTAATAAATATTCCTATTGAAGAAAATATATTAGTTAAAAAAGAAATTGAAAAATTTTTCATTTCAATAAAACCGAATTTCATAAAAAGATATTATAAAAAAATTAAATTTTTATTAGGGAATTATTAATGCATTCAATTGATGATCCTAATTTTCAAGATAACCGAGATTATAATTACAACAACACAACAAATTCAGAAAGACAAGAATATGATATAATAATAAACTTAATTCCAAAAGATGTTAAGATAATTGATTTAGGTTGTGGTGACGGTACATTATTAAAAAGAATTGAAGATGAAAAAAATGCAATTTGCAAAGGAGTGGAAATTTCAGAAAGCGGTGTCTCTTCTAGTTTACAAAAAGGTCTTGATGTAATTAAACACAAAATCGACGAAAAATTACCTTTTAAAAATAATACCTTTGATTATTCTATTTGTAATGTAACTATTCAAATGGTTAATTATCCTGAAGTTCTTTTAAATGAGATGAAAAGAATTTCAAAGTTTCAAATAATATCATTTCCGAATTTTGGTTTTTATAAAAACAGATTACAGCTGTTGTTCAAAGGTAAAATGCCGGACTCTATGCTATTTGGTTATAATTGGTATAATACCGGGCACATACATCAATTATCAATTAAAGATTTCAAAGAACTTATATACAGCATGAAGGACTTAAAAATAATTAAGCAAGAAATTGTAAAGCCAAGTAATATTCTAAAGTGCTTGTTAATGAAAATGTTTCCGAATCTATTTCAATATATCTCTATTTTTGTTACTCAAAGGATTGATACTACAGATGTTTAGAAAAATAATATTAAAACAACAATTTGAACCTGGAATATTAGGTGTATTTATTAATCCTTTTTATTTAACAAGGAAAGCTTTATTAAATAATATTAAGAAAATAAGTAAGGAAATTACCGGCAAAACACTTGATGTTGGATGTGGAACTAAACCGTATGAGAGGTATTTTAATTCAACTGAATATATTGGTCTTGAAGTAGAAAATACTATTAATAAAGAAGAAAAAAGTGTTGACATATTTTATAAAGGAGATAAAATACCTTTTTCAGATAATGAATTTGATTCCGTTATTACCAGCCAAGTTTTAGAACACGTATTTAATCCACAGCAATTTTTAGCTGAAATAAACAGAGTATTAAAATCAAATGGTAAATTACTTTTAACTGTTCCTTTTATCTGGGATGAACACGAACAGCCTTTTGATTACGGTAGATATTCATCCTTTGGATTAAAAGATATTTTAGAGAAAAATGGTTTCAAAATAATAAAGCATATTAAAAGTTTGAATAATATATCTGCTGTGTTTCAATTATTTAACGCTTATGTTTATAAAATTTCAGTTAAATACAATCTCTTAAGACAAATACTAACACTTTTGATAATGACTCCATCAAATATTTTAGCAATTATCTTTACACTTATTCTTCCTAAAAATGATGACATATTTTTAGATAATGTTGTTTTAGCAGAAAAGGTAAAAGATGTATAATTTTTGCACTTTATTTGATACTAATTATCTGTCTCGAGGCATAGCTCTTTACAGGTCATTAAAAAATGTATGTGATGATTTTCACATTTACATTTTTGCATTTGATAATACTTGCTTTAACATTTTAACTAAAATGAATCTTGAAAAAGCAACTATTATTAGTTTAAAAGATTTTGAAGATAAAGAATTGCTGAATGTAAAATCATCAAGGACAAAAGCTGAGTATTGCTGGACATCTACATCATCAACGATTTTATATGTTTTACAAAAATATAAAGTTGATAGTTGCACGTATTTAGATGCTGACCTATATTTTTATTCATCACCCGAACCAATTTTTAATGAACTTACTGATAACTCAATTCTAATTACTGAACACAGATATTCACCCAAATATGATAAATCTAAAAAAAGTGGTAAATATTGTGTCCAATTCATAACATTTAAAAATGATGAATATGGCTTAAAATCTCTTGAATGGTGGCGAGAAAGATGTATAGAATGGTGTTATAATAGATTTGAAGACGGAAAATTCGGTGATCAGCTTTATCTTGATGACTGGACAACAAGATTTGATGGAGTTCATGTTATGCAAAATCAAGGTGGTGGACTTGCTGCCTGGAATGTGCAGCAATATAAATTTTTTAATAAAAACAAATCTCTTTATTGTAAGGAAATTAAATCAGGTAAAGATTTTAAAGTTATATTTTACCATTTTCATTATTTAAGATTGTATAAAAATAATATTATTGAATTAGGAAGAAGATTTTTATCAAACCAGGTTAGAGATTATTTTTATAAACCTTATATTTTATTGTTGGATGAAATTAAAAATGAGATCTTAAAATTAGACAAGAATATAATTCCGGATGAAAATCTTAATTATAACTTAAATCTGAAATCATTATTAATTTCTTTATGGAGAAAATTTAGAGGGACATATAATGTTTATAATAAAACTGAATTCATAAAAAACTAAATGGCTTATATAATAAACTTAAAAACACATTCTGATAAAAGAGGAAATCTAACTGTAATAGAAGATCAAATTCCTTTTCCAATCAAAAGAATATTTTACATTTATGGAGTTGACGATTCCAAAAGAGGTGGACATAGACATAAAACAACTTATCAAGCTGCTGTTTGTCTTCACGGAAGTTGTATAGTTTCAAATAATGACGGTACAAAAAAAGAAGAATTTATATTAGATAATCCTCAAAAGTGTTTAATACTGGAACCAAAGGATTGGCACGAAATGCATAATTTTACAACAGATTCTGTATTCATGGTTTTTGCCTCCACCATTTTTGATCCTAATGATTATATCTACGAGGAATATAAATGATAGAGTACGAGAATCTTGGTAAGGTAAATAAAAAATTTAGAGAAGAATTACTTAAAACATTTGAAACCGTTTTAGACAGCGGTTGGTTCATCCTTGGTAAAAATGTGTCAGAATTTGAAAAAACCTTTTCTGAATTTGTTGGTACAAAATATTGTGTTGGTGTTGGCTCAGGTTTAGATGCACTAATTCTTTCAGTAAAAGCATTAGGCTTTGAAAGTGGGAGTGAAATAATTGTTCCTTCAAATACATATATAGCTACAATCCTTGCTATAATTCACTGCAATTTAAAACCAGTATTAGTTGAACCGGATATTAACACATACAACATAGACCCAAATAAAATTGAAGAAAAAATAAGTAATAGCACAAAAGCAATTCTAGTTGTTCATTTATATGGAAAGTCTTGTGAAATGGATCCATTATTAGAAATCTCAAAAAAATACGATTTAAAAATAATTGAAGATTGTGCTCAATCCCATGGAGCAAAATATAAAGATAAGGTTACCGGATCTTTTGGTGATTTGTCAGCTTTCAGTTTCTACCCTACAAAAAATCTAGGTGCTTTAGGTGATGCCGGATGTATCACAACAAATAATGAAAATTATTATCAATTATTAAAACAACTAAGGAACTATGGCTCTGATATAAAATATCAAAATGAACTTGTAGGTTTTAATTCTAGAATGGATGAAATACAAGCTGCATTTTTACAAATTAAATTGAAATATTTGGATGACATAAACTCCCACAAAAGAGAACTTGCAAAAGTTTATTTAGATAATGTGAAAAGTGATTTTATAAAACCGTTAGTAAGCAAAGATTACCATGATATATATCATATATTTTGCGTTAGGCACCAAAGAAGAAATGAACTAAAGGATTATCTACTAAAAAATAATATTAAAACAGAAATACATTATCCAATTCCCCCTTATAAACAAAATGCATTAAAGAACTATTGGGGGAATGAAGCTTTCCCTATTTCTGATGAAATTCATAATACAGTTTTAAGCCTTCCCTGTTCATATTCAAACACAAAAGAAGAAATTTATAAAGTTGTGGAAGTGATTAATAAATTTTAATTACATAATACTCTGCGGATCAATATCATATAATATCTTTACATCTTTAAAAATAGATTTCTGCTTAAACTTAGTTACGCTTTCAAATATAGCTTTCCTCAAAATTGCACCGCCCGGATCACTTGTTTTTTCACTCTTGATTAATATTTGATATCTGTAAAAACCTTTTATTCTGAAAATTATAGCCGGGGTAGGTTTTGAAATTGTGATCCATTTTTTAAATGAAGTTAAAAAATTAAATAACTCATCAACAGCACCCTTAGTTCTTTTTTCATTTAGATCTTTTGCCTCTATTAGTGCAAGCCTTGCAAAAGGCGGATAATTTAATTTTTCTCTAAAAGATATTTCATTATTATACATACCTTCGTAATCATAGTGCAGAACTTTTTGTAAGGTTGGATTTAGATCATTTTGAGTTTGAATTAAAACTTCGCCTTTTTTATCACTTCTCCCTGCCCTGCCTGAAACCTGGGTTAATAATTGAAAAGTCCTTTCATCAGCTCTGAAATCTGGCATCCACAGACTATTCTCAGCGGCAATAACACCAACCAAAGTGACTCTAGAAAAGTCCAATCCTTTTGATACCATCTGTGTACCGACAAGAATATCTATTTGCCCCTGTGCAAATGAAAAAAGGATTTTACTTAAAGAATTTTTCTTAGAAACAGCATCAGAATCTACTCTTCGTATTTTTGCATTTGGAAAATAAAATTCTAATTCATCTTCAACTCTTTCTGTTCCTGATCCAAAATATTTAATTGAAGTTGATCCGCAATGTGAACAACCATTTGGTAGTTTTTTAATGAGCCCGCAATAATGACATTGAAGATTATTTTTATTTATGTGATAAACCATTGGAACAGAACAATTTTCACAAGTTTCAATTTCTGAACATTCCTCACAAAAAACTTGAGTTGAAAAACCTCTTCTATTTTGAAATATTATAATACCTTCTTTTTTGCTTAGTCTATTATTAATTTCTTCCAAAAGAGTTTTAGAAAAAATATTTTCCATTCTACCGGCTTTTTTTTCTTTTGCAATATTTACCAATTTTATTATAGGAAGTTTGGCATTGTCCACCCTTTCTTTTAATTCCAATAATTTATATTTACCAATTTTGGTGTTATATATACTTTCAACAGAAGGTGTGGCAGAACCCAGTAATATCGGACATTTATTAAAATTAGCTAACATTATTGCTGCATCTCTTGCATGATATTTAGGTGTTGAATCTGAATGCTTATAACTTGAATCGTGTTCTTCATCAATAATAATTATTCCCATTTTCTTTAAAGGAACAAATAATGCTGAACGCGCACCAATAACTATTTTAGCTTTTCCATTCAGAATTTTTCTCCAACTATCATACCTTTCACCAATTGACATCCTGCTATGCATTACAGCAACCTCTTCACCAAAATTATTTATAAGTCTGCTTGTAATTTGCGGAGTTAAGGAAATCTCGGGTACTAAAAGTAAAGCAGTTTTTTTAAGTTTTAATGTTGATTTTATTAGCTCAATATAAACCTGGGTTTTACCGCTACCGGTTACACCATGCAAAAGATAAGGTTGAAAATTCTTTCCTTTTATGTCCCCTTTTACAATTTCAATTACTTCTTTTTGATGATTGGTTAATTCAAAGTCGCTAATATTTTCTGAAAACTCTTCAAGATATTTTCTCTCTACTTCTTTCTCAAAAACATTAACTAAGTCTTTACTTTTTAATCCATTAATTGATGACTGAGAGGATCTTGTTTTTTTTAGTATATCTGCAACAGTGGCTTCTTTATTTTTTTTACTTATAAGTTCAAGCAATATTTTCAGTTGTTTAGGAGATTTTCTTTCTAGCTCGGGCAGTAAACTATAAACTTCTTCAAGTGGTTTTATAAGTTTAATATAATTTATTTTTTTTATGCCGACCCTGCCTTTATCTATCTCTGTAATTACAGTAACGGCTGAATCCTTTTCAAGAGAGTTTACTGCTGAATATATATTTTTTTTACCAACTAATTTTTGGAGATAAGAAAATGAAATTTCTTTTCTAGTAATAATCTCTAGTAATATTTTTTCTTTTAATGAATCTTTACCTTTTTCTTTATTTATTAATGTTTCACAAACATCATGATGAACAATAATTTTTTTCTTTGATTCTACATCTGCACCATAAGGGAAACCCAATTTTAGTGCCTCACCCAATGACGATATATAATATTCCGATATCCAGTTGTAGAATTTCAAAGAGAATTTATCAAAGATTGGATGTATATCTAGCACATCAATTACTTCTTTAATTTCTTCTTTTATGTTGGTGGTTTTGGCAGTGTTAACAATTACACCTGTAAGAATTCTTTTCCCAAATGGAACGGAAACTCTTCTATGTAATTGTATATCCGGTTCTAAATCAGTTGGAACTTTGTAGGTAAATGCTTTACGAAAAGGAAGTGGAAAGACAACTTCAACAAACATTATTAATTCTTTTTATAAAATGATGCTAAACCCTTATATGTATTGTTATCAAATCCGCTTGAATACATTTCAAATTTTAATTGTTTGTAATTTTTGTCCCATAAAATTCTTTTGTAGTCTTTAGAAATTATCAATTTCCCATTGGTAGAAATCAAGCTGTCATCTAAGGCCATAGTTAAATAATAAAATCCGTCTTCGAACCTAATTCCCTCAACTTTTGTAATATCTTTGAAATTATATAATACTTCTGCATTTAATTGATCATTTTTTACAAATAATGAACGGTGAGTTACGAATTTTCCTTCAGCTTCTAACTGAATCACTAAATTCTTGTCTTTTAGGGCAAATTCAAACAAATTATTCTTATCATCTTCAAATTCACGGGTTCCTATTGCATTAGATTTTATATTGTAAAGATTTACAACAACATTACCTGTAGTAGGTGTTTCTAAATTAACAGTATAACTTATTCTTTCTGAAACTAAACACCCGCTAAGTATTGTTATAGAAGATATTAGGATTATTAAAAAAAATATTTTTTTCATATTAATAAAATATAAAATTTATTGTACATCTCTGAAATTCTTCATAATAATATACAATACAAAAATTTTATTAGCCAATAAATATTATTAAAAACAGAATGCTGCTATAGATAAGTTGTATCGAATATTAAATTAATTGATAATGTTCATAAATTCAAAAAATTAAAAAGATAAATATGCTTAAAATCAAATCATTGTTCTTTTTTGTCATTTTGTTATTATTACTTACAGATACTTTTTACTCACAACAATTTGATTGGAAAGCGTTGCGTTTTGCACCTTCTGCTGCCAGGCATGATGATATGCATTTTATTACCCCTGATTTAGGATGGATTGTAAATAGTTCAGGTCAAATTTATAAAACTTCTGATGGAGGAAAAAACTGGACAAAACAATTTCAGTCTTCCGTTTATTTTAGAAGCCTTAAGTTTGCTGATTCTTTACGCGGATGGGCAGGTACAATAGATGAAGATAAGGTTCTTTATCATACAAATGATGGCGGACTTAATTGGAACTTAATTACAAATATTCCTGACCCAAAGCCTAAAAGAATATGCGGCTTAGCTGTTCCCAATGATTCTGTAATTTATGGAAGCGGTGCTTTTGACGGACCCGCAATAATAATTAAAAGTACAGACGGTGGACAAACTTGGGAAAGTATTGATATGAGCCAATACGCAGGAAATTTGATTGATATTTATTTCTTGAATTCTGATTCAGGCTTTGTTGTTGGTGGAACACCTGCAAAACAAATATTATTTGATACAAAGCCAATAGTTCTGTTTACCGGTGATGGCGGAAAAACTTGGGAAGTAAGATATAGTGGAAATAATGTGGGTGAATGGGGATGGAAAATAGTTTTCCCAACAAAAAATATCAGCTATGTTTCACTGGAAAATTTAAATGAAGCTAGAATAATCAAAACTATTGATGGTGGTAATACGTGGTCAGAAATACCGGTAAATGATCTTTCCGATCTGGAAGGTATAGGTTTTTATAGTGAAAATATAGGTTGGGTGGCTGCCAGGCAAGAAGAAAAAATAACTTTGGATGGTGGAATAACCTGGCAGCAAACAGATATAGGAGAACAAATAAATAGATTTCAATTTTTTGGTGATACTCTTGCTTATGCAGCCGGAGTAACAATTTATAAATTAACTAAATCTGTAGTAACTGATATTACAGACATGAAAATAATTAACAAAAATTTTTTCTTACTCCAGAACTATCCTAATCCATTTAACCCGTCAACTAATATCACTTTTTCATTACCCAATAGTGCCAATGTTCGCTTAAAAATATATAACGGACTTGGACAATCTGTAAAAGTGCTTCTAAATGAATTCATGCACAGCGGAAAACATACAGTACCTTGGGATGGAAAAGATGAGAACGGCAATATTGTAAGTTCCGGATTTTACATTTATCGAATTGATGCCGGTAATAATGCACAAAGTAAAATGATGATTTTATTGAAATAAAATCTCTTTTTTAGCTTTGTTTACATTTCATATAACTATTTTTAACTACACTATTTTTTAGGTAAATTTGCTATTATTTTAAATTTTTTAAAAGATTATGCGCTATCCCTTTACAGAAATTGAAAAAAAATGGCAAAGTTATTGGGAAGAAAATAAAGTATTTAAAACTGATTTTTCTGACACAAAAAATAAACTATACTGCCTTGTAATGTTTATTTATCCTTCAGGTTCTAAATTACACTGCGGACATTGGTATAACTACGGACCAACAGATACCTGGGCTAGATTTAAAAAAATTAAAGGTTTCAATACTTTTGAGCCAATAGGTTATGACGCTTTTGGTCTTCCGGCTGAAAATTATGCGATAAAAACCGGGATACACCCATACGATAGCACAATGCAGAATATTAAAGAAATTAGAGAACAGCTTAAACAAATGGGCTGTATGTATGATTGGAGTGCTGAACTGATGACCTGCGTTCCCGAATATTATAAATGGAATCAATGGTTGTTTCTTCAATTATTTAAAAAAGGACTGGCATACAGAAAAAAAGCACCCGTTAATTGGTGTACTTCTTGTCAAACTGTTTTAGCTAATGAACAAGTTTTACCTGATGGTACTTGTGAAAGATGCGGAAACGAGGTTATTCAAAAGAATTTGACTCAATGGTTTTTTAAAATTACAGAATACGCTGAGGAATTATTAACGGGACTTGAAACTATAAACTGGCCTGATAAGACCAAATTGATGCAAAGAAATTGGATCGGAAAAAGCATTGGAGCTGAAATTAATTTTAGTGTTGAAGACAGTAATGAAAAAATAACTGTATTTACTACAAGACCTGATACCCTCTTTGGTGCAACTTATGTAGTTCTTGCACCTGAACATCCTTTTGTTGACAAATTAACTTCTGAAGAAAATAAAAAAATTGTTGAAGAGTATAGAGATTCAATAAAATCATTAACAGAAATTGAAAGAACTTCAACGACAAAAGAAAAGACCGGTGTACCAATCGGTGCGATAGCCATAAATCCTGCCAACGGTAAAAAAATTCCTATATGGATCTCAGACTATGCATTACTTACTTATGGAACCGGATGTGTTATGGCTGTACCTGGACAAGATGAAAGAGATTGGGAATTTGCCACCAAATTTAACCTGCCAATAATTAGAACTGTGCAGCCTCCTGATGATTTTATTGATGGAGCTTATCTTGGAGATGGACAAGCAATCAATAGTGTTTTTCTTAACGGACTTTATGTTGAAGATTCAAAAAAGAAAATTATTCAATGGCTTGAAGAAAATAATTTTGGAAAAAAAACAATTAAATATAGATTAAGAGACTGGCTGATTTCCCGACAAAGATATTGGGGTACGCCAATTCCAATAATTCATTGTCCAAAATGCGGCGAGGTTCCCGTCCCTGAAGAAGAACTGCCCGTTGAATTACCGTATAATGTAGAATTCAAATCAAAAGGTATTTCCCCATTAGCAATTAACGAAGAGTTTACTAATGTTAAATGCCCTAAGTGTGGTGAGAATGGAAAAAGAGAAGCAGATACAATGGATACCTTTGTAGATTCATCCTGGTATTATCTTAGATATTTCAATCCACATCTTGATTCTTCTGCTATTGATAAAGAATTGGCTAACAGTTGGACTCCTGTTGATAGATATGTAGGCGGAGCTGAGCATACTACTCTGCATTTATTGTATGCAAGGTTTATTCATAAATTTTTAAGAGATATTGATTCTGTAAATTCTGATGAACCATTTCAAAATTTAATTCATCAGGGAACTATTACAAACAATGGTGCAAAGATGAGTAAGTCCAAAGGTAATGTTGTTAATCCCGATGATTTTATTACAAAATACGGCTCAGATGTTTTTAGATTGTATCTTATGTTTATGGGGCCTTATGATATGGGCGGTGACTGGGATGATAAAGGAATTACCGGAACTGACAGATTTGTTCAAAGAATTTATGATCTTTTTCTAAATAATAAAGATATATTAAATAGAGCTAAATCAGCAGATAAATACAAACTCCATAATTTAAATGATTCAGAAAAAATAGTTTATAAAAAGATCAACCAAACTATAAAAAAATTTGAGACAGAAATTGATGCTTTCAGGTTTAACACTGCAATTGCATCTTTGATGGAACTGCTTAATGATGTTTCTAAAAATTTTAATAAATGTTCTGATGAAATTAAATTTTATACTTTAAATAGACTTGCTATTTTAGTCTCACCGGTTGCACCTCACTTGGGTGAAGAGTGCTGGTCATTAATTGGAAACAAAAACTCTGTAATGCAAAATCCTGTTTGGTTTGAACCCGATGAAGATGCTTTGGTTGAAGATACTGTAAACATTGCCGTACAGGTAAACGGAAAACTAAGAACAACAATAGCTGTTTCCGCAGACTGTGATCAAAATGAAGTAAAAGAATTAGTCTTTAATGATGATAAAGTATTAAGACATACTGAAGGCAAAAAAGTAATAAAAGAAATATTCGTTAAAAACAGAATTTACAACATAGTAGTAAAATAAATTATGCTTGATATAAAATTTATAAGAGAAAATCCCGAAGTTGTTAAACAAGGGATTAAAAACAAAAATGAAAATGATAGAGTAGATGAACTTCTTGAATTAGATAAACAGAGAAGAAATCTGATTACACAAACAGAAGAATTAAAAGCAAAGAAAAACAGTGTTTCACAGGAAGTTGCTAAATTAAAAAAAGAAGGAAAAGATGCTTCATCAATTATATCAGAAATGAAAATCATATCTGATAAAACAAAAGAAATTGACGGTGAATTAAATTCAGTTGAAGAAAAATTAAATGATATCTTATTTTATTTCCCAAATTTACCAGATGAATCTGTTCCAGTTGGTAAAACTTCTGAAGAAAATGTTGAAATAAGACAATGGAAACCGGAAGGATTTTCATTTGAGAATAATGAAAAAGTACTTGACCATATTGAGTTAGGTAAAAAATTAAACATACTGGATTTTGAAAGAGGTACTAAAATCTCAGGTTCCGGATTTCCTCTTTATATTGGAAAAGGTGCAACACTTGAAAGAGCATTAATTAATTTTATGCTTGATACTCATATTAAAGAACATGGATATACTGAAGTATTCCCTCCTTTTTTGGTTAACCGTGCTTCACTATTAGGCACAGGACAAATACCAAAGATGGAAGAAGATATGTATTGTATTGAAAAAGATGGTTTGTATCCTATTCCTACTGCTGAGGTTCCTATAACCAATATGCATCGTAATGAAATTTTAGATGAAGACGATCTCCCGATTAAATATGTGGGATATTCATCTTGCTTTAGAAGAGAAGCAGGATCTTACGGAAAAGAATCAAAAGGATTTTTAAGAGTTCACCAATTTAATAAAGTGGAGATGGTAAAATTTGTAAAACCGGAAAATTCTTATGATGAACTGGAAAATATTGTAAATGATGCAGAAGCTATTTTGAGATTATTAAAAATTCCTTATAGAATACTATTACTTTGTTCTGGAGATCTAAGCTTTGCAGCATCTAAATGTTATGATATTGAAACATGGTCTCCTGCAGAGACTAAATGGCTTGAAGCTTCATCTTGTAGCAATTTTGATGATTTTCAAGGCAGAAGAGCGAATATTAGATTCAGAAACAAAGAGACAAAAAAATTAAATTTTATTCACACATTAAACGGATCAGGTTTAGCTACAAGCAGACTTATGGTTTCTCTTTTGGAAAATTATCAAACTCCTGAGGGTAAAGTTATTGTTCCAAAAGTACTACAAAGTTACACCGGTTTCGAAATAATAGATTAATCTAAATTCATACAAATTGCTTCTAGTAATTACATTAGGAAGTAAATTTTATTTATGAAAAATTTATATACATTAAAGAAATATTTTGTCCGATATAAAAAGAAATTATTTCTTGGAATATTATTTATTCTTTTATCAAATATAGGAACTGTATATATCCCTTTATTTTTGAGGGATGCAATCAATGGTCTCCAAAATCAAATTTCTTTAGAAAAGTTGTTGTACTATTGCATTCTGATTATCGGTGCTTCGGCAGTTGCAGGTTTTTTCAGATTTTTAATAAGGGAAACAATTATTGTTGTATCCAGAGAAATTGAATTTGATCTTAGAAAAGATTTTTGGAAACATATCCAAAAACTCCCCTTACGTTATTTTCAAAATAATTCTACCGGAAATGTTATGGCACACGCCACTAATGATATTAATGCTGTAAGAACATTTTTGGGGCCTGCAGTAATGTATTCATTAGATACTTCCGTAAGATTAATAATTGTAATTTCTATAATGATATCACTTAATTTTTCACTTACTATTTATTCACTTCTACCGTTACCTATACTTTCTTTTTTAGTTTATAAAGTTAGTAGCATAATTCATTTTAAGTTTACTAAAATTCAGGAAAAATTTTCAGAACTAACTACAAAAGCACAAGAAAATTTTTCAGGTATCAGAGTTGTAAAATCTTATGTAAGGGAAGAAAACGAAATACTAAAATTCAATGAGATAAGTAAAGATTATCTTAAGAAAAATATGAATCTTGTAAAAACACAAGCATTATTTTATCCATTATTATTTTTAATAACAGGTTTATCAATAATAATTGTGATCTGGCTTGGTGGAATTAAAGTGATTGAAAATCAGCTTGATTTGGGTGAAATAACAGCATTTATTGTTTACTTGGGCATTTTAATATGGCCTATGATTGCCTTTGGTTGGGTAATAAATATTATCCAGCAAGGCGAAGCCAGTATGAAGAGATTAAATAAGATTTACTCTGAACCTTTTGAAATAACTGATTCTGAAAACACGGATTATTCAATCAAAGATTTAAAGGGAGATATTGAATTTAAGGATGTAACATTTAAATATGGAAATAATTTACCAAAAATTTTGGATGGTATTAATTTAAAGATACCTCATGGAAGTACGCTGGCAATTATGGGTTTTACAGGAGCAGGTAAAACTTCATTAATTAATTTAATACCTCGTTTATATGACTGCACTGAAGGTAAGATATTAATTGACGGTAAAAATATTAAAGAAATACCTTTAAATATTTTAAGAAGTAATATTGGACTTGTTCAGCAGGAAGCATTTCTTTTTTCTGATACAATAAAAAATAATCTTTCTTATGGATTAGATGATTTTGAAGAGAATAAAATTTTTAATGCAGCAAAGTTATCCAACCTTGATGAAGAAATAAATTCTTTCCCAAATGGTTATGAAACAATTATGGGGGAAAGAGGAATAACACTTTCCGGCGGACAAAAACAAAGAGCTAGCCTGGCAAGAGCATTAGTAACTAATCCACAAATATTAATCTTGGATGATTCATTTTCTGCAGTTGACACACATACTGAAGAACAAATTCTTAAAAATTTAATTGACTACACTCATAATCGTACTACTATTATAATTAGTCACAGAATTTCAACTGTTAAAAATGCAGATAAAATAATTGTACTGAATAATTCAAAAATTGTTGAAGAAGGTACACACGATCAATTACTGGCAAAAGAAGGGATTTATTCTGATCTACACTTTAAACAGTTACTCGAAAAAGAATTAGAAGAAATTTAATATGGCTAACGATTACAAAAAAGAAGAAGAAATATTAGGAAAAGCGTATGACTCAAAGTTGATGAAGAGACTTTTGAGTTATACTAAGCCTTATAAAAAATATATAATATTTGCAATTTTAATGAATATCGTTGTAGCTTCACTTGGACCAATTCGTCCATATTTAACAAAGATTGCTGTAGATGATTACATTGCAAATTCAGATTACAAAGGCTTAATGATAATAGGTTTACTTTTATTGGCTTCTTTGTTATTTCAAGCTGTAATGCAATATTTTTTAATTTATTTTACTGAATATCTTGGACAGAAAATAATTTATGACCTCCGATCACAAATATATTCCCATGTTCAAAAACTTGCTCTAAAATTTTTTGACAGAACTCCAATAGGTAGAATTGTAACAAGAGTTACAAATGATATTGAATCCCTTAACGCATTATTTTCATCCGGTATTGTAATGGTCTTTAGTGATATATTTATAATACTTTGGATATTCGGTTTTATGTTTTTCCTTGATGTAAATTTATCCTTGGTAACACTCTCAGTACTTCCATTTTTGTTTTACGGTACCTTTTTATTCAGAAGAAAAGTAAGAGAAAGTTACAGAGATGTTAGACTGCATCTGGCAAGACTTAATTCATACATGCAAGAGCATATAACCGGAATGAATGTTGTCCAAATATTCAACAAAGAAAAATCAGAGTTGAAAAAGTTTTCTTCTATTAATAACGATTATAGAAAAGCTAATATAAAATCTATTTTTTACTACGCAGTCTTCTTTCCGTCTGTTGAATTAATAAGTTCGGTTGCCATAGGACTAATAATATGGTATGGTGGAGGAAATGTTATAAGCTCTACTCTTACCATTGGTGTTCTTTTTGCTTTTATTCAATATACTGAAATGTTTTTCAGACCTATAAGAGATCTTTCAGAAAAATATAATATAATGCAAACAGCAATGGCATCTTCTGAAAGAATTTTCAAATTATTGGATAATAAGACTTTTATAAATAATTCTGAAACGACAATAAATTTTGAAAATGTTGAAGGAGAAATTGAATTTAAAAATGTTTGGTTTGAATATAAAGAAAATGAACCAGTCCTAAAGGATATTAATTTTAAAATAAATCCGGGCGAAACAGTTGCAATAGTTGGGGCAACCGGTGCGGGTAAAACAAGTATTATTAATATATTAACAAGATTCTATGATATTCAAAAAGGAAATATTTTTGTAGATGGGAAAGATATTAAGGAACTAAATAAAAGAGATTTACGAAAATATATTTCCATTGTATTGCAAGATGTTTTTCTTTTCTCAGGCACTATCAGATCAAATATAAGTATGGATAATTCCGAAATTCCATTTGATAATATTAAAAAAGCTGCAGAGCTTGTCGGTGCAGATAAATTTATTGAAGCTTTGCCCAATAAATATGATGAAATGGTAATGGAAAGAGGTGCTACTTTAAGTGTAGGGCAAAAACAATTAATTTCTTTTGCAAGGGCTTTGGCTTATAATCCTCAAATTCTTATTTTAGATGAAGCAACTTCCAGCGTTGATACAGAAACTGAAGGATTGATTCAAAAAGCTATTGAAAAATTGCTTGTTGGTAGAACGGCAATAGTTATTGCTCATAGACTTTCAACTATTCAAAATGCTGATAAAATAATTGTTCTTCATAAAGGTGAAATTAGAGAAACAGGAAATCATCAAGAACTCTTAGCAAAAAAAGGAATTTATTATAAATTGTATCAATTACAATATAAAGACCAGGAAATAAATAAATCTGCTTAAATAAAAAGGGAGAATTGTAATGGCACAACAAAAATTTATGACTTTGGGACGTCATATAATAGAAGGGGAAAAATTACATCCACACGCTACAGGTGAACTCTCCCATTTACTTAGAGATCTTTCATTGGCTGCAAAAGTAATTTCACTTGAAGTAAACAAAGCAGGTTTAGTTGATCTGCTGGGTTTTACAGGTGATAATAATGTGCATGGTGAACAGGTAAAAAAATTAGATTTGTTTGCTCACGATATGATGACAAGAGCAATGGATCACGGCGGCCATCTATGTGTTATGGCTTCTGAAGAAGAAGAAAACATTATACACATTTCTAAAAAACATCAAGTTGGGAAATATGTTTTATTGTTCGATCCTTTAGACGGCTCTTCTAATATAGATGCAAATGTAAGTATTGGAACTATATTTTCCATTTATAATAGAATCTCACCTGATAATACTCCTGGTACAATGGAAGATTGCTTACAGAAGGGTTTAGAACAAGTTGCTGCGGGTTATGTTGTTTATGGATCTAGCACAATATTGGTTTATTCTGCAGGACACGGTGTGCATGCATTTACTTTGGATCCTTCTTTTGGTGAATTTCTTTTGTCTTATGAAAATATTCAAATTCCAAAAAAATCAAAAATTTATAGTATCAATGAAGGTAATTATCTTTATTGGCATAAGGGATTAAAAAATTATATAAAATATCTCCAAGAAGAAGACAAAACAACTCAACGCCCTTATTCATCAAGATATATTGGTTCAATGGTTGCTGATATCCACCGTAATTTGTTGTATGGTGGAATATTTATGTATCCTGCTGATTCACGCAATGTAAATGGTAAATTGAGATTGATGTATGAATGTAATCCGATTGCATATATAATTGAACAAGCAGGAGGAAGAGCAACAAATGGTAAGAAAAGAATATTAGAAATTCAGCCGGAAGCTCTGCACCAAAGAACTCCAATATTTTGTGGAAGTGAAGAAGATGTTTTAATGGTTGAGAAATTTATGGTTGAAGAAGAGAGTGCTGAGTCTTAATTAATTTATTATTTAAGATAAATTTTTAATTCTATTATTATTTTTTTACTGTTTTTAGTGCTTCATTTAATTTTGAAGCCAATTCTTTTTCCGTAATACCAGTAAAATTTATTTTTGTTGATTTAACCAAAATTTCCGGTATATCCCCTTCTCCATTTACATATTTGTATAGACAATAAGCCAATCGGTTTCTGTCGTTTGGAAGATGAATATATTCCTTTAAGTCTTCTACAATTGAATAAACTTGTTTTTCGATAGATAAGTTTGTTTGTGTATCAGTCATAAATATTTTCTTAAATTTTAACTATGAAATTAATTTAGATTATTGACAACTGCAATTTACAATTATTTAATAATATATTGATAAATTTTACAATCTTCATATTAAATAAGTATTGATTGTATATTTAGCATATCAGTAATTATATTTGAAATCAAACAGCTAAAAATTCATATTGTCAGAACTTTTAAAAAATAAAAATAGAATACTTATTATTCGCCTTAGTTCGCTTGGCGATATTTTGCTTACTACACCGCTGATAAGATCAATTAAGACTCAATATCCGCAAATAACAATTGATTTTCTTCTAAAAGAACAATATCAAGATACACTTAAACTCAATAAATATATATCAAATTTATATTTGTACAAATCGGATTTAAGAGAACTTAACGATAATAGTTATAATTTGATAGTTGATCTTCAAAACAATTTTAGATCTAGAAAAGTAGTAAAGGATTTAAAAGCTCCAACATTAAAATTTAGAAAACATAACCTGGATAAATTTTTACTGGTAAAATTCAAAATAAACATGTTAAAAAATTTACACCAAATTCCCGGAAGATATGCAAATACAATTCCGGACTTTAAATTAGATGAAAACGGTCTAGATATTTTCTTGCCAAATGATATTAAATCAAATTTAAAAGATGAATTAAAATACATTGGTTTTGCACCCGGCAGCAGGCATTTTACCAAAATGTGGCCGATTGAGTATTATATTGAATTGGGTAAATCTTTAAGTAATGATGGACATATAGTTGTAATGCTTGGAGGAAAAAATGATAAGAAAATATGTAAAGAAATTAGTAAAGAAATATCTTCTTCAATAGATCTCTCCAATGATGATGATCTTTTCCAAACAGCCGGTGATATGCAGCAATGTTCAGCAATTATATGTAATGATTCCGGTTTAATGCATTTAGCCTGTGCATTAAAAATACCAGTATTAACTTTTTTTGGTTCAACAGTTAAAGATTTTGGATTTACTCCATATAAAAATCATAATTTAATTTTAGAGAACAATTCACTAAATTGCAGACCTTGTTCACATATAGGTAAAAGCAGCTGTCCAAAAGATCATTTTAATTGTATGAAAAAATTAACTCCTCAATTAGCATATAATAATTTAAAAGAATTACTTACATAATGAAGTTTATCTGGCAAACGATTTATAATTTTTTATTTATTCCTTTTCTTTATCTATTAATAAAGATTAGCGGTCTTTTTAATTCTAAAATAAGAAGAGGTATTAGAGGAAGAAAAAGAATTTTTGAAGACTTGATTGTAAACTGTGCTTCATTAGATAAAACAAAAAAACTTATTTGGTTTCATTCATCATCTTTAGGAGAATTTGAACAAGCTAAACCCATTATTAAAGAATTAAAGAAAACAAGAAATTTTAATATACTTGTGACTTTCTTCTCCCCTTCAGGATACGAAAATTCTTTAAGATACCCCTATGCCGATCTGGTTTCATACATTTCTTTGGATACAAAATCAAATGCAGAAAAATTTTTACAAATTGTAAGACCTAATTTAGTTGTATTAATGAGATATGATGTTTGGCCAAACCATATTTGGGCTGCAAACAAATTAGGTATCCCTTCTTTTTTAATTGATGCAACAATGAAAAAAAATACCAGTAGAAGGTTACCTATAATAAAGAATTTTCATAAATACTTATTTAACAGTCTTGCAAAAATTTTAACTGTTTCAGAAATTGATGCAGT
>Ga0066644_10000769_pt1 | contig 19511 bp, 17 predicted proteins | sample CryGeyCG2114_020_FD_62735 | JGI IMG/M metagenome (GOLD analysis project Ga0066644, IMG submission 62735) | Groundwater microbial communities from aquifer - Crystal Geyser CG15_big_fil_post_rev_8/21/14_0.20 | ecosystem: Environmental > Aquatic > Deep subsurface > Groundwater | place: USA: Utah...
TGCGGGAAGAACATGACCAGCATCATGCCGATGATCTGCAGGAAGATGAACGGGATCACGCTGATGAAGATTTCCTGCAGGGTCACGTCCTTGGGCGCCACGGACTTGAGCCAGAAACAGGCCGGGCCGAAGGGCGGACTGAGGAAATAGATCTGGATGTTCATGACGAACAGTATCCCGAACCACACCGCCGCCCATTCCGGCGTCATGCCCAGGTCCGGCGCCAGGTCGCGCACCACCGGAGCGAACACCGGCACAGTAATGAAGATGATGGCGATCCATTCCATGAAGGTGCCTAAAACGACCAGGATCGCCATCATGACGAAGATCGTGCCCAAGGGCCCAAGGCCGGCGCCCTTGATCAACTGGCGCATGAAGTCAGCACCGCCGATCAGGTTGTACAGCCCGACGAAGGCCACGGCGCCCAGGATCAGCCAGATGATGGTGCCGACCACCGCCATGGTGTTGGCCAGGCAGTCGCGCAGCAGGGCGTAATTGAACTTGAAGCGCACGGCGGCGACGGCGATGGCGCCGAACACGCCCACGGCGGCCGCTTCGGTGACGCTGGTGATGCCGCCGTAGATCGACCCCATGACGCAGAAGATCAGCCCGATACACATGGCGACCGCCGCGACCTGATGGCGTTCCAGCCTGGTTTCCTTCCCCGTCTTCAAGGCGATCTCCGCCGCCGTCGGCGCCAGGGCCGGATTGATGTTGCAGCGCGCGAGAACGAACGACACATAGAACGCGGCCAGCATCAAGCCGGGAATGAAGCCCGCAGTGAACAGGTCCCCGATGCCGACGTTGGCGCTCAGCCCGTAGACGATCATGACGATCGACGGCGGGATCAGCGTCGCCAAGGCGCCCGCCGCGCAAATCAGGCCGATGGTCAGCTTGCGGTCGTAGCCCAGGCGCAGCATCTGCGGCAGTGCGACCAGACCCAGCATGACGATCTCGCCGCCCATGACGCCCGACATGGCGGCCAGGATCACGGCGACGATGGTGGTCTGCAGCGCCACGCCGCCGCGCAACCCGCCGGCGAAGATCGACATGGCGTCGAACAGGTCCTGGGCGATCCCGGCGCGTTCCAGGATCGACGCCATCAGCACGAAGAACGGCACCGCCACCAGGGGATATTTCTCGAGCAGGTCCATGGCGTTGGTGGACACCAGGTACATGCCCTGCAGCCCGTAGAACGCCAGCGCGCAGATCACGGAGATGATCAGCGTGACGATGCCGAGCGGCATGCCCGTCATCATCAGGACCAGAAGAGCCGCGACGATGAACAGCGAGATCGCGGCAATGCCGACGGCGTCACGGTCGACGCGGAATTGATCGACGATGCCGCCCGAGACTTCGACCAGATGCTCTTCCAGGTTGACCCACATGTCGCCGCCTTCGCCGTAATGGGCGAAAATCTGCACCAGCAGGCGCAGGCAGATCAGCGCCAGAACGGCATAGACCGTGACCTGCAGCGCATGGGAGCGGAAGTGGCGGCACAGATTGACCAGCAGTTGGACCAGGTAAAGAAACAGGCCGGCGACCAGAACGGTCTTCAGGATCATGGGCAGCGGCGAGTTCCAGGCCGAGCCGCCGCGCTCCACCAGGTCGATGCTTTCCAGCGCCCGGATCAACGTGTCGGACACCAGCATGTAGAGAGCGAACACGCCGACCGCCATGGCGAACAGGTCGAGCCACCAGCGGGCCCGGTCCGACACCATGAGATAGAAAACGGTGATGCCGATATGACGCTTCTGCAGGGTGACGAAGCCGGCCGACAGCATCCACGCGCTGGCGCACAGAACCATCACCACCTCGAACACCCATTGGGTGGGCGCATGGAAGACGTAGCGTGCCACGACCTCCCACATCGTGCAGAACGCCGCGATCAGGTAGAGGTTGCCGACGGCCAGACCGAGAAACCGGCTGAAATGGTCGACGGATCGGCTGAACGTCGCGCCCGCGGGCGCGCCGACCAAGGTTTCCGTGAATCCGGACATCGCCCCCTCCTGGACCGGCGGACAGTATACCAGAAAATGAAGTGAAGGGCCGCCGCGCCCATTGTGGGCGCGGCGGCGAACCGGTGCCTACTTCAGGAGACCGACGGACCGCATGTACTTCAGATGCGCGTCCAGGGCTTCCTTGGCGAGGGGCGACTTCTTGGCGAAATCCTCCCACGCGCCGACGGCGATTTCGCGGAACTTGGCGCGCTCTTCCGTCGTCCAGTCGACGACGGTGATCTCACCGCCCTTGCGCTGTGCGTCGGCGATCTTCTGGTCTTCAAGATCGGCTTCGCGGCGCATGGAGTCATAAGCGGCCTGGTACCAGACTTCCAGGGCGGTCTGGCCCTTCGGACCCAGCTTTTCCCAGACCTTCTTGTTCACGATGAACTGCAGAACGGCCATGGAGTGGATGCCCGGATAGATCGGGAACTTGGCGACCTTGTAGAGGCCCTGGGCGTTGTTGTTCACGTGGGCGGAGGCATCGGCGGCATCGATGACCTTCTTCTCCAGCGCGGTGTAGACCTCGGAGAACGGCAGCGACACGGGCGCAGCGCCGACGCGTTTGAACACTTCGGCCGCCAGCCCCTCGGGCGAACGCACTTTCACGCCCTTGAAGTCGGCCACGCCCTTGATCGGAATGGTCGAAACGAAGGCTTCCTTGGCATAGGGGCCGCAGCCGACGACATGGACCTTGCCCTTGGTGTACTTGTCGTAAAGCTTCTGCAGGATTTCCTTGCCGCCGCCGTACTGGCAGAAGGTGCGAACCTGATCGACCGTGTCGTAGCCGGCGATCAGGTCGCCGATTACGGCGAACGCGGGATCGCGTCCGGAGAAGTAGGAAACCGCGTTCAGGTCGCCGTCGAGAATACCGTTGGCCACGGCGTCGATGGTTTCCCGGTGCGGCACCACGGCCTTGGTCGGCAGGACTTCGATCTTGACCGCGCCGGCGGTCATGGCATCGAGCTTGGGCGCCCACTTATCCGTCATGAAACGGTGGGCCCAGTCGCCGGCCTTGGAGCTGGCCTGAACTTTGAGCGTTTTTGCGGCGGCATCGCCGGTCGCCCCGGCAACAACCAAACCGCCGACGGCAAGCGCCATCAGTGTCTTCTTAAACATCGTCCTTGGACCTCCCTAAAATTCGGTTCTTTCGTGGCGATATTGACTTCACCCTCACTGAAATACTAATATATCAGTTGCGGAGTCAAGGTCTAACCCGGCTCGCAGGTGCAGCAAAAATCCCAGTGTTTGCGCCGTTTTTGGGGGATATCGACCACGTGATGCCCGACATGACCGGCCTGTTCAAGGATCGCCCGACCCAGCCGAAAGGCGGCCGCCTGACCGCCGTGCAGCAGATCTACCAAAGCCTGCGCGACCAGATCGTGTCTCTTGATCTTCCGCCCGGAACCGTCCTGCAAACCCGCCAGATTGCCGAGCAGTTCGGCGTCAGTCCGACACCCGTGCGCGAGGCCCTGATCCTGCTCGAGGAAGAGGGCCTGGTCGACGTGTTCCCCCAGTCGCGCACCTGCGTCGCCTTCATCGACGTGCAAAGTGCGCGCGAGGCTCATTTCCTGCGCCGCAGCGTCGAGGTCGAGATCGCCCGCACCCTGGCCGGCGACATCGACGGCCCGGATATCGACGCGCTGCGCGCCGTGATCGGCCGGCAGAAGGCCGCCCTCTCCTCGGGCGACCTGTCCACCTTCATTCCCGCCGACAACCGGTTTCACGAAATGATGTACGAGATGGCCGGGGTCGGCGGTCTGTGGGACATCATCCACGCCCGCCGCGCACATCTCGACCGGCTCCGGCGCCTGCACCTGCCGACCAAGGGCAAGGCACCCAAGATCATCCGCGACCACGAAGCCATTCTCGACGCCATCGCCGCGCATGATTCCAACGCGGCCGAGGCGGCCGTGCGTGCGCACCTGAAGGACACGGTTTCCTCGACCGAGGAAATCCGCACCCACTTCCCGGAATACTTCGGATAATCCAAAATCCGGCATCATCGGCCGGACGCATACGAGGAGCATCGACGCCACCATGACCACCGAGACCGTGATCGACGACGCACTGGCCGCCGCCTACAGGGACAAGGGCTACATCATCGTCGCGGACATCTATTCGCCGGACGACATCCGGGAAATGCAGGGCGCCCTGGCCGAACTGGTCGAAGGCGCCAGGGGCCTGACCGACCATACCGGCGTCATCGACCTGGAGCCCAACCACACGCCGGACCGGCCCCGCGTGCGCCGCATCAAGGAGCCCTTCAAGAACCATCCGGTGTTCAACCGCATGGCGCGCCACCCGCGCCTCATGGCCGTGCTGACCGCCCTTCTCGGCCCCGCCTTCCGCATGCACGGCTCCAAGATCAACCTGAAGTCGGCGCAATACGGCTCGCCCGTGGAATGGCACCAGGACTGGGCCTTCTACCCGCACACCAACGACGACGTGCTGGCTGTCGGCGTGATGCTCGACGACATGACGGAGGACAACGGCCCGCTGCTCTGCGTGCCGGGGTCCCACAAGGGGCCGACCTACGACCACCACCAGGACGGCCGCTTTCTCGGCGCCATGGACCCGGACGCGCCGGGGGCAAATCTGGACACGGCCGAAATGATCACCGGCCGCGCCGGGTCCTGCAGCTTCCACCACGCGCGCACGATCCACGGCTCGGCCCGGAACATCTCCGGCAAAGACCGCACGCTGCTGCTCTACCAGGTGACCGCCGCAGATGCCTGGGACATCCGCGGCCTGCCCGCGGGCAGCACGTGGGACGACTACGTCGCCAGCTTCATCGCCGGAGAGCCGGTGCTGGAGCCCCGCGTCGTGCCCACGCCCGTCCGCCTGCCCTATCCGCCACCGCTCAAGGGCGGGTCGATCTACGAAAGCCAGTCGCTGGCCAAGAAGAAATTCTTCGGCGCCAAGACGGCCGCCGAATAACCGCGCCGCGGCACCGCAAGAAAAACCACATCAAGACCGGAACATCCATGACCAAGAAAAAAATACTCATGACCGAGCGCATCCATCCCGCCGGTCACGCCATCCTGGACGCGCGCGACGATGTCGAGGTCGTCATCGCCGACGACATCCGCCCGGAAACCCTGGCCAAGGCGCTTCCCGGCGTGCACGGCATCGCCGTGCGCACCGCCAAGCTGCCCGAGGAGGTGCTGAGCCACGCCAACGCGCTCGAGGTCGTCTCGCGCCACGGGGTCGGCTGCGACAACGTGGCCGTCGACCATCTGACGGCGCGCGGCATTCCCGTCTGCATCGCCGCCGGGGCCAACGCGCGCTGCGTCGCCGAGCACACCATGACCATGATGATGTCCCTCGCCCGCGACCTGACGGCGCAGACGGCGCTGGTGCGCGAGAGCCGCTGGACCGAACGCAACAGCTACCGCGCCAAGGATATGTACCGGTCGAAAATCCTGATCATCGGCTATGGGCGCATCGGACGTCTGCTGGCCCCCCTTTGCAAGGCCTTCGGCATGGATGTGGTGGTCGCCGACATCAAGCTCGACCGCGCCCTCGCGGACCGACAGGGCGTGCGCGCGGTCGAGGACTTCCGCCCCGAACTGCCCGCGGCCGACTTCGTCTCCCTCCACGTGCCGCTCGACGAAACGACCCGCCACCTGATCGGCGCAACGGAGCTGGCCGCCATGAAGCCGGGCGTCATCGTCATCAACAACGCGCGCGGCGGCGTGGTCGACGAACGCGCCCTCGCGGCGACGCTCGACAGCGGCCACGTGGCCGGCGCCGGGCTCGACGTGTTCTCGGAAGAACCTCCGCCCGCGGATCATCCCCTGGTGCGTCACCCGAAGACGGTCCTTGCTCCCCACAACGGGGCGGCGTCGATCCTGGCGTCCGAGGCTGCATCCGTCATGACGGCGCAGAACATCCTGGACCATTTCGACGGCCGCCTTAAGGATGAGATGATCTTCAACCTGGACGCCTTGAAACGGGCGTCCTGACGGCTGGCGGAGGGAAGTCGGGCATGTGCGCGCAGACCGTCCATATCGGCTCGGGCGCCGGGTTCGCGGGCGACCGGCTGGACGCCGGCCTGCCCGTGGTCGAGACGCTGGCCCGTCGCGATGGTCCCCGCTACCTGATCTTCGAGGTCATGGGCGAACGCACCCTGGCGATCGCCCAGCGCATCAAGATGCGCAATCCGGAACTCGGCTATTCGCCGTATCTGGAACCCTACCTGCGCGGCGTGCTGAAGGCCGCCAAGGACGCGGGCGTGCGCGTCGTCGCCAACCTGGGCAACGCCAATCCCCTGGGCGGTGCGAAGAAGACGCTGGAGATCGCCAAGGAGCTGGGCGTCAAGGGCCTGCGCGTGGCCGTGGTCCTGGGCCCCTTGATCCATGAATTCGGCTGGATCGCCGACGATTGGGACCGCCTGGCCGCCGGCACCCTCGCCGGCCATTTGCTGGAATGCGGCGGCCAGGTCACGGGCGGCTACTTCTGTGACCCCGGGTTCAAGGACGTGCCGGGCATGGACGATCTGGGCTTTCCCATCGGTGAAATCGACGCCGACGGGTCCATCGTCATCACCAAGGCGGAGAACACGGGCGGCTTGGTGACCCGGGCCACGGTGACGGAACAGATCCTCTATGAAATGCACGACCCGGCCGCCTATCTGACGCCGGACGTGGCCTTGGACGTCACGGGCGTCGTGCTGGAGGACGCCGGCAAGGACCGCGTGCGCGTCGTCGGCGCCCGGGGCCATCCGCCGCCCGAGACGCTGAAGGTCACGGTCTCCGCCGACGGGGGCTGGCTGGGCGAGGCGGAGCTGACCTATGCCGGGTCCAACGCGTTGGCCCGCGCGCGCCTGGCCGCCGACATCGTGCGGACGCGCCTTGTCCGCAACGGCGTCACCGAGCCGGTCCGCGTCGAGGTCGTGGGCGCCGGCGCCGCCTTCGACAACGACGCGGGCGACCGGGCGCAGGGCCGCAACATGCCGCTCGACGGAGAATACCGCCTGCGCGCCGCCGTACGCTCTGCCGACAAGGCGACGGCGCAATACGTCAACGACGAGGTGCTGAGCCTGTTCTGCTCCGGCCCGGCAGGCGGCGGCGGCTATCGCTGTTCGATCACGGGGCAGGTCAACACGGCCTCGGTCCTGGTGCCGCGCGGCCCGGTCGAGGCGCAGGCGCGCGCGGAGGAAGTGACGGAATGAGCGCCGACGGCCGTCTCACCCTGCCCCTTCACGCCGTGGCCCACGGGCGCGCCGGCGACAAGGGGAACCGTTCCAACATCTCGGTCATCGCCTACCTGCCCGAGGCTTTCCCCCATCTGGTCGGCCAGGTGACGGAAGACAGGGTGCTGGAGTTGTTCCGCCACAAGGGCGCGACCAAGGTCACGCGCTACCTGCTGCCCAACCTGAACGCCATGAACTTCGTTATCGACGACGCCCTGGAAGGCGGGGTCAACAGCGCCCTGACCCAGGACCTGCACGGCAAGACCCTGTCGTTCCTTCTGCTGGGCGGGGTCGAGGTGACGGTGCCGCGGGCCTGCGTGCCGGCGGGCTCGCGCTATCTCGACGGCTAATCCTGCCCGCCTTGTCCTATTTCCGGCACAGTATCGCGCCGTAGCGCAGGACGAACAGGGCGAAGGCGGCGCACCACAGCCCTCCGGAAACGGACAGCATCAGGTGGTATTCGCCGACCAGGGGAGCCGCGACACGGCTGGCCGCCGCCAGGAAGGCCAGAACATAGATCACGGTGGTCGCCGCGTCGGCCGCCAGCCCTCGACCCGTGTGGCCCAGGGTCGCCCGAGTCATGACGGCCAGCACCATGCCGCCCATCGCGCCCGCGGTGAGCGCGTGCAGGCCGGCGCTTTGCGGCACAACGTCCACGAACGCGGCCAGGCCCATCAAGGTCAGGCCGACCGGCACCCAGAGATAGCCGGCGTGCAGGCTCCAGACCAGGGAATCTCCCAGGCAGCGAAGCCCCCGCCAGCGCCCCATGCGGACGACATGGAGCGCCCCCGCCGCCATCAGCGCGTAGGCCGTCGCAAGGTGGTCCGGCGCCGCCGTCCAGCCCGCCAGCGCCGCAAGCGTCGCCAACAGAACGACCCGGTCGAAGAGACCGAAGGGCACCGGCCTGGGGACATCGGGCTTGTTCCTGGCGAGCCAGTTTCCGGTGAAACTGGGAACGATCCGCCCGCCGATCAGGGAGATCAGCAGGACGATCACGGCCACCCCCATGCGCGGTCCCAAGTGATGGAGAACCGGCAGGCCCGCCGCCTCGGCGTGGGTCAGGCCGTTGGCCGCGGCCAGCAAACCGATGGCGACGACGACCGGCAGGTTGCGCCAGTTGCGCCCGACGGCGATCTCGCGCAACGCCACCGCCATCAGCGCGATCAGAAAGGCGACGTCGATCGCGGCGGTCGGCAGCGCATCCAGGACGGCGCCGTAAGCCACGGCGATACGCCCGCCGAACCACAGGGTGAACAGGCCGATCAGGCCCCACCCCTGCAGCGGCATGCGCCCGGTCCAGTTGGGAATCGCGGTCAGGAGAAACCCGCCGACGACGGCGGCGATGACGCCGAACAGCATCTCATGGGCATGCCACAGGGTGACCGGAAACCCGGTGCGTATGGCGATGCCGCCCGACAGCACCGCGACCCACAGCGCCACATAGGCTACGGCGAAAACCCCCGCCGCCAGGAAAAACGGCCGGAAGCCTTGACTGAACACCGCTGGTCCGCTCCATCCCGCATACCGCGGGATCGCGCCCGCGTTGGCGATGCGCGTGGTCACGGCAGCTCTCCCCGGCCGGAAACGGGTGAGGGCGCGGCGTCAAGCTCTTCGCGAATAACGCTCTCCAGGCGGGCGACCTTCACGCCATAGGCGGCGCAGGCCTCGCCCACGGTTTCGAAGGGCGCCATGGTGCATCCCGGACAGGCCATCTTCATCCGGTTGAAGGCACGCACCGCGGGTGGCCAGCGGGTCAGCACGTCGTCGACGATCATTCTCGCAAGGTCGGCCTTGTTCATTTCGGTCCTCCGGTGCCAGGCATGCGGCAGTCTTTGTCAGAGCTAGAAGATCGAACGCGGCGCGTCTTTGCGCGGGCGCAAATTCCGCAGCGATCGCCGCGCCTATTCGTGTTCGGCGATTTCGACAAGACGATGGGGCTTGGTGATGACCAGATGCGACGACCGCTTGCCGCTGAGAATTCCCTCCTGCTCCCAGGCCGACAGGGTGCGGCTGACCGTGTGCAAGGTCGTCGCGTTCATTTCCGCGATCTCGTTGCGCGACAGGGTGAAGGGAATTTCCACCCCGTCGGCGACCCGCCGCCCGGCCTGGCGCACCATCCGCAAGAGGGTCGCGGCGATGCGCCGCTCGACCCGCTGGGTCGCCAGTTCCTGTAGGCGTTCCTGCAGTTCCTCCAGACGTCCCCCGATCAGGTTGATGGCGTTGGCGGCCAGGGTCGGGTGCTCCGCGATCAGCTTGGCCTTGGCGGCGGCGCTCCAAAACAGGGCCATGCCGTCCTCGACGGCCACGGGCGTCGCCGGATAGGGCTTCCGGCGCAGCACGGCGACCGTGCCGACCAAGTCTCCCGGCCCGAGATAGCGGATGACGACGTTGCGCCCGTCGGGTGTCGTCTGATCCAGGCGCAGGCGCCCCCAGGCCAGAAGGTAGCTGTAGCTCGCCTCCTCACCCTGATGAAACAGGGTCTCGTCCTTCTTCAGCGCGAGTTCGCCGGCGGCTTCAGCGGCGGCGCTCAGCGCGGGGCCGTCGGCGTTCTTGAAAAAAGCCGTCCGCTGCAGAACCGATTTCCGGGCATCCATGTCCAAAGGTGTCATCCTTCCGGTGTGGCGGCGGCCATATTAAAGCGGATTCTCGTTTGATTGAACGCGTTCGGACGCTCCCGGACCGAACCGCACGCATGGTGGCCGGCCGGCGGCCATCCGCCCCTGCCCGGATTCAGTCCGGTCGCACGGCCGAATCGGGGACGCCGTGCTGCTTCGACGGGCCGGCCTGTTCCAGGTCGCGGGCGGCGCCGAGGCCGTGGAGGGCCAGCAGGATGCGGCCGAGAACATCGCTCTGTCCGCCGGGCATGCCCTCCTCCACGGCGACGCAGGTCTCCTTGGCGTCGTATTCCCAACGCTGCAGGATGTCGATCTTCTGCGCCTTCGTCAGGCCGTCGTGTTCGACCACGGCTTCGGGCGTGCCGAAGGCGGCTTCCGGATTGAGAAGCGCCTTCTCCAGGTCGGTGGCAGGCGACTTTGCGGTCTTCGTCATCGTATCGCTCCCTCTCAGAGATGTTGCGACAGGTGCCGGCGCCAGACCTTTTACAGGTGGGGATGGAATGGACCTTCGGCAACGCCCGGTTCCGGCGACGAAATTGCGCAGGATGTCCCGCACGGCATGTTCGGCGGCGACAGGTCACACGGACCTGCCTGAAATCCGCGTCGCGAACCCGTCGTGCGCCGATGAATATGCCTCACTCCATGCACCAACCGTGACTGACGATAAGCGACTGTCCGGTCAGCGCGTTGGTTTTGGCACCGGCGAAGTAAAGGACGGCCTCGGCGATATCCTCCACCGTCGTGAACTGGCCGTCGACGGTCTCCCTGAGCATGACGGTCTTGACCACATCCTCTTCGCTGATACCGAGTTCCTTGGCCTGTTCGGGAATCTGCTTCTCAACCAATGGCGTTCGCACGAACCCCGGGCAGACCACGTTGGCGCGGACGTTGTGTGCCGCTCCTTCCTTGGCAACCACCCTGGCCAGGCCCAGAAGTCCGTGCTTGGCGGTTACATAGGCGGCCTTGAGGGGCGACGCTTCCTTGGAATGGACCGAGCCGATATAGACGATTGAGCCGGACTTGGCCGCGTACATGTATTTAAGGCAAGCCTTCGTGGTCAGGAACGCGCCGTCGAGATGGACGGCGAGCATCTTTTTCCACTCGGCGAACGGAAACGATTCGATGGGATGGACGATCTGAATACCGGCGTTGCTGACCAAAATATCAATCCGGCCGTAGGCGGCATGGGCAGCGTCCATCCCTGCGTTTACCGCGGCCTCGTCGCCTACATCCATGCCCAAACCCAAGGCGGTCCCGCCGTTGCCGACGATTTCGGCGGCGGCGGCCTCGGCGGCATCTTGCTTCAGATCGGCGATGACAACCCTGGCGCCCTCGCGGGCGAAGGCATGGGCGATCTCCTTGCCGATCCCGCTTGCTGCCCCGGTGACGATCGCGACTTTGTCTTTAAAACGGCTCATGTCGATCCTGTCCTTCGTGTGGTTTCATGCGACGAGGTAATCGTGGACGACCTCGCCATGGTTGCGTGTCAGATCGGCGATCAAGGGGATACCGGAATAGCCCGGCATCTCCTTCATCTTGTCGTCGGCAAAAGTGGGCAAGCAAACGGCATCGCGAAAGCCGTCGCGATCACCTCAAGAGCATCCCGCCTGTTACGCTGACGGTTGCTTGGCCGGTGAGTTCTCTGACGGGTGTTTCTTCGTTCGCCGCTTGCTCTCTCGATCGCCTTCGGTTGTTTTTGCTTCCCTCGTTGCCGCATTCTTCGCCACGAGAAGGTCGTGCATCACATCGAACACGCGCACGCCGACTTCTCTCGGCTTTGGCGCAAGCCAAGGTGCGGCGCGCAAGGTCGTGGCGGCATCGGACAGGCCCTGCTTCCAGCGGTCATTCATCGTCCCGCGGCTGAATTCATAATCCTTCGATGCGCCTTGAGGTTCGAACGGGCGATAGATGAGCTGGACGATGTCCATCTCGGTGACGCAGCCGAACGCGTACAGCCGCTTGGCCTGTTCAGTGCGTGCAATTTCCGGCGGCAGCAACTTGTGCAGTTCGTTGATCGCGTGGCGCACCTCGTGCTTTTGCTGGAAGACATCCGTGTTGACCCGCGTCCGGCTCGAATAACGGATATCCTTTTCCCGCTCACTTACCTCTTCGAGATTTTCGGGAATTTTCCCATAGCCTTGGAAAACGTCGACCTGGAAACACAGCCGGCTGCGGCGCGGATAATAGTCCAGCACATATTGCAGCGGCGTGTTCGAGACCAAACCGCCGTCCCAGTAAAATTCGCCGTCGATCTCGACCGGAGGAAAGCCCGGCGGCAGCGCGCCGCTTGCCATCACATGCTCGGGGCGGATGGAGATTTCCTCGCTATCGAAATAGGCGAAGCGGCCGGTCCGCACATTGACCGCGCCCACGCTGAAGCGCATTTCCCCGGGGTGGTTGATGCGGTCAAAATCGACCAGCCGCTCCAACGTGCCTTTTAGCGCGTTGGTGTCGTAGTAGCCGGTGGGCTTTTCCGGCGAGAGCCAGTCTTGCGGTGCGTACGGAGCAAAGAACCCAGGTTGACCGAACAACAAGGATGACAGCGCGCTTGCCTTTTGTTGCCAAGCGGCGAACGGGCCATCCAGATTGGAAGGCCACAACGCGGTAGGCGCCGTGATCTCTTGCCAAAATTCGCGCAGGCGCGGGACGCGGTCCGCGGGCGCATTCCCGGCAATGAGCGCCGCGTTGATCGCGCCGATCGAGATACCGGCGACCCAATCGGGCAGGTATTCCGTCGAGGCCAGCGCCTCGTAAACGCCGGCCTGATAGCTGCCCAGCGCGCCACCGCCCTGCAAAACCAGAGCGATCTTTTTGTCATAAGAGGATGGCCGTGCGGATGAATTGCGATTGGTCATTTGTATATCCGGAAAAGGGGCGAGCGTTCCTTTTTGGCTCCTCGACGCGGCAAATGGAATTCGGCAACGGTATTTGGCCCGCACCCTTCGAGACGGCGGCGATGCCGCCTCCTCAGGGTGAGGAAAAAATGGCGGGCCGGGAAGAAATCCTCATCCTGAGGAGGGCCCCACGGGTCCGCGCGTCGCGCGGCCCGAGGACAGGCTCCGGCCCGTCTCGAAGTATGAGGGCGTTGTTCCTTTCGCTCCCGAGGCAATTCCACATGAAACGTCGAAGAGCCTCCTTTTTTAAAGGCAGTGCGCGCAATAAATAGAACTCAGATATTGGCTTATATCCTTGTATGACAAAGACAATTAAATACACAAATCTGTGACTTGCACGGCATCGGTGTAAATACGTGCGCAAAATGCCTCCCGCGGGCCCGTACCAATCTCGCCCGCAAACTTGCGCCGGACCGATTTCCCTGCCGCCGCCGTTTGCTAGGATGGCAACGCCATGATCGAACTTTCCGCCGCCCTGGCCGCGATGGCGCTGGCCCATTGGGTGCCGTCGGCACCCCGCGTGCGGCCGATCCTCATCAGCGTGCTCGGCCCACGCGGCTTCCACGCCGTCTACAGCCTGGTGTCCTTCGGCGTCCTCGTGTGGCTGGTCGCCGCCTACGGCGCGGCGGCCGACGGGCCCTGGCTGTGGACGCCTCCCTTCTGGGCGCGGTGGACGGCCGTGCTCGGCATGCCGGTGGCGCTGTGGCTGATCCTGGCGCGCCTCATGCAGCGACCGGGCGACGCGCCCGCCAGCATCTACCGCCTGACCGCGACGCCGGGTTCCCTGGGAATTCTCCTGTGGGCGGGCCTGCACCTGTTGAACGTGGGCGCGGCACGCGCCGTCGTGCTGTTCGGGACGTTCGCCGTGATCGCCCTGGCGGCGGCGGTCAAGAACCTGTGGACCGCGCCGCCCGGGCGGCGGCTGATCGGCATCCTGCCGGGCCGCGCCATGCTGCAGGGGCGCACGCCCGCCCGCCTCGACGACCTTCCCCTGACGCCGCTCGTCCTCGCATTCGGACTGTGGCTGGCGCTGCTCGCCCTGCATCCTCTCGTCATCGGCGCGGACCCGCTGGCCGGCATGCTGCCCTGACTCTCCTGCCCCGGGCCAAGTTCGCCGAACTTGTGCCAGCGCAACAAGCCGGCCGGTCCCCTGCGCTACGCCTCTCCGATCCCCGCGGGCTCATCCCGCGGTCCCGACCATGGAGGTTGCTGCATCATGCATACGAATTCCTTGAAACGGCTGTGGCTCGCCCTCGCCCTCATTCTCGTCGCGTCCTTCGGAACCCTCGGGTTCCTGGGGCGGGAAATTCACCGCGAGGCCCCGCCGGTACCGGCGGCGGTCGTTTCCGCCGATGGCCAGGTCCTTTACACCAAGGACGACATCCAGACCGGCCGCCAGGTCTACCAATCCATGGGCGGCCAGCAGGTCGGCTCGATCTGGGGCCACGGCGCCTACCTGGCGCCCGACTGGTCGGCGGACTGGCTGCACCGGGAAGCCGTCACCCTGCTCGACGTCTGGGCCGAGCGCGATTACCGCGCGGCCAAGTTCGACGACCTTACCCCTGGACAGCAGGCGGCCTTGAAGGACCGCCTGAAAACGGAGATGCGGACCAACACCTACGATCCGGCAACCGGGACGATCACGGTCTCGAACGACCGGGCCGAAGCCATCGCCCGCGTCGCCGGGCATTATGTCGCCCTGTTCGGAAACGACCCCGAACTTACCGGCCTGCGCGAGGACTACGCCATCGCCAACGGCGCCATTCCCGACCAGGAGCGGCGCGAGAAGCTGGCGGCGTTCTTCCAATGGACGGCCTGGGCGGCGACCACGGAACGCCCCGGCCAGGACATCACCTACACCGCCAACTGGCCGCACGAGAAACTGGTCGGCAATTCGCCGTCCACCGCCAACGTCGTCTGGTCGGTCGCCAGCGTGGTGCTCCTGATCGCCGGCATCGGGGCGTTGACCTGGTGGCACTCGGCGCGCAAGCAAGAGGACGCACCGCGGGCCCCGGCCGAGGATCCGCTCGGCGGGCTCGATCCGACGCCGTCCATGAAGGCGACGGCCAAATACTTCTGGACCGTCATCGCCCTGTTCGGCGCGCAGATCACCCTGGGCGCCGTCACCGCCCACTACGCTGTCGAGGGTCATGACTTCTACGGCATCCCCTTGGCCGACATCCTGCCCTACGCGGTGACCCGCACCTGGCACACGCAACTGGCCGTGTTCTGGATCGCCACGGCTTGGCTGGCCACGGGACTCTACCTCGCCCCGGCGCTGGGCGGGCGCGAGCCGAAGTTCCAGAAGCTCGGCGTCGACCTGCTCTACGGCGCACTCGTCCTGGTCGTCGTCGGTTCCATGGCCGGTGAGTGGCTGGGCGTACAGCAGGCGTTCGATCTGGACACCAACTTCTGGCTCGGCCATCAGGGCTGGGAATACGTCGACCTGGGCCGCCTGTGGCAGATCGCCCTGTTCGCCGGGTTGATGCTGTGGCTAGCGCTGATGGGCCGGGCACTCTGGCCGGCGCTGCGCAAGCCCGGCGACCAGCAGCCACTGATCGTCATCCTGTTCCTGTCGACGGTCGCCATCGGCCTGTTCTACGGCGCGGGCCTGACCTGGGGCAAGCACACGCACCTGTCGATGATCGAGTACTGGCGCTGGTGGGTGGTCCACCTGTGGGTCGAAGGCTTCTTCGAGGTGTTCGCCACGGCGGCCATCGCCCTTTTGACCGTAAAGCTGGGCTTGGTACGCGCCCGCACGGCCAACCACGCCGTGCTGTTCGCCACCGTGATCTTCCTGACGGGCGGCGTGTTGGGCACCCTGCACCACCTCTACTTCGCGGGCACGACCACGGGCGTGATCGCCGTGGGGGCAGTGTTCTCGGCGCTCGAGGTGGTGCCGCTGGCCCTGGTCGGCCACGAGGCCTATGAGACCTATCGACTGACCAAACGCGCCCCCTGGGTCGAGACCTACAAGTGGCCGATCCTGTTCTTCGTCGCGGTCGCGTTCTGGAATCTGGTCGGCGCCGGCCTGTTCGGCTTCCTCATCAACCCGCCCTTGTCGCTCTACTACGTGCAGGGCCTGAACCTGACGGCGACCCACGGCCACGCCGCCCTGTTCGGGGTCTACGGGCTTCTGGGCATCGGCCTGATGCTGTTCTGCCTGCGCGGCCTGTTTCCCCGCCACGCCTGGTCGGACCGGCCGCTTGCCTGGGCCTTCTGGCTGCTTAACGGCGGGCTCGCCATGATGGTCGTCATGAGCCTGTTCCCGGTCGGCGTGGTGCAGGCCTGGGCCAGCGTCTCGGAGGGCCTGTGGTACGCGCGCTCGGCCGAGCTGATGCAAAGCCAGCTGATCCACACCCTGGTGTGGCTGCGGGTGCCGGGCGACATCGTGTTCAGCGCCGGGGCGGCGGTCCTGGCCCTGTTCGCGGTCGGGCTGGTCCTGCGGTCGAGGCGCAAGCGCGCGCCGGCCGCCGAAACACCGGCCGTCACCGCCCAGCCTGCCGAATAACCGGGCGCAACCTGGGTGCCGGCCCGTCTCCCGCCTTCGGGCGGGGGCGGGCCGGTTTCTTTTTTGCCTGCGGTTACACCTAGATAAGGCGGTTTCGGAACTATTTTCCGCGAACTTGCTGCAACGCAAAAACCCCTGTCCCGTGTTGGGGCATTGTCCAGGGGTCAGCGACGACGACCCGGTGAGCGAGCCGCCGTCGGCTGGACGTCAAGCAACAAGGAGTAGCTTGCGATGAAAACGTTCCTGAAAGCCACGACAAGCGCACTGGCCCTTGCCGCCGTCATCGGCCTGGGAAGCGCGACGTCCGCCGCCGCCGCCGAGAGCATCGTCCGCGACCCGGCCGAGGTCCCGGCTCCCATCACGCGCAGCGAGCCCGCAACCGTGAAGGTAGAGTTGGAGACCATCGAGCGGGTGGCCGAACTGAACGACGGCGGCACCTACCGCTTCTGGACCTTCAACAACCAGGTGCCCGGCCCCATGGTCCGGGTGCGCGTCGGCGACACGGTCGAGGTCACCATGAAGAACGCCGACGACAGCTGGGTCGGCCACAACGTCGACTTCCATGCCGTGACCGGCCCGGGCGGCGGCGCCAAGGCGACCATCGCGGCGCCCGGCGAAGCCAAGTCCTTCACCTTCAAGGCGCTGAAGCCGGGGCTTTACGTTTATCACTGCGCGACGCCGACGGTAGCCCAGCACATCGCCAACGGCATGTACGGCATGATCCTGGTCGAGCCCGAGGGCGGCCTGCCCAAGGTGGACAAGGAGTTCTACGTCATGCAGGGCGAACTCTACACCAAGGAGCCCATCGGCACGCAGGGCGAACTGACCGAGGACTACGACCGCCTGATCGACGAGCTGCCGACCCACTACGTGTTCAACGGCAAGGTCGGCGCCCTGACCAAGGACAAGCCGATGACCGCCAAGGTCGGCGAGACGGCGCGCCTCTACTTCGGCGTCGGCGGGCCCAACAAGACCTCCAGCTTCCACGTGATCGGCGAGATCTTCGACAAGGTCTACGACCTGGGCGGCGTCAAGGCGACGACCGAGGACGTGCAGACCGTCACCGTCGCCCCCGGCGGCGCCACCATCGCCGAGATCAAGTTCGAAGTTCCGGGCACATACGTGGTCGTCGACCATGCCTTGAGCCGCCTCGAAAAGGGCCTGGCCGGCCACATCAAGGTCGACGGGCCTGAGAACCCCGAGGTGTTCAACGCGCCGAAGAAGGAAGAACTGGCCGACAACCACTGACTGTTCGACTTTCTCCTCCCCACCGACTGCCCCCGGGCCCGCAAGGCGCCCGGGGGTCTTTTTGTGACGGGCGCGGACGGCGGTTTTCCCGGACCGCCCGCTTCGGTTACCATGGCCGCATGCGGGAACCGGAAATCATCACTGCCGCCGATCTGGCGGCGCTTTCGGTCCGGGCCAGGGAAGCACGGCGCCGACGGACCCACCGCAACCTTCATGCCGCATTTGACGAACCCGTCCAGCGCTTCCTGATTGCCGCCGAGCCGGACACCTACTTCCCGCCCCACCGCCATGCTGATAAACCCTGGGAAATGGTCGTCCTCGTCCAAGGCGCGGTCGACGTGCTGATGTTCTCGGACGACGGCGTTTTGCAGCGGCGGATGCCGCTGCGCTCCGACGGTGACCGGATGATCCAATACCCGGCCGGTACCTTTCACAGCGTGGTCGTGGCGGAACCGGGCACGGTCGTGCTGGAGATCAAGGAAGGCCCCTACGTTGCCGAACGGGACAAGCAGATGCCGCCCTGGGGTGCCGATGAGGGCAGCCCCGAGGCATCCGCCCGTCTGGAGCGGCTTAAGGTCCTGCAGCCCGGCGATAGGCTCGGATGACGGACCGTAAGAGGACATAGGACTTCACACGGAAAGGTCACAGCCTCGCAACCGGGAACCCGGGTTAAGGTTCCGGGATCGAAGGGCTGGTCCCGTGTTGGGCGCGCCGGATCGACAACAAGGGGACCGCGATGCTCCATAGGCTTCGTGACCGCCTCGCCACCGGGCGGCTCTCGCCGCTCGCCCGCAAGGTGCGAGGCAACAACCTTACCTATCTCTCACCTGCCAAGCTTCTGTCCCTCGAGGCGGTTCTTCGACGCGTACGGCGTAACGGCGCCGACGGCGACTACCTTGAGTTCGGCGTCGCCCTCGGTGGATCGGCAATCGTGATCGCCTCGAATTGTCCGGCGGGCTGTACCTTTCACGGTTACGACGTGTTCGCGACGATTCCGCAGCCCGGCCCGGAAGACGACGCGCGTTCCCATCAGCGTTACGTGGAGATATCTTCCGGTCGCTCGCCGGGCATCGGGGGCGACCCCTACTACGGCTATCTCGACAACCTGTATGAGCGGGTGTGCCGATCGTTCACGGCGTTCGGCCTGCCGGTGGACGGTGTCCATGTCAGCCTTCACAAAGGCCTTTTTGAAGACACCCTCGACCCAGCCGACATACGGCCCGTGGCCTTCGCTCACATCGACTGCGATTGGTACGAGCCGGTCCGCTACTGCCTCGATGCGCTGCGCAACCGGCTGACGCCGGGCGCGATCGTCGTGCTCGACGACTATGGCGATTACGGCGGTTGCCGGAAGGCCGTCGACCTCTTCCTCACCAAGACCGGCGAATTCCGCGTACGTCGGCTTAGCCCGCACGCGGTACTGGAACGTGTGCGGCAGCCTCATTGACCGGAGGTCGGGAGCGTTTTCCCATGAAAAGCCATGAGGCCGCCGCACTGGCTCCACGGCGGCCGTCAGGGCGTCTTCGCTGCAAAAGGACAATGCCGTCCTGTCTGGCGTCGAACCGATCGCTTTCGGCCGACCACGGCAGCCGAAAGGGATCGTTCCATCCAATTCAAATCGGAGACAGCCACGATTCCGCAGTTGGCGGACGCATCTTCATCGCCGGTACAGCGCTCGCCTTCGTGGCGCTCGCACAGTTCGTGCCCGGCTGCGAAGGAAGGTTGGGCCGCCATGTCCGGTTTACACGCTCTGGACCTTGTCGGCAGCGGCAACTGGCGGCACGCGGGTCGCGTCGGACCGCCTCGTCGTACGCGCCGGCACCGATCCGGGCGAGATGTGTCTCGACCGCATATCCTCGCACCAGCAGCACCGGGGACAAGAAGGCTCCTGCTCCTCGGATCACGCGGCCGGGCGTATCACGCGCTTTCCGGTCATTTTGATTTCCTTGTCACACCCCGTTCCGGTCCAGTAGCCGGAAGGGGTGCCCCTCTGCGCGTTGCAGCGAGGCACCCCTCCCAGATTAGGCTACCGGATGGGCCCTACGA